>Ga0272442_10002066_pt1 | contig 29556 bp, 22 predicted proteins | sample SSMForm2O_FD_200262 | JGI IMG/M metagenome (GOLD analysis project Ga0272442, IMG submission 200262) | Marine sediment archaeal communities from Little Sippewissett salt marsh, Falmouth, MA, United States - SSM-Form-2O | ecosystem: Environmental > Aquatic > Marine > Wetlands > Sediment ...
GACCGTCTATTTGTTCAAAGCCTGCAAAATGCGGAACCACGAGCGGTTTCCTCTGGTGCTCTACATCGGCGAGATCTACATGCGCCAGCACGATCCTTATACGGGCTTCGTTATTCGCAAGCTTGAAGAGAACGGTCTCGAGGTCGTCCGGGATCCCGTGACCGACTGGCTGGATTACGTGAACAAGATGAACGTCAGGAATGCCAAAAGAGACCTGGCCTTACGGCTGAAAAATCTCGACTTCGGCGGCGCGAAACAGGTGGCGGGCAAATACGGAAGGTCCATTTTGAAGTCGAAGTATATGTCGGCGGTCGAGAACAAGATCGCCGGGCCGTTCCACGAGGTGCTGCATGGCAGGCACGTTCTCCCGAAGCCCATCGAGATCATCAATACCTTAGAGAGAAACCACGAATTCCACGGCAATATCGAGGGGGAATCGCCGCTGAGCGCAGGGATCGCCTACCATGTTATGAACGATCTGGTCCAGCCGCACGGCGACGCTTACGTCTCCGGCATCTTTCACGTCGGTCCGTTTACCTGTATGCAGGAGGGAGTCGCCACGGCCAAGATGGAGGCGATGGCGAAAGAATTGCGCAAGCGCAAACCCAACATGGTGTTCCCCATTATCCATGCCTTCTTCGGCGATTCGGCCGGCGCCAATCTCGATTCGGAGATCGCCGTCTTCGCCGAGCAATGCTACCAGAAGCGCGACATGCTCCGGGAGAAACACGCTGGAAAGGTTCCTCCGAAGGAAGCACTTGGTCCAATCGACATTAAGGACACTCCCAAGCCCGAGCGCAGCAGCGAGAGGCTGACGGAAATCAAGAAGTAATGATCATTTCGCGCCGACGGCGTCCCGCCCTCGAATCGCGGGCGGGATGCTGGCGAGACGTTTTGCATTTGCTCTGCGGGCAACTCATGATCCGGGTCGTGCGTGGGTGATCTTGATCACGACGGGATTGGGCCACTTGGAGTTGTTATAAATTCGCTGGGCGCGCATCGCCGTGATGTGAAGTCCATTGTCGTCTTGTGTCCACGTCGCTTTGGGATTGACGTTCGGTTGATATTCGAGGACGCGGCCGGACTGGCCGAGGATTTCAATCTCGGACTCGTCGGCGGCGCGGACACTCTTGAGCGTGAAGGTCTTGCGTTTACCCTTCGGCCAGTCGGTTTTTGTGACGATGGCGTACACCGTATCTGCCTCCTTGGCTTTCGTGAACCAGATGTCGCCTTCGCGGATGACGTGCCAGGGACGGATGTTATAGAGGGCTTCGCCGTTGATGAACAGCCAGAGTGCCAGTTCGCGGATGCGCCGTTCCTGCTCGAAGGGAATCTCGCCGTCGGGCGTTGGTCCGACGTTCAAAAGGAAGTTGCCGCCTTTGGCGCGTATCTCGATGAGCATTTCGATCAGTTGCGTGCCGGATTTGTATTCTTCGTGGGTCGGCTTGAAGTGCCATTGGGTGCCGAGCGTATAGCAGGCCTCCCACGGGCCCGGCATGGGCTGGTCCGGCATCTTCTGCTCGGGCGTCTCCATCTGGCCGCGCGTGATAACGAGGCTCGGTTGAAGTTGCCATGCCAATTCTTTAAGCCCGTCGGGCTGACCGTCAATAAAAAGCACGTCGATAGGGCCGTAGCGGGTTAACAGTTCGCGGAGCTGGGCCTTATTGTGCGCCATGAGGTCCGGATTGTTGACAGGCAGCGCCTCGAAACGACGCCGGCTAACGTTTTTACCTTGCTTGTACAATAGCCAGAAATCGTCCGGCGAGAAGTAGAAACCGACGTTGATGCCTTGCCTGCGAAACGCCTGGACGATCTGGCGCGTGATATCGCGGGCATGAGGCGTTTCCAAGATATTGAAGTCGGTCGTCTTCGTGTCGAACATGCAAAAGCCGCTGTGGTGCTTGGTCGTAAAGACAACGTATTTCATCCCGGCCAGCTTCGCTAAACGCGCCCAGTCGTCCGGATCGAACTTCTTAGGGTAGAAGCTCTTGGGCAACTCGTTGATGAACCGGTCGAGATAATCATCCGAAGCCCCGACCATTGAGTGGCTAATAACCGAGCCTAACTGCGAGTCCACGCTCCAGTGGATAAACATGCCGAGCGCCTGGTCCATGAACCAGTCTTCGCGTTCCGGTTTGTTGGCGCGCTGAATCGTTTCTGAATCTGTTTTTACATTCGTGGCCGCACAGCCGATTAGAAGAATGAAAGCAATCAATGGTAATAAAATTCTCTTAGGATCACTCATTTTTCTTGTTCCTAATCGTTAGTAAAAGGTTGAGTAATGAAAACAGCTCAGTGCATCTTTTTCAAAAGCTCTTTCCGGGCCTGGACCCGGAGCTTGGCGTTTTCGTAACGTTGTTTTTCCTGCTCGGTTTCGGGGATGATGGATGGGGCGGGAGTTGGCTTTTTGTTTTCATCCAGTGCAACAAACGTCAGGTGCGCGGTTGTCGCTACGACACTCTGGCTGGTGTAAGGATCTTCCCGGGTAACCTGGACGCCGACTTCCATCGAGGAGCGGCTGACGTAATTCACCGTGGCCCGCAGAGCGACGTGGTCTCCGATGCGGATCGGCTCTTTGAAGGCCAGCGAGTCGATCCCTGCCGTGACGACTTCTTTGCCGCAATGGCGTTGTGCCGCCATGGCCGCGACCATGTCGATATAGGCTACAATGACGCCGCCGAAGGCCGTGCCCTGCGGATTCGCCTGGTGCGGCATGATCAGATAGCGGGTTTCCACCGCACTTTCACTGGGACGTTTGCCTTTTTTGTCTGTCATTTTAGAATTCCACTGTTGGCACTTCCGTTTTGGCTTGTTCGGTAGCCTGGAAATACTCGACCGGCTCCACGTTGGCTTTCTTGCAGAAGTATGATCCGAACACCTGCTTTGTGTAGGAATTCAGTAGCCGGGCGGCTTCGTTGTATCTCGTGCGAGCGACGTTTATTCGGTTCTCCGTTCCTTCGAGCGCTACCTGGAGGTCCAGGAAATTCTGATTCGCCTTCAGTTCCGGATAATTTTCTTGAAGGACCAGGAGGCGGGAGAGGAAGCCGGTTAATTGATTGGACGCTTCGATTTTACCTGCCCTGTTTCCGGCGCCGAAATAGGCTTCTCTGGATTTGGCAATGTTCTCGAAAAGCTCCTTTTCGTGCTCGGCGTATCCCTTGACGGTGTTGACGAGATTGGGGATCAGATCGAGCCTGCGTTGCAAAGCCGCGTCGATATCCGACCAGGCCTTTTCCGCTCCCTGCTCCAGATTAACCGCTTTGTTGTAGCCGTGAAGGTACCACGCGACGATCGCCAGCAATAGTCCCAGCGAAGCGACCAGAACAACAATCCAAGCTTTTCCGAAGTTTCTCATTTTATTCTAACTCCTTTTTGTTTTTGATTACCAACCACCGCTTGCGCCGCCCCCGCCGAAGCCGCCGCCCATGCCGCCTCCGAAGCCTCCGAAACTTCCTCCGAAGCTGCCGCCTCCGAACGACCCGGACCGGCCGTAGCCGCCGTGGCCGCCAAATCCCCCGAACATAAACGGGAGCAAGAACCACATCCCCATGCCTCGGCCGCCTCTTCCTCCACCAAAAATGAGGAAAAGGAAAATCAAAGGAAGAATAAGACCGCAACAAGGCAGGCCTCTTTTGACGTTTCTGCGCCGGACGGGAATAGGCGTGATCTTGGGCATACCGCTCAAAGCGACGCGGGCCTCATTCGCGATCTTCTGGACGATAGTTAGATTCGCTCTGTAAATACCTTCGCTGTAATTACCTTTCTTGAGATAGGGCACGAGGACGTCTCTGCCGACGCGCCCGCAAAATTGGTCCGTTATGAAGCCTTCTAAACCGTAGCCGACTTCGAAACGCCACCTACGGTCGTTTTTGGCGAGGACAAAGAGCATGCCGTTATCTTTACCTTTTTGACCGAGCTTCCACGTTTCAGCTAATTTGATGGAATACTCTTCGATGGGCAAGCCGCCGGTCGTGAGCACCGTCAAAACAATGTACTGAGCGCCGGTTTTTTGTTCTAATTCCTGCAGGATTCCATTCAGTGACCGTTCATGCGATGCATTGATTACGTCGGCGTTATCTTCGACGTAATGCTGAGGCATTTGCAGATTGGCCTTTGCGGAACTCAACGGGAGTGCAGCCGATATGAGCAACAGCGTTACTATGAGCTTAGGAGTGTGTCGTTGCATGATCAGACCTCAAGCGTATCGACCAGTTCGGCTAATTCATCGACCGTTGAGTAAACGGCTTCGAAGGTGTTTTCCATTTCGGCTTCGGTTAAACGGGCCTTTTGATGTCGCCATTGGCCTGCTGTTATAAGCGCATCCATCTTGATTGAGAACTCATCCGCCGCTTTGCTGAAGGTGGGTCCGGTTTCGCTGGCGCGTTCGATGTCCTTCAGCCATAGCATGGCCCGCAGGAGCGGCGACAGCGCTTTGGCCGTCGAGATCAGAATGTCTCGGACGAGCCTTCGATTGGCCGCAGCGGCGAGATAGCCTTGTCTTAGTCTGATGAGCGTTGCTTTAAGCTCCCTCTCGCATTGCAGCCGGACGTCGTTCTTCTCGAACATGAGTGATGCGAAAGGGTCTTCTCCCAGAACGGTCCGGTGAGTCAATTGAAAATCCAGAAACTCGACGCCAAAAACGTCGCTGGACCGCTCGATGTAAGAAGGCGTCATAAGCAAAGGGGGCGAGATTTTCTTTTTGCTCATGGGTCTGGCCAGCGCGGCGATGGCGTTCAGCGTGCCAGTAGTCTGTTTACTGAGGACTAGGACTGTGTTGATATCGCTTTGCCCCGGTTTGAAGTCCGCCGTCAGACTACTACCTACCACTGTGATACTTTGCAGGTTATCTCCGAGAGTTTCCAAAACTCTATCGGAGAAGTCCTGTGCGGCCTCGCGAATAAGTGCAGGCAGAATATCCAGATTGAGCCGGCCTTTGGCCGCGTTATTCGGGTCAATTTCGTTTTGTGCCATTTTTGCTTATGCCTCTTCAGTCTCAAGAGAAGATTCGATTTTTAATCAGTCTACAGTATTTGTTCGACATCTACAACCCTGGCACGGGTACCATTTAACTTCTTTGCCGCAGTGTTTTTGTGCCGCCTTCGCCTGGGAGCAAGTCTCACTATAATGTAAAATGTCCTTGGCGCGGCGCTGGGCTGGACTATAATTGACGACATGCGGCGGTGGACTGTATATAATTGATATCTCGGAAAGGGCTTCGCATGGAACGGATAAGTCACTGGGAAACAGACGACTATCGGAGGATATTAAATCAATCCAAAAAGTGGATCCCCTGGCTCAAATTGGCGGTCCTGATTGTGCTTGTTCTGGCTGTCGGGTTGACTTCGTTTTACATGGTGAACACCGATGAGGAAGGAGTTGTGCAGCGGTTCGGCAAATATGTGCGAACGACCGGGCCGGGGCTCCATCTGAAGTTGCCTTTGGGTATAGAGAAGGAAAGCACGCCTCAGGTCGCGAAGATTTTCAAGGAGGAATTCGGTTTTCGGACGATCAAGGCGGGCGTGCAGACCAAGTATGGGAAGCGACCTGAGGAAGAATACCTTATGCTGTGCGGGGATCTGAGTGTGGCCGAGGTGGAGTGGATCGTACAGTACAAAATCGAAGACGCACGCGAGTACCTCTTTAATACTCGAAACCCGGAAAAAGTTCTTCGCGATGTCGCCGAATCGGTCATGAGGAGCGTGGTGGGTGATTCATCGGTCGATGAGGTGCTGACTTCGCGGAGGGTGGAGATCAACAACACCGTTGCCGAGAAGATGCAGCAGCTTCTGGACACATATACGGTAGGGCTCCATGTTGAATCGGTGATGCTTCAGGATGTAAATCCGCCGGAAAAGGTCCAGCCGGCGTTTAATGAGGTCAATGCCGCTCAGCAGGACAAGGAGCGACTGGTTAATCAGGCGCTGGAGGAATATAACAAGATTGTTCCCAAGGCGAGCGGCCAGGCTCTTCAGATGATTGAGCAGGCCGAGGGTTATGCGATAAACCGGACCAATACCGCCCTTGGCGACGCCACCCGCTTTACGGACATATGGACCGAATACGACCAGAGCAAGGATGTTACGCGAAGGCGTCTTTACATCGAGGCGTTGGGCAAGATGCTGCCAAACCTGGAGAAGAAATATATCATCGATGATAATGTCAAAGGGCTGTTGCCTCTGATGAATGTCGGGGAGAAATAATCATGCAGAACATGAAGACAGTTGGCGTTGTAATAGTCGTTTTGATCGTGCTTGTAGTTGCAGTTTCGGCTTTGTATACGGTTTCTGAAACCCAGCAGGTTGTGATAACTCAGTTCGGCAAGCACAAGCGGGTCGTTCAGGAAGCGGGGCTGCACTTTAAGATACCGATCATCGAGCAGGTCAATTACTATGAAAAGCGGATATTGGAATGGGACGGCAAGCGTGACCAGGTTCCGACTCTGAACAAGCAATATATCTGGGTGGACTGTTTCGCAAGGTGGCAGATAGCGGACCCGCTGCTTTTTCGAACTTCCGTGGGTCGTGAAGAAGCGGCTCACGGCCGCCTTGACGACATTATCAACGGTGCGGTCCGCAACCAGATATCGAACCATACTCTTTTGGATGCGGTCAGGACGACGGACCGGGAGTTGAAGGTGATGGAGGGGCTGGAAGCCGACGAGGCCGGCGAGGTGACCAAAGTGGAGATCGGAAGGGACAAGATCGTCGAGAAGGTGCTTCTGGAGGCGAAGTCTTTTGCGGTTAAGAAATACGGTATTGATATTGTGGATATTCGGATCAAGCGCATCAACTACCGCGAGGAGGTGAGGGATTCGGTTTATCAGCGTATGATAGCCGAAAGGCAGCAGATTGCGGCGAAGTTTCGCAGCGAAGGCGAAGGCGAGGCGATGGAAATCGAAGGTCGCAAGGAGAGGGAAGAAAAGCGGATCCTCTCGGAAGCGTATATGGAGGCCGAGGAGATCATGGGCAAGGCCGACGCCAAGGCGCTCAAGACTTATTCTGATGCCTATTCGAAAGATCCGGAGTTTTATTCGTTTCTGGAGACGCTCAAGAGCTATGAGGCGAATCTTGGCAAGGGCACTGTGGTTATACTTGCAAGTGACAGCGACTATTTACAGTACTTGAAGTCATGGGGGGAAGAGACGAAGAATTGATTGCTTTGCACGGGAGGAAGACAATGAGAGTTCATCGTGACGGATGGTCGAGAAGGTTTGGGAGGAGTGGGGGTTTTTTGGTTTTGCGTTATGGGGGCGATGTTTGTACTGTCGCTAAAGGCGGATGCGGGAATAAAGAAGTATATTAAAATGCCAGGCGACTCGGAGTTTTTTAAGTACCTCAGCCCACCGGCGAAAGAATAGATCTTGACGATTCAGTTGCGAAAAAACACAGGCGAGGATGACTTCCCTATATTTTGTTTTAAACATTTCTAACGGGTCTCATAGAGAGACTTACACTTCGTTCAAATAACCTCATCAGTTTGACGGGCATAACTGAAGCACCAAATTGACATAATAAATGCCAAATTGGCAACCAAAATGAGTTTTTTCCTATAAAAAACGGCATTTTACGGCGTTTTGACCGTGTTGTTTGTTTGGCACGAGTTTTGCAAATATTATCAATGACGTCGACGGAAAAAAGAAAAGAGAAACGAGACAATTGAAAATTCGAGCATAGGAGGTGTTATTATGGCACTGGTACCCTTCAACAAAAGAGAACGAAACGGTTTGGCACGACTTCATTGTGAAATGGATGATTTGTTCGATGGCTTCTTTAGAGGCCTGGATCGGCCGTTCGCCGGGTATAAGGCATGGCCCGCGATCGACGTTGCCGAAGAGGAAGACTCCATCACAGTTCGGGCCGAGGTTCCCGGCTGCAAGGCCGAGGACATCGAGATCTCCGTGTACGGCAACAAGCTGACGATCAGCGGAGAGAAGAAGCTCACGGACGAGAAAAAGGCAAGAGGATATTACCATGTCGAGAGCACGTACGGCAGCTTCCGGCGGGAATTGGCCCTGCCGACCGACGTGGAACAGGACAAGATCGAGGCCGAATGCAAGAACGGCGTCCTCTCGATCGCGCTGCCGAAAGCCGCCAAAGCCAGAACCGTTAAGGTTCAAGTGAAAGGCTAAGATAGCCGTTTGAGACAGAGGCGTGCGGTCTAACGCGCACACGGGTATATGTAAGTAGATACCGGCTCTCTTTTCTTACCGTTCTACGAAAAGAGAGCCGGTTCTTTATCGAGTCGCTCATTGGCAACGCATGGGAAAGACCAACGGCCAACGACGAGTAGAATAGTTTCTGTTCTTTCAGAGATTTTGCGAAAGGCGCCTTACCAACGCGTCGAACAAGCCAATGTCAATTCTTTTTTTGTTGTATTGATAGATGTGCACCGCCATATGATCTTTCGTGAAAATGACGGATGCGACGGATTCGAAATGCTCGATATTCCTGGGAATCCGCGGTCTGGACAGATCGCCCCTGAGGAGGGTGCCATACGTTTCATCTCTTCTTATCTCTGCACTGCGCTGCGCCTGTTCTTCATTTCGACACCGGACCATCGATATCCCGATGAGGATTCCATCCTCGCGTCGCCACTCACGTCGCCGTCCGAACTGGTAATGCCCGTCTCGATCGAAGAGCCATAAAGCATCACCCTTTCTTACGTCGCTAAACCCCGACAGTACGGTCCTCTCGGCCTCTGAAACAAGCCTGCCGAAGAGCTCTTCTGAAATCTGCTGTTTTTTCAGCCCGGCGTATTCTTCAGATGGGTTGCGGCTTCTTCGGGCATCGATCTTTCTGAGGATCTTCTGAGCCACATCCTCCATCAGCTTCATCTGCTCGGGTTCGCACTTGACCATAATGACTCGGACCACGACATTGTATTTGACGAACAGAAATGCGGCATTCTTGAATGCATTGGTGCCCACCCATAGTTTGTCACCAAGAAACTGCCCCTTGTATGAGCCCCATGCAAGCACGGCAGAAGTTTCCTTTCTTGTGGTGTAGGCGCACTTGTTCGCCAGCGCAGTATCCTTGAGCAAACAGACATCCACCATGATCTCTTCATCATAGCTGGTTCTCGAGCTCCACGTTTGTCTGGCTCCTCTGACGATCTGCCTTTCGGAAATAACCCAGAGACTGGGAGCCTGGCTTGACAGGCGGAACTCCGGCATGTCTTTTTCTGTGAGAAGGAGGCCTTCCACCTCGCCGGTGATTGTATAACCCCGGGTCGTCGCTGCTGTGACCAACAGACAGGCTGTGGCCAATGACAACGTTATTCGCATCACACGTCTTGTCGTTATCTTTAACATTACCATGATTCGTGCTCCTTCTTTAGCAGAGGATCAAGTGTATATGGTTTCTCAGTATATAGTCTGAATGCTAAACGGACTCTGTGGTGTCCAGGACCCCGACTTGAAGAGGCCCGTCTTGTAGTTCCCATTGATGTCCATATTCTTTGGAATAATCGGTGCGGACTGGTTCAACATCAGGCACGCGTCATAGACCTTGTTGTTGTAGTGGCCCACCCGATGGAAGTTCCATGCGCCGGAATTCCAACTGCTATGGCCTATGGGGAGAATCGGGTGGTATTGAAAGGGTCCCTGGATTTTGCGCATCTGAACCGATGAGACACCCAGTGCGCGAGACAGTACGTGAAGATAGGCCGACATGTCTTGACAATCTGCCCAGGGGAAGGACGCGCAGGGATTGTAGCTACTACCGGTTTGATTGAGAAAGGCAGATAGATCAAAAATACTCCCGTAGGCGTGACTGCCATAGCCGCAATATACGACTCCTGTGTATTTGTAAGCGCCGTCCGTCAGTTTAGCGACGGTGTCGGCTTCGTTTGTCTGTCCGTTTGCCCACCAGCACGCGCGGTCCAACACGCCGTTCGCCCAGGGCTCGGCCATCGGAGCGACGGGAGCGGCCAGAAGGACGAACACCTTGTTTTGGGAGGCACACATCAATTCCTGGCTGGATCCGGACCCCCCGACGTCCTGGCAATACCACTTCCATTTCTGGTGGGACGATGCGATGTGATTGGGCGTGGGGGCAGAGACGTTAAGAGAGAACGTTTTCGTCGTCGCGCCGCCGAATGTGAGCGTTTGCAGGGTGATATCCGCCAGGGGGCCGTACTGCTTTACCGCGCGAATCTTGCAACCCGTGACTCCGCTTCTGACAGAAATCTTGGCTTTGACGGTGATGTTCTTGTTCCTGATGTAGGCGGCCGGATAACTCTGCTTGCTCTTCTGCCACTCGGGCACGGTGACATCGTCGTTTTTGTTGATGCAAATATTGACGCCGTCGCTCGTGCCGGAACTACTGTGGTCGAACGAAATAGTTTCGAGACAGACCCAGTGATTGGGAACATAGAATCCTATGTTACTGACCTTGTCGATAATGTCCGTTCCTTTTTTGTATTGATCGGGCGAAGCGCCGAAGGGCCCGAAATGGACGATCACATCGTAATTGTTAATACTCGGATTGGCCCAGACCTTATGGTAGTTGACGTTGGCACAACCGGGCTGGACGGTGATTTGTTCATAACCGTCTGATGAGATGTCATTCAAGGCATCGCCGTCCGCCCAGGAGGTCTTGTGCGCCACCACGTATAATCTTGCTTGTTTGCCGGCGTAATTACCCCCGCCCGCTTTAGGATTGACGGCGACCCACACTTCTTCGATCTCGGCGAACATATCCTTGTACACGGGATTCGGCGCGCCAATGACATTACCGGCCGCGTCTTGAGGCGGCGCCTGGCAGGCCAGATCCTCTTCGATATGCGTGGTCGGGGCACCGCCTGACCCCGCTCCGCTGAGCGCGAAGACCGTGAAGCCGACGCCGGCGTGGCTGTCCATTGAATCCCAATGTTCGAAGACGCCATTGTTTCTGCGATACTCTACGATGACGTCATAGCTGCCGATCCGGGTCTGGTTTGCAGGCCAAACGGACGTTGTAAAATCCCGCTGGTTATCGTCCAGTTGCAGGACGATCGGCCTTTTCCGGATGGCGTTGAGTCGATCTCCAAATTCCCAGGTATATTGATCCGGGACGACGTAAATGTGCAGTTTAGAGCGGGGAGGGAAGTTCCTTCCTGTGACGTACACGCTTTCCTTGCGGTGTGCGAAACCGTTAAGTGGGTTTGCGTTTTCATCGCTTGAATAGATCATCGGGATGGTCTCCTCGACGGGGCGAATCCTGATCGGGATTTCGACGACCGTTTTCCTGTTGAGCATCAACTGACAGGAATAAGTATATTGGAACACCGCCGGCAGATTCAGCTTGCCTGCCCGCGATGTCGTGTATTCTACTCCCACGTCCCACCACAAAGCCGTGGTTGGAATAATCCCATGCTGATCCGCAGTGAAATGAGAATGGGAGAGGGCTTTCCCGTCGGATCGCACTATCCTTATATCGTACCGCGTGTTGGGCCGAAGACGCGAAAAGCTTGCGAACACCGCATCCAGGGGTTCAAATTCCGCTGTTTTTTGGCCGTCGAGATTTGTCAGGGTAACTTCGGGCCTGTTTGCTGTGAGCCGTGATATCCGGCTACCTAAGAGTATCTGACTCAGCAGAGCCAGAACAATCAATTGAGTGAGTATCCACCATTTTCTAAGCATAGCCAATCACCTCCTTTACTTAAAGAACATGCTAAATCGTACGTCCTTGTTTCCTGTAAATTAACGTTCACGTTACACTGATCGTGCGCAACCTGTCGCCATCCTATACACACTGTTTTACCGAACCGATTTGATTGCCATAGGTGCCCGTCGCAACGCGTCCCACAATAGTACCGCTTTGTAAACGTTCAATAATTTTGGCCATATGGATACCCCCAATTTTTGTGGTTTCGAACTGTTTTGGAAATGCACGATCTGGTTGTCCGTTACATGTTGAGATGCATTCGGCCAATTCCGCGGCTTTTGCCGTATTCCTCGTGGAACCACATCTTTGTATGCACATGCACCCCGCACATGATCTGGCATCGGACCGACATTTCCGCCGTTGTCGATATTTCCGCTTATGAACCAGACACACTTATCGTAATAGACATTTGTCAGTCGATTTGCAAGAGTTTTTTTTTCGGACTGACAACCCTATGGCACTCCGAGCGAAAAAAGTTTCTCTTTGTTCGCCAGGTCGGATTTTATAGGACGCAACAGCCGAAATCAAAGGGTGAATTACCGTAGAATGCAGGATGAATAAACCGAAGGACTCCCGGACTACAAAACGCGAAGAACGAAAGTCCTTCGTCTGCCCCGCTTCCTCCAATCCTTTTTCGCTAAGCGGATCTCTCCAGTGTTCTTAAAGAGCCTGATTTTTCACCCGGAGGATGCCCTGGATGACATCTCCTCTGCTGGCAATGGCATGAAGCTTGCCATGATCCGTGATCGGTACGCTTCTGAGGTTGCCGCTCACAAGGCAGTCGCACAGGTCGATCAGGTTGGCATCGACGTCCAGGCTGAAGACGTCTTTGGACATATAGTCGGCGACGGTTTGCTCGGCGCGGTCGCGTGTTTCAGTTAAAAGCTCGAGAACATCCTTTTCAGAGAGAATCCCCACGAGGTTCAGATCGGCGTCCACGACGGGCAAATCAGTTATGTTTCTGTTGGCCAAGGTCCGAACGGCGTCGTAAATGGGCGCCTCCGGCCTTGTTGTGATCACCATTTTCGTTGCAATATTCATGACTTTGAACATGGAGTGCTCCCGGGTTTAAGAAACCGTCTGCTCTGTGGCGGCGCCCGCGGTTGCTGTTTTCTTTTCGTAGGCTTCGCTTTTTTTCAAAGAACGGCGACGTTCCATTCGCGGGGCGGTTTGACAGACAATGACCGTTCGATCTTTGATTCTCGTTCTGTCCAGGCCGGCGATCGCCTGCAAAGCGGCACTCTCTTCCTTCATTTCGACGAAGGCGAATCCCAGCGCGTTGCCGCTGATCTCATCTTTCATCATGTTAATGGATGTAACCAGGCCGTACTGCTCGAATCGCTCTGAGAGATCGCTTTGGCTCATCTCAAACGGCAGATTCCCGATATATATGACCATTTTGTACTCCTAAGACAGTGTTCCCCGGTTTTCCATGCTTGTCTCTTGGACGGATTCAAACGTCGTTTCTTGTTCTTAAGTACGAGCATACCTACCCCATATTTCAGAAGCTTCTCCCCTCCTACCCTAATTCCCTTACCTAGCTGAGGATACTCGCACCTAACAGGGCCATTATTGATGATCTTTCGACCCATTTGGAAGGACTTTTTTACCAGGGGTGACAACCCTATGGCACTCTGAACGAAAAAAGTGGACAAAATCAACAATTCTTCCTCTTTTTCGTACCGGGTCTGAACGAACAGGCTCTTCGCTACCGACGAACCCGGCCCAATCCGAACCCACCCGTCGCTCCTTGAGAGGATCGTGCGTGGTCAGCCTTATGCAGTGAATCGGTAGCTCTTGCTGGTGGATTGACCTAAGGCTACATTGCAATGATCTTGTCGATGCGGCCGGAAAGATCCTTGAGGTACGCCTCATCCCCGCCGCGCAGTTCGGTCGTTATGAACCCTGTGTAACCGATTTCACTCAGCGCCAGCCGGACCTGCTTCCAGTTGACGTCGCCTTCGAGCAAATTCGTCCACTCATAGCCCTTGCGCTTGAAGTCCTTGAGATGGATTTTGGCGATGCGTTTACCCAGTGTGCGAATCCAGTCCTGGGCGTATCCGTAGATGATTACATTGCCAACGTCGAAATACGCCTTGAGCCACGGGCTGTCGAATTCATCCACGTATCGCGCGAATTCCAACGGGCTCAGAAGGAATTTATTCCAGACGTTCTCGACGGCAATGACGACGCCGAGTTCCTCGGCCAGCGGCAGCAGTTTGCGTATGCACTTTTGCGAGCGTTTATAGGCGTCACCGTAAGAGACATCTTCCTTGACCACCGCCGGGACGAGCAATACCGTTTCGGCGCCCAGCGCCTTGGCGCTGTGCAGCGCTGTTTCCATCCCTTTCATTCCTTTGGCGATCACCTTCGGATCGGGATCGGAGAAAGGGGCTCCCCATCCCCCGTACGAGATGGAATGAATCGGCACGCCGGCATCGCGCGCCAGGTTGCCCAGGCGTCGCGCTGCGTCGAGGTCCGCCATCGGAGAGCCTTCGATTCCTTCGAATCCGCATGTCCTGGCGAGTTTGAATTTATCCGCATCGGAAAGCTGTTTGGGCAACATTCTTAATTGAACGGCTTTGCGTAACGTGCTGTTGTTGTGCCCGGGCTGCGCGGCCAACGAAAGGCCCGATAACTTTGTTCCAATAACGGCGGCCGCGGCGTATTTCAAGATATCCCGGCGTTCTATGGTCTGATCTTTCATGACGTTTTCTCCTAACGATTTTACGCGTTTTCCGATTACGACGCGGCTTGTGGGTTCGTCCGTGTGCCATGTGGCACACGGACGTTTTCAGCAACATAACAGTTTTTTTGTGGAATCCAAGTTGAAAAGTGAATCATGGAGACGACAAGCGTTGTCACACCGGCATCGTTTGGATCTCGCGTGACGCTGGATTGCCCTGCTTTGCGTTATGTGTGGGTGCGAGTAAGTCTGTTTTTATTGGCCCGTCCCATAAAAAGATAAAGTTTTTCACTTTTTTTTGCCGAATAAAAAATAGTAGTGGTATTGCTGTTGCAGTACCGAGAAGTCCTTTTATAATAATTGAGTTTGTTACGGATAACAAGATTTCCCGGCTGGAGATAGGCTATGAGGACGATAGCAGTTGTCAATCAGAAAGGTGGCTGTGGTAAGACAACGGTATCCATTAATTTGGCCAGCGCCCTGGCGGAGGCGGGCCAGAGAGTGTTGCTTGTCGATGTGGACCCCCAATCGCATTGCGCCGTGGGTCTGGCGGTGCCCGAGGAGCAGATCGAGCAGAGCATATACGATGTGCTGATCAGCCGAAGCCGGAATGAACCGATCAAACTGACGGAAATACTCTGGCAGGTCAGCGATAACCTGGAACTGGCGCCGGCCAGCATCGACCTGTCGGCTTTCGAGCAACAAATGGCGGGGATTCCGGACCGTGAATCCTGCCTGCGGGAGGCGCTAAGTGAGATCGGGGACAGCTACGACTACACAATCGTTGACTGCCCTCCCGCCGTCAGCCTCTTGACCTATAATGCGCTCCGGGCCGCCACGGACGTGATCGTTCCCGTCGAAACCGGGTACTTTGCCCTGCACGGGTTGAGCAAGCAGCTTGAGACGCTGAGCATTCTTTGCCGGCGATACAGTCAACAGGTCAGCGTCAAGGTGCTGGCCAGCATGTATGACGTACGGACAAAAATGGCCCGGGAGATCCTGGCGGAGCTGCGCAGCCATTTCGACGATAAAATGTTCAAGACGGTCGTCAGTTTCAATACGAAGATCAAGGAAGCCTCGAGTTACGGCCAGCCGATCGGCGAGTACGATCCCGCCAGCAAAGGGCGTCGAGATTTCAGCTCACTGGCCGAGGAGATCCTCGGGGCTCAGAAGCAGCAGCAGCGACACGAGTTTGTTAATTCACTGGCGGATCAACTCGAATCCATCAGCGCCTCCGCCGATGAGTTGCTGGAATCGACGCAGTCGTCCGGCGAGGGGGCGGACATTTCGATCGGCGAGCCAAACGACGCCGAGGCGTATCAGGAAGAAGCAGCCGGCGCGATAGCGGCCGACCCTCATGAGCCTGAGCCGGAAGACCAGCACCAGGAGCAGGAAATTGAAGCGCTCGTCTCAGAGGACCGGCTTGACGCGAAGCTGTCCGACTATTACGGGGTCAGCCAGGTCAATGAGGCCGTGGTCTTTGTTACGCTCTATCCGCGTGCGGAGTGCGTCCAGGTCGCCGGTGATTTCAATCAGTGGAAGCCGGAAGAAGGATTGCTCCAGAAGGTCGGCGACAGCGGTGTTTGGCAGACGCAAATGAAGCTGCCCGCGGGGCGCTATCGCTACCGGCTGGTGGTGGACGGCCAGTGGCAACAGGATCCGTATAATGAATGGACGGAACTGAATCCATTCGGCGGTTACAACTCGGTGCTTGAAATCAAGTAGAAAAAGGCGCCGTTCGTCTCATTGGCGTCGTAGTTTTTTAAAAGTCTTTCACCTGCCCGGACGTAAGCTTTGGAGAGGAAGCGACTTAATGCCCCAAAGAAAAAAAATCTTTTTCTTTGTATATAACGTCCTATAAGAATATAATTATTCATTGCAAAATAAAGAATTGAAGACAATGGAGTTTGAACTCCGGCGGGCGAGCGGAAGCCGGCCGGAAAATGGGTGATAATTTGCTGGTTGGTTGAGGATGGACACTCAGAAAAGTTTACAATGGACTGTAGAAATTCTTCTCATCATTGTGGGGGCGGGCTTTTCCAGTTTCATCGCGTCAGCCGACGTCTGCGACGATCTCAATCGGATTGAGAGTGCTCGTTTGTGAGACACGGAGGAAGAAAGGAGGCGAAAAGAACAGTAAGGCGACACAACGTTTGCGAGCATCAGGAGGGTGCTTGAAAGGATGGCATTTGGATGAGGAAATGGAATTTCTATTAAGGAGAATCATTATGAAAAGGTTAATAATAGTGTTAGTCCCTGTCGTCTTGCTGATAGCGGGCTCCGGCGCCTACGGGACCGGCGGAAACAAGCCGGGCGCCACGAACGTCATCGTGGATAACGATATTCAGTCCAATCAGTCTCAACAGGTCTCCGTGGTCGGCGGCGGCGACGCCGATGCCACAAGCATCTCACAAGGCGGGGATTCGAGTTCCGACTCCTCTTCGAGCTCTAATTCGAGCCTCTCGACGTCGTCAGTTTCAAATTATCAGGCGCGTACGCAGCCGCTGGATGTCTTCCCTGCCTATTTGCCGTATTGGAACCACGGCGGATGGGGCACGGTCAAGGGGTACTTCCCGAATGGGCCGAGTGTGGATGACGCGGTGTACGAACAGACGTTCGATCCCGAAAATCCCGATGATATGAAAATGCTTAAAGGGGTTCTTACGTCGCTGTCGTATGAAGGGCCGCTTGAAACCATCGGGGGCATCCTCAATGGCGTGGGCGCGCTGTTCGGCGGGCCGGATAATTATCATCACGGGCGGGGATTTGAAATCGCCAACGCGCTGACGCGCCAGCGAAGGCCTGATGGAAAGCCTTTGTTGGTTTTTATCGATTCCAATGTGAATACGCGTCTGCTCAGGCAGGCGGGGTATGTTTATGTGGGAGGCGTTAGCCTGGAAGGCAAAGTCGATCGCAACTGGGATCAGGTGTATGACGCGGCGGTCGCGGAAGCCCTTCCCTGGGACGTGGACGTGCTGCTGATCTCCGGGGGCATGAAAGGGGTAACGGTCGGGTCGAATATCTCCTTTCCCGGCGCCGCCGGGGCCTATAGCCAGGCCAACTACTCGATTTCTCTGCTGGGTTCGGTCTCCAGCGGTATCACGGAAGGCAAGGGCAAGGCCGTCATCAACGCGGTCGGCTACCGCTTTTGGCCGGAACTCGCCAAACGCAGGCAGATTCCTCAATCGTTCTACGACAGCATCCGGGCCCAGGTCGTCTCTCAAAACCGGTCTGCACCCCGGCAACCATCGACCCCGTTGCCCCAGCCGTCAACGCCGAAATATAAGCATGTTCCGCAGCGGGAGCCTCTGCCGGTCCCTGAGACGATCTCAGCCCATGAGTCTTTACCCGCTGCCAAACCCGAACCCGAGTCGGTTCATCCTGAGAGAATAACGTCGATTCCCGTTAAGACGGCCCCGGTTAGACCGATCCCCGCTCAAAGGGCGCCCGCCGCACCGAAAACGTCGGGAAAAAGGAAAATTTACGGCGTCCAGGTGAGTCAGAAACTCATTGACATGGCGGGTTTCTGAGAACCGAAGAATTGAAATGACACAGAAACGGAGTACCTGTGTGAGAAGAGACATGGCTTCATGGATCATCAAGCGAAAACGATAGTCCTCTGTGGAGAGGAGAAAGGAGAGAACCTGTCATTGAGGTGTAAATGTGTCGTGTTGTCATTGTCGGCAGGATGATCGGCAATCACAAGGGAATGTGGAGCACGTAAAAAGGAAAAGGAGTTTACCATGTTGAAAAAGTGTGTGTTTTCTATAACCGTTATTGTATTGTTGTCCTCCGGGGCCCTGGCTTGTATCGGATCTGCCCACCCTTCGTGTATCGGGTGCACACCTTCTTTTATCGGGAATACACAGGGTTTTAACATTGACGCGGTGAATGTCGTTAAGCGGGCCGGGTGCGTCGGCTCGGCGGAAGGAAGTAATACCGTTATGGTCGGCCATGCCCAGGAGACCTACGATACCGCCTCCGGGACGAGCGCCCTTCAAGAAGAAACAGCGATCCTTACCCAGAGCGGCAAAGCCGCGGGAAAAGGCGGCAAGACGGCTGTCGTGCAGAATGCTTCCGCACAGGGGGCGCAGGAACAGCTTGTCGGCCCCGCCGTGGGTTGTTGCACCACCGGGCTGAGCTCACAGGCGCAGACGCTCGGCGTGAATCTTGATATGTTGACGAAGAATGCCGGGGGCATCGGCGCGGCCATCGGCTCGCAGGGTTTCGTTGGCGGCCAGAGTCAGATTGAGATTACCCCCAACGGAATGAGCGCGTCGTCCCAGTTCCTCGGTGCGGCCCAGTTCTCCGCCGTTTCCGGTAAGAACGCATCCGTTAAGAATGTCCTGGATGTGGTGCTCAATCAAAGCCAGGCGGTTGCCGGAGGCCAATAACGGATATAACGACGGGGCTTGAGCAGAAGAGAAGGGGGACTGCGGATACGTGATTTCGTCGTGTTTTAAGTGAATGCAATTTTGGATACTTTGGATAGTCGGCTGGCTGAGGTCGTTTTGTTGCCCAATGACCCCCCATACGGGCCGGTTGATTCTCCGGATATCAGAATAGACCTTCTTTATGGTTTTGTTGTACGGAGCTTTAAAGTCGGCTTCTGTCGGCTTTAAGGCTCCATTTTTTTGCCTTACCCGGCCGCGTCCGTTGAAGGCGCTTTCAAAACCGGCACCTTGAAAGTTGTAACGGGATATGTTCTAATTTGGAACTCATGTTGCTGTTAAAGTCGTAAGAAAAGCAATTTGGAGCGAATTATGAAGCGTATCACGCGAAGACAAATGTTGGCGCCGATGGGTCTGGCCGCCGGTTCGTGCGTTCTTTCGTCCTGTTTGAGTAGGAACATGGCGACCTCGCCGGGTAAAGACCCAAAAACCGGCTTTCCCTGGCCGTACGCCGAGTTGGATCCGGATGTTACGGCCGAACGTGCGTATGGCGATTGTGCCAAAGGACATTGCATGTACGGCGTTTTCGCTGCCGTCGTCGTACAGTTAGCCGACAAACATGGCGAGCCGTACCGAGGATTTCCCGTTGATATGATGCGATACGGCGCCGGGGGAACGGGCGGCTCGGGTTCTCTGTGCGGCGCCCTCAACGGTTCGGCTGCTCTGTTCGGACTCTTCGCACGCTCGGAAGAGCAGACAAAACAGTTTATCAGCGAGTTGTTTTTATGGTATGAGCAAAAGGAGTTGCCGGTTTTTGTCCCTCGCAAGCCGATTGTCGATGTTGAAGTGGCATTATCCGTTTCCAATTCGATTCTTTGCCATGCTTCGGTTTCGAGGTGGTCTGCGACCTCGGGCCATAAGGCGTTCAGCCAGCCGCGAAAAGAGCGATGCCGACGCCTGACGGCTGATACCGCCAGAAAAACCGTCGAGATTCTCAATACCGGTTTCACCGGAGAATACACAGCCCGCATGGAATCGACCGAGGAGGACAAAGGGTGTATGTCGTGTCATACGAAGGGCAGCGAATTGTCCAACACGCGGGGTACTATGAGTTGCGGCAATTGCCATTTTTCTCTCGCGAAGGACCATCCGGCCCTGACTCCCGGACGTTGACGGGCACGATGCAGTCTAAAGGCGGACAGATATGATCTCATTCAAGCGAAACAGGTATCTTTGGATCGGGTTGTTGTGTGTCAGCTCGTGTTGTGCAACGGCAGCCGAGAGACTGCCGAAAGAGCCGCCCGGGCGATTTTTCCCGTTACAGTCAAAAGATCACTCGGATGGATCCTCTTTTGATTCGGGCCGTCCGGTGGTCGGAACCACATATTTCTATTGGTACGATATCGAGACCGCCAGTCATATCATCGACGGCGACGGCACCGATGCGCTGACCACCCACCCGGCGGACATGAACGATCTCAGTTACAAGCGGTCTTCCTGGCACGCGGCGCAATTGAGAGATATGATCGACGCGGGTATCGACTTCTTAATGCCGGTCTTCTGGGGCGTGCCCGGGCAATATGACGGATGGAGCTTCACCGGCTTGGCGCCTCTGGTCGAGGCGCACAGCGATTTGGAACAGGAAGGCTTGAATCCGCCCGCCATCGGCCTTTTTTATGATACGTCGATACTCAGATATAACCGCTTCGAGCCGGACGGAAGGAATTATCACGTGGACCTGACGACGGATTTCGGTAAGCGGTGGTTTTATACGGCGATACGCGATTTTTTCAGTCTCATCCCGCCGGCGAAGTGGGCGCGTGTGGATGGCAGGCCGATTATCTTTCTGTACGCCTCGGCCTTCGTTAAGAAACAGGACGATTCGCAATTTGACTATGTAACGAAACGATTCAAGGAAGACTTCGGCGTCGAGCCGTTCATCGTCAAAGCCGCCGGCTGGAAAGGCCGGGCCGATGCCACGTACTCATGGGGCGGCGCGGTAAGCGGACCGCTAATCTACCGGCAGACCGTCGCGCTCGGCCCGGGATATGACCACACCGCCGTGCCCGGCAGAACGCCGCTCATCGTTGACCGTCGGGACGGACAGACCTACATCGATCGCTGGCTGAAGGTGCTCGCCCTTCGACCCGAGACGCGCCCGTGGATGGTGCACGTAGAGACCTGGAACGAATGGCACGAGGGGACCGACGTCGCGGCGTCGCGCGAGTACGGCCGGAATTATATCGTTCTGACCCGCCTGTTTTCAGACATGTGGCGGGCCAAAACGCTCTTGCGCCTCGACTCGTCCTACCTGGATGCCGGGGTGGTCACCTGGGAGCCGGGCCAATCCCGGGGTTTGGCCCTTCGCCCGAGCAGCGGCGACGGCATCTGGACAAAGACCCCATTCCAGGACGATGAAGCGATTGTCTCCGGTCAGAATCCGCATTCGCAGACGAGCCGGTATCTCTACTTCGATGTGGATGGTGCGTTTGCCTACGATTTATACGACCGGACCACGGAGGTCGTTGTCACTTACCGGGACGGCGGATGCGCGTCTTTTCATCTCGAATACGACAATACGAATCCAGCCAAAGGCGTATACGAAGGGGCCTTTCGCAGGGTCGGCGATGTCACCATCGAGGGCACGAAAGGCTGGAAGACGGCGCTGTTCGCGCTGCCGGATTGTCGTTTTATGAATCGATGCAACAGCGCTGATTTTCGTCTTGTGATTCTCGGCGGCGATCTCGAGTTGGCGGTTCGGAAAGTCATAGTTAAACGCATGGAAACAGCGGGAGGTCAAAAATGATGAAGTCGAAGTTCACGAATTATGCGATCCTCACGGGATGCTTTATATTGTCAATGACCATAAGGTGTCAATCTCAGCCGCTCTGGGACTTGGCGCAACAGAAGAAGGATTTGCTTCGTATCTCAACTCTTTTTACCGCCCAGAATGTGCGCGACCATCTGTCCGATGAGAAGGGGCGTAACGAGGCCGTCGCATGGTGCAAGAACACCGGCGTGACGCACGTTTTCATCGAGACCTTCAGAAGCAACTATACCGCCCCGCGAAACGTGCTGGCGCGCGCCAAAGCAAAGTTCATAGCCGAAGGCTTCGACGTCTCGGGCTGCGTGACGACCACGAAGGTCGGCAAGATTTCGACCGGCTGGAACCTGATCTCGTGCTATACGAATAAAGGCACGCAAAAGCAGCTACAGGAGATCTTCGAATATACCGCGTCGATCTTCGATGAGATCATGATCGACGATTTTCTCTTTACCGATTGTCAGTGCGACGAGTGCAAGGCCGCACGCGGCGACCAATCGTGGGCCGCTTACCGTTGCGACCTGATGGTCGAGATAAGCCGGGATAGAATCCTCGCCCCCGCCCGGGCGGTTAATCCCGACGTTGAAATCATCATCAAGTATCCTCAATGGTACGACAATTTTCACAATCGCGGCTACGAGGTTATCCGCCAGACGGCCGACTACGAAAAGATCTGGGTCGGCACCGAGACCCGCGATTACGACAACCCCCGCTGGGGCGGCAAGGTCCAGTACGAGGCCTATTACATCATGCGATGGCTCGGCGAGATCGGCGGCGACAAGACGGGCGGCGGCTGGTTCGATCCGTACGGCACTACGGCGGACACGTACGTCGAGCAGGCGCGCCAGACGGTCCTGGCCGACGCTAAGGAAATGCTCCTTTTCTGTTACGGCTCGCTCCAGAGGGACACCGGCCCGGCTAACGTCGAAAAGCTCCGCGGCGAGATCCCCGGCCTGTTCGAACTGGCCGAACTCGTGCGAGATAAACCGATCAAAGGCGTCGTCGCCCCGAAACCGCCCAACAGCGATGCGCACGACGAGCAATACATCTTCGATTTCGTCGGCATGTTGGGCGTGCCCCTGGTGCCGACGGCGAAGATCAGCGCCGGCGCCCAAGCCGCGTTCTTCTCGGTCCACGCGCTGAAAGACCCGGCGTTCGTCGGCAAGCTCCGCAAAATGCTACGAGCCGACAAACCCGTGCTCATCACAGACGGTCTGGCCAAACGCATGTCAGGCCTCGATTTGGAAAACAAGAGCCTCACGGTCCTGAAGGTCGGCGACCATCCCCGCAATGTGCTGAAGCTGACGCGAGAACAACTTAAACCCATCCGTGACAAGCTCTTAGCGCCGTTCGATCTAACGTTCGACGCCCCCAACAAAGTCGCTCTCTACCTGATCGGGGAGCATAGCCTGATCGTCGAAAACTTCAACGACGAACTCATCGACGCGACCCTCGAATTCGCCAAACCGGTTGCGGCGCGCAAGACCCTGATTCTGCCGGGCGAAGGGAAAGTAAACCTTTCGACTGCCGGGCGCACGTTAAGCCTCAGGAAAATGACGCCGCGAACCCTGGTGGCCATCGAATACGAATGAACGACCCCGCTGTGGTCATGAAATTGGCTTTGTTTTGCATAATCTCCTCATTTCGGATTTAGAGTTTCGGATTTCCGGCCGAAGGCCGGCGAATTGGCTTTGTTTTTTCAAACGGAACCGCGAATCGACACGAATAAACGCCTTTATTGGGTTCTTTTGGACAGCTTTTTCAGAAAGTTTGAGCGGTTTTTGGTAATTTTTGTGCATTTTTGATAATTTTTGAACACGTTTGAGTTGTTCTGAGCCGCGAAGCATGTCATGGGTGTATCCGAATGGGGCACGAAGATTTCCGGCCGCCGACCAGCCAATTGGCTTTGTTTTGCACATTCACTTTCGCAATACGCATCACACAGAACGCAATACAAACTAAATTGGCTTTTTTTTCAAAAGGCCTGACCGGATAAAAGGATGAACGGGATTGTTGATAAGTTTTCGGTCTGAGGTCTTGAGTCTGTTGTCTTGAATCTTGCTATTCACTATATACTATTAGCTAATGTTAATTCTATATTATACAAATATTCAAGCTCTTTGTCAAGTGAAATATTAAAATAAACGGTCGATGAGCCGGAGAGCGCAGATTTATTCGTCGTTGATCGTCATAGGTCAATCGTCGATGGTAAGGATAGTTTGTCTCGCCATGAGCTGGCCTTCGTGTCGCGGGCGTCTCGCCCGCGCGTTCCGAGGGCATCCTGCCCTCGCCTTCGAGAGATCGGCAATGTCAACCGTCAATCTTTCGACAGTTTGCCTCGCCATTGTTTGGCTTGTTCCGGTTTGTTCCAGGCGTCGTAGAGGGCGATGAGATTGTTCAAAGACTGTTGCGTGTGGGGGTGCGGGGCGCCGAGTTTGAGGCGTCGGCCGTCGACGGCTTCGAGAAAGAGTGGTTCTGCTTTGTCGTATTCGTCTTGTTTCATGTACAGCACGGCTAAGTCGTTCTTGACATGAAGTATTTCAGGGTGGTCTTCGTCCAGCCTTTTACGCCGGTTGGTCAAGACTTCGAGAAACAAGGTCTCCGCTTGCTCGTACTGGCCCTGCTCTCTGCGTAAAAAGGCCAGGTTATGGATGATTCCAAGGGCATGCGGGTGTTCCTCACCGTACGTTTCACGCCCCTTCTCACAGGCCTCCATCAGCAGATCGTTCGCCTCCTCGGAACGCCCTTGTAGCGTGCGAAGGTGACCGAGTCCGCTTTTACCCAATAGAACATCCTGAATTTTTCCCTTCTCGCGGGATATTCTCGCCATATACAGCCGCTCCGCGTCATCTTCCCTGCCCTGGGCTAAATAAACCTCAGCAAGGTCACATTCGTAATTTTGCACCCAGGTTATCTTGTTGCCCTTCTCGGCAATCTCCCACGTTTCGAGAAAGAGATCCTCCGCCTCCTTGTACCGGGCTTGATTATAGTAAACACAGGCGAGATTGCATTTGCCGAAAGTGAGGTCAAGCTCTTCTCGCCCCCGGCTACGTTCGCCGGCCAGAACTCTGTCGTAAACCGCTTCAGCTTCCCTATATTTGCCCAGGCGATTGTATATCGAACCGAGGGTGTTGAGCATACCCCCACTCTCTTGGCCATGATGTTCCCGGCGGAGGTGGCATGCTCGCTCCATATGCTTCTCGGCGATCTTGTAATCATTCAGGCCCCAATTGTATGCGAAACCCAGAGAATTGCGAATCGAGGCTTCGACGAGCGGATAATCCTTGAACTTCGTATCGAGGTTCGCCGACATGATTTGTAGGATATCGTGTGCGGTGACTTCGCGAGACCTTTGTCTGGAGAAGGCGTTGAGGACATCGTGATTGAGATAATGAGCGATCAGTTCCGCTTTGGCCAGTGCGCGGGATTGGCCCAGCGCAAAGCTCACGGATACGATCGTTCCGATGATCGAGACGATCAGAACGGCGGTAACACCGCCGACGAGAGCCTTGTGACGTCGTATGAATTTTTTAAGCCGATATCCGGCGGTGAGTGGTCCAGCCATCAGGGGTGCTCCTTTCAGGAAATTGTCGATATCGTCCGAAAGCTCGGAGGCCGACTTATAGCGTTCCGAGCGTTCTTTACGCATCGCCTTGAGCGGAATCCATTCGAGCTCATTGCGGAGATGTTTGGCTAAGGTGTGAATCTCCATTTTTCGATTCTGCGCAATCTCCGTCGCTTTATCGCCCAGCCTCGTCAGACGGGTGCTCGGCGTCCTGGGATCGGTCTCGCGGATCACCTTGCGTATATTTTCCATCCCGCCTGTGCGAAGCATCTCGGAATCGAACGGTAAAACGCCCGTCAACAGCTCGTACAAGAGCACGCCCAATGAATAGATGTCGGAGCGCGTGTCGATATCTTCGTTGGCAAATTCCACCTGTTCGGGGCTCATGTATTCCGGCGTACCGAGCAACTGGCTCTCTTCCGTGATCAGCGTTCGCTCGGTTAACGGCTGAACGACGGCCTTGGCCACGCCGAAGTCGATAATCTTCGGGATGACCTGATCGTTCTCGCTGGTCACGAGAATATTCGACGGCTTGATATCCCGGTGGATGATCCCCTTCTGGTGGGCGTGATGGACGGCCTGGCAAACCTGCTGGAACAGGCGTAGCCGCTGCTCGATACTCAGCGTATGGCGGTCGCAGAACTCCGTGATGGGCGTGCCCTTAACGTATTCCATGACGAAAAAGGGCCGGCCGCTGTCGGCCGTGCCCGCGTCATAGACCTGGGCGATATTCGGATGATCCAGTAAGGCCAGGGCCTGACGTTCGGCCTCGAACCGGGCGAGGACTCGCTTGGAATCCATACCCGGCTTGATAATCTTCAGGGCCACCCGCCGGCGGATAAGCTGCTCCTGCTCGGCCAGATAGACCATGCCCATGCCGCCTTCGCCCAGTTGCTTCAGGAGCTTATAACACCCGATGCGGGTGCCGGGCCGCTCCATCAGCCCGCTAACGCACCCGCTGGCCGGGGGATTCTCCCCGACGTGTAACTCTTCTTCGATGTCCATGCCGGAACGAATAAGCCGCCTGAGCCCTTCCGGCTCAGCCCCAAAGATTGAATCTTTTTTCGTCATCGAACAACTCCTGAGTTTATACCTTATGCCAACCAAGGCCACGAAAGCCCTAAAAAAGTAGCAACCACGACGGCGCTTCTATTACATATCTGCCGGCTGATTAAAAATGCTGCGCGCTTTTTGGAAGAAATTTTAATAATTCTTCCAATTCCTCCGGCGCCTGGCCCTGTGAAAGGACGGTATTGCGGACGTGTTCCATCAAAACGGCCCGAAAACGGCGTTTGACCGTAATGATCATATTGGAGGCCTGCTTGACATCGTCTATATCATAGGTTTCGCACAGTTCGGGCAGCGAGGGCGGGCTGCGGTTGTCGAAAATGGGCCAGACAACGCGTTTATTGAACAGCGCCCAGTGAAGTTCCAAGTCTTCATGCTCGCACGCCTCTTTAACCTCATCGAGGACATGCTCCAGCAATGACGACAGCCAGGCATAATGATAGGAATCCTCGGCGGTGGTTTGCGCGACGCTTTCGGGCAGTATCGGCTCTTCTTCCATCTCGAAGGCAACGGCTTTTTCCTCTAAACGTTTTTGCACTCTTTCTTTAAGGTCTTGTTTGTTGGCATATTGCTTGAGGGCGTGCAGGAGAAAGGTTCGGAAGCGGCCGCGGGACGAGTCCGCCCGGCCGACCAGATCCCGGTTCAAAACGACCTCATGGAAAAAACCTTGAGTCAGGTCCTTGGCCTGCTCGTTGGGATGGCCTTTATGACGCAGATAGCAATAGACGGGCTTCCAGTATTGCTTCAGTAAATAGCCGATCAGGGCGTTGTCCTGATCTTTGCCGTCCTGGATATTTTCGATCAGTGACCACTGAGTGGTTAAAAACGCCTGTCGTGCGCCCCCCATACGCGTCGGATCAACGTATGCCATGCTCAATACCTCCGATTTTGCCAGAATTGATCCGCATCGGCTATCTTTCGCCGAGCGAAGCCATTTTACCACATTTTTGCCGCTGAGAACCCCTCAAAATCGCCTCTTTCCGGCCAAATGGCAGATTTCACAAAAGCTTTCACTTTTTTTCTAAAAAGCGCGCAGCATTTCAAATCTGCTTGCAGAGTAAAGGGTGAAAGCTTTCGTGAAAAGTCGCGAAAGCAGGATTTGTCAACAATTAATGAAAGGAAGGAAAAATGAAATGGTTGAATGGTAACAAAGTGAGATTAATGGTTTTTGGAATTGTGGCTGTCATAATGCTTGGCAGTAGGAGCGTGAAGGCAGATTTCACCTTTGGTGAACCAGTCAATCTTGGGCCCGTGGTCAACAGTGGGACGTGGCAGTTCTTCGAGTGCATGTCATTTGACGGCCTGGAACTGTACTTATCGAGGCCGGAGCTGCGTGGTAAGGAAGAACACTCAGACCTGTGGGTCTGCACGCGAGCGACGCCCGACGATGCCTGGAGCGCGCCGGTCAATCTGGGGCCGACGATCAACCAAGTCCACCGAGAGGAGGGCGCGTGCATCTCGCCCGATGGCCTGGAGCTTTACTTCTGCTCATGGGGGGGCGACAACTGGGGGCACCCCGGGGGGTACGGTCTCATGGACATCTGGGTCACGCGGCGACCGACGAGGGATGCGGACTGGGGCCCGCTGGAGAATCTGGGGCCGACGATCAACGATTCAGGCTTCCAGATGTCGGTTTGGGTCTCGGTAGATGGGTTGGAACTCTATTTCAGCCGGTTTGGGGGCAACGGCATGGAGATCTTTAGGGCCGACCGCGCGTCTAAAGACGATCGCTGGGGCAATAGGACACGCCTCGGCCCACCTGTGAACACGTCGGATCACGAATACCTCCCGGCCCTCTCTGCCGACGGTTTGCTCCTATTCTTCGGCGAAGACGATTACGGGAGCCACTACCGACCAGGGGGATTCGGTCGCTCTGACATGTGGTTCACCAGACGAGAGAGCCCGGCCGGTCCCTGGGGTGAGCCGCTCAACCTCGGACGGATGGTCAATAGTCCCTCCAGCGAGTGGGGCCCAAGGGTATCTCCTGACGGTCGTACCCTGTACTTCTCCTCCGACCGCCCAGGCGGTTACGGTGAATGCGATATTTGGCAGGCACCTATCATCCCTATCACGGATTTCAACGGCGACAGAATTGTTGACGCTGAGGACATGGTCATCATGGTGGACCATTGGGGCGAAGATTATCCCTTGTGTGACATCGGCCCGATGCCTTGGGGTGACGGTGTCGTAGATGTCCAGGATTTGAAGGTTCTCGCCGAGCATCTTTTCCAGGATGTATATGATCCAACACTCGTAGTTCATTGGCTCTTTGATGAGACCGAAGGAATGGTCGTTGAAGATACGGTCGGGAACAATCAGGCTTACGCCGTAGGTGATCCCGTCTGGCAGCCTGATGGCGGACAGGTAGACGGAGCGCTTCTGTTCGATGGAGTAGATGATTTTATCAGCGCATCGGCCGTATTGAATCCGGCAGACGGACCGTTCAGTGTCTTTGCATGGATCAATGGTGGAGCGCCCGACCAGGTGATCATCGCGCAACAGACTGTTTCCGATTGGCTTTCTTTGGATACCGAGGGGAATTTGATGACGGATATCAAATACAGCGGCAGGCTTGGCGGTCCCCTGTTGTCTGAGGCAACCATAACCGATGGGCAGTGGCATCGCGTCGGTTTAGTATGGGACGGTTCGAATAGAACCCTCATTGTCGATGATGTAGTTGTGGCCGAAGATACGCCAACAATACCGGAAAGCTCCGATCGAGGTCTCTATATCGGCGTAGGAAAGGATTTCTCCGCCGACACATTCTTCTCCGGCCTGATCGACGACGTCCGCATCTATAATCGAGCCTTAAGTCCCTAATGAGATGCAGCACTGGCACAATAGAATCCCAAAAAAATAGAAAGGAAAGAGAAATGAAATGTTTGAATGGTAACAGGATGAGGTTGTTTTTAGTGGTATTTATGGCCGTATTTGTGCTTGGCGGAGGGCAAGCAAAGGCGGATTTTACCTTCAGCGGGCGTGTCAATCTTGGGCCTGTTGTTAATAGCCCATATGATGACATGGATCCCTTTATCGCGCCTGACGGTCTTTCGTTGTACTTTGCCTCATGGCGGCCGGGTGGATATGGGGACTCGGATATTTGGGTGACCACAAAACAAACGTCAGAACGCAATCCAGAGGGTTATTGGGGACCGCCGGAGAATCTCGGAGCATTTATCAACAGCGAATACCGGGAGGCTTTGCCATCCATTACCGGCGACGGGCTAATACTCGTTTTCTCTTCTAAGAGGCCCGGCGGGCTGGGCGGGTATGATATCTGGCTATCCACCAGGCCAACGAAAGAGAGTCCTTGGGAGCCACCGACAAATCTGGGATCTCTCATCAATTCCGAAGGTCCCGAGTTCTGTGGTTGTATT
>Ga0272442_10002067_pt1 | contig 29552 bp, 26 predicted proteins | sample SSMForm2O_FD_200262 | JGI IMG/M metagenome (GOLD analysis project Ga0272442, IMG submission 200262) | Marine sediment archaeal communities from Little Sippewissett salt marsh, Falmouth, MA, United States - SSM-Form-2O | ecosystem: Environmental > Aquatic > Marine > Wetlands > Sediment ...
TCATTAATAAGTGGGACGACGTCTACCCCGATGGCGACGTGATTCCCGGCGACGGCAATTACCACAAGATTGACGTTTGCATCAAGACCTGGAAGTCCCGACTTCATAAGGGTACCCCCGGTTCGGAAGTGAAGGTTGGTACGCTGATGATCACCGCAAAGCCTGATATGGATCCGGCCTGGTCTGTTGGACCCGATGACTGGACCCCGTAATGGGTGGAGTATGTTGATACTCCGACATGCAAACTCTTCATAAGAAGAGCGAAGTGAAGCCGATAGGGAGGGATGAATTCGATTCATCCCTCCCTTCATTATTAATATGGACTCGACGCATGGGGGCAAGGGGGCAGTCGAAAAAGGTCCAAAGTCATGCTTTAAGACGGTGGCGTCATTCTACGGCCTATTCCGACACCGCCGTGAAGCGGCTCCGCGGTTGGCCATAACATGAAAACGCCGTTTTTATCATTGAGAGCGGCATGTCCTTTAAGGGCGAAGTAACGCAGTCATCTGTCCTTATTTCAAAGATCCCGGGGTGTCCGATAACGAAAAGCTATTGATATGTAGTCGTATGGTTCTTGAATCACGATTGGTCCGTCTGAAATCGTCGGTTTTGTTCGGGCCAATAGAGTCGTCTTGCACCTATTCATGATGGGTATTTCTGAGAGGCAAAATAAATGAATCCCGCGTATTTAGCAAAATGGGCAAACTGGACATTTTAGGCTTGACATTGCCTTTTGAAAATGGTAAAATCGTGAATAGCTAATGAGGGACAAAATGGGAGTTGTCAATGCCTTTGTCGGAAGGGAGGGCAGCCAATTGTCCGGAGAAGGGCAGAATCACTCAAAGGGGATTTTGAACGTAGGATTTTGACCGAAGGTGGAAGAAATAGAGGCATTGCATTGTCGAAAAGGCAATCACCGGGATGCTGGTGCAAGACGCATAAATATGAACGGTAGGAGAATATTCCAAAATCCTGACAGGATAGGCATTTTACTTTAAGTTATTTTTGGAATCACATGGGTGGGAGGCGTCGAATGCGAAAGAGAAATGATACAATAGAATCCGATATCACCACAATAGACCATCAAGCGGATCGGAAGCTCATTGGAGCCAGACTCGTCAACGGCTCGTTTCGAAGATTCGGACTGATCTGGATTGTTGCGATGGGTGGGATCTTCCTTTTGTCCGCCGAATCTGCATTGGGCCAATTAGGGCGCTTTACGGTGACCCCGATGAAAATAGAGGCTCAAATTACACCCGGCAGACAGATTCAATCCGTGTTGAATATTCAAAATCTCGATCCGAACTCGGCGTACACTTTCGATCTGACGCTTGTCGAACTGGCCCAATCCAAAAATGGGGAATGGATGATTGTGGATCCGAACTTAGTGAACGATCCGAATGCCCCTGAGTTTGGTTTTGATTTGAAGAGGCTAAATTCATGCGGCAGTTGGGTACGCCTGGGCTCCAAGGCTGTGACGGTCCAGCCTTCGCAGCTTGCTCCTGTGGAGGTGACCATTCGCGTGCCGCCGCGTCAAAGAGGATTCCATACCGCGGGCATTCTGGCCTCTATCCGACCCAGGCCGGATATAACGGATTTGGCTGTCACCGTGCGATTTCTGATCCCCATTGTCGTGGAGGTCGAAACGCGACCGATGCGACCCAAGATCGAAGCGACGGATGTCGGATTAACATTCCGTCCGGCCAGCGGGCCCAGACCGGCCACGACGATGGCCACCATGGGCATTGAAAACAATGGAGGCACTTTTTCAAACTACAAACCCATCGTGAGGATCTACGCCCTCTCCAAGAACCGGTGGCACACTATCACGACCACGGAGCTTCCGGAGGGACGGATCATCCCCGGGGCCATCTTGGAGCGGGAGGGCGATATTCAACGATCGCTTCCCAGCGGGACCTATAAGGTCAAAGGGGAGCTCTATGTCGATGGCCGACGGACCAAGCCGGTGGAAAAGGTGTTCGAGTTTGAGGGCGATCCGACGGTGACCGCGGTTCGGGCCGACGCTCCGCTTGATCTGACGCCGCTCGATCTGACGATTGATTGCTCTCCGGGTGCTCTGCGGTCTGAAACGATCACCGTCTATAACGCTTCGGATGATGCGGTTCATGTCCAGACGGCCTCCGGATTGCCCGCTCAGCTCAAGCAGCTCGTCAAAGGCAATCTTGTAGGGACCGACCTGGACTGTACGAGCTGGCTGAAGATTACGCCGAAGACCTTCACGCTTCCCGGTCGGGGCGGTCGGCAAAACGTGCAGGTTGTGGCCAAGTTGCCGGCCGGTGCGATGCATCCGTGCTATTATTCGCTCCTGGCCCTGTGGGCCACTTATCCCGATGGCCAGAAAGCAGGCTTTAAGACCGCCAATATCTTCGTGAACAACAATGTGGTCACGGCGGAACCGGCGGCGGATGGAACGAGTATCCGGCTTCAGGAATTGAATGAATCGAAATATCTTGTTACCGCGACGTTCAGCAATCTCAAGTCGGTCCCCTTCAAACCGCTCTCGGTCAGGGCCGGTGTGATACCCACCGAAGGCATGGGGGCGATGACGGTTCCCAGAGCCAGCGTGTACCTGAGCGGCGATGCGTCGCCCATGCTGCCGTTTGAAAAGCGGACATTCAGCGGGGATTTGGATTTGTCGAGCGTCCCTGCTGGAAGATATATTCTTTCCGGACGTCTCGAATACGCGCCGGGCCAGATCGCAAGACCGACGAGACTGATCGATGTCTCCATTCAGGGAGACCGACGAGTCGTTCAAACCGTGGGAACACAATTGGAACTCGGAGAGGCTGTGGAGGTCGCGTGGTGATAAACCGACACAGAGATTTTTTGCTAAAAGAAAGAGGCTCAACTGCCGATAGAGGACAGAGGAGCCGCAGGATTGCCAGTCTATGGCAACAGAAAGGGACGTTGACTTATGGCGAGGAAAAAAATCGGTAAAATATTATCGGGCGGAGCGATTATCCTCTGTGTTGTTCTGTTCTGCATGGTGAATATCAACGTCCAGGCATTCGAAGCACAAGAGGTTACGTTCACCATCTCCGGCTCAACGGGCGGGGTGAGCGGCGTGACGCTGAAGGGCCTCAAAGATGCGACGGGCTTGCCTGTGGCCAGTGATGCGAGCGGCTTTTACAGTACGACGGTGAAATACGGCTGGAAGGGGACCGTGGTACCGGACAAGCCGGGATACCGGTTCGAGCCGGTGAGCAAGTCCTATCCCCCCGTCACCGGCAATCTCACCGAGGAGCACTACGTTCCCACGCCGATCACCTATACCTTTTCCGGTAAGGTCACGATCGACGGCGCCGGAATGGAAGGTGTGGAACTGAGCGGTCTGCCGGGCAATCCCGTGACCGGTGCCGACGGAACGTACTCGGCGACGGTGCCGTATGACTGGGAAGAGACGGTCACACCGTTCAAAGAAGGCTTTGACTTTAAACCCCCCTCGATCAAATATGCGCCCGCCCGGATGCACAAGACGAATGTCAATTTCGAGGCGGAGACGAAGATGTTGCTCATCGCCGGCTCCATCGGCGTTCCGGGGGTGATCCTGGAGGGCCTGCCGGGCAATCCTAAGACCGACGAGAACGGCAATTACAGCGTTAAAGTGCCGTATCATTGGGAAGGAACGGTCACGCCCAAGCTGGATGGCTACGAGTTCAACCCCACGAACATGGTCTATCCGCCTGTGATCGATACGCAATCGAACCAGGACTATCTCTCGACGGTGTTGACCTTTATGGTCGCCGGGACCGTCGGCATGGACAACGTGAAAATGGAGGGTCTCGAAGACATCTCGGGCCAGCCGGTGATCAGCGACATGAGCGGCTATTACAGTGCGACGGTCAAGCACGGATTCAGCGGGACCGTCGAACCCAAAAAAGAGGGATACACCTTCACGCCGGGCAGCAAAATGTACACCCGCGTGAACAGCGATAAGATGGAGGAGAACTACGAGGCGTCCCTGAAAAAGGTGGCCATTTCCGGTCGGATCAGCGGTGCGACGGACGTGGAAATCCAAGGCCTGCCGGGCCTGATCGTCGGCGACGACGGGACGTACACCGGTACGGTCGATTACGGATGGCAAGGCACGATTATTCCGATGAAGGAAGGGTATGACTTCAAACCCGAGAACAAGACCTATGCGGCCGTCACGCGGGATATGACGAATGAAAACTTCGTCGCCGTCAAGCAAACCTTTACCATCTCCGGCTCGACGACGGTTCCGAATGTCCAGCTCCAGGTGACGCCGGGCCGGCCGGTGGTGAGCGGCCAGGATACAACCTACACCATCAATGTCGAGTACGGCTGGAGCGGGACGATTGCCCCGAGGAAGGAAGGCTACGACTTCGAGCCGTCTTCTCTCAAGCTGGACAACGTGATGGCCTCGGAGATGAATCAGATCTTCACCGCCACAATACAAAAGATGAAAATCACCGGGAAGATCACCGACGAGAAGGGCCAGCCCGTCCCGGATATTTATGTGTTGGCGGAGCCTGAAGGCACCACGACCACGACCACGACCAACGGCGAGTACGAACTCGAAGTGGACTTTGGCTGGCAAGGTACAATCACACCGCAGCGGGATGGCTATTCTTTTAGAATGCCGAAAAAGATGTATCCGCGTGTGACGCGGGACCAGACCAATCAGAACTTCACCGCGATCGTGCAGACGTTTACCATCCGGGATGATGTGGTGATTAACAATACGCCGATCCAGGGGGTCACTATCACGGCGACCGACGATCAGGGCCGAACGTCGGATACCACGACAACGGATGCCAAAGGCCAGTTTACCGTGACCGTGCCGTATGGCTGGACGGGTGAAATAATCCCGACGAAGCCGGGTCTTCGATTCGTTCCGCCCAGCCAGCCTTATTCGAACGTGACGACGAACATGAAGGACGGCGCGCCGGAGATCATTACACCCCCGACGCCGCCGACGCCTACGGCGCCGACCCCCGCAGTGCCGACCCCCGCGGTGCCGACGCCCACAACGCCACCACCTGATATACCGGGGCCTGATGTGCCGACGCCCGATGTGCCGACGCCCGATGTGCCGACCCCGCCGACGCCCACGGCGCCGACTCCGACGCCGCCGGTGCCCGCAATACCGGCGCCCACGCCGCCGTCGCTTCCTGGCGGATTGATTAGCAATACCTTTATGGATGACGATCTGATTATGACCGTGCTGCCGGCCCTTTCGACACAAAGCGGTAAAACGATCATTGCCGAAGAAACGGTCCAGGGTCTCATCAGTTGCGAGCTGAGAAACGTAACGCTTGAAACGGCTCTCGATATCGTTCTGGCGGGAACGCCCTATATTTGGAAAGAGACGCCGTATTACGTTCTGGTGGCTTCAGGTGGCGTCACGGATACGAAATTCCCGGTCGTCAGTGAAACCGAGCGTATCACCCTGAACTACATTTCAGCTGAGGCGGCGGTGGGGCTTCTCTCGCCGGCCTTCACCAATTACGTCAAGGCTGAAACGGGACCGGCCGGAACTGCCACCTACGCGGTGGTTGTGACGGCTCCGCCCGATATAAAGAGGCGTGTTATCGAGGACCTTCGAAAGATCGACCACATGCCGGCCCAGATCTTGCTGGATGCCCGTATTGTGGTCATGGAAAAGGGGGATTTGCTGAATTTGGGCGTCGAGTGGAACTGGCCGACCCTTCGGGCCGGTGTCTTCGGCGGGGATAACTCCGGTCGAGGCGAGGAAGATTTTGATTTCGCGGGCAACTGGCCGTGGGGCGTCCAGATCGGATACTCGCCCGACCTGACGTTCACCAACGCCCTGGAAATGACGCTGAACCTTCTGATCGAGAACAGCGAGGCGAGCATTCTGGCCAAGCCGCAGGTCATGGCCCAGGACGGCAAGACCTCGAATATCCAGGTCATGCAGGAAGAGTACTATATGCTCACGCCGCCGGGAGAGGCCGGCTCGTTTGGCTATACGCGTTCCGAGCTGCAGGAGATTACGTCTGGAACGAAGCTGGAGATCACACCGCACGTCGGAGACAACAATGATATTACATTGCAAATCTCCGTCGAGGTCAGTGATAGTATCCCGAGAGGCCGGGGCAGTGAGCTGCCCGTCGTGACCCGGCGAACGGCGGATAACAACGTGACGGTGAAAAACGGCGGAACCGTCGCTCTGGCCGGCCTGTCGGAGAACCGAACGCGTTCGAGCCGAAAACGCGTCCCGGGTCTGAGCCGATTGCCTTTAGTGGGAGGGCTCTTTAAGAATTCAGACGACGATAATGCGTCCAGAGAAATCGCCGTATTCATAACGGCCCACCTCGTGCCACAGAACGGGCGGGCGATGTCGTTCCAGCCCTCGGAGCCGGCGCCAACCATGCAGATGCAGGGACCGGGGATGCGTCCGATGGGACAGGATTTCAGGGAAGATCTCCGACGAAGTCTATCCCGTCCGAATAGATGATAAGACAGTCAGATGGAGATAAAAACGGTGAAGCCAATCAGGTACAAACCAGTAAGCGGCAGCGTCACGGCCCTCATCGGGTTGACGCTGCTGCTACTTCTTGCTCTGGGTGTGATTGGTTGTGGTGGATCGCGCAAGTCAGGCATTCAAGTCATTCCCTTGAGCAGTCGGAGCGTACTTGAGCTGAACGCCGATGATGTCGTTCGGATCATGCGACGTGCGGGCTTTTCGGATAAGCAAATCCTGGAATACGGACCGGATCTGCGTGACGGGCTGGCCCAATCAGGAGCCGTACAAGTCAAGGTCGGCAACAAGGTTGAAGCGGTCTTTGCCATCAATCTCGATCACGGTCCTTGTGTGTACATCACAACCCGGTTGAGAGGTAGTTTCATTTATAATGTGCAGGAAGGCTGGGCGGGGGGCGGATAGGACTTCACTGACCTTCACCTTGCCAAGACAAATGCACGATGCTCTGGTGGCCGGAAAGGATGTTTTCAGCCTCTATCATGATCCCTTCGTTGTGAGAAGGCCGCGAAGCCGAATCGTTGCCGTCGTCATTGACGGCCCTGCCCAAAAACTCGCCGTGCTCCCTATTGAACAAAAGACGGCCGACCAAAAGCATCCTCCCGCTCCATGTGAAGAATCCAGACCTTACCAACTGCCAAATTGGCACACTTCCTGAAACCTCGACAATCCATAAATTATTACATACAAATAAGTTACAATTTTTACCTCTCCGGGTATGCTGTTTGCAAGGTTGAAAGGTGTATGGTTACGATAGGATATGCGCAAAAATGGGGTGAACGATGAAATTCGATAAATTCACATTGAAAGCTCAAGAGGCATTGGCAACCGCCCAACAGATCGTGATGGCGAGATCGCACACGGTTATGTCGCCGTTGCACCTGCTCAGCGCGATTTGCAACGATGCGTCGGGCGTGGCGGTCGAGATCCTCAAGAAGATCGGCGCTAACGTTTCGCGGATCAAGGAAATGATCGACAGCGAGCTGGCCCGGCTGCCGCAGGGCAAAGGGGATAGTCAGCTTATGCCCGATCCGGCCCTGAGCCAAGTGGTGCTGGATGCGCAGAACCGCGCCGATGCAATGGGCGATGAATATCTGAGCGTGGAGCATTTGTTGATTTCGCTGGCGTCGGTCGAAAGCGACGCCCGGGAAATCTTACGGCTCAACTCCATTACTCCCGATATCGTCGAGAGCGCCCTGAAAGAGATTCGCGGGCCGGACAAGATCACCGACCAGAATCCCGAGGATAAATATAAGGTGCTGGAGCGCTATGGGATCGACCTGCTGGAGATGGCCCGCAAGGGCAAGCTCGATCCCGTGATCGGCCGGGGCGAGGAGATCCGACGGTGTATGCAGGTGCTCAACCGCCGGACCAAGAACAATCCCGTGCTCATCGGCGAACCGGGCGTGGGCAAGACCGCCATTGTGGAAGGCCTCGCCCAGCGGATCATTGCTGGCGACGTGCCCACAGGCCTGAAGAACAAGAGAATCATCGCGCTGGATATGGGGGCGCTGATCGCCGGGACGAAATTCAGAGGTGAATTCGAAGATCGCCTCAAAGCCGTACTCAAGGAGGTCATTGCCGCCGAGGGACAGATCATCCTGTTCATCGATGAGCTGCACACCGTTGTTGGAGCCGGTAAGGCCGAAGGTGCGGTTGATGCGGGCAACTTGCTGAAACCGTCGCTGGCGCGCGGTGAGCTGCGCTGCATCGGTGCGACCACGATCGACGAATATCGTAAGTACGTGGAAAAGGATGCCGCGCTCGAGAGACGCTTCCAGCCGATTCTGGTTGATCCGCCGAGCGTAGAAGAAACTCTTGCGATTCTTCGAGGGCTTAAGGCGCGCTACGACGCCCATCATGGCGTCAGGATCACGGATGCGGCGCTGGTCGCCGCTGCGACGCTGTCGAACCGGTATATCACCGACCGGTGGCTGCCGGACAAGGCGATCGATTTGATCGACGAATCGGCCTCAAAACTGCGGATTGAAAATGACTCTCTGCCTGCCGAGCTGGACAGCATTCGCCGGAAAATCGTCCAGCTTCAAATCGAGCGAGAGGCGCTGAAAAAAGAGAGCGACAAAGCGAGTAAAGAACGATTGCAGCATGCTGAAAAGCAGTTGACCCAATTGCAGCAAAAGGACAAGGATCTGACGGCGCAATGGGAAAGCGAGAAGGGGGACATCGACCAGATCAAAGCGCTGAAAAAAGAGATCGAGGAGGCGCGAAACCAGTTCGACGAGGCCCAGCGAAAAGGAGACCTGGAAACCGCCGCCCGTTTGAAATACGAGACGATCACCAACCTGCAAAAGGAGCTGGAGCAAAAGGAGGCCCAGCTTGGCGAATCCGACAAGACGATCATCCACAACGAAGTGACCGAAGAGCACATCGCCGGCGTCGTTTCGAAATGGACGGGCATCCCGATTGCGAGGCTCCTAAGCGGGGAGCGCGAGCGTCTGATGAAAATGGAAGAGGTGATTCGCCGGCGCGTCGTGGGCCAGGATGAGGCTGTTGTCGCCCTGAGCAACGCGGTTCGCCGGAGCCGCTCGGGATTGGGCGATCCGAACCGGCCGATAGGGACGTTCTTGTTTCTTGGACCGACCGGCGTGGGTAAGACCGAGCTATCCAAAGCGCTGGCGGACTTTCTGTTCAATGACGAGCACGCGATGGTGCGGGTCGATATGAGCGAATTCATGGAGCAGCACTCGGTCGCCCGCCTGATCGGCGCGCCGCCGGGCTACGTCGGCTATGAAGAGGGGGGGCGCCTCACCGAGGCCGTTCGCCGGAAGCCCTATTCCGTGATTTTGCTGGATGAGATCGAGAAGGCTCATCCGGACGTCTTCAACGTCCTGCTGCAGGTCTTCGACGACGGCCGGCTGACCGATGGCAAAGGCCGGACCGTTGATTTCAAAAATACGGTCATTATCATGACCAGCAACATCGCCAGCCAGCAGATTCAACAGATCACCGAAGACTCCGGCGCCGACTGGGAAATCGAGGCACACGTCAAGGACACGCTCAAGCAGATCTTCAAGCCGGAATTCCTCAATCGGATCGACGAAATCATCGTCTTCCATATGCTGGGCAAAGATGATTTACGGCAGATTGTCAATATTCAGTTGGACAATCTGGCCGAACGTCTGAGCGAGCGCAACATCACGCTCGAATTCACGGACGCGGCCCGCGATCAGATTATGGACGAGGGCTACGACGCCGCCTTCGGCGCCCGGCCGCTCAAGCGAACCATTCAGCAGCGCCTGGAAAATCCACTCGCTTCGGAACTCTTAGCTGGACGGTTCGCGGAAGGCGACACCGTCAAAGTCGACGCTGACACCCATAAATTTATGTTTGAGAAGCTTGAGACGACAAAAAAAAATCCGAACACCCTTAACGATAGCGCGTGAATTGTGTATCCTATACGGTGCATTAAATTTTCTGTTTTGGTTAGGGGTGTTTCTCGATGAATCGCAGGCACTTTGTCAAATCCATTGGTCTCGGAGTGGCGACATTTGCATGCCATGAGTCTGGCTTTGCAAAACAATCTCAACTGTTTACTCGATTGTCATTGCGAGCGCAGCGAAGCAATCTCAAAATTTCACAAGCCGGAGATCGCCGCGGCTCACAAGGCGAGCCTCGCGATGACAAGGAAAAGCCGAATATTCTTTTTATTCTTGCCGATGATTTCGGCTGGTCGCAGTTGGGCTGCTACGGCAGCGATTTCTACGAGACGCCCCATATCGACCGGCTGGCGCGCCAGGGGATGAAATTTACCGACACCTATGCGGCCTGCCCGGTCTGCTCGCCCACCCGCGCCAGCATCATGACGGGCCGGTACCCCGCCCGGCTGCATCTGACCGACTTTATCGCCGGCGGCAACTACCCGCACGAAAAATACAGCCAACCCGAATGGCAAAAGTATCTGCCGTTAGAGGAAGTCACCATCGCAGAGATTTGCAAAACCGCGGGCTACGCCACCGCCAGTTTCGGCAAATGGCACCTGAGCATCACCAAGAAGCCGCCGGGCAGTTTGCCGTACAATCCGGATAAACAGGGCTTCGACGAGTGGTTCGTCACCTATAAGCCGTCGTCGAAAGACGATCCGGAAAGCGATGCGCATAACGTCAAGGCCATTACGCAAAAGTCGCTGGATTTCCTGGACCGGCATAAAAACTATCCCTTCTTTCTTTATGTCACGCACAACACCATCCACGCCCCGGTGCTGGGAAAGAAAAAGCTGGTCCAAAAATATAAGGATAAGCCCGGCTCCGATCGCCCGGAAAACAATCCCGTCCTCGGAGCAATGATCGAGGAGCTCGACGACAGCGTCGGCAGACTCTTGAAGAAGCTGAAGGACTTGAGGATCGACGACAGGACCCTCGTTGTTTTCTTCGGCGATAACGGTGGACTCGAACGAGACGCCAAACAAACGCCCTTGCGAAGCGGTAAGGCGAATCTCTACGAAGGCGGCATCCGGGAGCCTCTGATTGTGCGCTGGCCGGGTGTCGTGACGCCGGGCAGCATGTGCAGCGAGCCGGTTATCAGCGTGGATTTCTTCCCGACCTTCGTGGAGGTCCTCGGCCTGGAGAATCAGGTAACGCATACGATTGACGGCGTCAGTCTGCTGCCGCTGCTGAAACAAAGCGGCCCACTCCGACGGGAGGCCATTTACTGGCATTATCCGCACTATCACAGCAGCAGTATCGGCCCGTGCGGGGCCGTTCGCTCCGGCGACTACAAGCTGATCGAATGGTTCGACGAGACGATCTGCGGGCCCGGCAACGAATTGGAGCTTTATAATCTCAAAGAGGATATCGGCGAGCGAGACAATCTCACTCAGAAGATGCCGGAGAAGACCCGCCGGTTGAAGGATATGCTCGCCACCTGGCGGAGCAAGGTCAGCGCCCAGATGCTCTCGCCGAATCCGAATTACGATCCGAAAAAAGCCAGAAAGTCGGGAAAAAGAGGTTAGCCGACGAGGAATCTGACCGTCCGCTATGGCACTGTTGAATGAAAGGAATCATCAAATGTCAAAGCTCAAACGAATGCGGAAAAAGCAAGCCGCCCGGAAGAAGGCCAGTATCCGCCAGATGTCTTTACATGGAGGGCTGCGCGAGACCCAAGCGACGGGTAAGTTGTTAAAGCGAATGACCCGAGATCACGTGGACGTTCTGCAGAATATTGAGTTCACGATCATCTCGGCCTATGACAAGGATGACAGTCTCGACGATCGCATCATTGCAGAGGTCTTGCACGCCGCCATTCGCGATGAGGTCCCGGACGACGCCCGTGCCCAATCGCTCCATGAGGATTTGATAGAGATGCGTCATCTCCGCGCCAATGTCTCGGACGACATCTGGCGGGACGGATTGCGAACCGTCTTGCAGTCGGTTCAAAGGCATTCCCATTTATGGCCCGACGAACGGAGTTACCTTGACTTCGTGTCCGATTTCGTTTTCTGATAAGGTTTCAAACACAACCGGCGCAAGCTTTATATCCTCCCAAAAAATATCGATAAGTCGTTTTTTTAGAAATACACTGCCGTCCATTGCGACTATCTTCTTAGTGGAAGTCATCCGAAAGTCCGGCTGGATTCGATATGGAGAATCAAATGGTCGTATGGCTTAATATTGCCTGGTGGGGATATCTCGTTCTTTGGGCGCTGCTATTGATCCATTGTCTGTTGAAGCGGACGTTCTTTCCACTGTTCGGCCGGGGCCTGGGGACCAAAATCTTCTGGCTGATCACGTTTGTCTTTATCAATCCGCTATTGACGTTATTGTATGTGATCTTCGCAGTGATCTCGAAGGCCGATGAGAATAACGTGCGGAAAATCCATGTCAAGGGGGCGATATGCCTGGTGCTCGTCTTGGTGGTTATCGGGGTCTTTGAATTGCCGAGGCCGGACGGGCGTAAGAACGAGATCACGATCCTTCAGGCCGGCCAGGAGAAGGAAACGGAAGACGGGCTGAATCTTCAAGCTCAGGCGGGGATTCTTGAGGCGAATAACAGCCACAGCACAGGAACATCGAGCACGACAAGCGGCAATGCGAGATTTTACGCCAAGTCGATCATTATCCGGAGCGAGAGTGACCATGCGTTGGTCGATAAGGTATGCCGGTTCATGCAGGAGAAGATCGTTCGGCTTCCGTATGTGGAACGGGTTGAATATTGGCCGTTCGGGGTCGAGATGAACGACCCGCTGAGCCGGGCGGATGTGATTGTTGTTCTCGATGCCCGGCAAATAAATGAGGGCGGATTCGGGATCAAGCGAAAGCTGGAAGCGGACATATTATGTTATGCGGGAACCGAGCCGGTGGAGAAATTCTACCATACGCATTACAGCAATTCGCCACCCGTGATACGTTTTGCGATGAACAGCCATCTCAGACACAGTAGTAATTTCAAGGGATTCGAAAGCAGCCGGGCGAGGTATAAGCAACAGTCAGAAAATATAGGACAGCAGTTCGTCGAAGCGATAACGAAGCAATTCGACAAATGGATTGAACAACACGGCCTGCTGCCCGAACTACCGGAGTGTCTGTTTGGCCGGGAAGTGCTCGATGTCGAGTTCGAGTTTCTTAAGGCCAGGAACGCAAAGCGGCTTCATCACAGCGGAGGCTTGTTGACGAACTGCCTGGCCGTGTGGAGCTATGAGGACGAGCGAACGAATGATGAGGTATTTAAGGAGGTTCGTGAAATCCTGCGCGAGCAGGGGTGGTCCGGGGGCAACCAACTCGACAGGGAAAGTAAACACAAGCGCGAAAACTTCACCATGAGCAAGGGCGACGATCATATGCAGATATTCCGCAAGCGAGGCCAGAGTTACAGCGGCGGGATTCTTTACGGAGATCATGAATCGCTTCAGAAGAAGCTGCCGATCATCGTGGAGTATTTGTCGCTGTTTACCAATGAGCAGATGGATGACGTTTTGGGCAAGCTTTTCGCGTCCGACGCGGATATCGATACGAAGCTGATCTTCGAGAATTTAAGTCATGATGAAAGTGTCAAGCAGCTCTTGTTTGATTCGGCGGATTCTCAGCCGGTCAAAACGATGGATGGGTATCTATTGATCGGACGATACTACGCCGACAGAGATCAGATGGTCAAAGCGACAGAAGCCCTAATGATGGCGCGGGCCATGGGCCGGGCGGAGAGTAAGCACAATCCGGCTGAGAATGAGATCAAGAAGCTGGCCAAAAAGATCGGCGATGAATCGCTGGCTAAGGGGGAGGTCGAAGAGGAATATTACCGGAGGGCCGGATTTGTCGATATCGCGACGGTGGACAACGGCGTTGTGTATGAACGGGCGACGGATGCGCCATTAATGTTTTATACCATGCCGGCGGATGAGCAGGGAATCGATAAGGCCAAGATCAAGACCATCGCTATCCGCATCAGCAAAATGATCGGGACGGAGGACGAGTATGAGGTGGAGAAAATAACGAAGCAGGGGGGCGGTTCGAGCGTGGAAAAGAGGGGATTGACCGAGAGTATCTTTCTTCGCGATTCGACGGGCCATCAAGAATTGTTCGGGTTAGATGTCGAGAAACTGGAAGGCGAAAGATTTAAATTCACCGTTCGCAAATGATAATCGTCCGGCGAGATGAGCCTTTCGGTGTAACGGGGTTATCGCGCATGGGTATTACAGAGCTTATTGAGGACAAGAAAGAGCAGATACTGGTTTTAGCGGCCAGGCACGGCGCCTCGAACGTTCGCGTCTTCGGGCCCATGGCGCACGGTACGGCCGACCGGCATTGCGATATTGATTTCCTTGTCGATCTGGAGAAGAGCCGGTGCCTCTTCGATGTGGGCGGCCTGCTTGTGGACTTACAAGAGCTTTTCGAACGCAACGTTAACGTCGTCACCGAGAAGAGGCTGCATTGGTTTATCAAGGACCGTGTCCTGAGCGAGGCCAAGCCGCTATGAAAGCCGACCGGCTTTATCTGATTCACTTTCGCAGTGCGTCGAGCGCATTAAAGCCTACGTCGCCGGGAAGGACCCGCAAGACTTCTCCAACTCGACACGGATGCTCTTTGGTATTCTTGTATCGTTACCTGCGCACGAGCTGTTTAACCTACGTTCAAGAGTGCGGAGACCTTATGTCGTAGCACGTCAAATTCCACGGGCTTTTCGAGGAAATCCGCGACCGGCAGCCAATCGTTGTCGATATCCTTCGTCCCGAATCCGAGCGGGAATTTGGTATTGATGGCCGTCAGCATCAAAATCGGGACTTTCTTGAGGGTCTCGCTCTTGTGACGCATAAAGCGAGCCAGCTCGAATCCGGCTGAATCATCCTCGGGAAACATCACGTCCAGGACCACTAAATCCGGCGTCCTCTTCTCCATATGTTTTTCGGCGTCCTCCGTGCTCAACTCAATCTCGACGTCGTGGCCTTCCTTCCGTAAGACAATCGCGGCCGTGCTGGCAAAATCTTCGTCGTCATCCACAATCAAAACATAAGCCATTGCGACTTCTCCTTCATCCCGTCATCGGTTACCCGGCGACGGGAAATCTAAGTTCAAATGTTGTACCGGAGCCGGAACGACTTTCGACCCGGATATGAATCTTATACATCTGAGCGACCTGTTTAACAATAGACAAACCGAGGCCGGAAGATTCTTTGTTATGTTGTACCGCTTCTTGGGTCCGGTAGTGCTCTTCAAAAATACGAGGCAACTTTTCCGCCGGGATACCAATCCCGTGGTCGGAAATGGTCACGATCGGTTCGGAGTTCGGACCCGGACGGCAGGCAATATGGACCTCACCATCTCGGTGGGAATACGTCACCGCATTGGCCAGCAGGTTCATAAACAACATTTTGAAGTGATCTTCCGTGCCCATCATCGGGACCGGGCGCATATCCGCCTTTAACGTAATGTCCCGCTCCTGAGCGATCGGTTCGATCTGGGAAATACACCACAGCAGCAGATCGGTCGAGACGATGCGCGTTCTTGGAAGGGTGGCCTGGCTGGCCGAGCTGAGATTGGCCAATTGCAGCATCTTTTGGATTTCCGCCGTCAATCGCTTACATCTCGACGAGATCCGCTGTACGACCTGCATCGCTTCGTCCGGGATTGGACCGCAGAGTCCCTGTTGCAACAGTTGGGCGTTCGAGTAAATCGCGGCGAACGGGGCTTTCAACTGATGCGTCGTGGCCAGCATGTGCCGGGACCGCTCCTCCTGGGCGGCCATGAGCCGTCGGTTGGTCTGGGCGAGGTCAAAATCTCTTTGGCGCACCATCGAAGACAGATGAGAGGCCAAATACCACACGACCAGCCAAATGCCGACGGCCAGATAAAAGTTCCATATCAGCACGGCCGGTTCCGCCGACGCCTCCCGTCCGGGCGGGGGGCTGATGAAAATGCTCGTCGGGGGCAAGAGATCCAGGAGGTATTCGGCCGTGGTACTGACCGCAAACATGCCGATCGCCATAATGGTGACAATCAAGCTATGCCTGCGTGAAAAAAACACACAAGACAGGACGATATGAAAGAGATAGGCGAAGGCAATGTTCGTCTCCAGACTGCCGACGAAATAGACGACGACCGTCAGAACGACCAGGTCTGTCGTAATCTGGCCCCAGAGGTTCAGCATGGTCGTGACCGGACACGTCTTGGCTCGGGCAAAGAAAAGAAAAATGAGGTTGGTGACGATCAGGGCCGCCCCCGTGATAAACGGCCAGGCGCCGGGAGGACGCATTCCGAAACGCCCCATCAAGCCGGGAGACAGGCCCAACAAGCCAAAGGAAATAAGGATGGCGATGACGATCCACCTGAATTGACAAAACCACTGCACGTTTCGCTTGAGCAGGGATTCCGGCAGAGGATTTCCTGATACCATTTTGTCCGTATCGTCGGGCAACGCCTCCGCCAAGGGCAGCTCATACGTCGCCGATTGAATGTTCTGGTCCGAAACCATTAAGGATTAACTCGTGTCGAAATTCATTTTCCCGACTTACCACTAAGGCCGTCGTTGGGTTTTGTTTTCTTTTCGAGCCGGCCTTCATAAAGGTTTCGGGGATGGCTTTTTCGACAAGCCATCCCCGATCTGCACTTGCATCTACCGCTCTGAGACGTTTTTGCCTTGGGCGGGACGGCCTATCATACTACCAATTGGCCAGGGTGTCGATGATTTTACCGCGAGCATCGCAGATTTCGGCCTTGACCGCAATACTGCCGTCCAGCTTGTGCGTCGCACAGGACAGGCATGGATCGTACGCCCTGATGGCCATCTCCAGCCTGTTGAGCGTGCCCTGGTCGTAGTTGCCGTCTTTAATCAGGGCCTTGGCCGTCTGCTTGACGGACATATTGATCGGCGCGTTGTTGTGGGTCGTACCGACGATCAAATTGACGTTGGTGATCATCCCGTTCTCATCCGTCTCATAATCGTGGATCAGCGTGCCTCTGGGGGCTTCGACGCAGCCCACGCCTCTGGCTGCTCGCGGCGTGACCGGCACGCGGGTTTCCTTTCCGGTAATTTCAGGATCGTTTAAAAGATCGATCACGTGCTCGGCATTGTAAACCAACTCGATGAGCCGGGCGTAGTTGTAGAGGAGTGTTTGTTGAGCAGGTCGTCCGAACTGCTCTCTGAATTCTTCCAGTTCCGCTTGCGCCAATGGCGTGGCCATTTGATCGCAAACATTGATACGGGCCAGTGCGTTCGTACGATAGATCCCCACCGGACTTTCAAGATTCATATCGAAGTCGCCCCATTTCTTGGCGTAGGGGAACTTGAGGTAGGTCCATGGCTCCGTATGTTCACTAATGTACTCGGTGTATTGATCGTACGAAAATTCTTCATAGGAACCGTCAGGTTTCATCAAACGGGCCTTGCCGTCGTACAGTTCGAGAGTCCCGTCGTCGGTTACCGTGCCAAGAAAACCGGTCTCGATCACCCCCAAGGTCTGAATCGCATCGAGATACTTGGGGAAGATGTTCTCCTTGGCGAAGCCGATGGCAAACGTGGCGAATTCCAGCACCTCCTTGGCCATGGGAATCAGTTGCTGTCGTTCGGCCTCCGTCAGTGGTTTGCTGAATCCGCCGGGCACGGCCGTCACCGGATGGATCGACTTACCGGAGGCAATGAGCAGCATCTGCGTGCCGAGGTGCCGGGCGCGCACCACTTTCTTGCCGATTTCCGGATTGGCCTGGGTGATACCGATGACGTTCCTGACCGAGTAGTCACTGTCCGGGCCCATCACAAAGTCCGGGCCGGCCAGGAAGAAGAAGTGGAGGATCTTATCCGAGCAGTAGGCGATGCTCTGGCAGAGGTCCCGGAGCTTCGTTCCCGTGGGCGGCGGTGTCACGCCGAACACCGCGTCGTTGGCCTTGGCGGAAGCGAGGTGGTGATGCCAGGGGCAGACGCCGCAGATGCTCGTGACGATCCGCGGCAGCTCCTCGACCGGCCTTCCGATGCAGAACTTCTCGAAGCCGCGAAGCTCCACGACATTCACAAAGGTATCCGCGACGTTACCGGCATCGTCCAGATTGATCGTAATCTTGGCATGACCTTCTATTCTTGTTACTGGAGCAATCGTAATTGTTTTCATCTGTCAGTCTCCTTTATCTCCGACGCGCAGGCAGCGGCCTGAGTCGTTTTTGAGCACCAATATACCTGTTCAATAACGCGCGCCTGTCCGGCACTTGCTTCGCATCCAGCCCAATCGACGAGATCGCGCTCATCATATCCACCAGCGGGTTGGCGCCCTTTCGGATCGGACCGAAGCAACCGCGGCACGGCATATAGCCCTTAATACATCGCGGGACGGTCGTGCCGTTGCCTTCTTTGTGGCCGCAGCCGGCCAGCGTGACCGGGCCCAGACACAGATACCCCTGCTCCATAAAACATCGGGTACTGTCCCAAGGCTTATCCTGGTCGAATTCCACCGAGTCGAGGGTCCGCTTGATCTGGCCGCCCGACGCCTTCTTTTCGCGTTTGAGCGGGCACTCGTCGCAGACGCTTCGTTCTTCGAGCTTGAATTCTTTGCCCTCCAGCAGGCAACTCAGCGCTTTGACGACGATATCGGGATTGGTCGGGCAGCCCGGGATGTAGACATCCACCGGCACGATTTCATCGACGGCGTACACCCGGTCCAACAAGGGGGGGACGTTCTCGCTGGGCGTATCGGCGGATTCCGTCGTCTTCGAGTCGCGATAGACTTTCTCGTACAGATCCTCCAGCGGATACATATTCGCCAGGGCGGGAATCCCACCGAAGCACGCGCACGAGCCCAAAGCGATGAGGGTTTTACATTTCTTTCGCATCTCCTCGGTCACGTGCTTTTCCTTTTCGTTCCGCACGCCGCCGGAGATAATGCCCACGTCCGCCTCGGGAATCTCCATCTGCTCTTTTTCGCCCGTTTGGCCGAAATACTTGTGGTCCATCAGGACGGGCATGTGGACGAAGTCAAGTTGGGGGAGCAAATCCAGCAGGGGCTCCCCGATGTCCAATATGGTGACTTCACATCCGCCACAGATGTTGAGCCATTCTTCTGCTACTTTTACCGCCACAGTACTACCTCCTTTCTAAGAGATATGTTGTTACTGCATTCCATACATGCTTTTGTTTGCTAACGACCGTTGCCTTTTTTAGCGAGTTGCAGCTCGATTTTCTCTAACAGAACCTTCGGCTCGACGCCTTTCTCCACGTAGTCATCCACCGGCAGAAATTTTTCGTTGATACGTTCGCCGGGGAAATCAAAACCGGTTTGTTCCCGCATGGAGGTCAGCATGAGGATGGGCATCTCGGCGAATCGCGCCTCCTTCCTGATCTTTCGCGCCATAATAAATCCCTCGGCGCCTTTGCCCATCATCACGTCGAGGATGAGCAGGTCCGGAATTTCCTCTTCCAGCTTGGCCCATCCTTCCTCCGGATTCCCGGCGGATGTGACATCATATTGTTGGGTCTCGAGAATGACTTTGGCGATTTCCACAAAATCCGGATCGTCATCGATAATCAGTATGCTTGGAGCACTCATGTTCTCTCCTTCAACCTTTCTATTTCCAATTGTGCCAACTCAGGATCTACTCCAGCACAATCTCGGTGACAATGCGCCGTGTGTACAAATGGATTTTTCCCCCTTCGTTAAGACTTTGGACGTCGAAGCCCTTCTCACGGTATTCCTTCTCCACCTCACGCGCCTTTTTCTTGTCGTCGTACGCCTGGCCGTCCCACATATATTTTTTGCCGTCGAAAAAATGAGCTTTAATTGCCATAGTTCACAACCCCTATTCTCGATACCCGATACGCCTCGAAGATCCAAAATCGAGTATCACCAATTCTTACACTCTGTACGGGCTCGGTCCCAGTGCCCGAACCTCCTCGGTCATCTCCCGAACCACCTCGGCGAACCGGGGGCCTTCGGACGCCGAAACCCATTCCAGCCTGAACCGCTCGGGCTCGATCCCGAAGTCTTCCAACATCAGCTCGATGGCCTCTTTTCTGTTCTCCGCGGCGACGTTGCCTTCAAGGTAATGACAATCGCCGATGTGACAACCGCAAATAATGACACCATCGGCGCCTTTGGTCAAGGCATCGATCACCAGATTCGGATGCACCATACCCGAGCACATGACCCGAACGATCCGCATGTTCGGCGGATATTGAATCCGGGAGACGCCGGCCAGATCCGCCCCGGCGTAAGAACACCAGTTACAGCAGAAACCGATAATCAACGGTTCAAATTCTTCTTCGTTTGCCATATATGCCTAACCTTTAATTTTTCAGAATTCCTTTTACCCTGTCAAGGCAGCGTCCACCATAGAGCCCAACTGCTCGAGTCGGAATCCGCGAATGTACACGCCCTTCTTCGGGCACGTCGCCTGGCAGACCCCGCAGCCTTTACACAAAGCCCCGTCTCTTTCGACGGTCTTCTTGATGCTGCCCTGGTACATATATTCGATCAACGTCAATGCGTTGTACGGGCATGGATCGATGCAGTACGCGCACCCATCGCAGTTTTCGTCAACGATTTCCGATATCGTGGCCTCCTGCTCGATCTCTTCCTTGGCCAGAATCGTGGTGGCTCTGGCGGCGGCCCCCTCCGCCTGGGCGATACTTTCTTCCACCGATTTCGGACAATGGGCCAGGCCGCACATAAAAACGCCGTCCGTGGCAAAATCAATGGGCCTGAGCTTCATGTGGGCTTCGAGGAAGAACTTGTCCTGATTCAGCGGTATCTTGAAGAGTTTGCCCACGTCATCGACGCCTTCATTGGGGACGATCCCGGCGGCGAGCACGACCATGTCGCAGTCGATCTTCACCGGAACGTTCAGAATGGGATCGACGCTGGAAACGCTGAGGTGACCGTTCTGAGTGACGACTTCCGGCTTCTTATTCTCCTCGTAACGAATGAAACGCACTCCGAGGTCTCTGGCCGTTCGATAGTACTGCTCCAACAGCCCGTACGTTCTGACGTCACGATAGAGCACATAAACGTCGGTTTCCGGATCCCTTTTCTTCAGAGCGATGCCGTTCTTGACCGCCTGCGAACAACAGACCCGGCTGCAATACGGTCGTTCTTCGTCTCTCGAACCGACACACTGAATCATGACAACGGATTTCGCCTTCTGAAGCTCCGGCTTCTCCTGGCCGATCCATTCGTCCAGGGTTCGTTGCGTGATCACCCGCGGGTCTTTGCCATAGAGGTATTCGGTCGGCTGGTATTCCGCCGCCCCGGTGGCGATAATCGCCACACCGTGCGGCACTTCCGTTTCCGTGCCGTCATGGCTGCGTATCGTGGATTTGAAATTGCCCACGGATCCTTCGACGACGGCAACCTCGCTGTCCAGATACACCTCGATGTTCGAATGGGCATTGACTTTCTCAATCATCTCGGCCAGCTTCTGCTCGGTGTTGGCCCCGTTGAGCAGGCCGTGTATGTGTCGGAAATTACCTCCCAGTTCCTTGTCTTTTTCAACCAGATGCGTCTTGAAGCCCTGGTCGGCCAGGTTGAGTGCGGCGGTCATTCCCGCCAGGCCGCCGCCGATCACAAGGGCTTCATGGTTGACCTTCAGGGTACCCTTGTACAAAGGTTCGAGCGTTCGGGCCTTGGCGACCGCCATCCTGACCAGATCTTTCGATTTTTGTGTGGCCGCATCCGGCTCATTCATGTGCACCCACGTGCACTGGTCGCGAATATTCGCCATCTCAAAGAGATATTCGTTCAGGCCGGCCTGACGGCACGTGTCGCGGAAGAGCGGTTCATGCGTTCTCGGGCTACATGAGGCCACCACGACCCGGTTGAGATCGCGCTCGGTGATCAAATCGGTGATCTGCTGTTGGGTATCGGTCGAGCAGGTATAGAGATTGTCCTCGGCATAAACCACATTGGGCAGCGTTTTCGCATATTCGACCACGCTCGGTACGTCGGCGTAGCCGCCGATGTTTCTGCCGCAATGGCAGACGAACACGCCGATGCGGGGCTCCTGACCGTTCACATCCTTCTCGGGCGGGTATTCTTTATGGGTAATAAGCGTTCCGCGTTCGTCTTTCAGAAGCGCCATGGCCTTGCCGGCGCCGGCGGAGGCCTCGGTGACCGTCTCGGGGATATCCTTCGGCCCGGCGAACGGCCCACAGACATAGACGCCGGGTTTCGAGGTTTCAACCGGCGCGAAGCCCCGAGTCTCGGCAAAGCCGTGCTCGTTCAAATCGATCCCGAACCGGGTCGCCATCTCCTGCACCTCCGCCGGAGGTCGCATCCCGGTGGAAAGCACGACCATATTAAATTCTTCCGACGTGATATCCCCATCATCATTTTGGTATGTGACTCTCAGGTCTTTTGTATCATGAACTTCCTTAATGGACGAGGGATAGCAGCGGATATATCGCACGCCGAGCTCCTTGGCCCGTTCGAAATAAGCGTCGAATCCCTTTCCATAAGCCCGCATGTCGATAAAGAAGATCGTGCAATCAAGGTCGGGAGCGTGCTCTTTGGCGATAATCGCCTCTTTGGTTGCATACATGCAGCAGACCGAGGAGCAGTAGTTCCTCTCGACCTCCCGCGAGCCGACGCACTGGATCCATGCCACACGCTTCGGGTGTTTCTTATCGGAGGTGCGAAGGATCTCGCCCAGATACGGGCCGCTGGCGGACAGCAGCCGCTCGAACTGCATGCTCGACAGGACGTTGGGATACCGGTCGAAACCAAGCTCCTTCTGGATATCGGGCTTGAAATGTTCGTATCCCGGCGCCAGGACCACGGCGCCGACGTTCACCTGTTCGGTCTCGTCCTGCTGCTCATAGTCGATCGCCCCGGCCTCGCAGAAGTTCTCACAAGACTTACAAACATCTTTGAGGAAGTGCATGCATGTATTGGGATCAATGACGGCGACTTTGGGGATGGCCTGAGGAAAGGGGATATAGATGGACGACCGCGGCGCCAGGGACATATCATACTCGGACATGATCGGTCTTGGCTCCTTGAGCGTGACCTCGGACAGATCGACTACGTCCACCGGGCAAACCTCTTTGCACGCGCCGCAGGCGATACAGATGGGAGAGTGCTTGTCGTACGGAACGGAGATTTTCCGATCCGAGCCTCGGCCGGTGAAACTGACCGCCCCCACGCCCATCCTTTCCTCACAGACCCGGGCGCAGAGTCCGCAGAGGATGCAATCTTCTTGCTGTTTGGGGAAGCGGGTCTCTTCGACGCCCATCTGTTGAGCCAATTCCTTCAGCGCCGCCGATTCCGGACACCGCGCCCAAAGCAATTCCAGCATAATCCGGCGGGTCTTCAACACCCTCTCAGTATCGGTCTTGACGACCAAACCTTCCTGGGCGGGATACACGCAGGACGCCTCGATGATCGAACCGCGCGATCCTGTGATTTCAACCAGGCAAAGACGGCACGCCCCGTACGGCGCCAAAGACTTATGATGGCAAAGGGTGGGAATATAAATGCCAAGTTTCTCCGCCGCCTGGAGGACGGTCGAACCGTCTTCAACTTCTACCTTCTTGTCGTCAATCGTTAAATGAATCATTTTCCGTCAATCTCTCTTGTATCAAAACGATAAAGTGAACCATTTTTCTTGTGTTCGTATAAAAAGTCGATTTCAGGATGACCCATCACGAGCGTGCGTATCGTCTCGTGAATGTCACCCATCGGCTTGCGGTCCGGATGGCTGTAGCTAAAAGTGGCTTTGACCGTCGTTCCCCGGCCGGGGCGGGAATCCAGCTCGATTTTGCCCTCGGTTTCGCGGGCGGCTTGAGCGAGCATCGGCAGCCCCAGGCCGACGCGACGCGTCGTTCGCGTCGTAAAAAACGGATCGAGCGCCTTGTGAAGCATCTGCGCGTCCATGCCTTTGCCGTCATCTTTGATTTCGATCGTTAACACGTCGTTCTCAGGATCTTCATCGATTCTGATTTCGATTCGCCTGGCCAGGCCGGAAATCGAATTCTCGGCCACGTCCAAAATGTGCAGTGATAAATCTTCCATATCAATTCAGAGCAAGACTCCTTCCCTTCTCATGATGCAAGGCTCGCCTGATTTCGTTCACGGAGGTCTCTTCCAGCGTAAAAGACGTAAAATGTGATCCGATGTCCTGAAGGAAATGGGCGTCCGAAGAGGTCACGACGGGATAGTCGTATTTTTGCTGCATCGCCGAAGGTCTGGACACTTCCACGGCATCCAGGCGCAATCCTTCGGGAATGAATCCCAATTGTCCGATCAGACTAAACCGCTCCCGGTCCACGTGAGAGGCGATGGCGATTCCCAAATATTGATGAATGGCGTCCACGATCTGTTCGACGGTTAAGGTCACCGCTCCAATCAGCAATCGATGGTTCGCTCCCACGACGCGTCCCCATTCGTCCACAACGGTCTGGAGCCCGAACGATTCATCATAATCCTTGCCGGGCAGGTTGGCGTACACGAGTTCCTGCATTTGCATCAGTGTGCGTTCATCCTCAAACAGCCCCAGAATGTGGGCCTCCTCGCGACAGGTGATTTCCATGCCTGCAATGACCGAAAGCCCCTCTCGCTGGCCGGCTTTCATGACCGCCATCGCGTTTTCCGCCGAATTGTGATCGCATATTCCGATCATATCCAAACCCATTTTCTTCGCCTGCTCGACGATTGACGCGGCCTGCATCAGCTCGTCGGCACAGGGAGAAAGGCAAGTATGCACATGCAGATCGGCTCTTACCTTCCTCATTACTTCATTCCAGTAATCCCGAGTTCATATAGTCTGCCGATCAGTTCGAATGTCGGCATCTTGGTCACCATCATCACGATGTTCTCCGCCTCCGCTTTTTCGAGAGTCTCCTCTTCCGGTTCTCTACCGTTCACTAAAATGATCCCGGCCAGATTCTTCATACTCGCCACGGCCACGGTATTCTGATGGATCTGCAATGTGATCCAGAGGTCCCCCTCCTCGCTGTTGGCCAGAACGTCGCTGAGCAGGTCGCTGGCGTACCCGCGGGTCACCTCGCAATCCAGGCTGTTTTTTCCAGACCGTACGCTCAAATTCAGTTTTTCAACCAGTTCCTTGAGTTTCACGATGAACTCCATCCTCGATAGAGATAGTGATCTGCAAATGCGTCCCTTTACCCACGGTCGATCGCAGGCCCATTTTGCTGGCGCATTTGCGTATATTCACAAGGCCCATCCCCGCGCCGAAGCCGAGTTCTCTGACCCATTCCGGCGCGGTCGAATATCCCGGCTGAAGGGCCTTCTCGATATCCGGGATTCCGGGTCCCGTATCTTTGACTCGAACAAGAATCTGATGCGGCTCCACGCGCGCATAGATATGCCCGCCATCCGCGTAGATGACGAGATTCATCTCCGCTTCGTATGTGGCGATGGCCACCCGGCGGACGACCTGGGGGTCCAGACCCAGTCGCTGCAACGTCGCCTTCAGCCGGCTGGCCCCTTCGCCGGCATGCTTGAAATCACGACCGGTGACGTTGTATTGGAAAAAAAGCGACACTTTGTCGGCGCGAATGTCCTTGAAAAAATGTTTGATCCGATGGCTGTAGATTTCTTCTTCCTTATATCGGTCGATCTCCAGTTTTTTCAGCAAGCCCTCAACGATGGCCCCTTTCGTGATAATCCCCCGCAGCTTATCCTCCTGGTGGTCAATCACGGCAAAACGACCAAAACCATACTTCTCAAACTTGTTGACGGCCTGGGTGAGCGGTTCGTCGGCATAAAGCGTCTGAACGTTTGTGCTCATTTTCTCACGGATCGGGCAATCCGGCTCTCGGTTGGCCAGCCACTTGAGAAAATCTTCGATGCTGATAATGCCGACCAGCCTGTCACCCTCCACGACCGGCGTCCCGGAGATACGTTTATCCCGCAGGATCTCTCTCAGCCGGCTCATGGGCGTCTGCGGAGTCACGGTCACGACGTTCGTCTTCATGACCTCGCCCACGTTGATCTCATAAATGAGTTCCTGGACCTTACTGATTTTATTATCCAGCACCACGCAATCGTATCCCGTCTAAGATCGTTTTTTATACTCCGAACATCCCGGCAAACCCTGTTTCCACAATCGCCCGCAGGACTCGAACATCGGTATGGGTGTCATCAACAGGGGAATGTTCTTGGCTTCGGCCATCTCAATCGTTGTCGAATCGGGTTTCTTGCCGCGGACAAAACAAATCGCGGTCACATCGGCCATTTCGGCGGTGCGTACGACCTGGGGATTCGTCAGGCCGGTCAGCAGGAGAGATTCCGGCTTGACGAACGACAGTACGTCGCTCATCAGATCGCAGCCGCAGGCCATCTTCACTTCCTGGTTCAGGAGATTGCTCCCAACGATCACGTCGGCTTCCAGAATCCGCTTGATATCTTCCAAAGTCATGCTACTGACACCGCTTCGAACTTGCATACGTCGGCACACACTCCACATTTAATGCATTTGTCCTGGTCGATGACGTGCGGCTGCTTCGGCTCGCCCGAAATCGCTTCCTGGGGGCATTTCTTGCTGCACAATCGACAACCGGTACATTTTTCCGTATCAATGGTGAACGTAATCAGCGCCTTACACACTCCAGCCGGACATCGTTTGTCCTCGATGTGACGGGTGTACTCATCCCGGAAGTACCGAAGGGTACTTAGAACCGGGTTCGGCGCCGTCCCGCCCAAGGCGCAAAGCGAAGCGTCTTTTACGGCTTCGGCAAGCTCCTCAAGCATCTCGATATCCCCCTCGACACCGTCTCCCTTGCAGATGCGATCGAGAATGCCATGCATGATATTGATGCCTTCCCGGCACGCCGTGCACTTGCCGCACGATTCATCCTTGAGAAACTCAAGAAAGTACCGGGCCACATCGACCATGCAGGTCTCCTCGTCCATGACGATCAATCCGCCGGATCCCATAATCGAGCCCACTTCCGCGAGTTTCTCATAATCGATCGGCAGATCCAGCAGCGATTCGGGGATACAGCCGCCGGAGGGGCCGCCCGTCTGAACCGCTTTGAACTTCTTGTCGTCGGTGATTCCCCCTCCGATATCAAAGACGATCTCTCGTAATGTAATACCCATCGGCACTTCAACAAGGCCGGTATTCTTGACCTTCCCCACCACAGAGAAGACTTTCGTGCCTTTGCTGGTCTCCGTGCCGATGCTCGAGAACCACGTTGCCCCCCGATTGATGATCTCGGGTACGTTCGCCCACGTTTCGACGTTATTGATATTGGTCGGCGCGTCCCACACTCCGGACTCGGCGGGAAACGGCGGCCGGACTCTCGGCTCGGGCGCCCGGCCTTCCAACGAAGCGATCAGCGAGGTCTCCTCGCCGCAGACAAACGCCCCGGCGCCCTGCTGGATCGAAATATCGAAATTCAATCCCTTGCCGAGAATATCCTCGCCCAGCAATCCGTATTCTCTCGCCTGATCCATGGCCTTGATCAGCCGTTCACGCGCCAGGGGATACTCATTCCTGATATAGATATAACCGCGGGTGGCCCCGGTCGCCCTGGCGCCGATGATCATCCCCTCCAGGATCGAGTGGGGATCGGATTCGATAATACTGCGGTCCATGAACGCGCCCGGGTCGCCTTCGTCCGCATTGCAGACGAGATACTTGGGTGTTTTTTGCGCATTGGCGACCAACTCCCATTTCCTGCCCGTTGGGAAACCGGCGCCGCCCCGCCCTCTGAGGCCGGAGCGCTTGACTTCCTCTATAATCGCTTTGGGTTTCATGCCGTTGAGCACCTTGACCAGAGCGGTGTATCCTCCGCGGGCGATATATTCGTCAATCTGCTCGGGATCGATCAATCCCCGGTTGCGAAGGGCGATGAGCCGCTGCTTGCTGAAGAAACCGATGTCACTCATCTTCGGCACCGGGGCTTTTTCGGCCGGAGGCGTGTACATCAGTCTCTGTACTGGCCGGCCCTTGAGAAAATGTTCCTCCACAAGATGAGCGATATCCTTCTCCGAGAGAAATTGATAAAATATCTCGTCCGGCTTCACCACAGCCACCGGCCCCTGAGCACAAAAGCCGTTGCAGCCGGTTAGAACAACGGCCACCTCATTCTGGAGGTCATGCTTCCGGATTTCTCGTTCCAGCGCGTCCTTGATCTTCAAAGACCCATTGGAAACACAACCAGTCCCTGCACACAGCATCACGTGTGTTCGATAGGGTTTCATTCAACTATCTCCCTGAGGCTTAAGGTTTTACCCAACACGCTCGCTCCCGACGGCCAGCGCGTAGTCTTGAACCACTTTGCTTGCGATCACATGATCGGAAAAGATTTTTTTGGTTTTCTCCTCGTCCAGGTCCACGTACTTCACCGGGGCGTTTCCCTTGAGCTCCACCGTCATCATGGGTTCCCGGCTGCACAGCCCGGCGCAGCCGCTCGTGGTGACAACGATATCCTTTGTGCCTTCTTCCTCGACCAGACCCAGCACCGTGCTCATAATCTTTCTCGCCCCGGCGGCGATACCGCACGTTCCCATATGAACGGTGATTTTGGCCCGCGCCTCACCGTCTCGCAGGCTCATCGTTTGGGCCATCTTTGCCCTGATCTTCTCAAGGTCTTCCGGTCTCATCTTAGGCATGATTTACCTCTTTTCAGTCACGATATTTTTCCAGGATATCCGCCGCTTTCGCGGGGGTTAATTTGCCGTATAAGTCTTCGCCGACCGTGACCACGGGGGCCAGGCCGCAACACCCGATGCAGCGCACGGCTTCCAGCGTGAACTGCCTGTCGGACGTTGTTTCACCGGTCTGTATGTTCAGCTCCCGCTCGAATCGCTCTAAAAGCCTCGGGGCGCCCTTCACGTGGCAGGCGGTCCCCATGCAGACGGTGATAATGTGTTTGCCCCGGGGTTTGAGACTAAAGGCCTTGTAAAAAGTGGCAATTCGCAGGATATGCTCGATGGGTATCTGCTTGACCTGCGAGACCCGCATCAACATCTCCTTTGGCAGCCAGTTGAACTCGTTGGTGATGCCCTGAAGAATGGGTACGAGACTCTCCCGGCCACCCTCATACCGATTGATAATCTCATCCACTTTGATCCGTTTGTCCTCTTCGATGTCAATCCTGGGCACCGCGGGCGGTTCGAGATAGACGATATTCTTGACCAGGCATTTCTCGACACATTCTCCGCAGCCGGTGCATTTGTCCGGATCGACGTAGCGTGCTTTTTTTCGGATCTGGACGGTGAAGTTGCCGGCCTCCCCTTCAATCGATTCGATCTCGGAATAGGTCAGTTTCTCGATATTCAGATGCCGGCCGCAATCGACCATGCGCGGGGCCAGCGTACACATCGCACAGTCGTTGGTGGGGAACGTCTTATCGAGCTGCGACATCACGCCGCCGATCGACGGATTCTTCTCGACGAGATAGACCTTGTAGCCCGCCTCCGCCAGATCGAGCGAGGCCTGCATCCCTCCGACACCGGCGCCGACCACCAGGACGGCACCAACCTTTTCACTTGTTTTCTGGATCATTTGTTTTTCCTTGTGCCAGTACAAATGTGGTGAGCATAATTGAAGGTGAGGCATACTTTGGGAAAGAAAAAATCTGTTGTACTTGATTTTTTCTTTCTCAAGCAAGTCGTTGATACGCTCATGCGACGACAACGGCCTGATGTGTTACGTTTTACTTGATAATATGC
>Ga0272442_10002068_pt1 | contig 29550 bp, 20 predicted proteins | sample SSMForm2O_FD_200262 | JGI IMG/M metagenome (GOLD analysis project Ga0272442, IMG submission 200262) | Marine sediment archaeal communities from Little Sippewissett salt marsh, Falmouth, MA, United States - SSM-Form-2O | ecosystem: Environmental > Aquatic > Marine > Wetlands > Sediment ...
GGTCGGCCGGCTTGCCCACCGCCAGCAGGCGCGCGTCGGTCCGCCGGAGGCGGGCCAGGGCCGCCAGCAGGGGCCGCAGCCCCTTGCGCTCGAACTCGTAGCCCATGAACAGCAGGACCGGCTCGGCGCCCAGGCCGTGGCGGGCGCGCAGCTCCGCGCGGTCGCGCTCGCGGTTCTCGGGCCGGAAGCGCGCCAGGTCCACGCCGTTGTTCACCACCGCGATGCGGGCGGGGTCGGTGCCGTAGGTGGCGACGATCTCCCGCTTGATGCCCGCGGCGCAGGCGACGAGGCGCCGGTGGCCGCGCGGCGAGTTGTTGAAGGCCTCGATGCGGAAGACCACGGGGTGCACGGGATTGAGCCACTTCTTCAGGCGGTCGCGCAGGGGACCCTCGCGCCGCAGCCGCCGCATGGCGTGGCGGTGGCAGGAGTGGGCCGTGATGACGTCGGCGCCCCGGCAGTCGGCGCCGTTGCCGTGGACGATGTCGAAGCCGCCGGCCCGCGCCAGGCGCGTGGCCCGGCGGGCGAAGAGGGCCACGCGCAGGGCGAAGGGGCGCGCGGGCACGGGCACCCGCGCGAAAGTCACGCCCGGCGGCGCCTCGCCGGGCGGCGGCGAGGCCGTGACGACGGTGACGGCGTGGCCCCGCGCGGCCAGGACATCCACCAGGTCCGCCACCACGCGGCCGACGCCGCTGGTCTTCCCCCACCTGCGCGTGATGACGGCGATCCTCACTCCGCTCCATCCCCCCGGACGAGTTCCCGCAGCTCCCGGCGGCCGAGCGTCCAGCCCCCCCACCAGAGGAGGGCCAGCAGGGCCTGCAGGGCCAGTGCCCACAGGCCGCTCCCGGCGGCCCGGCCCAGGAGCCAGGACAGGACACAGTACCCCGGCAGGGCCGCCAGGACCAGGAGGAAGCTCCGGCGCGAGGCCGGCAGGGGCCCGGGCAGGCGCGGCAGGTAGTAGGCGAGGCCCGCCAGGCCGCCCGCGGCGGGCCCCAGGGCCAGGCCGAGGACGCCCAGGGGCCGGTAGAGCAACGCCATGGCCGCCAGGCTGGCCAGGGCGAAGAGGCTCTCGCCGCGCAGGACGGTCACGTTCTGCAGGCGCGCGTTGAAGACCCGCTGCAGGAACCAGCTCGCGCTGAAGGCCCACAGCCCGGCGCCGAGACCCGCCAGGGCCCGCCCCGTGACGGCCAGGGAGTCCAGGTCGAAGCGGCCGCGCAGGTAGAGCAGGCGCAGGATGCCCTCGCCGTTGAGGACGAGGAAGGCCGACAGGGGCAGCAGGGCCAGCCAGATGCGGGCGAGGGTCCGGTCGGTCTTGGCCCGCAGCGCCGGCGGCTCCAGGGTGGCGAAGTGCCCGAGGCCGATGAGCCCCAGGGGGACGACCAGCAGCGTGTGGCTGGTCTCGGTGACGAAGCGCGCGTACTCCATGGCCGCCACGGAGCCGGCGCCCACCAGGGAGGCCAGGAAGCGCTCGGTCAGGATCTGCAGTTCGGCCAGGGCCGACACGACCAGCAGGGGCCTGAACAGGCGCCACAGCTCGCCGGCCGTGGCGCGCAGCAGCGCGCCGTCCAGGGCCGCGCGCGGGGGCCACTCGTTGCGCCGCCAGACCAGCAGCGTCGCGCCCAGGGCCAGCGCGAGGTAGCTGCCGGAGAAGCCCCAGGCCGCCAGCACGGGGCGTCCCGTCAGGGCGGCGGCCGCGATCAGGGCCAGCATGCCCAGGTTCTGCAGGCCCGGCCGCAGGCTGGGGATGGCGAAGTCCTCCTGGGCCGCACCCAGGGATCCCAGCAGGCTGACGTAGAGGTAGGCAGGCACGCCCAGGGCCATGACGCGCAGCATGGCCGCCGCCAGCTCCCGGCGGCCGGGATCGAAGCCCGGCAGGAGCAGCCCCACCAGGGGCCCGGCGAGTTGCAGGAGCAGGACGCCCAGCAGCAGGCCCAGCGCCACGAAGAAGACCAGCAGCAGGACGAACAGGGCCCGCGCCCGGTCGGGGGCGTCGCGGCGGTGGGCGGCGTAGAGGGGGATGAAGCAGGTCTGCACCAGGCGGTTGGTGAGCAGGTGCACGGGCGACAGGGTCGCGGTGAGGCTGCCCCGGTAGGCGTCGGCCACGGGCCCCGTGCCGAACCAGCGGGCCAGGAGGATCTCGCGGGCCAGGCCCAGGACCTTGCTGGCCAGGGCCCCGCCGCTGAGGCTGAGAAACCAGCGCCTCACGGCGCGCCGTCCCCGCGCGGGGCCGCGGCGCCGCCGGCCTCGCCGTCCCGGCGGTTCGCGCCCGTCTCGCCGCCCGCGCGGGCCGCCAGGGCCTCCATCACGGCCCGGGAGATGTCCGCCATGCGGTCGGGCCAGGCGTTGCGTCGAGCCTCCTCCCGGCGGGCGGCCGCCAGCGCCTCGGTCCGGGGCGCGGCCAGGGCCGCCTCGACGGCCGCCACGAATTCGTCCACGCCGGCGGCGAAGCGGACCAGGTCGGGACGGCCCTCATAGGCGGCCAGGGCCGGCAGGGGCGTGGCGACGATCTCCTTCCCGGCCGCCATGTACTCGAAGAACTTGAGGGGGAAGGACGCGCGCGTGGAGGCGCTGACGCGGAAGGGAATGAGGCACACGTCGCAGGCGGCCACGTAGGCCGGCAGGTCCGCGTAGGGCCGCGGCCCCAGCAGGTGCACGTTGGCGAGACACGCCAGGGGCGCCAGGTCGCCGCCGGGATCCCCCGCGCCTCGCGGCCCCACGAGGCAGAACTGCCAGGCCGGCCGGGCGCGCGCCGCGGCCGCCAGCAGCTCCAGGTCCATCTTGTAGCCGGCCACGTTGCCCGCGTAGCCCAGGCGGGGACGCGCGATGCGCGCCATGTCGGCCGGCTCCGGCCCGCCGGCGGCGAAGTGCTCGGCGTCGGCCACGTTGGGCAGGTAGCGCGACAGGCCCCGCGCGGGGACCTTCTCCTCGTGGAGGGCGCGGCTGGTGGCGAGCACCAGATCGCAGCGTGCCAGCAGCTCGGCCTCCAGGGCGAGGATGGCGGCGCGGTCCACCCCCGGGTTCTCGGCGTAGGCGTCGACGCAGTGGTAGACCACCAGGCTCTCGTCCAGGCGGCCCACCAGGCCCGCGCCTGTGGGCGGGAAGATCCAGAGGATGGGCCGCGCGAGGCCCAGGCGCCGCATGGCGCGCCGGACGGCCGCGGTCAGGAGCCGGGCGTTGAGCCGCCGCGCCCAGGCGCGGCCGTGCAGGGGCACGACCAGGGGCGCCAGCAGCCACAGGCCCTCGGGCGCCCGCCGCGGCCCCCGCAGCCAGGCGCCCAGGCGGCGCAGCACCTTGGCCAGGTCGCGCCGCCCCGCTGCCGGCGCCCGCAGGCCCGGCGACTCCACCAGGAGGATGCGGTTGGCCGGCGCCAGGCGCCGCATGACGTGGTGGACGTTCAGGGGCGCGTCGGCCCGCCAGAAGCTGGGCGCCACGCAGACGATGTCCCGGCCCGCGAGCGCCGGCCTCAGGCCGCCCCCGCCCGCGCCGGCGCCTTGCGGGAAGTCAGGATGCATGGGCCGCATTATCGACTCCCCGTTGGTCTCCCGCAAGCCTCACGCGTCAGCCCTCCAGTTCGCCGAGGCGTCCGCTGAGGAACTCGCGGCGAGAGGCCTCGGCCAGGTCCAGCAGCTCGGGCAGGCGCGCGTCGCGCAGGGCGTAGAAGACCCGCACGCCCTCCTTGCGCCGGCCCAGCAGGCCCTCGGCGGCCATCAGCCCGAGCTGGCGCGAGACGTGCGGCTGGCCCAGGCCCGTGTCGGCGACGATCTCCTGCACGCTCCGCTCGCCGGCCGCCAGGCTGCGGAGGATCCTCAGGCGGCTGGGCTCGGAGAGCAGTCGGAAGTATCCCGCCAGGACCTGCAGTACGGCGTCGGACCGGCTGGCGGCCATGAGGCTCCCGTGGCAGGGGGGGAGGGGCGGGCGCCCCTCCCCCATTCTCTCACCTAACTCCTGCGGCGGGGGACGAAGGGGGTCGGCCCCCGTTGCCCATACTATATGTTTTGTTAGCTATATAGTCAACAAGTAATATTTAAGATGCCCCGCGAGAATCCCCGGCGCGCGCCGTTGCGCGCCGGGGGTCCGGCTGCTAGTTTGGGCGCGGCGCGCTCCGCAATCCCATCCCCCGAAACAGGTAACGAGCATGCCCACGGACACCGACACCCGCCAGAGACCCCTGCGCGCCCGCCTCGCCGATCTCGGGCGCGAGCTGCGCTCGCGCGAGCACGGCTACATCATGGTGCTGGCGGTCCTGGTGGGCCTTCTGGGCGGCCTGGGCAACCTGGCCTTCCAGTTCCTCATCGACGTCTTCCGGAGCCTGGCCTGGGGCGGCGCCGAGAGCTTCGTCCAGCGCTTCACCGAGGCCCCCCTCGCCTTCAAGCTCCTCGTGCCGGTGGCCGGCGCATTCCTGGGCGGACTGATCATCCACTTCGTCGCGCCCGAGGCCAAGGGCCACGGCGTGCCCGAGGTGATGAAGGCCGTGGCCCTCAAGGGCGGCGTCATCCCGAAGCGCACGGCCGTCGGCAAGACCGTGGCCAGCGCCCTGTGCCTGGCCAGCGGCGGCTCCGTGGGCCGGGAGGGCCCCATCGTCCAGATCGGCAGCGCCCTGGGCTCCGCCATCGGCCAGATGCTGAAGCTGAACACGGCGCGCATGCGCGCGCTGGTGGCCTGCGGCGCCACGGCGGGCATCGCGGCCACCTTCAACGCCCCCATCGCCGGCGCCTTCTTCAGCGCCGAGGTCATCCTGGGCGACTTCGGCGCCGCCCTCTTCGCGCCCCTGGTGGCCAGCGCCGTGACGGCCACGCTGGTCAGCCACATCGCGGCCGGCGCCGATCCCGCCTTCCTGGTGCCGGCGGGCCTGACCCTGGTGGACGGCCGCGAGCTGCTCCTCTACGCCCTGCTGGGCCTGGCCGCCTCCCTGGTGGCCGTGGCCTTCATGAAGGTCCTGCACTGGGCCGAGGACCTCTTCGACCGGCTCCCCCTCTGGGGCCCGTTGAGAATCACACTCGGCGGGCTGGGCATCGGCCTGGTGGGCCTGCTCGCGCCGCACACCCTCGGCAACGGCTACGAGGGCATCGCCATGGCCATGGACGGCGAGCTGCTGCTGGGCGGCATGGCCCTGCTGCTCGTGCTGAAGATCCTCGCCACCAGCCTGACCCTGGGCTCGGGCAACTCCGGCGGCATCTTCGCGCCCTCGCTCTTCATGGGCGTCATGTTCGGCGGCGTCTGCGGGCACTTCTTCCACGCCTGGTTCCCCGGCTGGACCGGCGAGCCCGGCGCCTATGCCCTGGTGGGCATGGGCGCCGTGGTGGCGGCGGCCATCCACGCGCCCATCACGGTCATCATCATGATCTTCGAGATGACGCGGGACTACGCCCTGATCCTGCCCCTGATGATCGCCGTGGTCATGGCCACCCTCATGAGCCAGAAGCTGCAGCGCCACAGCATCTACACCTTCAAGCTGGCGCGCCGCGGCATCGACCTGCTGCGGGGCCGCGACCAGAACGTCCTGCGCCGCCTGAAGGTGGAGGACATCATGCGGCCCCACTTCGACAGCGTCGCGGCCAGCGCGCCCCTGGCCAGCGTCCTCGGCCGCCTGGCCGAGACGGACCACGCCGAGATCCTCGCCCTCGACGACGCCGGCCGCCTGGCGGGCATCATCACCCTGGACGAGGTCAAGCGGGCCCTGCCCCAGATCGACCTGCTGGGCCGCCTCCTGGTGGCGCAGGACATCATGCACGAGGACCCGCCCACCCTGGCGCCCGGCGACGACCTGGACTTCGCCATGCAGCAGTTCGGCCGGCGCGGCGTCACGGAGATCCCGGTGGTGGACCCCGCCGATCCCGGGCGTCCGGTCGGCACCCTCTCCCGCAACGACGTCATCCGCGCCTACAACCGCGCCGTGGTGGAGGAGGATCTGGCGCCCAGCCTCGGCAGCCGCTTCGAGACGGCGCTGGTGCGGCGGACCACCGAGACCCTGGGCGGCTACGTGCTGCTCCAGACCGAGGTGCCCCGCGAGATGCGGGGCCGCACCCTGGGCGAGCTGGACTTCCGCCGCGCCTACAGCAGCCAGGTGGTGCTGATCTGCCGCGGCGGCGACGGCGACGAGGAGCGCTTCTCCCTGCCCGACAGGAGCACGCGCCTGGAGGACGGCGACCGCCTCCTGGTCTTCGGCCGGCGCGAGGACGTCGCGCGCATCCGCAACCTCTAGATCCCGCCGACTCCCGCCGCGCCCCGCAGGCATGCCGCGCCCCGCGGGCATGCCACGCCCCGTGGGCATGCCGCGCCCCGTGGGCATGCCGCGCCCCGCGGGCCGGCCGCGCCCGGGAACGTCCCGCGCGGGCCGCGCCTTGCCGCCGGCCGCGCGTGCGGCTAGTCTGGTGGCGGGAGCCCGCCAACCGGGAGGTGCGAGCGTGGTCGAGACCCAGTTCGGAACGGTGGCTATCCGGATCGTCCAGGGGGACATCACCCAGGAGCGCGTCGACGCCGTCGTCAACGCCGCCAAGTCCAGCCTGTCGGGCGGCGGCGGCGTGGACGGCGCCATTCACCGCGCCGGCGGCCCGGCCATCCTGGCCGAGTGCCTGGACATCGTCGAGCACCAGGGACCCCTGCCGGCCGGCGAGGCGGTGGCCACCACGGCCGGCGGCCTGCCGGCGGCGTGCGTGATCCACACCGTCGGCCCCGTCTGGCGGGGCGGCGACGCCGGCGAGGCCGCGACCCTGGCTAGCTGCTACGCGAACGCGCTGGCCGCGGCCGCGGACCTGGACCTGGCCAGCGTGGCCTTCCCCGCCATCAGCACCGGCGTCTACGGGTACCCCTTCCCGGACGCCTGCCGCGTCAGCTTCGCCGCCGTGCGCGACGCCTGCCTGCGCGCGCCGGGGAGCCTGCGCGAGGTGCGCTTCGTCTACTTCTCTCCGGGGGACGCCGAGACGGCGGCGGAGATCCTGGCGGAGACGGACGCGCGCCCCTAGGGATCGTGCGGGCCGTCGGTGGGCATCTCCCCGGCCGCGTCCGCCGGCGCGCCCGCCAGGCGCCGGATGTCCTCCGCGATCCGGAAGATCACCAGCACCACCTCGAGGCCGACGCGAACCATCAGGGCGTAGACCAGGAAGATGACGGGCGACAGCAGCAGGAGGATGACGCCCAGGCCGGTGCTGGCCCAGAAGCCCTGGACGATGAAGGTGACGGCCGCGACGGCCGAGAAGACGAGCCCGATGATGAACAGCACCTTCACGAGGCGCACGGTGACGAAGCGCTCGAAGGAGATGTCGAAGAGGGTCACGAGGAAGTTGGGTTCGCGGTCCATGATCGGCTCCATCGTTCGGGTTGCTGGCCTGCCGCGGCGCGGCGCCCGCGCCGCCTAGATCCCCAGCCAGGTCTCGGTGACCGCGCGGGCGCGGTCGCGGTTCTCCACGGCCGTGTAGACGGCGAAGACCACGTGGCTGGACTCCTTCTCCGCCAGGACGCGGGCCAGGGCGCTCATCTCCTCCAGCGTGGCCCACTCGCCGCTCTTGCGCAGAACGGGCAGTTCCATCCGCGTCAGGCGCGGCTCGCTGAAGGTCAGCACGTCCACCGGCATGTCGACGATGAGCTCGCCGGCCCCGAAGCCGCAGCGCTCGGTGAGGAGGCTCTCGATCTCCTGGCGGCTGCGCTCGCCGCTGGCCTCGTCGAGGGCGCGGCGCAGCTCGTCGTCGCCGCGGCTGGCGATGCTGAAGGCCGTCTTGTAGAGGTCCCGGTAGAGGATCTTCTCCACGAGCTGCGCGCTCACGCCGCCGGCCATGCGCAGGCGCGTCAGCAGCTCGCCGTCCACCATCTCGTACCAGCCCTCGATCTCGCTCACCGCCATCTCCATCGCCCTGAGCAGCATGGTCTCGGCGATGCGGCCGGTCTTGTGGGCGTAGACCGCCGAGTACATGTGGTCGCGGGCGACGAGCATCTCCTCGATGGCGTCCAGGCCCTTCTCCAGCAGGTAGAGGCGGCCCAGCGACCGGCTGGGCTTCAGGGTGTAGAGGATGCGGTAGAGGTCGATCTGGCCGTGGCTGATGCCGGTGCAGTAGCTGTCGCGCAGCAGGTAGTCGAGCTGATCGGCATCGATGGGCCCGTGGATGATGTGCTGCAGGATGGGATCCGAATGGCGGCCGACGACCAGGTCGCCCACCTCCTCCGGGTCGAGGCCGTAGCGCTCGAGCACCTCGGGCACCCAGCCGGCGCCCGGGAAGCTGTAGCGCGCATCGCCCGTGATCAGGTCTCGGGTCAGCTCCATGTGGTCGCCGGGCAGGAGGCTCTCCAGGGCATGGCTGAAGGGCGTGTGGCCGATGTCGTGCAGCAGGCCCGCCGACTGGGCAAGCCACCTCTGCTCGGGCAGGAGGCCGAAGACCTCGGCCATGCGGCCGGACACCTGGCTCACGCCCACGGCGTGGCCGAAGCGGCTGTGCACGCCGCCCGGGTAGCTGAGGAAGCTGAGCCCCAGCTGCCGGATCCACTGCAGGCGCTGCAGCTCCGCGAGCTCCAGCAGCGCCGTCTGCAGCTCGTTCAGCTCGATGAATCCGTGGATGGGATCGTTGATGAACATGACGCCCCTTCGCTCCCGCGGTCAGGCGTTGTAGTAGAGCGAGATCTCGTAGGGGTGCGGGCGGTTGCGCACCTCGTTGTACTCCTTCTCGATCTTGGTCTCGATCCAGTGCTCGATGAGGTCCTGGCTGAAGACCTCGCCCGCGAGCAGGAACCGGTGGTCGCGCTCCAGGGCCACCATGGCCTCGCGCAGACTCGTCGGCAGGCTGCCCAGGCGCGCCTTCTCGACCTCCGGCAGCTCGAAGACGTTCTTGTCGAAGGGGCCGAAGCCCAGGTCCTCGGGATCGAGCTCGCGCCGGATGCCGTCGATGCCGGCCAAGAGCTGGGCCGCCATGGCCAGGTAGATGTTGCAGGTGGCGTCGGGCGGGCGGAACTCCATGCGCTTGGTGGCGGCGGTGTCGGCGTACTTGGGGATGCGCACGGCGGCGCTGCGGTTGGCCAGGCCGTAGATGGTCTTCACCGGCGCCTCGAAGCCGGGCACCAGGCGCTTGTAGCTGTTGGTGCTGGGGTTGGTGAAGGCGAGCAGGGCCGGCGCGTGCAGCAGGAGTCCGCCGATGTAGTGCAGGGCCAGCTTGCTCAGGCCCGCGTAGCCGCGCCGGTCCCAGAACAGGTTGCGGCGGCCGCGGATGAGGCGCTGGTGGAAGTGCATGCCGCTGCCGGCCTCGTTGTACAGCGGCTTGGGCATGAAGGTGACGCTCTTGCCGTGGCGGCGCGCCACCATCTTGATGATGTACTTGACGCGCATGGCGGCATCGGCCATGGGCCGGGCCGGCATCTCCATGACCTCGATCTCGCTCTGCCCCGGGCCGCCCACCTCGTGGTGATGGTAGCGCACGCCGACGCCCGCCGCCTCCAGGCGCGCGGCCATCTCGGCGCGCAGGTTGAAGAGCTGATCCAGGGGCGGGATGGCGTGATAGCCGCCCTGGCGGGGGATCTTGTAGCCGAGGTTCTCGGGATCGTCGGCGCCGCTGTTCCAGTCGGCCTCGCTGCTGTCGATGCGGTAGAAGGCCTGGTTGATGTCGCTGAGGTAGCTCACCGAGTCGAAGATGTAGAACTCGAACTCGGGCGCCCAGAGGCTGGCGCCGGCGATTCCCGACTCGCGCAGGTGGGCCTCGGCCCGGGCGAGGATGGCGCGCGGATCCTTGGCGAAGGGCTGGCGCGTGCCGGCCTCGGCGGGCTGTGCGATCAGCGACAGCGTCGGTCGCTCCCAGAAGCCGTCGAGCTGGGCCGTGTCCGGATCGGGCAGGAGCACCATGTCGCCGGCTTCGAGGCGCTTGAAGCCCGGCACGCTGGCGCCGTCGAAGGCGATGCCCTCGCGGAACGTGCCCGCGTCAAAGCGGTTCGCCGGCAGGGTGATGTGGTGCCAGCCGCCGAACAGATCGACGAACTTGAGATCGACGGCCTCGATCTTCCGCTTCCGGACCAGCGCGAGGACGCGCTCGATCGCCTGGTTAGGCATGCCGCTCCTTTCCGCCAGCGGCCACGGCGCCGCAAGACCCCATTCTGCCCATTGCCCCCGGGCGATGCAAGGGGCATCGACCGGGCGCCGCGCGGCGGCGGCGCGATCGCGCGGGCGCGGACAGGCGGCGGCGCGGCCGCGGTCTTCCGATCGCCGGCGCAGCCCGAGGCGCGGACAGGCGGCGGCGCGATTGCAGGCGCGCGGCCGCTGCCCTATACTCGCCCGCGTCACGAGGAATCCACCCGGTCCGCCCCGTGGGACCGGTTCACCGAGGAGGAGCATGAAGACCCTACCCGACCTGGAGAAGCATGCCCTGGAGCTGGTGCGGCTGGCCTCCACGCAGCTTCCCGCCGACATCGTCGAGGCGCTGGAGCGCGGGCGGGACGCCGAGGCCGAGGGCTCGGCCGCGCGCGCCACCCTCGACACCGTCCTGGAGAACATCGCCATGGCGGCCGAGGCCTCGACGCCCATCTGCCAGGACACCGGCACGCCCATCTTCTACGTGCGGCACCCCTGGGACCACCCCACGGCGCCCATGCGCGAGGCCATGACCGCCGCGGTGCGCGAGGCCACCGCCCGCAGCTACCTGCGCCCCAACGCCGTGGACAGCGTCACCGGCGCCAACAGCGGCGACAACAGCGGCGATCACTTCCCCGCTTTCTACTTCGAGCAGTGGGACCGCGAGGACGAGGTCCGCGTGGACCTCATGCTCAAGGGCGGGGGCTCCGAGAACCAGGGCATCCAGTACAGCCTGCCCGACCGCGACCTGGGCGCGGGCCGCGACCTGGACGGCGTGCGCAAGGCCGTCCTGGACGCCCTCGTCCGGGCCCAGGGCCACGGCTGCGGGCCCGCCGTCGTCGGCGTCTGCATCGGCGGCGACCGGGGCGGCAGCATCGCCGTCGCCAAGCGGCAGATCCTGCGCCCGCTGGCCCACCGCAATCCCGACGCCACCCTCGCCGCCCTGGAGGACGAGCTCCACGCCAGGGCCAACGAGCTCGGCATCGGCCCCATGGGCTTCGGCGGCGCGACCACGGTGCTGGGCGTCAAGATCGCCAAGGCCCACCGGCTGCCCGCCAGCTTCTTCGTCTCCGTCGTCTACATGTGCTGGGCGGCCCGCCGCCACGCCATGACCATCAAGGCCGGGGAGGTCAGCTATGATTGATCTGCGGACCCCCATCTCCGAGGAGCAGATCCGCACGCTGCGCGTGGGCGACGTGGTCGCCATGAGCGGCACCGTCGTCACCGCGCGCGACGCGGCCCACAAGTACATGGTCGAGGAGTGGATCGAGGGCAGCCCCGCGGGCGACGACGCCGCCCTGCTGGAGACCCTGAAGCCCGTCCTCGCCGGCGGCGTGATCTACCACTGCGGGCCGGTGGTCCGCCAGGACGAGTCGGGCCGCTGGCACTTCGTGGCCGCGGGGCCGACCACCTCGAGCCGCGAGGAACCCTACGAGCACAAGGTCATCGGAGCCCTCGGCGTGCGCGCCGTCATCGGCAAGGGCGGCATGGGCGATCTCACCCTCGGCGCCTGCGCCGAGCACGGCGCCGCCTACCTGCACGCCGTCGGCGGCGCGGCGACGCTCATCGCCCAGCGCGTGCTCGAGGTCGAGGACGTCTACAAGACGGAATTCGGCCTGCCCGAGGCCTTCTGGCGCATCCGGGTCGAGGACTTCCAGTGCGTGGTGACCATGGACAGCCACGGCGGGAGCCTGCACAAGGAGGTGCTGGAGAAGAGCCGCCGCCGCTACCGGGAGATCATGGGCGGCTAGGCGGCGCGGGCGGCACGATCACGGCGAGGGGGAGGCGGCCGCCTCCCCCTTCGTCCTTCCGGCCGAGTCAGAGACGGCGCAGGACCGCGGCCGTGACGCCCAGTCCCAGCGCGACCAGCGCCAGCCAATATGCCGCGCGGGGCAGGTGATTGAGCCGCCAGGCAAGCACGGCGCCGGCGCGGCCGCGGCGGAAGGTCACCGCGGCGGGGCCGTCCGGCGCGATGCCCTCGGGCACCGCCTCCACCACGGCCAGGTACTCGCCGGGCATGGGCGCGTCGGCGGGCAGGGCCAGGCGGTTGTCCGCGGCCTCGCCCGTCCAGGCGTAGTCGCCGTCGGTCTGGGTCACGCGGATGATGAAGCCGCTCGCGTGGTCCACGGGCGACCAGCTCAGCACCACGGGGCCGCCGCCGAGCGCTTCGCCGTCAACGGGGCGGGTGACGGCGAAGGCGCCTGTCGGTCCGCGGTGGGCGCCCGCGTCCCTGCCGCCCAGCAGCGCATCTTGTGAAGGTGCCGCGAAGAGGGCGATGACGATGCACAGGGCCGCGGCGACCGGCGCCGCCCACGCCAGCACTCTTGCCGCGACCCTTCGTGGTGATAGAGACAAGGGGACCTCCACCGCGCCCTGCGCGACGAGGCCGCGCAGGGCGCGCTCGAACTCCCGGTTCTCGCGGCAGTGATCGCAGTGGCGGAGGTGGTGCTCCAGGATGCGCCGCGTCTCGGGTTCGAGGTCGTCCTCGTCCAACAGGTGCATCATCGCGCCGACTTCGGGCTCTATGCAGCGATACTCGTCTCTCATGTCAGTCCTCGTGCTGGCTGCGGTCGTCGTTCAGCACTCTATCGGCTACCTTCCCTAGACGCGGCAGTCGCCCCTGATTAATCAGTTTTTTCAGCTTTTCCCGGCAGCGCACGTACCTCTTGTGGACGGCCTGCTCCGTGGTGTACCCGTACTTCCCGTGGAGCTCCCGGAACTTCTTGCCGAGGATCATGCGGTCATGGACGAGCTCGCGGCACCGCAGATCCAGCAGCCCCAGGGCGCGTCGGACCTCGGCGATGACCTCGCGGCGCTCGCACTCCTCCTCGGGCGTGGGGAACCTCTCCTGCCCGATCGAGAATGCATCCATGAGCAGATCCGTGAGGCCGACCTTCCCCTTCTGGCGGCGGATCTCGTTGAGGCTGACGTTATGGGCGATCCGGCGCGCGAAGGCCTTGGGGTGCAGCACCTCGCCGGGCTTCTCCTTGACGGCGACGAGCAGATTGAGCATGGCCGTCTGGGCGGCGTCCTCGGCGTCCTCGCGCCGGCCCCCGAATCTCGCCATGGCTTCCCGCTTCATGACGGGGAGCAGATGATGTACGATCGCGTCGGCCGCAGGCTCCTCGCCGCGCCTGTAGGCCACGAACAGCTCGCGGAGCACGTCGTCCCCGGCGTAGGTCTTGGCTTTCGTGTAATAGCCCCGGTACACTTCCATGGACGCCAATCATAATCCACGGTCGAATCAAAAAGCAAATGGAGCCGGTGGCGTCCGCGGACCGAAAGGCCGATCGTGAAAACTGTCCGCTTTGTGTTCCACTTCCTTCTCCTCGCCGCCGTCCTCGGATCGCTGGACCGGAGCGCCCCGCCGCCGGATGCGCGGGATCCCGTGGCGATCTCGCCCCGCATCGGCGAACTCATCATGGCCTCGCGCCGCGCGGAGGCCACGCGCGAGGCCTCCATCGACTCCCTGCTGGCTCTGCGCGTGCGGCTCGAGATCGCCCTGGACACGACAGGCGAAACCGAGGCGGCGCTCGACAGCTTGCGCGCCGCCTGGCGGCGCGATCCCGGCTCGTTCGCCCTCATCCACCTGGCCAACCTCCACCGCGCCCAGCTCGGCCAGGCGTTCATGACCGAGATGATGGCCCATCCGGTCCTGACCAGCAGCACGGCGGCTGGATTGTACGTTCGCGGCGGGGAATACGCCCGAGGCAACCCGGCCGAGTTGGACACCCTGCTCATGGCCAATGACGCGGCCGCCGGACGGACCCTGAGCGAGCGCGCCTGGCTGGGCCAGACCCTCTGCGGCGCTCTCGACCATCTCGGGCGCAACGCCGACGCCATCGCGCACCTGGACACCATGCTGCCCGCCCTGCGCGACGCCGGCCTGAGGCCTCAGGAAGCGCGAGCCTGGTGGACCCTGGTCAAGTTGCTGCGTCGCGCCGATCGACCGGGAGACGCCCTGGCGGCGAGCCGGCGCTGCGAGGAAATGGCCCTGGGCGCAGGCATGCGCTACCAGGCGCTCAGCACACTTGCCGACAGGGCGCAGGCCCTGGACGACCTGGGCCGTACCGATCTCATGCTGGCCGTTCTCAACGAGATGGAACGGGGCTGCCGGCGGGTGGGCATCCCGTCCCTGCGCATCGTCGCCCTGAACCGCCTCTCGAACCAGTACGCCTTCCTCGGCGAGCCCGAGGCGGCGCTGCGCATGGATCAGGAGGTCCTGCGGACCTTGGACGCCCTGGGCGACAGCACCAGCATGCTCTACACCCTCTTGAACATCGCCGACGGCCACATGCGGACCGGCCATCTGGATTCGGCCGCCGCGGCGCTGGACAGCGCCGGCGTACTCCTCGCCCGGCGTCCCGATCCGCGACTGATCTGGACCGTCCCGTCCGAACGATCGCTGCTGGAGGGGCTGCGTGGCGACTTCGCCGCGGCCGACTCGCTGGCCCGCCTGGCCGACTCCCTGGCCCCCGGGCGCCGGGACTCCGTGCAGGAAGCGCAGCGGCTCCTCAATCTCGTGGATCTCGGGCAGCGCAACGGCCGCCCCGACGTGGCCTGGCGCTACCTGCACCGCCTGGAGGATTACCGCCGCCTGGCCCCCTCCAGAATGACCGGCTTCGACGCCGTCGTGGAGATCGATCTGCGCGCCGCCCGCCTGGCCCTGGAGACGGGCTTCCCCGAACGCGCCGCCCCGATCCTCGCGCGCCTGGCGACGGCCCTCGGCGATGAGCCCGCGCCCGTCCTCGAATGCCAGGTCGAGGAACTGCGCGGCCGCCAGCAGGCGTCGACGGATCCCGCGGCCTCCCTGGTGCACTACCGGCGCGCCCTGGCCGCGGCCGGCCGCTGCGGCCGGCCCGCCCTGGAAAACCGCCTGCACGGCCTGCTCGCCTGGGCGCTGCTCGACCAGAAGCGCTGGGCCGAGGCGCGCGACCACGCTCTCGCCCTCGGCCGGCACCTGGATCCGGATCCCGGCCACCGGCCCTACCAGGAGCGGCGCGTCCTCGAGGCCTCGATCGCGCGTGCCCGGGGCGAGTCGCGCCACGCCCTGGAAATGATCGAGGACCTGCGGAGCGCGGCCGGCCCGAAGCTGCAGGCAGACCTGGCCCTGCTCGCCGACGTCGAGCGCGGATGCTGCCTGCGGGAGCTGGGCGAGCACGAGGCGGCACTGGCCGCCTTCCGGCAGGCCATGGGTCGGCCCGCCGCCGGACCCGAGTCCGAGCGTGTCTCGCGCGGCCGCCGGCGTGCCGCCCTGGCGGCGGCGCGCCTCGTCGTCGACCATCCCGGCCTGGCCGGCGGCGATCCGGCCGCAGCCTCGCGGAACGAGTGGCTGGCCGGCCTGTCCGGCGACGGCGCGACGCCACTCCCGCCCGGCGGCTGCTGCGCCGTCATCGCCCTGGACGAACCCACCAGCCATCTCTGGACACTCGCCGGCGGGACCTGCCGCCGCCGCGACCTGCCCCCGAATCGCGTGATCCAGCGGGCGGCCGGCGATCTGCGGCTCTCCCTGGGATCCGGCGCGGCCTCTCACCGGGTCGCGGCCGATTCACTCGGCGCGTGGCTCCTCGAGCCCATCGGCGACGCCTGGGTGCCCGGCGGTACGCTCCAGGTGCTGCCGGACCGCGGCCTGGACGGCCTGCCCTGGCCCGCTCTGAACTGCGGCGGCCGGCCGGTCGTCGAGCGCGGCCCCGTGGTGGAGGTCGTCGCGGAGGCCGGCCTGCCCGGCGACGGCCGCCTGCCCGAGGGCGGCGCCCTGCTGGCCCTGGCCTTCGGCCCCGCCGAGGCCGCCGAATGCCGCGCGGTGGCCGCCCGCTGGCCCTGGCGCAGCCTCGTCATCGAGGATCCCGGGCGGGCCCTGGCGGCCCTGACCGAGCCCCCGTCCGGCGACTGGCGGGTCCTGCACGTGTCGGCCCGGGTGACCCTGCGACGGGGGCCGGGAGGCCTGACCGCGGTCGAGTTCGGATCCTCGCCGGGCGCTCCGCTGTCCCTGGCCGCCATCGGGGCGGCCGGCTGGAACCCCGACCTGGTCTTCCTGTCCTGCTGCGCGGGTCTCGGCGCCAACGGGCGCGAGGCGGGCGTCCCGGGCGATGACCTGGCCCACACCTTCCTGGCCTCCGGCGCGCGGGCGGTGATCGCCGCCGGCGGCGTCATCTACGAGAAGCCCGCCCGCGACATGGCCGCCGCCTTCTACGGCGCCTGGCTCGAGGAGCACCGCGCCGAAGTAGCGCTGTGGCGCGCCCGGTGCGAGCTGCGTTCCGGGCCCTGGCCGGAGCCCGGCCACTGGGCGCGCCACACCCTGCTGCGCCGCTGGCGCTAGATGGTTTTCCCCTCGAGGACCCAGCGGCTGAAGTGAAGCGTCTTGAAGCTCACCGCGGTGTCGGTGGAATCGGCCGTGAAGATCGCCCGCGGATCGAGCACGTCCAGGGTCGAGGTCGCCTCGTTCATGTAGAAGATCTCGTACTCCCCGCCGTGGACCAGCGTGCCCTCGTCCAGCCAGAGCTTGATGTCCAGCGTCACCGTGACGGTGTCGCTGAAGGCGGTCCCGGGCAGGAGGTGGAAGACGGGCACGCGGCTGGTGGGCACGTCGATGCGGATCTCCTTGCTGCTCGCGAAGGCGCCGGCCGGCACGGCGACCCGGAAGGTGTCGGCGTAGCCGCTCACCACGCCCTTGACCTCGCCGCCGACCGCGCCGGCGATGGTCTCGCTGAGGGTCGTGTAGTCGGCGTTGACGCTCTCCTTGTAGTACCAGTCGTAGAGGCTGTCCGAGCGGACGGCGATGGGGCCCGTGATGTGTTCGCTCTCGGCCTCCGGACCCTCCCCGGCCGGACCGAGGGGCCCGAGGGGCTGGTCGCTGCAGCCGGCGAGGACGGCGACGATGACGAGAACGAGCAGCGAAAACCGCACGAAGAACTGCTTGCTGCGCATGGCGCACCTCCGGTTGGAATGGCGATGTGACGGATGGGGGTGCGCCCGGCCTCCCTGCCGGCGGTGCCGCGGGGCGCGAGCCGGGCGCCCTGCTTCTGGGGACCACCGGGCCGCGCTTCCTTTGCCGCTTTTCTGAGATCGGAATGCGATGGGATCGGGGGCGCCGCGCGCGAGAGCCGCGCCGGGGACGGGACGCTGCGCCGCGCGGGGAGAACGGAAGGCCGCGTGGGAAGGTCGCGAGGCCGCGCCGCCGGTTCAGGGCTGTGCTGGCCAGATCGCGGGCGATGGACTATAGTGCCGCCGGCGAGAACGGAAGGAAGAGGGCCCCATGATCTACGACAACATCCTCCAGCTCGTGGGCCGGACCCCGGTGGTCCGCCTCAACCGCATCGGCGCGGACCTGCCCGTCGAGCTGTACGGCAAGTGCGACTTCCTCAATCCGGGCGGCTCCCTCAAGGACCGCGTGGCGGTCCGCATGGTGGAGAAGCTGGAGGAGGCCGGCTGCCTGGCGCCCGGCGCCACCATCGTCGAGCCCACCAGCGGCAACACGGGCATCGGCCTGGCCATGACGGCGGCCGTGAAGGGCTACCGGCTCATCGTCACCATGTGCGACAAGATCAGCATGGAGAAGGAGTGGATCCTGCGGTCCCTGGGCGCCGAGGTGCTGCGCACGCTGGAGGGCGAGCCCCACACCTCGCCCCGCAGCCAGTACGGCCGGGCGCGGGCCCTGTGCGACGAGCACCCGGAGTACGTGATGCCGAACCAGTACTCCAACCCGGAGAACTGCGCCGCGCACTACCACGGCACGGGGGCCGAGATCCACGAGGAGTTCGGCGACTCCCTGGCGGCGGTGGTCGTCGGGGTCGGCACGGGCGGCACCATCATGGGCGTCTCGCGCTGGTTCAAGGAGCACAGCCCGGACACCCTGATCGTGGGCGTCGAGCCCGAGGGCTCCATGCTGGGCACCTGCACCGAGGCCAAGCCCTTCCTCACCGAGGGCATCGGCTACGACTGGGTGCCGGAGATCTTCGACTTCGACGCCGTGGACCGCTTCGTGGCCTTCCACGACCGGGAGATCTTCCGCATGGCGCGGCGGCTCATCCGCGAGGAGGGGCTGCTGGTGGGCGGCAGCTCGGGCGCGGTGGCCTGCGCCATGCTCGCCGTGGCCGCCGAACTGCCCGCGGGATCGAAGATCCTGGGCATCCTGCCCGACGGCACCCGCAACTATCTCGGCAAGTTCCCCAGCGACGACTGGATGCGCGAGCACGGCTGGCTCGAGGACTGACGGCACGACGCCTAGGCGGCCGCCATGACCTCCTCGAGGATGGCCAGGGCGCGGTCCATGTCGTCCATGGTCAGGCCGTAGTGCGTCACCATGCGCATGCGGCCGTCCCGCTCGGGCAGGAAGCGCAGGCCGCGCTCGGCGCAGGCCGCCACCAGCTCGGGCGGCGTCAGGCGCCCGTCGGCGACGCGCAGGAAGAGGATGTTCGTGCGCACCCGCTCGGGCTCCGTCGTCAGCCCGTCGATGCCGGCGATGCCCTCGGCCAGGCGGCGGGCCATGGCGTGGTCCTCGGCCAGGCGGTCCACCATGTGCTCCAGGGCGTAGAGGCCCGCCGCGGCCAGGACGCCCGCCTGGCGCATGCCGCCGCCGAGCTGCTTGCGCATGCGGTGGGCCCGCGCGATGAAGTCCCGCGAGCCGCAGACGAGGCTGCCCACGGGGGCGCCCAGCCCCTTGCTCAGGCAGAAGGACACCGACGCGAAGCCCCGCGCCAGCTCGGCCGGCGACACGCCGAGGGCCACGGCGGCGTTGAAGATGCGCGCCCCGTCCACGTGCACGGGCAGCGCCAGGCGCCCGGTCAGATCGCGGACGCGGTCCAGGTAGGAAGGCTCCAGGGGGCTCCCCCAGCAGCGGTTGTGCGTGTTCTCCAGGACCAGGAGGCGCGTGGGCGGGAAGTGCGGGTTGTCGGCCCGCACGGCCGCCTCGATGGTTTCGGGGGCGATGGTGCCGTCCTCGGCGTTGGGCAGGATGTGCGGGTGCAGCCCGCCCACGGCGGCGCTGCTGCCCGCCTCGTAGACGAAGACGTGGCTGCGGTCGCCCAGCAGGATCTCGTCGCCGCGCTGGCAGTGGCTGAGCAGGCTGGCCAGATTGGCCATGGCGCCGCTGGGCACGAAGAGGGCCGCCTCCTTGCCCATGAGCCCGGCCGCCGTCTCCTGGAGGCGGTTGACGGTGGGATCCTCCCCGAAGACGTCGTCGCCCAGGTCGGCGCGGGCGATGGCCTCGCGCATGGCCTCGCTGGGCAGGGTGAAGGTGTCGCTGCGCAGTTCGATGGGGCTCACGGCGTCCTCCCGGGCTGGGGTCCGCCGCCATGATACTCCGCCACGGCCGGCGGGGCCAGTCCGGCCGGGCCCTCGCCGCCGGCCGGGGCCTCCGGGCCCCGGCGGCCCGCTTCGCGCCGCCGCCCGCGCCGGCGGCCGGACGCGATCCTGTCCTGGCCGCGCCGCGGGCCTTGCGTTACAATCGCGCGACCCGCGCCCCGGCGCGGATCGGAACGGAGGCAGCCATGCATCCTCTGGCCCCCCTCGCGATGGCCGGCGCCCTGTGGACCGGCGGCCTGGCGCCGCCGGCGCCCACGGACTCGCTGCCCGTCACGCGCGCCCTGCCCGACACGGCCGCGCGCGTGGCGACGGCCCCGCGCTGGATGGTGGCCAGCGCCCATCCCCTCGCCAGCCTCGCCGGCGCGCGGATCCTGGCCGCCGGCGGCAGCGCGGCGGACGCCGGCGTCGCGGTGCAGGCCGCCCTGTCGGTGGTGGAGCCCGAGAGCAGCGGCCCCGGCGGCGGCTGCTTCATCCTCTACCACGACGCGCCGCGCGACACCCTCTGGGCCATCGACGGGCGGGAGGAGCTGCCCGCCTGGAACCGCGCCGACATGTTCATGGAGGCCGGGCGGATCGTTCCCGAGCCGTACACCGGCGGCGCCGCCGTGGGCGTGCCCGGCACCGTGGACGCCATGAGCCGGCTGCACGCCCTGGCCGGGCGCCTGCCCCTGCGCGAGGTGCTGGCGCCGGCCGTCGCCATCGCCGACACGGGCTTCGCCGTCGGCCCCGACCTGGCGCGGGCCTCGCGGGACAACGCGTTCCGCCTGCGCCGCTACCCGGCCAGCCGCGCCCTCTACCTGCGCGACGACGGCAGCCCCCTGGCCGAGGGCGACCGGCTCCGCAACTGCGACCTGGCCGACTTCTTCCGCCACTGGGCCGACGAGCCCACCGGCCGCTTCTTCTACCAGGGCGACCTGGCGTGGGCCATCACCGCCGCCGTGGGCGGCGACAAATTCCGCAAGGGCCGCATGATGCAGGCCGACCTGGGCAACTACCACGCGCCCCTGCGCGAGCCCGTCGTCGGCAGCTACCGGGGCCGGCGCATCGTCGCCTTTCCGCCCCCCACCTCCGGCGGCATCACGCTGCTGGAGATCCTGGGCATCCTCGAGACGCGTCCGGCGCCGCCCGATCCGCGGGGCGGCGACGCCGCCCTCCTGGCCTTCCTGGACGGCCTCGCCCGCGCCTCGCGCGTGGCCTACGCCGACCGGGACCGCTACCTGGGCGACCCCGACTGGAGCCCCGACGTGCCCATGCGCGGCCTGCTGGATCCCGCCTTCGTGGCGCAGCAGGCGCGGGCCGCCTTCGATCCCGCCGCCCCCCTGGACAGCCTGGCCGCGGCGGGCGACCCGCCCGCGCACACCACGCACTTCTGTGTCGTGGACGCCGAGGGCAGCGTGCTCTCCTGCACGAGTACCATCGAGACGGTCTTCGGCAGCGCCATGGTGCTGCCCGGCTGGGGCTTCGTCCTCAACAACGAGCTGACGGACTTCAACCTCGTGCCGGCCGCCGGCGAGGATTATCCTCGCCCCAACGACATACAGGGCGGGCGGCGGATCCGCGCCACGGCCCTGGACGGGCGCGTGCCGCCGGGCGGCAAGCGCCCGCGCAGCAGCATGTGCCCCGTCATCGTCTACGGCGACGACGGACGGCCGGAGCTGGCCCTGGGCTCGCCGGGCGGCGCGCGCATCATCGGCACCGTGGCCGGGACGCTGCTGCTGCTGCTGGATCACGACTTCACGCTGGCGGAGGCCCTGGCCTTTCCCCGCCTCCACTGCCGCAACCGCCCCCTGGAGATCGAGACCTGGGGCTGGAACCGCGGCGTCCTGGCCGACTCCCTCGGCGCCCGCGGCTGGCCCGTGGCGCCGCTGACGAGCTGGCCGCTCCTGCAGGGCGACGTCCAGGCCCTGCGCATCCTGCCCGACGGGCGCCGCCGCGGCGCCTCGGATCCCCGACACGACGGCGCGCCTCGGGGCGGTTAGCCCCCGCGCCACACGCCAAGGAGGAGAATCCATGCGAAACGCCCCACGCTTCCTGCTCATCCTGCCGGCCCTGCTGGCCCTGGCCGGCTGCATGCAGGTGGAGAGCACGACGGTCATCGAGAGGGACGGCTCCGGCACCTTCGCCATGACCTACACCATGTCGCCCAGCGTCGCCGAGGCCATGGCGGACCTGGAGGAGATGGGCCAGGCCGGCGCCGGCGACATGCAGTCCTTCGACCTGGACCGCGACGAGATCGCCGCCGACTGCGAGAAGGCCGGCCTGGAGCTCAAGAAGTTCCGGGAGTTCGACGACGAGGGCCGCAAGGGCGTCGAGGTCGTCGTCGCCTTCGACGACTTCAACAAGATGAAGACCGCCTTCGCCGGCCAGCCCTTCGGCGCGCTGATGATCTCGAAGCAGGACGACGGCAACTACGTCCTGGGTCCGGCGCCCGAGCCGGAAATGGCGGAAGGGGAGGAAGGCGCCGGGACGGTCACGACCGAGACCGAGTCGGAGATGAGCGAGATGGACCCGGCGATGATGGGCAAGTACATGGAGGTCATGGGCAAGCTCATGCAGGCCGCCTCCGAGTTCAGCATGACGGCCCGCGTCACCGTGCCCGGCACCGTGGTCAGCCACAACGCCAGCCGGCAGGAGGGCAACACCTGCATCTGGGAAGCCGACGCGGAGAACATGATGATGCTTCAGGACATGGAGCCCGAGATCGTCTTCGCCTGCCCGGGCTTGAAGATCAAGACCCCCTAGCGCGGCGGATCCGGCCTCCCGCACGCTCGAGACACGCGCCGCCGGCGTCCGCCGGCGGCGCTTCGCTTTCGCGGCGGGTCGGTCCGCAGCGAGCGGCGGCGCGGCGCTGTCGCGGCGGGTCAGTCCGCCGCCAGGGGCACGTGCGCGAAGGCGTCCACGTCCACCAGACCGCGGTCGGTCAGCTTGAGGCTGGGGATGACGGGCAGGGCCATGAAGCTCAGGGTCATGAAGGGCTCGGGCAGGGTGCAGCCCAGCTCCCGCGCCGCCGCGGCCAGCGCCTCCAGGCGGGCGGCCGTCTCCTCCACGGGCGCCGGGCTCATGAGGCCGGCCACGGGCAGGGGCAGGGACGCCACGACGCCGCCGGGCCCCACCACCAGCTTGCCGCCGCCCATCTTGCGCGCCGCGGCCAGGGCCGCTTCCATGGACGCGTCGTCGGCGCCGACGATGATGAGGTTGTGCGAGTCGTGGGCGACGGTGGTGGCCAGGGCGCCCGCGCGCAGGCCGAAGCCGGCCACGAAGCCAAGGCCGACGCGCCCGGTGCCCCGGTGGCGCTCCACCACGGCCAGCTTGAGCAGGTCGCGCTCCGGGTCGGCCAGGAGCAGCCCACCCTCGCGACGCGGCGTCGCGCGCTCGGCGTCCGTGAGAAGCTGGTCCGGATGGGCGCGGATCACGCGCACGTCGCCGCCCGGATCGGCGATGGCGAAGGGGGCGGCGCCGAGGTCGCCGATGCGCATGCTGCCCGGCGGCGCGGGCGGCGCGGGGGCGGGCTCGGCCAGCAGGCGCCCGTCCGCGGCCACCAGGCGCCCGGCGCGGTAGACCCGGCGCACGTCCAGGCGCGCGAAGTCCTCGAAGACGGCGACGTCGGCGCGGTAACCGGGCGCCAGGGCGCCCCGGTCGGCGAGGCCGAAGTAGCGGGCCGTGTTCAGGGTCGCCATCTGGATGGCCACCACCGGCTCGACGCCCTCGGCGACGGCGCGGCGCACCAGGTGGTCCACGTGCCCCGCGGCGAGCAGGTCGGCGGGCGTGCGGTCGTCGCTGCAGAGCATGAACTGCCCGCTGGCGGCGGGCGTGATGGCCGGCGCCAGGGCCGCCAGGTTCCGCGCCGAGGAGCCCTCGCGCACCATGATCCGCATGCCCAGGGAGAGCTTGGCCCGGGCCTCCTCGGCGGTGGTGCACTCGTGGTCGCTCTGGATGCCGGCGGCGGCGTAGGCCGCAAGGGCGCGGCCGGACAGGCCCGGCGCGTGGCCGTCCCGCACGCGACCCGCCGCCAGCTCCAGCTTGGCCAGCACCGCCGGGTCGCGGTGGATCACGCCCGGGAAGTTCATCATCTCGGCCAGGCCCAGCACGCGCGGCTCGGCCAGCAGCTCGGCGACGGCCTCGGGGCCCAGCTCGGCGCCGGCGCTCTCCAGGTGGGTGGCGGGGACGCAGCTCGGCGCCAGGAAGAAGACGTCGAGGGGCAGCCCCTCGCTGGCGGCCAGCATCCAGCGCACGCCGTCCAGGCCCAGCACGTTGGCGATCTCGTGGGGATCGGCGAAGACGGCCCCCGTGCCCCGCGGCGCCACGGCCCGCGCGAACTCGCGGGGCGTGGCCATGCTGCTCTCCACGTGCACGTGGGCGTCCAGGAAGGCGGGCGCCGCGAAGGCCCCGCCCAGGTCGTGTTCCTCGCGGCCCGCGTAGCCCTCGCCCAGGGCGGCGACGGCGCCGCCGGCGACGGCGATCTCCGTCGGCTCGATGCGTCCCGACAGCGTGTTGACCAGCCGCAGGTTTTTCAGGACCAGGTCCGCGGGCTCCTCGCCCGCCGCCACGGCGATGCGGCGCGCCAGGTCGCTCATGCTTTCCCCTTTCCATGGCCGCAGGAGGCCATTACACTCCGAAGCCCTCAGACACTACCCGCCGCGATCCCGTCGGTCAAATGCCCAACGCCGGAGGCGCGCATGGCTCCCCCACGCAAGAAGGACGATCCGGAGGCCCGCATCCCGGAGGTCGTCGGCGCCCGCCACGAGGTGACCCTCCTCGACGGCAGCGTCGTCGAGTCGGTCTACCTGGACAACGCCGCCAGCACCAAGCCCTTCCGCGAGGTCAGCGACTTCATCAAGGCGCTCGAGCCCTACTACTCCAACATCCACCGGAGCACGGGGCACGACTCGCTCTACATCACCTGGCTCTACGAGGAGGCGCGACGGATCATCCTCGAGTTCGTGGGCGCCGACCCCGACGCCAACATCATGATCCCGGTGCGCAACGCCACCGAGGGCCTGAACCTGCTGGCCATGACCATGGACCTGGATCCCAAGCGCGACGTGGTCATCTCCTCGATGCTGGAGCACCACAGCAACGACCTGCCCTGGCGGGGCAAGGCCAGGGTGGAGTACATCCCCATCGACGGCGGCGGCGACCTGGACCTGGAGTTCCTCCGGCGCCGGCTGCACCACCACGACGGCGCCGTGAAGGTGGTGGCCGTCACCGGGGCGAGCAACGTCCTGGGCAATGTGACGCCCATCCACGAGATCGCGGCCCTGGCCCACGAGTACGGCGCCCGCGTCGTGGTGGACGCCGCCCAGCTCGCGCCCCACCGCCCCGTGCGGGTCTTCGCCGAGGGCGACCCGCGGCACATCGACTACCTGGTCTTCTGCGCCCACAAGATGAACTCGCCCTACGGCGAGGGCGCCGTCATCGGCCCCTTCAAGCACTTCAAGGACGCGGCGCCCTACCTGCAAGGCGGGGGCACGGTCTACTCCGTGGACATGGAGAACGTCATCTGGGCCGATCCGCCCGACAAGCAGGAGGCCGGCACGCCCAACGTCTTCGGGATGCTCGCCATGGCCAAGGCCATCCAGGTCATGCAGCGCTTCGGCATGGACAACGTCATCGCCCACGAGCAAGCCCTGACGCGCCGCCTCCTGGAGGGGCTGGCCGCGATCCCGGGCGTCGAGATCTACGGGCGCCGCGACACGGAGGACCTCGACAGGCGCCTGGGCGTGGTCAGCTTCGACATGCCCGGCCGCCACCACTCCCTGGTCGCCGCCGTGCTCAGCTACGAGGGCGGCATCTCCGTGCGCAGCGGGTGCTTCTGCGCCCACCCCCTCATTCGCCACCTGCTCCACGTGGAGGGCGAGGCCGCCCGCGATCTGGAGAACTCCCTGCGCCAGGGCGACCGCCGCCACGTGCCGGGCATGGTGCGCGCGAGCGTCGGCCTGCACAACCGCGACGAGGACATCGACCGGCTCCTGGACCTGCTCCGCGTCATCGACGAGGATCGCTGGCAGGGACGCTACGCGCAGGAATCGCTGACCGGCGAGTACCACCCCGAGGGCTACCGCTTCGACTTCCGCGGCCTGCCCGGCTTCGGCTGATCCGTACCGCCCGGACCGCTTCCGTCGACCCACCACGGAACGCGGATTCTGGCTACCGCCAGCATCGGTCCACTCAGCTGTAACGTAAATATGTCACATATATCGGTGTGAATGTGGCTTTATTGAAAATACCCCTCCCGATCGGGTAAACTGTTCTGTTCGACATCTTCGTGAAGACCTCGCGCGAGCCCTCTCGACCCGCGCGCACCATCGGCAACGAGTGGGCGCCCGGACGGGCGCCCCCATCTCCTATGCACGTCAGGGGGGAAACAATGGAGCAGCTGCGAACCCGGAGGGCCGGACTTGGCGCCCTCCTGGGCGGGCTTCTCTTGATGGCGGCGTACGCACCTGTGTTCGCCGCGGACATCGAGGTGAGCCAGCCCGTCCAGGTGACGGACAGCGAGTACTACGAGCGGGGCCAGGCCATCGTCTACGACGGCAGCGACTACTGGCTCTTCTACGGCCGTTCGGCCACCGTCACCGGCTGGTACCAGGACGGCAATCCCGACATCAGCGACTACGCCATCCACTACAAGAAGGCGGCCACCGTGGCCGGCCTCGCCGCCGCCACGGCCCAGGCCGTACCCGGCGCCGCGAACTGCTACATCGGCGAGATCGGCGCCGCCGTGGTGGACGGCAAGGTCTGGACCTTCGCCAGCCTGCCGTCGACCCCCTACCCCGGCCGGCGCAGCCTCAACGGCTGGTACACCACGGACGGCTCGAGCTGGACGCAGGTGGTCGGCCTGGCCGACAACCTGCCGGATGGATCCGCCCACCACGACGAGACGGGCTTCGGCGGCGAGCTCCACGTCATGGCCAACCACCCCGACGGCCTGTCCGGCTGGCACACGCGCCACACGGACGACCCCACCGCCGACCCCATCGTGTGGACGAGCTGGGTGCCGCTCAACAGCACGGTTAACCTCGTCAACGGCACCGGCCACTTCTACGTCGAGGGCGCGGACCTGTACATCGGCATCCTGCGCACCAATCCCAGCAGCGACAACAAGATCCTCGCGTACGTGGCCGATCCCGAGGGCTGGACCGAGCTGTGCACGGCCAGCTCCCTCGGCTACGACCCCACGCTGCTCAAGGCCGGCTCCACCTACCTCTTCGCCCAGGCGCCCTATAACAGCGGCGAGCAGAAGCAGTGGATCATCGGCTGGGCCGGTAGCGACCTGAACACGCTCCTGGGCGGCGACGCGCAGCCCGTCACCGAGGGCGGCTACGGAACCAACACCTGGGTGGACATGTGGCCCATCGGCTTCACCGACGCCGGCGGCGCCAGCTACCTCTTCTACACCTCCGAGCGCGACCAGGACGACCCGGCCCAGGAACAGACGGGCAACATCTGGTACCTCGAGGTCAGCGAGACGGGCAGCGTCGTGCCGGGCCGCGACCACTACACCTGGCTCCAGGAGGCCGTCGACGGCGCCGCCGCGGGCGACGCGATCCACGTCGACGCCGGCACCTACGTCGAGCAGGTGCATGTCCAGACCGCGGACCTGGCCCTGATCGGCGCCGGCGTGGACGACACCTTCATCCAGTCGCCCGCCGCGCTGACCGACTTCTTCGTCACGGGCACCAACAGCAACTACCCCGTGGTCTTCGTGGACGGCGTCACCGGCCTGACCCTGCAGGATCTGACCGTGGACGGCGACCACCAGGGCGACGCCAACTACCGCTTCGTGGGCGTCGGCTTCTGGAACGGCGACGGCGCGCTGAACGCGTGCCGCGTCGTGAACGTCATGAACAGCGTGTTCAGCGGCGCCCAGCACGGCGTCGGCGTCTACGCCTACAACGACACCGGCGGACCCTACAGCATCGTCATGGACGACGTGTCGGTCCTGGACTTCCAGAAGGGCGGCATCGTCCTCCTCGGCGACGGCCTCGCCGTCGATCTCGACGAGGTGGACGCCACCGGCTACGGCCCCACGGACGTCACGGCCCAGAACGGCATCCAGATCGGCAACGGCGCGACCGGCACGCTGAACGGATGCACGATCAGCGACATCGCCTACACCGGCGAGAGCTGGACGGCCACCGGCTTCCTGGTCCTGGGTGGCACCGACGTCGAGGCCACCGACTGCGTCATCACGGGCTGCGAGTCCAGCGCCTACTACCAGGACGCCACGGGCGCAATGCACACCTGCTCGATCGCGAGCCCCCTCGGCCACGGCGTCCTGGGCTACAGCACCGGCGCCAAGGGCGGCGGCCTGGCGCCCCTGCTGGAGCCCATCCTGCCCCAGCCCCTGGACGAGGCGCCGCGCGGCCCGCGCAGCCCCGTGGTCCTGGAGCTGGACCGCTGCACCCTCACCGGCGCCGGTCCGGCCGCCGAGGCCTACGGCTACATCTCCTGGGCCGCGGGCCCCGTGGACATCACCATCACGGGCTGCGCCTTCAGCGACTGGTACGCCGGCTTCGGCACGGCCGAGTACGGCGCCAACCACACCACCAGCGTCACGGGCAACAGCTTCGTCAACTGCGACTACGTGGGCGACACCAGCGAGCCCGGCGTCCAGGACGCCTCGGGCAACTGGTGCGGCGTCGTCGACACCGCCCAGGTGGCCGCGAAGTTCTACGGCAACATCGACTACACCCCCTGGCTGGCCGACGGCACCGACACCAGCGCCGATCCCGGCTTCCAGGGCGATTTCTCCGTCCTCTGGGTGGACGACGACAGCCCCCAGGGCGGCGGAGGCGGCGGCCGCATCCAGGAGGCCGTGGACCTGGTCACCGGCAGCACGGTCAACGTGGCCGCCGGCACCTACCGCGAGCAGCTCGTCATCGACAAGGACCTGGACCTGGTCGGCGCGGGCCGCGACGTCTGCACCATCGAGGCCGTGGATCTCGGCGATCGCACGACCTACGAGATCACGTCCTGGTTGGGCGGCTCGAGCGCCATCGATCCCTGCATCGGCGTCGTCGGTCCCGCGACGGTGAACATCTCCGGACTCACCGTCAACGGCCGCGACCTGGGCCCCGACCAGTTCTACGGGATCCACTTCTGCGACGCGAGCGGCAGCGTCACCGATTGCCGCCTCGACAGCATCATCTACGCCTCGAGCCCGGGCGCGCAGAAGGTCGTCAGCCTCTGTGCCACCCACGGCGATGGCGGCTCCTACGCCCTCGCGGTCTCCGGCTGCGACATCCCCGTCTTCCAGAAGGGCGGCATCTGCGTCATGGGCCCGGGGGCAACCTGCACCCTGTCCGACAACACCATCGCCAGCATGCCCAGCCCGAACAACGCCGGCAACGGCATCCAGGTCTCCTACGGCGCCGCGGGCACCGTCAGCGGCAACACGGTCTCCGGCGTGGCCTACACGGGCGAGGACTGGGCCGCCACGGGCATCCTGCTCTTCGAGAGCGGCGACGTCACCGTCACCGGCGGCGTCGTCAGCGAGTGCCAGTCCGGCGTCAACCACACCCAGTGGAACTGGATCCACACGCCGTCGGGCACGCCCGGCGTGACGGTGGACGGCGTCGAGCTGGACCGGTGCGACTACGCCGTCAGCACCCACCTGGGCGGCGTCAGCGCGTCCCTCGACCTCGAGGTGCGCGACTGCTACGCCCACGGCGGCACCTATTCGGCCGTGGACCTCTGGGGCAGCGACGTCGATCCCTGGGGCGGCGGCTACTACCCCGGCTGGTCGAGCGGCGTCCTGACGGCCGTCATCGAGGACTGCGTCCTCGCCGGCGGCGACGGCATCGTCGAGTGGGTGGAGCTGCCCGGAAACACGGTCAGCGTCACCGCCCACGGCAACGACCTGTCGGGCAACGGCGACTACGGCGTCTACAACAACTACGCCGCGAACACCATCGATGCCGAGGACAACTGGTGGGGCGATCCGGCCGGCCCGGTGCTGGTGACGCCGCCCAAGCGCGGCGGCGGTGCGCGTCCGTCCATCTCTCCCTACACCGTGGGCGAGCCCCTGTCGGCGCCGCCCCGGCCCGCCGGCCTCCTGCCGGCGATGGGCGAGAACGAGCGCGTGGGCGTCAACGTCAGTCCCTACGTGGACTACGACCCCTGGCGGACCGGCAACGTGATCTGCGTCCCCGACCCGGCCACCATCGCCGACGCGACGCCGGACCACGCGGCCGAGGTGGTCTGCGACT
>Ga0272442_10002069_pt1 | contig 29533 bp, 14 predicted proteins | sample SSMForm2O_FD_200262 | JGI IMG/M metagenome (GOLD analysis project Ga0272442, IMG submission 200262) | Marine sediment archaeal communities from Little Sippewissett salt marsh, Falmouth, MA, United States - SSM-Form-2O | ecosystem: Environmental > Aquatic > Marine > Wetlands > Sediment ...
ACGATAGTGTCGGCACAAACGATGGCACGATCATCGGATCGCCTCAATGGCGGCTTGAAGACGGGGCCGTTGATGGGGCGCTGGAATTAAACGGGACGACCTTCATCGCGTTCGACCCTGTCCTGAATCCGGCAGACGGTCCCTTCAGCGTGCTGATCTGGGTCAAAGGCGGCGGCCCCGGACAGGTGATTGCCTCATCCGGCAGGACCAACTGGTTGATGGCGGATGCCGCTACAGGTGCATTGATGACCGAGCTATCCAATGCTGGGCAGAATAGCGGTTCATTCGGACCAGAAGCCGTTATTACGGATGGAAACTGGCACCGAATTGCCTTCACCTGGGACGGCGCGAACGCCCGGCTCTATGTGGATACCTTCCTTGTGGACGAGTATACCCAAGATGGCCTCGTAGATTCCTCCGCCAGGTTGTTACTTGGCACCAGCATTGACAGGGAACCCGGTTCCTACTGGACCGGCCTGATCGATGATGTCCGTATCTACAGCCGGGCCGTGAGTCCTTAGCCCAGGTCCCTCGACCTCGCTCGGGACGCCTGCGCGCGCACGGCTGCGCCGGCGTGCTCGGCGCCTGATCGACGACATCCGCATCTACAACCGGGTATTGCACCCATAAAAAATGAAGACCCTTCGCTTCGCTCAGGGTGGCAAGCAAGAGGTTTTGTTAGAGGGCTTTAAGCTCGCCAGAGGCGGGTTCGGTTGAGGGTTTTGGACAGGAGGTTTTTGGCGATCAGGACGTCTTCGATGACCAATCTTTACTTGTCTACGATTTCGTAAGTCTTATCGCCGATGAATTGAGCATCTTCCTTGAGTCCTTTAGCCGTTTCGCAGCCGGTCAGTATGATCGCCGCAATAGTCACGGTCAATAGCACGAGTATTTTCTTAGCCATTTTTAAGATTCCTTGAAAATCGGTCAGTTTGACTTGAGAAACAGATAATACAGACGGCCCTCCTGATACGTTTGCCCGGCTAATTGTCCGGCTAAATCCCCTTCGCCCATATATACGTCGCACCGGCCCGGCGCTCGGATTGCGCCGCCGGCGTCCTGGTCCAGGGCGAAGCCGCTATAAACCTGATTGGCAACCCGGCCGCCGATGGCTCGAGGCAGGTTGGTGGTGATAAACGCCAAAGACGCCCGAGGGAAGATCGACTTGTCGGTGGCGATGCTCCGATAAGGAGTCACCGGCTCGTTCAGACAGCCTCGCGGGGGACCATCTTCCTTTTGGAAGAAGACGAATCGCGCGTTTCGCCGGACGTACGTGCTAACCTGGTCTTTGTATCGCTTGAAATAGTCAATCATGGCGGCCAGGCTGATCCGGTCGGCGGGAATCTTACCGTCTTTGACCAGCTCCTGGGCGACGCTTTGATATTCATGCCCGTTGTTGGCGGCGTAGCCCACGGTGGTCAGCTCGCCGTTTGGCATCCGGAGCTTGGCCGAACCCTGGACATGGGCGATGTACGTCTCGAACGGATCGCTCAGCCAGATAAGCTCTGTGCCCCGGAGCATTCGTGAATCCTCGATAACAGCCCGCGAGGGATAGGGGCCGATCTGACCGTCAGGCAGACGTCGGCCGAGTATCATGCCGTCCGGCCCTTTCACCAAATCGTCCGGTTGTTTATAGAGAGGGTATCGGAATCGCTCGCTGCGAGTCAACGAGCCGGGAAAGATCGGTGTGTAGTAGCCCGTAAATAGAACGGTGCCCTGGTCGTCGCATCCGATGGAGATATAAACGTCGAATCTCTGGCGAATGGCCTGGTTGAGCTGGGCGCCCGCCATGCCGGAATCGAGCATCTCCGAAAAGGCTTTCAGGCTCTCCATGGCCATACTGTGGGTGATCTCCCCGATGGGGTAGTACTGTCGGCTTGAAGGTTTTTGCAGATAATTCATGCTGTGGCTAATGGCGGTCTGCATTCCGGCCAGATCGCGACAGGCCATGGAAAAGTCCGGTATTTCATTGGGATTTATGATCTTCCGTAATGCGAATTGGCCGGGCGGCAAGGGTCTGTCGTAGGGTGTTTTGGGCTTCTCCGGGGGCGCGGTCTTGCAGCCGAAAAAGGTGGCAATGAAAGAGACAACTAAGATCAAAATCGTTTTCTTCATTCTAAAGCTCCGAAACGTCGAATCCTGGTATTCGTTTTTCATACTCTGATATTCTTATCGGCCTGTGGGATGATTTTTCTTGGCAAACATATTGCACAGACCGAAAAAAGTCTGGAGCGCGACTGGATTGCTCTTGACAAAAATACGATAAGTATGTTAAAGGTAGAGTAGTTAGAGCGTATGAGTTCTGATCTATTCAGCACCCGGATTCGTGCCTCAGGACGGGGAGTGAGGGCCAAATCGGGCGAAAAATGTGGTGTGATACAGTATGCAGTCTCTTAGTCGAATCAGGGACATCTCAACGTTTATTGAAAGCAACTCCAATGCTTTGGCGTGTGGCCGGAGCGCAGTAAACCTACCTTAGATCTCTTGAGTTTGAAGGAGGATCATTATGTACAGTCCATTTAGGGGTGCCTTACGGCAAAAAACGATTTGGGTGGCCGTAGCTTTGTTGATTGGATTCATAGGAATCGGTCAAAGCCGCGGGCAGGATGTCGTCAATTTGCTGGACAACGGCGGCTTTGAGACCGGTGAGATGGCACCGTGGAGCACATACGGTCCCGTGACCTCGGAAGTGGTGGACCAATTGGTGGGCGCCACAGTCAATGAAGATCCGATTGAGGGGAACTATTGTTTGCATCTTGAGGTTCCCGAACCCGGTGTAAATTTCTGGGATGCGGGCCTGCAGCACGGTGGACATGTTTTTGAGCAGGGCAAGAAATACACTCTTTCGGCCTATTGCAAGTGTGATGCCGGGACGCTGCAGATCAATTTCAAGCCGGAACTCGCACAAGATCCGTGGACGGGATATGGCGCCCAGGCCTTTACCATGACCGAAGAATGGCAAGAGTACAGCACAACCACTGACGTTATGACGGCGGATGTAAGTCCGGCGACCATCACATTCCACATTCAGTATGCAGCAAGTAGTTTCTGGGTCGATGGCGTCAGGTGGTACGAGGGCGACTATGTTGCCCCTCCGCCGACGACACTAGAAGAGCGAGCGATGGCTCTTGATCCGGATCCAGCCGACGGTACGACCAATGTGCCCAACGATACGCCGCTGAGCTGGGTCGGGGGCGAGTTTGCCGCGACACATGATGTGTATCTCGGAACGAGCTATGACGACGTCAATGATGCCAGCCGGGATAATCCGATGGACGTACTGGTCGGTCAAAATCAGCTTCCGACGATGTATAAACCTCAGGATGTTCTCGAATACGGCCAAACATATTACTGGCGAATTGACGAGGTCAATGCGCCGCCGGATACGACCATTTATAAAGGCGCCGTCTGGACCTTTACGGTCGAGCCTTTTGCGTTTAAGATCACCAACATCAGGGCCACGGCCAGTTCCTTCGCCGTGGATCAGGGACCCGAAAACACTGTGAATGGGTCCGGGCTCAACACCAATGATGAGCACTCGACAACGGCCACGGACATGTGGCTCAGTGACGGCGCCGGAGCGCAGCCGACCTGGATCCAGTATGAGTTCGACAAGGCCTATGCCCTCCTTGAAATGTGGGTGTGGAACTCGAATCAGATGCTGGAGTCCGTGATCGGTATCGGGGCCAAAGACGTGACGATCGAGCACTCGGTGGACGGCGAAATCTGGACAACGTTGGGTGAGGTTGAATTCGTCCAGGCTCCGGGTTCGGCGACATACACATACAATACAACCGTCGATCTGAGCGGCGTGTTCGCAAAGTTCGTTCGTTTAACCATCCATTCGAACTGGATCGGATTGCTACCCCAGTATGGTTTGAGTGAAGTGAGATTCTTCCACATACCGGTCCACGCCAGCGATCCCGAGCCGGCCGTGGGAGATACGGATGTGCCGCTGGACGTCCTTCTCGACTGGCGCGGCGGGCGCGAGGCGGTTTCACACGAGGTTTACTTCAGCGACGACGAACAGGCCGTTATCGACGGCACGGCGCTCGTGGCAACGGTGACCGATACCCGGTATCAGGCCGGTCCGCTTAATTATGGACGGAAGTACTACTGGAAGATCAATGAAATCAGCGCCGATGGAAGCTTCTATGAAGGCGACATCTGGCGATTTTCCACAGTGGAGACGATGGTCGTGGACGACTTCGAGAGCTACACGGATAATGACGCGGAAAACGAAGCCATTTGGCAGACCTGGATCGACGGATTCGGCGTTGCTGAGAACGGCTCGCAGGTCGGTTACCTTGTTCCGCCTTACGCTGAGCGCGTGAACGTCCATAACGGCGATCAGGCGATGCCGTTCTTCTACGATCATGGTCAAGGCGCCTCCGCGACCTATTCCGAGGCGGAGCGCACCTTTGATAGCCCAATGGACTGGACCCAATCGGGCATTGAAGAATTGTCTCTCTGGTTCAGAGGCAATCCGGGCTCGGTCGGCAGCTTTATCGAAGGTCCCGTGGGTACCTTCACGATGAGCGGCTCCGGCAGAGATATCTGGGATACGGCCGATGAGTTCCACTTTGCTTACAAGGTGCTGACCGGGGCCGGGTCGATTGTCGCCAGGGTCGAGAGCCTGACGAATACGGACCCGTGGGCCAAGGCCGGCGTCATGATCCGTGAGACGCTCGATCCGGGCTCAAAGCATGCCCTTGGGTGTGTAACCCCAGAGAGTGGCGTTTCCTCCCAGGGTCGAATAGACACCGGCGGCACGAGTTTCGACACAACCGAGAGCGGAATTACTGCACCGTATTGGGTGAAGCTGGAGCGGAATATATCCGGGCGCTTCACCGTTTCCCATTCGGCGGATGGAACCAACTGGACGCCTGTGAACAATGCTACAGGGACCAACATCCAGATGGGCGCCAGTGTCTTTATCGGCCTGGCGGTGACCAGTCACAATACGAGCGCGATTTGTGATGCCGTATTCACCAACGTGACGACAACCGGTTCGGTCAGCGGTGATTGGACGAGCCAGGATATTGGCATCGCCGCCAATGATGCCGAGCCGTTATATGTCGCCATTGCCGACCGTGCGGGCAACGTCGGCATTGGAGTCCATGAAGATCCGGCCGCGGTACAGATTGACACCTACACACAGTGGGTGATCGACCTGGACCAGTTCAGTGACCAGGGCGTGAATCTGACAAGTATTCAGAAGATCATGCTGGGTGTCGGCGACCGGACGGCTCCGACCGCCGGTGGTTCCGGAACCCTCTACTTCGATGATATCGGGGTCGGTCGGACCTTAGCGGTACCGTCTCAAATCGTCAATTTACTTGCGAACGGCGGCTTTGAGGACGGCGTCCTCGATCCCTGGAGCACCTATGGCGGCGTGAACGCTCAAGTGGTCCAGCAAGATCCGATTGAGGGGGGCTATTGTCTGCATGTTTCGGTGACGGATCCAGGCGCCAATTTCTGGGACGCCGGCTTGCAGCACACCGGGCATGTCTTCGAAGTCGGCAAGATGTACACCCTTTCGGCCTGGCTCAAGTGTGCGAGCGGCACGCTGGATATCAATTTCAAGCCGGAACTGGGAGCCGACCCGTGGACCGGCTATGGTTCGGAAGTCAGAACCATGACGGACGAATGGGCCGAATACAGCGTGACCACTCCGGTCATGACCGAGGACGTCAGTCCGGCGGCCATCACCTTCCATATCGGGTTTGCCGTCGCGGACTTCTGGGTCGATGACGTCAAGTTCTACGAAGGCGATTATATCCCGCCGGGCGGAAGCCCGCCCGCCGAAGCCGACAATAAGCTGGTCAACGGCGGCTTCGAGGACGGCGTCCTCGATCCGTGGGGCACCTATGGCGCCGTGACCGCCGAGGTGGTTCAACAAGATCCGATGGAGGGCGACTACTGTCTGCATCTTTCGGTGACCGAACTGGGCGCCGATTTCTGGAATGTGGGGCTGCAGCATGCGGGACATGTTTTCGAAGTCGACAAGAAGTATACCCTTTCGGCCTGGCTCAAGTGCGCCGCCGGCACGCTGGATATCAATTTCAAGCCGGAATTGGGAGCCGATCCGTGGACGGGCTATGGCTCGGAAGTCAAAACCATGACGGACGAATGGGCCGAATACAGCGTCACCACCGACGTGATGACCGAGGACGTCAGTCCGGCGACCATCACCTTCCACGTCGGGTTTGCCGTCACGGATTTCTGGATCGATGACGTCAGGTTCTACGAGGTCCAATAAGGATTTATGATTTACGATTGACGATTTTCGATTTAAGAGCCTATCGGCGATGTCGCAGTCTTCAATCATAATTCGAAAATCTAAAATAGTTGGATCCGGGGCCGATACCGATCGATTGGGGATAAGCCCCGTTTATTATCAATTAATTTTTGAAGGAGGTTAATTATGAGCAAGAGATTAGCATATTCAGTTGCCCTTCTCTTCGTGCTGAGTATCACTATGTCGGCCATGAGCGCCGACGATCCAAGCCTGATGGGCTGGTGGCGGTTCGATGAAAGCTCCGGCACCGCGGCGATTGACGCCTCGGGCCATGAACGTCACGGCGTGCTGGTTGATGGTCCGGTCAGGATAACGGGTGTCCATGGCGGAGGGCTTGAATTTACCGCAGGCAACCATGTGGCCGTGCCGGGCTACGATGGTGTATTGGGAACGCAGGCCCGAACGAGCGCCGCATGGATCAACGTGACCAAGACCTCGGCAAGTATCATCTGTTGGGGCCCAAGTGGGTCCGGTACAAAATGGATAATGCGAACCCACAACGATCCCGCGTATCTTCGTGTGGAGTGTGGCCGGGGAAATACCTGGGGATCCACCGACTTGGTTGATGGTGAGTGGCACCACGTCGCGGCAGTTCTGGAAGACGATGGTTCGCCGGATAATAGTGAGATCATCCTTTATGTGGACGGCGAGCTGGACCCGATTTCTCCCGGGGGAACAGCGAATGCACTCAACACATCCAGCGGCGGGGAGTTCCGGATTGCTTATGATTTGAACAATACCGGGCGAACGTATGACGGTTTGATAGACGATGTTCGTGTATATAACCGTGCGCTTGATGTTGATGAAATTCGGACCATCATGGAAGATCCGGGCATGGTCACACAGACTATGTCGCCGGACCCGGGTAACGGCGCAATCATTGAGACGACGTGGTATATGTTAAGCTGGACGCCCGGGGATCTCGCCGTCTCGCATCAGGTTTATATCGGGGAGAATTTTGATGATGTTAATGAAGGCAGAGTTGACCCCATTTCCACGACAGATTCTTTTCTCGTGATTGGCTTTGGCGAGCCGTATCCGACCGGATTTACGCCGGGATTGACCTACTATTGGCGCGTCGATGGGATTAATGAAGCGGAGCCGGGCAGCCCGTGGAAGGGCAACGTCTGGAGCTTTAGCATACGGCCGGATACCACCTGGAATCCCGTGCCGGCCGACGGGGCCAAATTCGTGGATCCGAATACGGTTTTAAGCTGGGATCCCGGAGTGGGGGCGGTCGCATTCTATGTGTATTTCGGGGACACCTTCGAGGATGTCAATAATGCCACGGGTGTAGATTACATAACGGAGACGACGTTCGATCCCGGTCCGCTGGAAATCGGCAAGACCTATTATTGGCGGGTTGACGGGTCCAATTTCCAGACTGTCCAAAGGGGCAAAGTCTGGAGCTTCACGACGGCCAGCCCGGGCGGTGGACTCATCGGCGAGTACTTCAACAACATGGACGTCAGCGGTGAGCCTGTCCTGACTCGGATCGATCAGAATATCGACGTTGACTTTGGCACCGGTTCGCCGGAGCCTGGTATTGTTAATGAAGACGGTTTCTCGATCCGTTGGCGCGGCGAGGTCGAGGCGGCGTTCTCTGAGATCTATACGTTCTACACGCGCACGAATGATGGCTCGAGATTGTGGGTGAATGATGAGCTGATTGTGAACAAGTGGGCCTGGGTCAACAGAATGGTCGATACGCGCAGCGAACCAATCGAGCTTGTCGCCGGGCAGCATTATAGCATCCGGATGGAATATTTCAATGAGGACGAGGAGGCCGAGGCGCACCTCTTGTGGGAAAGTGCCAGTCAGCCAAAGGCAATTGTCCCGGCTGCGGCGCTCTGGCCGCCTTTACGGGCCGGCAGCCCGAGCCCGTCCAATGGGCAGACCGGTGCGAAGATGACGCCTGTCCTTCGTTGGACGCCGGGAATATACGCTGCCTCGCATGATGTGTACTTAGGCACGGATGCAGAGACGGTAAAGAATGCCACCAAGGCCTCGCCTGAATTCAAAGCGACTAAAGCGCTTGGCGATGAGAACTATGATCCCGGCAAGTTGGCCTGGAATACGATATACTACTGGCGCGTGGATGAAGTCAATGATCTTCATCCCGATAGTCCCTGGATTGGAAATATCTGGAGCTTCACAACGGGCGAGTTCCTTCTCGTGGACAATTTCGAGGATTATACCGATGATGATGGAGCCGGCCGAGCGATCTGGCAGCATTGGATCGACGGATTCGGCGTTGCGGATAACGGTTCGCAGGTCGGTTATTTGCTTCCGCCTTATGCCGAGCAAACAATTATCCATAGCGGCCGTCAATCCATGCCGCTGCTTTACGACAACACAGCCGGGGTGACAAACTCGGAAGCCCAACTGACGCTGACAACTCCGCGCGACTGGACCGATGAAGGCGTCACGGACCTTTCGCTGTGGTTCCGCGGGTATCCAGCCTCGGTGGGTAGCTTCGTGGAAGCTCCGGTCGGTACCTATACGATGACGGCTTCCGGCGCCGATATAGCAGGCACGGTCGATCAGTTCCACTTTGCATACAAAATGCTCAATGGTCCCGGCTCGATTGTGGCGCGGGTCAACAGCGTTGCGAACACGCATGCGTGGGCGAAGGCCGGTGTGATGATCCGCGAGACCCTGGAGGCCGGCGCCAAGCACGCCTTTGCCTGTGTAACACCAGAGAACGGCGTTTCCTCTGAAGGACGCACGGCGGTGGATGGAACGAGCTTCAGCACGAACCAGACCGGGATCGCGGCGCCGCATTGGGTGAAACTGGAACGCGATTCGACTGGGAACTTCACGGTGTCTCATTCGACGAATGGCACGACCTGGGATTCAGTCGAGAACTCGATTCCGACGAATATCCCGATGACGTCGGATGTTTATATTGGTTTGGCGCTGACCAGTCATGATGCGGCTTTGACTTGCGAAGCTGTTTTCTCGAACGTCACGACGACTGGCAATGTGAGCGGGCAGTGGGCGCATCAGGACGTCGGCATTGTCAGCAATGCGGCCGAACCGTTATACGTTGCTCTATCGAATGCGAACGGTGCTTCCGGTGTGGTGGCCCATGCGGATTCCGCCGCGGCGACATTTGAGGAGTGGACCGAGTGGCGTATCGCGCTCCAGGCGTTCGCCAATCAGGGCGTGAACTTAACCGACGTGGACCGCATTGCGATCGGCCTGGGCTCGAAAGCCGGCATGGCAACATCCGGCGGCTCAGGGACGGTGTATATCGATGACATTCGATTATACCGGCCATAAGCCTTAAGCGCGGCTATAAAATGCGGCGGCGCTCACAATTAGGATGAGTTTTTCGGGATTGATACCTATTGATTCCGTATAGATCCCGATTAATCCAACGTAATCTTTGTTGAAGGAGAATGATTATGTATAAAAGACTGATTTGCTTAGCCGTTCTTGTCCTGGTGCTGAGTGCGGCTGAGCCGGGTATGGGCGCCGACGTGAATCTTATGGGCTGGTGGACGTTTGACGGCCACGCCCTGGATACGTCCGGAAACGATCGTCATGGTACGCTCCACGGCAGCCCGCAGTTCGTCCCGGGCGTCTTCGGCGAAGCTCTGGAGTTGCAGGACAATCCGGATTACGTGACCATCGATGGCTATAAGGGCATCCTTGGCACGAATCCCTTTAGTATAGCGTGCTGGGTTCGAACAACGAACACGGCGATCGAGCAGATTGTTCATTGGGGCGCTCACGCAGGCGGTCAGAGGGTGGAATTTCGGATCAACAGCAATAGGTTGCGTATCTCACATGGTAACGGCAACGTTCAAGGCAACACGGATCTGACCGACGGTGAGTGGCATCATGTGGCAGTTACGGTCATAGAGAGCGCTACTGCTTCAAGCGGGGATGTTCTCTTCTATGTGGACGGCCAGGATGATACAATGGTGTCGTCCGATCCTGATGCGTGGGATATCGTCGCGAACCCCACTTTGGATCTCACCATCGGTTGGCGCCCCACACAGCAAGACAGGCCCTTCATCGGGAACATTGATGAGGTCCGGGTCTACGATAAGGTCCTGACGCAGGAGGAGATTCGGCAAATCATGGAAGGGGGCGGCGGTGAACCCTATCCGTATGCCTCCAGCCCCGACCCGGAAGATGGCGCTCTGTTTATGGACACATGGGTGAACCTCGCATGGTCCCCGGGCGCCAAAGCCGTTTCGCATGATGTGTACATGGGGGCCGACTTCGATGATGTCAACGACGCCACCCGAGAATCCGATGTGTTCCGGGGCAACCAGGCGACCACGTTCTACGTGGCCGGTTTCCCCGGATTTGCTTATCCTGATGGTCTGTCCCCAGGGGAGACGTACTATTGGCGCATCGACGAGGTCAACGAGGCGGATCCGAACAGTCCGTGGAAAGGTTCGATCTGGAGCTTTTCGATTCCCTCTAAAAAGGCCTACAATCCTAATCCGGCGGATAATGAAATCAATGTGTTCACGGATATAGACCTGAATTGGAGCCCAGGCTTGAATGCGGTGCTGCACTATGTGTACTTTGGCGACAATTTCGACGATGTCAATATCGCCGCCGGCGCGGCGCCGCTGACGGATCCAACGTACGATCCGGGACCTTTGACAGAGAATACGACATATTACTGGCGGGTCGATGAATTGGCCGGCGCCGAGACGCTTAGGGGTGATGTTTGGAGCTTCACGACGAAGCCTACTATTGCCATTACCGATCCCAATCTCGTTTGCTGGTGGAAACTTGACGAGGGGGCGGGTCATAGTGCTCTCGACTGGTCCGGCCACGGCCACGATGCAATATTCGGCGGTACGGTCGAATGGGTCGAGGGATACGATGATTCCGCGCTGCACTTTGTTTCCGAGGCGGACGTCGTTGCATACGATTTTGATAGCGCCAGTGACTGGCCGGCGGGGACTGTGTCCTTGTGGGTCAAGGCCGACAGAGTGGGACAGGACCTATACAGCAGTGTATTTAGCAGCCACACTCCAAACACCGCTGGATTCCAACTTGACGTCGATGGTGGGAATCCGGGCCTTTACCGGGTCAATTTCTCAGGTGGTGAAATATCCGCATTCGGCACGGTGAGGACCGCCTGGGTGCATCTTGCGATGTCTTTTGAAGGCACTTCGGCTCAGCTTTACTATGATGGCGACTGGGCTGCGAGCGGAACGCTTGCCGATACGACGTTCAACCGGTTCGCTATAGCTACAAACAGGAATGCTATCAATTCGATTGCGGCTATCATTGATGACGTTCGCATCTATGACAAGGTCTTGAGCGAGGAAGAAATCGAACTGGTTATGAGAATCGATCCGCAAATGGCCTGGAACCCCAGCCCGGTCGATGGCTCGACACCTGATATCGATGGGGCAATCCCTCTAAGCTGGACGCGCGGAGATGACGCCTCGCAGCACGATGTGTATTTGGGAGTGGATCGGGATGCTGTGAAGAATGCCGATACCTCCGACACAACCGGCATCTATCGAGGCCGTCAGAGTGCGGCGACCTATACGCCTGACGATGTTGAATGGGGCGGCGGGCCGTATTACTGGCGCGTGGACGAGATCCATACCGACGGGACGATCACCAGGGGCAGAATTTGGACCTTTACCGTTACCGACTTCATCCTCGTGGATGACTTCGAGAGTTATACGGATGATGATCCGGCTGGCGAAGCCCTCTGGCAACATTGGATCGACGGTTTCGGAGTACCGAGCAACGGTGCGCAGGTCGGTTATCTGCTTCCTCCGTATGCCGAGCAGACGATTGTTAACAATGGCAATCAATCTATGCCGCTGCTTTACGACAATACTGCCGGCGTGACGAATTCGGAAGCAGCGTTGACATTGACGGCACCGCGGGATTGGACCAAGCACGGCCTGACGGACTTGTCGCTATGGTTCCGAGGGTATCCGGATTCGGTGAGCAGTTTCGTGGAAGCTCCGGCCGGTACCTATACGATAACGGCTTCGGGCGCCGATATCACAGGCACGGCCGATCAGTTCCACTTTGCGTTCAAGATGCTCAACGGTCCCGGCTCGATTGTGGCGCGCGTCAATAGCGTCCAGAACACGAATGCATGGGCGAAGGCCGGCGTCATGATCCGCGAGACACTGGATGCCGGGGCTAAGCACGCCTTTGCCTGTGTGACACCGGAGAACGGCGTTTCCTCTGAAGGCCGTACGGCTGTGGAAGGAACGAGTTTTAGTACGAACCAGACTGGGATCACGGCGCCGCATTGGGTGAAACTGGAACGCGATTCGTCCGGCAACTTCACCGTGTCCCATTCGGCCAATGGCACGACCTGGGAGGCGGTCGAGAATTCGATTCCGACGAATATCCCGATGACATCGGATGTTTATATCGGTTTGGCGCTGACCAGTCATGATGCGGCTTTGACCTGCGAAGCTGTTTTCTCGAACGTCACGACGACCGGCAATGTGAGCGGACAATGGGCGCATCAGGATGTCGGCATCGTCAGCAATGCGTCCGAACCGTTGTATGTTGCTCTATCGAATGCGAACGGTGCTTCCGGTGTAGTGGCCCACGAGGATTCCGCCGCCGCAACGTTTGACGAATGGACCGAGTGGCGTGTCCCGCTTCAGGCGTTCGGCGATCAGGGCGTGAACCTGACCGATGTGGACAGCATTGCGATCGGTTTGGGTACGAAAGCCGGAGTAGTAGCATCGGGCGGTTCGGGCACGATATATGTTGACGATATCCGGCTGTATCGGCCATAATCGTAGATTGCCGGAGGAACATATAACTAAATTGTTGGGGGCTTATACTGATTGATTCAGTATAGGCCCCGTTAGTTCTGTTTCATCTTGTATAAGGAGGATTGTCATGTATCAGAGATATGTGTGTTTTGTTGCCCTTGTTCTGGTGCTGGGTATGACTGTGCCGGGCATGGGGGCCGATGAAAAAATCTATTGGGTCGCGGATGACATTGGCGGCGGCGACTCGGACCAGGGCTTTGTCGACCTGCTGACCGACGCGGGCTATACCGTGGACATGCGCTTCTCGGATCAGGAATTGCGGGTCCTCGAAGACACCGAGTTGGAGCTGCTCAACCGCGCTGACCTGATCATTATCAGCCGGGACAGCGATTCCCGGCAATACGATGATGGGGCTGTGGAAAAGGCGAACTGGAACAGCAAGATCGCCCGTCCGATCCTGAATCTCAATGCCTTTTACATGCAGGCCAACCGCTGGAACTGGGTGCCCGCCAGTGACACCTGGCACTATGCGGCCGGACCGATGCGGGTTTTGGAACCCGACCATCCCGTCATGGAGGGCGTAACCATTGTGGACGGTCTCGTGGACGTCGTGACCACCCAGACCACGTTCCCGGAGGGCGCAACAGATGCCGCCGCCGGCACGCTGATCGGCGTACGCGAAGACAACGGTTTTGTATGGTTGGCAGCCTGGGATACGACGCAGAATATCAGCATGGGCTATCCCCCTTCGGGGCCACGTATGCTGTTCTGCTGTGGGCTTGATGAGGCCACGACCGGCAAACAGCCGGCTCTGGCCGGTAACGGTACGTACAACCTCACCGAAGAGGGTAACAAGATCTTCTTGAACGCGGTCAAGTATCTGCTGGAGTATACGCTGGAAAAGGCCGCGATCCCTTCGCCTGAGGACGGCGCCGTTCTCTCCGCTGTTTCAGTGGAACTGAGTTGGGCCCCGGCGGATGGTACGGTTTCCGATAATGTCTATTTCGGGGATAACCTGGAAGCCGTGACCAATGCCACCCCCGCTTCTGCCGAGTTCAAGGGCAACCAGGTCGAGATCAGTTACACGGTCGAGGGCCTGGTGCCGGGCAACACCTACTACTGGCGTATTGACGGGGTTCCCGAGGACGATCCGGACCATCCCCTCAAGGGAGACGTGTGGAGTTTCTTCATTGCGCCTCTTGACGCTTACGATCCCAGTCCGGTCAACGAGGCCCGCCTCATCGGTTTGGATCCCGTACTCACCTGGCGGGCTGGTGTGAATACACAGTCGCATAGGGTTTATTTTGGAACCCGTGCAGAGGCCGTGGCTAATGCCACCCCGGCTTCCCCTGAATATAAATCTCTGTTACCATCTGATATCACAACATGGCAGCCCGTGGCAGACGGACTTATGACGCTGGAGTACAATACCCGCTACTTTTGGCGTGTGGACGAGGAATCAACCAATGGCACACAGAAGGGTGAGGTATGGAGCTTCGAGACCACACACCCTGGTTTGGGCACGTGCACACGTGAGGTCTGGACGGGTATCCAAAGTCGAATCGTCGATGACCTGCGTGCCGATCCTCGTTTTCCTGATAGTCCCACGGAAGTGAACGAACTAACGCTCTTCGATTCCAATGCCAATCTGGGTGATTGGAATGGTGCACGCATTAAAGCTTGGCTGCATGCACCGTTTACCGGTACTTATACCTTTAAGCTGAGCAGCTATAGCCCAGCAGAACTTTGGTTGGGCACCACTCCGGATGACCGCACTCAGAGGCAATTGATTGTAGAAGTGCCGATCGAACGGCTGCTGAGGGATGACTGGCGTTATTCCTCCGAGCCTATTCCCCTCGAAGCGAACCGACGTTACTACATCGAAGCCCTTTGGGTTACAACAGACAACAACGGCTCCGGCAGTCAATGTCAGGCGGCCTGGGAAGGCCCCGGTATTCGTGACATCGAAGTGATCCAGGGCAGCTATCTGGAACCGTTTGAAGCCCTATGGGCCTATGGGGCCAATCCGTCTGACGGAGCGGTCGATGTTAGCCAGACTCCCGCTCCCCTCAGTTGGAAAGCCGGTACCCAAGCCACTCAACATGATGTGTACTTCGGCGATGACGAAATTGCTGTAGCTGAGGCGGATACAACAACGCCGGGAATCTATCGGGGCAGGCAGCCGCTTGAGAACACCAGCTACGTTCTCACGGAAGTTCCCTTGGAGTGGAACAAGACCTACTACTGGCGAGTTGACGAGATAGATGATACCAATCCCGACAGTCCCTGGAAAGGCAAGGTCTGGAGCTTCACGACGGCGAATTTTGTTATCGTGGATGATTTCGAGAGCTATACCGATAATGATACGGACGGCGAAGCGATCTGGCAGCATTGGATCGACGGCTTTGGCGTTGCAGATAACGGTGCGCAGGTCGGCTATTTGCTTCCACCGTATGCCGAGCAGACCATTATTCATAGCGGCCGTCAATCCATGCCGCTCATGTACAATAACACAGGCGGCGTAACGAATTCAGAGGGCAGCTTGGCATTGACGACCCCACGCGATTGGACCCAGGAAGGCCTGACGGACTTATCGCTGTGGTTCCGAGGCTATCCTGGCTCAGTGGGAAGCTTTATGGAAGCTCCGGCCGGCACATTTACGATGACCGGCTCCGGCGCCGATATCTGGGGTACAGCCGATCAGTTCCACTTTGCGTTCAAGATGCTGAACGGTCCCGGCTCGATTGTGGCTCGGATCAACAGCGTCGCGAATACGCACACGTGGGCAAAGGCCGGTGTGATGATCCGCGAGACGCTGGAAGCCGGCTCAAAGTACGCTTTTGCCTGTGTGACCCCGGAGAACGGCGTTTCCTCTGAAGGCCGTACGGCTGTGGAAGGAACGAGTTTTCGTACGAACCAGACCGGGATTACCGCACCGCATTGGGTGAAACTGGAACGCGATTCGTCCGGCAACTTCACCGTGTCCCATTCGGCCAACGGAACGACCTGGGAGGCGGTCGAGAATTCGATTCCGACGAACATCCCGATGGTGTCCGACGTTTATATCGGTTTGGCGCTGACCAGTCATGATGCAGCTTTGACAGGTGAAGCCGTCTTCTCGAACGTCACGACAACCGGCAATGTAAGCGGGCAGTGGGCGCATCAGGACGTCGGTATAACGAGTAATGCGGCGGAACCTCTGTATGTCGCTCTATCGAATGCGAACGGCGCTTCCGGTGTGGTGGCCCACGCGGATCCCGCCGCGGCGACAGTTGAAGAGTGGACCGAGTGGCGTATGCCGCTCCAGGTGTTCGCCGATCAGGGTGTGAATTTGGCCGATGTAGATAGTATTGCAATTGGCCTGGGTACGAAAGCGGGTGTTGCAGCATCCGGCGGCTCAGGCACGATGTACATAGACGACATCCGGCTGTACCGACCGGAACCGTAATCCCTGTGGGGCCAAAATCTATACCAAGCTGGGGTCAATATCGTATCTCGTGTTTGGTATCTCGTATCTCGTCGTTCGAGATGCGATCGACGATTCACGGTTCACGATATAGGTCCCAGTTGCATTGTTAAGGTGAAATTTGCTTGACGCAAGCAGGGTCTATTGGGTATTATACAGAAGACGGAAGTCAGATGTCAGAGATCAGCAATCTGTCTTCTGTCATCTGATGTCTGTCATCTGTTTTCTGCCATTTTTTTGAAGGAGGACGATTATGTATAATCCACTAAGAGACGCCTTACGACGGAGATTCATGTGTTTAACCTCTGTTTTCGTGTTGTTGGTCCTGGCCGGCCATACCTCGGCGGAATTAGTGCTTCACCTGCCATGCGAGAATGCCGAGAACCCGATTGATGTATCTGCCGATCCCGCTGAAGTCGTCGTTCATGGCACGCTCAGTTCAGTCGCCGCGATGGTTGATATGGGACTGGAGTTTGACGGGGACAACACCAACCGTATTGAGGTGATTCATACGGCCAAACTGGAAGGCATGACGGGTCTGACGGTCGCAGCATGGGCGTTGCCCAGGAACCTGGCGGATCAGGAAGGGATGTGTATCGTCTCCAAGAGAATTGCGTGGGGGGATTCCGATGTGTACAACTTGTTCGTCTGGACCGGCCAACTGGTGGAAGCCCGGGTGAACGGTGCGGGCGCGCTCAATTCCACGACCGTCCTTGAAGACGACACCTGGTACCATATTGCTTTTGTTTTTGACGGGCAAGGCGCTGCCGGCGAGAAAATGAAGATATACATTAACGGCATCCTGGAGACCAGCGGTGATCATCCGGACAATAAGGTGAACGAAACCGGCGCCCCGGTGTGGGTCGGTGAGCTCGATGCTAACCGGGGATTCGCCTGGAATGGTATTCTTGACGAGGTCCGCATATACGACCACGCGCTTTCGGCACTTGAGGTTAAGAGGCTTGCTCCCAAGCCCATGGCACATAATCCCATTCCCGTCGATGGGGCGATCCATGAGGACACATGGGTGTCCCTGAGCTGGTCGCCGGGTGATTTTGCCGTATCGCACGATGTCTATTTAGGTGAAAATGACGATGCCGTTAGCGAAGGGTCCGGCGAGACGTTCCGCGGGAACCAGGCCACAACGTTTTACGTTGTGGGTTTTCCCGGATTTGCCTATCCGGAGGGTCTCGTCGCGGGCACGACGTACTATTGGCGCGTCGACGAAGTCAATGAAGCGAACCCGGAAAGTCCCTGGAGAGGGAACGTTTGGAGCTTCACCGTTCCTCCCAAGACGGCGTATGATCCGGACCCGGCCGACGGGACCGAGGTTGCCGATGCGAATAACGTGACGCTGAGCTGGACCAAGGGATTCGGAGCGATATTGCACACGGTTTATTTCGGCGACGAGTATGACGAAGTGGACAATGCCACGACGGGCGCTCCGGCCGGAACGACGAGTTATAAACCCGGCCTCCTTGAACGGGAGAAGGTCTATTATTGGCGGGTTGATGAATTTGACGCCGTGACCACACACAAAGGCCACGTCTGGAGTTTCACGACACCGGGCGCCGTCGGGAATCCTCAGCCCGCACACGGTGCTGCGGATGTTCAATTGAACGTCATGCTGAGTTGGACGCCGGCGGATTCCGCCGCCTCGCATCAGCTTTACCTCGGCACGGACAAAGAGGCCGTGCGCAACGCCGACGCCGGCGCACCGGAGGATAAAGGCTCTGTGGCGCTAGGCACCGAAAGCTACGATCCCGGATTGCTTGAGGCGGATGCGATCTACTACTGGCGAGTGGACGAAGTGGACGCTCAGGGTAATACGACCAAAGGCCCCATTTGGATTTTCACGACCGGTGCTTTCCTTCTCGTGGACGATTTTGAGGGCTATACGGATGACGACGCAGCCGGACAGGCGATCTGGCAGACATGGATTGACGGCTTTGGTGTTCCTGACAATGGTTCGCAAGTGGGTAATTTGCTTCCTCCGTATGCCGAGCAGACGATTGTTCATGGAGGTTCTCAGGCCATGCCGCTCATTTACGTCAACGAAGCTGGTGTGACAAACTCAGAGGCGACGATGACATTAGCGGCGCCACGTGACTGGACGGTAGCGGGAGTTACGGAGTTGTCGCTATGGTTCCGAGGCGAATTGGACAATGCCGCGGAGCCGCTGTATGCGGCGGTCTCCAACAGCGCCGGCGCTCCGGCAGTCGTGGCCAATGATGATTTGAGCGCAGCGACGATCCGCTCATGGAGACAATGGAGTATCCCGTTACAGGCCTTTGCCGATCAGGGAATCAACCTATCCAACGTCGATAAGGTCGCGGTTGGCCTGGGAAGTAAAGGGGGCACGGCGGCCGGTGGTTCCGGTACGATGTACATTGACGACATCCGGTTGACTAAGTGATAAAGTGAGCTAAAGTGACTAAAGTGAACTAACGTTGACGATAATGCGTAAACGCCTTCTTCAGCATTAGTCACTTTAGTCACTCTTAATTTTAGACACTTTATAGAGCAGGGAGGCTCGGACGATGGGCAGTAGGTGTTTTTACTTTGCCGGCGGGGGCACGGGAGGACATATCTACCCGGCGCTCGCCGTGGCCGAGCAGATCGCCAGGATTGCGCCGGAGGTGAAGATACATTTCTTTTGCAGCACGCGCGAAATCGATAAGCATATCCTGGGGCAGACCCGCTTTGAATATACCCCCTTGCCGGCCAGGGGTTTTTCCATTCGGCCAAAAGGATTGTTCGATTTTTTTAGATCCTTTCGACAAAGTAACAAGATCGCGAGAGACGTCGTGGGGGACGATAAACATGCTATCGTCGTCGGGGTAGGAGGTTTTGTCTCGGCGTCGGTTTGCTGGGTGGCGCACAAGCGCGGTATTCCCATCACGTTATTGAATGTGGACATTGTGCCCGGCCGTGCGAACAAGATCGTGGCGCGCTGGGCGGACGAAGTCTTCGTGCAATTCGACGAAGCCGGTCGATATTTTGCCCGGCGTGGAACGAAAGCGAGTGTCGTCGGGTGTCCCTTGCGAGCCGGATTCAGCCATCCTGATCCGGATGCGGCGAGAGAGCTATTGGGTCTTGACAAGCAAAAGAAAATTCTGCTCATCACTGGCGCATCAAGCGGCGCGCAGAATATCAACAAGACGGTCTGCTCGCTGTTGGGAAAGCTGGATGCCTTCGCGGACGATTGGCAGATCGTGCACCTGACGGGAATGGCTAATCATGAACAGGTTTTGACCGGCTATCGGTCCGCTCAAATCAGCCATAAGGTCCTGGCGTATTTTGATGACATGCCGAACCTGTTGGCGGCTGCGGATTTAGTGATCGGAAGAAGCGGAGCGGTCAGCGTCGCCGAATATGCGGTTGCCGCCGCGCCGAGTATCTGCATGCCTTATCCTTACCACAAGGACCGCCACCAGTATCTTAATGCCGGCAAGCTGGTCGAGGTGGGCGCCGCGGTCATCGTGGACGATCTGCCCGATGAAAAGGACCGGGCCGAGTGGTTATGGGAAGAGCTGGAAGAGTTGATGAAAGATGACGAAAAACGACGGGAGATGGCCGAAGCCTGCCGGTCGGTTGCACGCCCACAGGCGGACGTGAACATCGCTCAGAGACTCCTGGAGATTTCAGGGGGTGAATAATAGGTGAAAGAGGCATTTCGAACCTTCTAAAGGGCGATTCGGAGCATTTTGGCATTCGAGGATTTTACCTGGAAATCGCTTGACAGGAGCGTTTGGAAAGGGGACAATCATATCTTTAATTATGCTTGAGGATGGTACGAAATGCCAGCGTCGGCGCCTTTTAGGCAAAGTGTCGAGAATGGGGCCTTTTTGAGCCTGGACCACATAGACGTACGTCTTGCAGAATGGGGATAACGATTAAGAGAAAGAGGTTAAGATGAGTAAAATCATTCATTCACGTCGTGATTTTCTTAAAAGTTCATTGGTTTTCGGGGCTGGTAGTCTGGTAGCCGGGCCGTTGGCGAAGCTGGCGCCGTCGATGCGAATGTTGACGCGGATGCGTTTCGGTCTTGTGACCTATCTGTGGGGTCGGGATTGGGACCTGCCGACAGTGATTGCAAACTGTGAAAGGACGGGTGTATTGGGCGTTGAATTGCGAACGGAGCATGCCCACGGTGTCGAATCAAACCTCAGCGCCGCCCAGCGACGGGAGGTGAAGAAGCGTTTTAACGACAGTCCTGTGGTGCTTTTGGGCCCGGGGACGAACTTCGCTTTCCATCACGCCGACGCGTCGAGGCTCAGGAAAGACATCGACGGAGCGAAAGAGTACATCAAACTCTCTCGCGATTGCGGCGGCACGGGTGTCAAAGTCAAACCGAACGATCTTCCCAAAAACGTGCCACAGGAAAAAACCATCGAGCAGATCGGCAAGTCGCTCAATGAACTGGGCCGCTTCGGCGCCGACTACGGCCAAAAGATTCGACTGGAAGTTCACGGAGCCTGCTCGCCACTTCCAATCATGAAGAAAATCATGGACGTTGCCGACCATCCCAACGTCGGCGTTTGCTGGAACTGTAACGGACAGGACTTGCAGGGCGAAGGATTGGTATATAACTTCAACCTGGTCAAGGACCGCTTCGGGGATACCGTCCACGTGCGGGAATTGAACATCGGCGACTATCCCTATCAGGAGCTTATGAACCTTTTCGTGGCGATGGATTACGACGGATGGATCCTTCTCGAAGCCCGAACCAATCCCAAGGATCGTGTCGCGGCCCTTGCCGAGCAGCGAGAAGTCTTCGAGAAGATGGTGGCAAAAGCGAAGGCTTCCGGCGGCTCGCGAGCGAAGGGCGGCGTCGAAATCAACGATGTGGATAAGAAACTAAGGGTTGAAATCAACGGCAAGCTGTTCACGGAGTATAACTATCAGGATGTACCCCGGCCGTTTTTCTATCCTGTCATTGGGCCGACGGGCGTTCCGGTCGTCCGTCATTACCCGATGAATCCGGATTTGGATAAGGGCGGCGACCGACACGACCATCCCCATCATAGATCGCTATGGTTTACGCACGGTGAAGTGAACGGGCAGGATTTTTGGGGCGAAGGCAGCAATTCCGGAAAAATTATCCACGATAGATTCTTGAGGGTCAGCTCCGGGCCGGATGTCGGCGTCATTCAGTCCACGAATAAGTGGGTGGCTAAATCCGGCGAAGTGGTCTGCACTGATACGCGGACACACCGGTTCCACAACACGCTCGACGGACAGATCATGGATTTCGAGGTGACCCTCCACGCCTCGAACGGTAAGGTTACGTTGGGCGATACAAAGGAAGGCTCGATGGCGATTCGATTGACCTCGACGATGCGACTGAAAGGCGAGGTCGGCAAGGGGCACATCATAAACAGCAAAGGTCAGACAGACGGCGCCACCTGGGGCAAACGCGCTGCGTGGTGTGATTACTACGGACCCGTGGAAGGCCGGACGGTCGGCGTGGCGATTTTCGACCATCCGGATAATCCCAAGCACCCGACCTGGTGGCACGTACGGGATTACGGGCTATTTGCGGCCAATCCGTTCGGTGTGCATGACTTTGAACGCAAGCCCGACGGAACGGGTGATATTACCATCCCGGCGGGTGAGAGCCTGACGTTTAAGTATCGCTTCTACTTCCATAAGGGTGATGAGAAACAGGGCAAAGTCGCCGAGCATTACCGTAAATATGCGTCGACGAAATAAACGTACGACGTAATTGGGATAAAACCTTTGGTAGAAATATAGGAGAAGAATTATGAGTCAGCTAAGTCGTAGAGATTTTATGAAAGGGTCGATGGCTGTTGGCGCCGGATTGGCGCTGGCCGGGCCGGCCTCGCGCGTGCTGGGCGCCAATGACGACGTTCGCGTTGCCGTGATCGGCGTTGGAGGCCAGGGTGGGGGTCACATGAATTATTTCAGCAGGATTCCGGGCGTGCGTCTTGTGGCCATCTGCGATGCCGATCGCGAGCACGTCGAGAACCGGGCCGCACAGTTCGAGAAAAAGAACGGCGTCAAGCTTAAGACGTATACGGACATGCGTGAGCTCCTGGATAGCAAGGAAATTGATGCCGTTACCTCCGCCACACCCAACCACTGGCACGCCCTGACCACGATCTGGGCTTGCCAGGCGGGCAAAGACGTTTATATCGAGAAACCCGCCAGCCACGGGATTTGGGAAGGTCGCAAGATGGTCGAGGCCGCCCGTAAGTATAACCGGATCGTCCAGATCGGCATGCAGAAACGCTCTTCCGAGGCCCATCCGGCCGCCTTCGAGTGGATTCGCGAGGGCCACATCGGCAAGATGAAATGGGTTCGCGGTTTCTGTTATAAACGCCGCGGTCCCGGCAGCAATGGGATCGTTCACGGGACCAACGGACCGAATCCCGTCCCCGCCAGCGTGGACTACAATCAATGGTGCGGTCCGGCGGACATGGTGCCGTTAAATAGAACGGATCTGCATTACGTTTGGCACTGGATGTGGAATACCGGAAACGGCGATATCGGCAACCAGGGTCCCCATGAAATGGACATTGCCCGTTGGGCGCTGGGCGATCCGGGGCTGCCGACGCAGTGTTTCAGCATCGGCGGCCGATTCGGCGTCGGTGAGACAGACGATGTCGGCGAGACGGCCAATACGCAGATCGCTTTCTTCAACTACAAACCGGTTCCGCTGATCTTCGAGGTCCGCGGCCTGCCGGTCTCAAAAGGACGCAGAGACATGCCCAACTTCCGTGGCACACGTGTCGGTGATTGCGTGCAGTGTGAAGGCGGCTACTTCCCATGCGATGACGGCGGCGGCTGGGTCTATGACAATGACGGCAAAAAAGTCAAGCAGTTCTCCGGCCGGGGCGGCTCCGGGCACCATGAGAACTTCATCAAGGCCGTCCGCAGCCGCAAGCGCAGCGACCAGAACGCCGACATCGAGGTCGGACACCTCTCGGCCGCGCTGTGCCACATGGCCAATACCTCGCACCGGCTGGGCAAGAAGGCGACGGTCGATGAGATCAAGGCCGCCATCGCCGACAATGCCGAGATGATGGACTCCTTTAACAGGATGCTTGAGCACCTGGCCGCGAACGAGGTGAGCCTGGAGAAAGAGCCGATCACGCTCGGCCCGGTCCTGACGATGGATCCCCAGGCGGAACGGTACGTGGGCGAGAACAGCGACCTGGCCAACATGTTCATCAAGCGCAACTACCGCGAGCCTTTTGTCGTGCCGGATAAAGTCTAATTTAAGAAATGGAACAATAAGAGTACTTAAGGAGATTGACTATTGACAAATGACGATTGACTATTTGGATCTCCGGCGTTGTTTTATGTTATCGAACACGCCCTTCATTAGTCAATATTCAATAGTCAATAGTCACTGGCAATGAAGTTTGCATTGTGCAATGAGATGTTCGAGAATCGGCCGATGGCCGAGGTCTGCTCGGTTGCTCGCAATCTGGGCTATCACGGACTGGAGATCGCGCCGTTTACTTTGGCGCCCTCGGCCGATGAAGTCACACCCGAGCAGAGGAAAGAGGTTCGTCAGACTATCGAAGACCACGGCCTTGAGACCGTCGGGCTGCACTGGCTTTTCGCCGGACCGACGGGACTGCACATGACCACGAAAGATAATCAGGTATGGGGCAGGACAAGGGACTACTTGTCCTGCCTGCTTGATTTGTGCAGCGACCTGGGCGGCAAAGTACTCGTGCTCGGCTCTCCGAAACAGCGCAGCATCGTCGAAGGCCAGACCAAAGATGGTGCGTGGCAACGGGCCGTCGAGCTACTGAGTTCCGTGCTGGATAAGGCCGGTCAATTGGGCTTAACCATTTGTTTCGAACCGCTCTCACCCGTCGAGACCGATTTTATCAATACGGTCGCCGAGGGGATGAAGATGGTTCGCCAGATCAACCATCCGAACTTCAAGATTCATCTCGACGTCAAGGCGATGTGCTCGGAGCCGACGCCGGTCCCGGAGATCATTCGCTCGGTCCGGGCCGAAGACATCGGTCATTTTCACGTCAACGATTCAAACCTGTATGGGCCCGGAATGGGCGAGGTGGATTATACGCCTATCGCCGAGGCGATCAACGAGGTCGGATGGAACAAGTGGCTGAGCGTCGAGGTCTTCAAGTACGATCCTGATCCCGAAACCATCGCCCGCAAGAGCATCGCATACCTGAAAAAATTCTGGCCGTAGGGCCAAAAGCGAAAATACGAATTTCTAAATCCTAAATCCGAAACAAATTTGAAATCCTAATAACCAAAATTCAAAACAGCTTCATTGGCGTGTTGTTTTTACTGTTTGGAGCATTTGGAATTTGAACATTTGGTATTGTTTCGGATTTCGATATTAGGATTTAGGATTTCTTTTAGATGGTGGGATGTTCAAACAACGATTGGCATACTTTCCTGGGTGTCATCCAGTAATTGCGCTTTGAGGCGTTTTCTGGCGCGATGGAATCTCGTTCGCGCTTTTTGGGGGGTTGTGCGTGTCATCGACGCGATCTCGGTGTAAGGTAGTTGCTCGTAGTAACGCAGGCGGAGGACGTCACGATGCTGTCGGCTTAGTTGTTCGATAAGCGTCGAGAGCTTTTGGAGCTTTTCCTCGCGAATCTTATCATCCAGGATGTCGCCCTTTGTTTTTCTATGGTTGGTTTGACTACGGAGCAACGTTTGGCCGGAGGCTTGTAGCCGGGACCGCCGGAGGTTGTCTTGGATTTTGTTTCGGGCGATGCGATGCACCCAGGGCCAGAATCGCCGGATATCGCGCAGTGCATGGACTTCCTGCACGACGGCCAGCAGCGTTTCCTGTAGAATGTCCTCGGTTACGTCGTGGTTCCAGGTCAAGCGGAAGACGACCGGATACAGCCGCTCCCAGGTAATCACAGCCAACCGCTCCATACCCGCCCGGCTGCCCGAACGGGCCTGTGAGAGTAACCGCTGGATGGATGGGGTTTTTTCACTCATCTTTATGGCCCTCACCCTCATAAGGCCGTCCGCTGACAAGAAGTAACAAAAAATTCCGTTACAGTTCGAGTAAACTGAACCAGGGGAATTGTTGGATTTTCGATGGGTGGCAGCCTCCGCCGTAAGGCGTCCCCAAGGGAAAGCGCAGCTTGGGGATGGCTTTTGGCGTATTAACCATCCCCAAAGCCTTCGGCTTTGAGGCTGCCACCCGATGGGATTAATCTGGTATCCTGATCACCTGAGAGCCTGATTCTCTTTTATCGCCACTCACCCAATTCTCAAATCATCTTTGGCCTCCTTTACCATATCACCGTCGAGGACGCGCCAGGCCGGCGGCGCTAATTCCGGGACGTGCCATGGACTGTTGCAACGATGGCATTTGTCCATGTCCGGCCGTCTGGGCTTGCCGCAATTAGTGCAGGTTACGAGTGTGATCCTCGGTTTGGTCAGTCGATACGTGATATAAGCGGGCAGACCGAAAGTCAGCGTTCCCAGCAGCCAGAGCCGCCTGGCGTTATCGGATAAGCCGTATATCGCCGCATCCCGCATAATCCGCCAGCCGAGCACGCCGGAGAAAAGCAATCCCGGCAGCATCAACAAGAGGACAAGCAAAAACGTCCAGAAGATGTTTCCCTGGTAGTCTCTGGCCATAGCCACAAAGGAATTAGGCATCAGGAATAACGCCCGGTGCGTTGAGCGAGCCTCGAAGCTGTAAGCCGTAAAATAAGACGCCAGCGCCAACACAGGCGGATGCAAACTCTCGAAAAGGAATTTCATCACCGTCAAAAGCGGACCGCCGGGTACATCAAAGAGAGCCACTTTAGAGTGAGCCGTCTTGATTTGCCTTCCTTTCCAGTCAAATACGGCCACACTCGACCACATCCCCTGACGCGCTAAGCTACCCACTACCAAGCCGAGATATTGCTTTTTTGCCCACTTTGAGATGGGCTTCCGTCCAAATGATGCAGGTTCAATAGTGACAATATCCACATCATAATCTAAGAGGTCTGTTGGTCTTGAAGAAGCCAAGCCTAAAAGCGTTTGCGGATTGGGTAAGTGACCTGCAGGTCCTCGAAGTTCGAGCGTGTTCGGGTCAAGCAAATCAATCCGTCCTGACTCGTCGATAAGCGGTAGATATCCGGTATTTCCCTGGCTTGCGATATCAAGGCCGATTTTGTACATGTCCCACGATGCACGAAAGCCAACCCCAAAGATTTTTGACTTCCCTGCGGAACCGATGTCGGCAGGCCGTATCGAATCATAGACAGGCTTGGATCCCCTTTGCACTCTGTGCCTTTCGAAGTCGATGGCAAAGAAGCAACGTGCATCCGCATCATAAACTACACAGAGAGGTAAAGCCTGAAAGCGACCAGTCGTGGATTCAAAATGGATAACCGGATCCCCGAATCGCCCAAGTTTTTGGTTTGGCGTTATGGACATGCCTTTGGGCCCGGCATAGAGCTCGATGGCATCTTTCCATTGCCAAGTATATTCATCATAGTAGCGGTCTATGTATTTGCGATGGCAAACGAGACGTCCTCCTACTTCGTCAAGGTGAATGAGACCAAAACGTTGCTCCTGTTTGTCTGAGGGGGTGTACATATATCGTTTGCCACGTTTTCGAGACTCGAAGTATTGTATTAGGCCCGAATTTTCGAGAAAATACGGACCTGCATCGATATCTCTATAAAAATCGTAATAGTGCGATCCGAGGAGTCGGCGAACTATACTTGGAGCCCAGTGCCAAAGATTGACAGTACTCTTTGCAGTAGAGTGTCTCGTGACATTCGGATCGTTTTCGATTTCCGGTGGGAGTAAGCCCGATGGGCTAATCTTGGCCTCTGCGTCAATCAAAGATAAAAATAGGCCGTCGCATAGATTGCGGCCGACGTAGAGCGGGATAACGAGCAAGATCGCGACCATCAGACCTAATGTGATATTTGTTAGGAAACGACAGGTAAAAGGCTTCCAGTAGCGTAATAAGGAAAGAAAAACGAACGGCACGAGGATAACGAGGAGAGGCCACCCAAAACCCTTAATAAAGATGAGTAGTAGAAGAATAAATGTTAAGGGCAATGCACGCAAGCCGTTTGTGAATGATCCGGCTATTCCGCCTGCGTGAAGCCCAAGGCAATAACACCCGAAGGCGGTCAGTGCTAAGCCGGTAAATGTGTCACCGATCCAGTTATGAAAGAGCCAGGCTGGTGGTCCCAATAACATCCACAAAACAGCTCCGACGATAGCTAAGGGGCCTAATGCCGCCAGAATGACGATCGCGCCGACGACAAGACGAGCAAGAAACATCCAGCCTGGTGGAACCGGTAGGACGGACAACATTGCCGTGATTCCGCTCGTTCGGTCGGTGTACGACTGAGTGAGTCCTACCATGTATGAACCGGTACAGAAAAGAACCGGCACGGCGAAAAGAAGAAAAGTTGTGTATAGAGAAAGATAATTATGGTACTCGGTAAGGACCGCGGAAATCGTCGCGAAGATCAAGACGAATGAGACGACGAGTGCAACGGCGAAATAGATCGCATTGTCAATGACTTGTCTTTTAACAAGTGTGAACAATGCACAGCGCATCGTTCGCCCTTTCTATAAAGCGCTATTTTTCGATGACTCTCCAGGCCGGCGGTGTCAATTCCGGAACGTGCCATGGACTGTTGCAACGATGGCATTTGTCCATGTCCGGCCGTCTGGGCTTGCCGCAATTCGCGCAGGTCACGAGAGTGATCTTCGGCTTTGTTAGTTTGTATGTGATATAAGCGGGTAAACCGAAAGCCATCGTTCCAACAATCCAGCGGCGTCTGGTTTTCCGGGAAAGTCCCTCAATAGCAGCGTTTTTGCCGATCCGGCAGGCGAGCCATATCGCCAGAATGATCGACGGCACCATCCACCATAGGGCCGTTGTGAATCTTTCGGCACAATTTCCCCGGCCGTCTCGGCCTATCATGGCGACAAATGAATTGGGCAGAAGGAACAAAGCCCTGTGGCCGGAACCGGCCTCGAAGGCTGAGGCGGTGAAGTAAGAAGCGAGTGAGAGGATCGGCGGATGTAAGGTTTCGGTCAGATACTTACCGATGGTCGATGCGGGCGCCCAGGGGGCCTTCCAGAAGGCCGCTTTACTGGATTGGATGTACGGAGTATAGCGGCCTTCGCTTAACGGTAGCCTGGTGTGTTCCATCTTGATTCGCTTTCCCTCTGCATTAGAGACAGCCAATGCCATGGCGGTTCCATTGCGGGAGACGCCGGCGACAAACATCCCTAAATATTCTCTATCAATTCTGGAGGCGATCAATAGTTCGGATTCATCCAGATAGCCGAAGGTCATCTTGAACATCTTGCCGTCGTCGAGGTAGAACTTGTTCAGGACTAATGGTACGACCATATAGCTCGGCAAGTCCTTTGGCGTCACGGACGGCTTCGTGCCAAAGTACGTTTCCGGGCCGGGGAGCCGGCCCGCCGTTCCGGCAAACTCCAGGGTCTGTTTGTCGAGCAGGTCGATTTGTCCGGATGCGTCGAGCACAAGCAGATACGGACCCGCGTCGATGTGGCCGGGGCTAGGGATAATCGGTTTTAAAGTCTGTCGGACCGTCCGAGAGATCGGCTCATCGGAGGCTTTGATTTGAGGAGGTCGCCAACTGATACGAGAAGTGGACTCATTCTTCCAAAGCCAGCCTATTTGGATTGGTTTATGAATAGGACCTGTATTGTCAAAGTCAGGGCCTTTGGTGATTGTTCTTCGATCAAAATCGATTCTGAAAAAGCACCGCAAGTTCTTATCGTATAGTATAAGTTCATTTAGTGTGTTTCTTTCTCGGAAAAGTATGCTTCGGTCTATAATCGGATCGATGAATCAGCCAAGAGTCTCATTGGGGATTTCTGAGATTCCTTCCGGGCCAATGTAGAATTGGATGCGTCTCAATTGTGCACTTTTATCGGGCATGATCTGTGAGTTGATGTCTCTGTAGACGATTTGGCCTGATACCTTGTCAAAATACATATAATCCATATCGGATTCGATGGAGTAAATATTCGAGTAACGTCCCTCGG
>Ga0272442_10002070_pt1 | contig 29510 bp, 27 predicted proteins | sample SSMForm2O_FD_200262 | JGI IMG/M metagenome (GOLD analysis project Ga0272442, IMG submission 200262) | Marine sediment archaeal communities from Little Sippewissett salt marsh, Falmouth, MA, United States - SSM-Form-2O | ecosystem: Environmental > Aquatic > Marine > Wetlands > Sediment ...
GGCGCTCGCCTTCGACTCGCTCTGCCCTGCCTGCCCCCAAGGGGGGCTGGCGAATCACAGCCTTTCAGGCTGGCGGTTCGGCGCGCCCGGGCGTGGGATTATCCTCGCGGCTCGGCCGGGCGCTACGCTTGTGCGTCCTCGCAGAAGCGTGCGGGCAGCCCAACGGCCGGGCGGGACTTCCAGGAAGGGAGGCAGGGCGTGCGGCTCGGGGCGCCACGGCTTGGCTTGGGGCTGTGAAGCCGCGTTGGGTTGCCGGATCAGGCAGGCTTTGCCAAGCGGAAGCGGTTGCCGCCGAGTGGGATGAGGCGCAGCTTCGGCGGCTTGCCCTTGGGCCAATCCGTCAGCCCGTGTTTCTTGATCCATCGCCCGATTGCCCGGCCGCGAAGCTCCGGGCAAGTCGTCCAGAACGTCTCGCGCAGCGGATACGTGCACAACTCCCCGTCCACCTCGACGTGCACTTTGGTCCAATGCTCGCTGAACTGCCGCTTGGCAGCCACTGGGATTCGCACGCCGAACCCACCCGAACCATCTTCCCAAACCGTCACAGCAATCTCGTTCATCATCGGCATTGCTCCTCAACACAAGAAAAGGTTCCTGACCCCTTGTCCTCCCGGCTCGCCGAGGCTACGCCGGGTCTAGCCGCAAGGGATGGCGATTTCCCGCTGGGCGCCCGCACCGAGCCGCGTGGCGGTCAGACGGCGGCGAGGAGGGCTTCGTAGATTTCGCCCGGGTCGCGGGCGACGAAGCGGGGCTCGCCGCCTGCCGCGGGCGGGTTGGCGGCGTGGACCTGCCCCGGGCGGCGGAACCGGATCGTTCGCCAGCCGAGCCGGTTGCCGGCGACGAAGTCCTTCGCCGGGTTGTCCGCGACGTACGCGCAGGCCGTATGCGGCACGTCGAGCCGCTCGCGGGCGGCCTCGAAGCCGGCCGGCGAGGGCTTCCAGCAGTCGCGGCCGAGCGCTTCGGTGAAGACGACTTCGTCGAAGAATCGCTCGAGCCCGACGGCGTCGAGCTTGAGCTGCTGGGCGGGCAGGTAGCCGTCGGAGAGCAGGCCGAGCCGGTAGCGGCCGTGGAGCTTGCCGAGCAGGGCGGGCATGCCGGGGTAAGGATGGAGGCCCGGGCGGTGCGTGCGGTAGGCCTCGACGAGGCCGGCGACGTCGGCCTGGCTCAGGTCGAGGCGGAACTCGGCGCTGAGGGCGTCGAACGCGCCGGCCGCCTCGCCGCGCAGGAACCGCTGCCAGAGCCAGTGCTCGAGCGTCTCGGCGGGCGGAGCGTCGGGCCTAGGGGCCACGGCGGCGGCGACGGCGCGGTATCCGCTGCGGACGTACATCCGCTCGGGGAAGAGCGTATCGTCGAGGTCGAAGACGACGGCCCGGGCTTTGTCCGGGGTGGGCATGGGTCAGCGGAAGTAAGGCTGCTTGTAGCCGGGCAGGGCGGTGATATCGTCAACGCGGGTGAAGACGGCCTGGTCGTATCGCATCATCAGCAGGTTCTCGGTGAACTCGCCGAGCTTGGCGGTGATGGGCTCGCCGAGGACCTCCTGAAGCAGGTAGAGCGGCAGGTTGGCGCCCGCGGCGATGGACAGCGGCGCGCCGCCGCCGAACCGCGGGTTGATCTCGAAGAATCGCGGCGGCTCGCTGTCGGTCCGGCGGCACTGGCAGCAGAAAACGCCCCAGATGTCCTCGAGCAGCCCGGCGAGCCTGGCCGCCGAGTCGATGAGTTCCTCGTCGCGGACGGTGACGCCTTTTTCGACCTCGCCGCTGCGGACGACCAGCCGCTGCCGCGGGACCACGCAGCGGACCTGCCCGTCGCGCGAGCGGTAGACGTCGATGGTGAACTCCTTGCCGGGCACGTACTCCTGGACGATGAGGAGGTCGCCGAAGGTGGCGATGTGGGCGGTGAGTTCCTTCTCGTTGTGGATGACGGAGGAGCCGATGGACGCCGAGCCGCGGATGGGCTTGACGAAGCAGGGGTAGAACGGGCTCGTGCGGAACTCGGTGAGGGACAGCGTGCGGATGGTGGCGAGGCCGGCCTGGCCGAGCCGGGCGTTGGTGCGTGCCTTGTCGCGGCAGAGCATGACGGCCTGTTCGGAGCCGATCATGGCGCTGCAGCCGGCCTGCTGGAACTGCTCGCGCTGGCGTGCGAGGCTGCGGAGATCGAGGTCGGTCAGCGGCACCAGCAGGGAGATCTTCTCGCGGTCGACGATGTCAAGCAGCGTGGGCACGTACTCGATCCGCCCGGCGAGGGGAACCAGGATGCCCTTGTCGGCCTTGTGGAAGGCCGGCGAGGCGCTGGTGATGTCCGTGGCGACGAGGTTGCCCTCGAGGTCCAGCGCGTCCATCGCGGCACGAAAGGCCTGGATCAGGGCGACGCGGCGCCCCGTGCACGTGAACAGGACATTAATCCTACGCCGGGCGATGGGTGTCTCCTTGGGCACCGGGCGAATCGGGGTTCGACCTGCGTTCGAATTCGCTGTCGCGGCTGTAGCGCTGCTCGTATACCTCGCCGCGGCCGGTCAGGGCATTGGCCATTGTCTTGGCGAGGATTCGGATGTCCAGCCAAAAGGAACGGCGATCGACGTATTCGACGTCGAGTTCGAGTTTGTCCTCGATGGGCAGCCCGGCGCGGCCGAACGCCTGCGCGTAGCCGGTGAGGCCGGGGCGGACCTGCAGTCGCCGGCGCTGGCGATCGTTCCACTCGGCGGCCTGGCGCTCGTAGAGCGGGCGCGGTCCGACCAGGGACATCTGTCCCGCGACGACGTTGAGCAGTTGAGGGAGTTCGTCGAGGCTGGTTTCCCGCAGGAACTTGCCGAGGCGCGTGAGGCGCGGGTCGTTGCCGGCGTGGGGCGAGCGGCCGTAGGGATCGGCGTCGGAGCGCATGGTGCGGAACTTCAGGACCGTGAAGGGCCGCCCGGCGAGCCCCGCGCGCCGCTGGCGAAACAGCCCCGGCCCGGGCGAGTCCACGCGGGCGGCGATCGCCAGCAGGACCAGCGTGGGTGCGAGCAGAAGTGTCAACAGGGCGGCGACGGGAAGCTCGACCGCCCGGCGGCGCGCGCCCATCAGCGGCAGCAGCAGAATCGCCACCGGCACGGCGGGGATCGCAACCAGCAGGCCGAGGCCGGCAAGAATCGCGCTCACGATGTTTCGGGCTGTCGCCATCCCTAGAGGGGCCGTCAGGAGATGAGAGTCACCTGCTCACCGCAATGTCCAGGTCGCTATTCTATCACGGTCCCGAGAATCTGTCAGCTTACCGAATCGGGCGGGCTCTCCGCCGCCGGCCGGGTGCGCTGCCAGGCGATGACCTCGTCGAGCGTCTGCGCCAGCGTGTGATGCGGGCGGTAGCCGATCAGTTCGCGGGCGCGCGTGAGGTCGGGCTTGCGGACGCGCAGGTCGTCGATGGGCCGGCCGTACGCGTCGGCGTACGGCACGTACACCTTGCCGCCGGTTGAGCCGGTTTTCTCGAGGACGAGATCGGCGAGGGCGTCGATGGTCACCGACTCGTCGTTGCCCACGTTGACGACCTGCCCGACGGCCTGCGGGCAGTCGATCAGGGCCGCGAGCGCGGCGACCACATCGGCGACGTGGCAGAAGCAGCGGCTCTGCGTCCCGTCGCCATAGACCTGCACCGGCTCGCCCGCCAGCGCCCAGCGCACGAACCGCGGCACCACCATGCCGTACTGCCCCGTCTGCCGCGGGCCGATCGTGTTGAACAGCCGGCAGACCACCGTCGGCAGGCCGAACTGGTCGTGATACGCCAGCCCCAGGAACTCATCGACCATCTTGCTGCACGCGTAGCTCCACCGGCTGTAACGCGTCGGCCCCAGCGTGCAGTCGTCGTCCTCGCGGAAGGGCGTGCGGGCGTTCTTGCCATAGACCTCGGACGTGCTGGCGATCAGGACGCGCCGGCCGTGGCGGGCGGCCTCCGCCAGCACGACCTCCGTGCCGTGGATGTTCGTCTCGATGGTGTGGACGGGGTCCTCGGCGATGAGCTTGACGCCGACGGCGGCCGCCAGGTGGAACACCGCGTCGGCGCCCTTGACCAGATCCGACATCAGCGGCTCGTCGCGCACGGAGCCGCGGACGAACCGCATGGGCTCGTGGTGCCCCACGTCCGCGAGGTTCTCTTCGCGTCCCGTCGAAAGATCGTCCACGACGGTGACGGCGTGCCCGCGGGCGAGCATTGCCTCGGCAAGGTGCGAACCGATGAATCCCGCGCCGCCTGTGATGAGGACGTTCATGCGGTCTCCAAGCTGTTGTGCGTCCGGGCCATCGCGAAGGCCACAAAGCTCACGAAGGTCACAAGGGAAAGCGGTACGGTGCGGCGGCCCAGCCATGGGCGATGGGGTTGCCGCACTGCCGTGGCCCGGCTTGCCTCAACCATTCCGGTGTTCATTGCGATCTTCGTGATCTTCGCGGCCTGCCGCTTTCGCGATGACGGTGAAATCGTTGAACAGGTAATCGTCGAGGATACGGAACTCCGCCGCGAGGGGCGAGACGATGTCGGCGATTTCCTGCGGGCGGAAGTACACGCAGTGGCTGTGCCGCGAGCGCGCCCGCTCGTGCAGCAGGTTGAAGACGACGCAGTCGCGGGTCAACTCGAACATCCGCGAGATCGCCCCTGGCAGGAACTCGCGGTTGTTCCCGATATTCAGGTTGAACGTGCCCGAGGCGAAGACCACGTCGAATAGTTCCCCGGCGAGCGCCCGCTCGTGCCCCGGTGAGCCCTTGCCGAAGACGTCGCCGACGACGAACTCCCCCGCCGGGTGGCGCTGTCGGGCGGCGCGGACCATCGGCTCCAGCAGATCGATGCCCAGATAACGCACCGAGGGCACCCGGGCCGACAGGTAGCCGTACAAGTCGCCGACTCCGCAGCCGATGTCGAGAAGGCGCTTCCCCGCCAGTGGAACGCTGTCCGCCAGCACGCGGAAGCGGACGATCTGGGAGCCTGACCCCGCCCAATCGACGATGTCGTATCCGGGGCGATCCGTCGAGATGCGGGGCTCGTAATGACCACGGATGGCGTTCCGCCGGCTCATTGCGTCCTCGGAACGTCGCATGGCAGGCATCGGCCGGAGGGATCTTCCACGTGGAACTCGCATCGGCGAAGGACCTCGTCGTAGAAATCGTGCCCGCCGAGCGCGATGCACCACGGCCGCAGGGCTCCGCGAGAGTCGTAGAAATCCATCTCGGCCATCTGCATGTCCCGGTCGATCTGCCGCACCGTTGCGTTGAGCAGGTTCGCCTCCAGGCGGCGAGCCCGCTTGGAGGCCCGCCGAATCTCAGGCGATTTCGGGTCGCGCCTTGCCATCTCCCTGCGGCGCGAATTCAGCGGCTCCAACTCCTCAAAGATATCCGCGAACCGCTCCCGCTGCCAGCGCGAGCGGGCCTCGTCGTCGGCAAACATCCTCAGGCGTACTCGCGCTTCCTCGCGAAGCGCCGCCCAGGCTTCGGCCAGCCGCCGCGCCGGGAGTTCCGGTTCGCCGGCCGCGGCCGCCACGTGCTCGGGAAGATGGATCGGCACGTCCACCTTCGCCAATCGTTCGAGCAGGTGGAACCGGACGCGGAGGATCGGATGGGGTTTGTCGGGCAGCAGCCCGGCGCCCGCGAGCTTGTCGGTCAGGACATGCGAGGCGGGTACGTACACTGAGCCGCGGTAGGGCAGGGCGAGCGGGGCGCCGGCACGGCCGACCCGCGCCTGGATGACCAACAGGACGGCCTTGCCGGTGACGGCGGCGACACCGGCTTCGGCCATCTGCTTGAACGGGAGCGCCCCGTCGGCGGTCAGGGCGAAGGTTCGCTCAGCGATTTTCACTTCGCCGGCTTTGGCGGACATCGCGGCGCGGACGTTGCGGCCGTCGCGATCAAACGTCGCGAACATGGGCAGTTCGCCGCGTTCGGTGTCGAGTGGGCGGAGGGCGACGTCGGATTCGGCGAGGGCCTCGTTGTAAAGGCCGGCCGCCTGGTCGTAGTCGCGAACGAACACGTTGAGCAGTTCGCGCTGCCCTGCATCGGCCCCGCAGGCGAACAGGTCCGACGCGATCGCGATCTCCACGCCGTCCGGCACGGCCGCCGCCAGCCAGTCGGCGTACAAGTCGGTCAGCCGGCCCGCGGCGTGTCGTCGGAGCAGACCGTCCACGCGCTGTCGCTGCTCGCCGAACCACACATTGAGGCGCCGCTGCGAGGTCTGGGCCGGGAATCGCCGCCGCATGTCGGCCTCGGCCTTGTCCAGCAGCTCGCGAAGCATCGGCTCGACCTCGCGGACGGATAGGTCGGCCAGCGTGCGGTGGTGATCGCGGTCGCCCGCGTAGCTCGAGCCGATGAGCTGCCAGTTGTCCCCGGGTGAGAACTCGTCGTACAGGTCATCCACGGAGCGGCCGATGCCGTCGCCCTCGCGCGCCGGCAAGTTCCGGGCGAGCGCCGCAAGCTTCATCCCCGTCGGGCCTTCGAATGCCCGCACGTCGATGGGCACGCGGCCGAGGAATCCGGTGTAGAACAGGGCCGCGCCCCAATCCGCCCCGCCACCTCGGTGATACCGTTCCCGCGCCAGTTGGAGCGTATCATCCCCGACCTCGGCCCCGGGCGTTGAGAAGGCCGCGTCCACATCCTCGATGTACTGGCGGAGGGTCGCCCCGCCGGCGGCCAGCGCAGCGAGCTTGGGCGCGGGGTCCCACAGGGGATGGCAGTTCTGATCGATGCCGAAGATCATCCGGCGGCCTCGGGTGCCCGGGCGGGCGTCCCTTGCGGCGATCCGTCCGGGAACGCCCGCGCCGCCAGGTCGGCGTGCACCGTCCCCGTGAACAGAAAGCGCACCACCGTTTCCAGACACACGTCGCTGATGCCACCGTCTTCCTGTCGCGTGAAGTACACCCGCAGGATGTCGCCGCCGCGGCTGTGGACGAGCACGGGTTTGCGCCCGGTCATGTAGTCGTCGGGCCATTCGTGGCGGACCGCGGCGAGGATGGCGGCCGCCGCCGAGCCCGTGCCGCAGGCCAGCGTCTCGCCCTCGACGCCGAACTCCCAGGTGCGCAGCGCGATCTCACCCTCGTCGAGGATCTCGACGAAGTTGGCGTTGGCGCCCCGCGGCTGGAACTTCTCGTGGCTTCGCAGCGCTGGGCCGAGGCGGCAGATGTCGGCCGAGTCCACGTCCTCGACATACGTGATGGCGTGCGGCACGCCCGTCACCACGTAGTCGCAGGTGAGCTTTTCCCCAAGCGCCTCCAGCGTCAGGTCGGTCTGCGTATTCTCGGGCAGGGGGATGCAGACGCGGACGTAGCCGTCGCGCCCGTCCTCGGCGAGGACGACGCCGGCCGGCGTGAGAATCTTCAGCTCACCCGGCGGCGCCCACCCGCTGTGTTCCACCCAGTACGCGAAGCACGCGGTCCCGTTGCCGCACAATTTGCACTCCGTGCCGTCCGATTCGAGGAAACGCGCCGCGATGTCGGCGACGCCCGGGATGTCCGGCTCGAGCGCGACGATCAGTCCGTCGGCCCCGATCCCCTTGCTTCGCGAGCACAACTCGCGTGCGAAGCTCGCCGCCGTCTCGGCATCGCTCAGCGGCGCATCGTACCGGCCGTCGCGGTTGTCGATGCACACAAAATCGTTGCCGCTTCCGGAAAGCTTTGCGAATTCGATCTTCATGCGAGGGTCGCTCCAGGGTCCCGGTCGCTTCGTCCGACAAGCCACTATAGCGCTTCGGGCTCAGATCTGCTTCCCGGAGAGCAGGGCGGCCGTGAACCGCGGCACGACCCTTTCGTTGACGAACAGCAGCGGCAGCAGCATCTGCAGTGACGTGCTCGGCGGGCGCAGGTAGCCGCCGAGTTCCTTCCGCCAAGCGGCGCGGAACTGCTCCAGGGCGGCCTGGATGCTGCGTCCGGTGGCGCGATTGCCGCCGCTGACGGCCTTGTCGGCCGCCTCGGCCGCCAGAAGAGCGGAGCGGATCGAGGGCATGGGCACGTGCCCGGTGATGGGATCGGCGAACCCGCCGGCCGTGCCCGTCAGGATGCACCGTTTGGCGACGTGGGCCTCGAGTTCGAGGGCGAGGGCGGCGGGGGGACGCCACACGGCGCCGCGGGCCTTGCCCAGCCGGAGATCCTCGGGCACGAGGCCCGCCGCCTGAAGCCCACACAGCAGTTCCGAAAGCTCCGACGCCCGGGTGCCCGACGCCCGGGAGGACGACACGATGCGCACGTGCAAGGTGCGGCCGACGCGGAAGAAGATCCCCACTTCGCTGCGCTCGCGGGCCTCGACGACGTGGAGGGCCCCGTCCGGGGCCTGCCGCGCCGCCTTGTCGGGCAGCGGGATATCCAGCCCGGCCACCACCAGGGGCGAGGCGGACACGCTGTGCATGGGAAGCGACAGGTCGCTGACGATGTCTCGCGGACGGGCGTGCGCGATAAGCAGCACCTTGGCGGCGGTCTCCTGATCGCCCACCACGTGGACGGCGTCGTCGTCCAGCCGGATGGCCGGCCAGGCCTTCGTGGACCGCCGGCGAACGCGGGCGGAGTCGCAGCGCAGGGCCTCCTCCAGGGCGCCCGCCGGCAGCAGATATCCGCTCGTCGAGCGCGCGCGGTGCTCGACCCGCTTGTTGCCGTCCGCGTTGTGATACGCCACCCGCCGGAACGCCGCCGCCGACGCCTTCCGCACCAGGCCCTTGGGCAGGTGTGGGATGCGGAACAGGCCCGCCGGCGCCCAGTCCGACAAGGGGCATTCGAGGTCCTGAGAGGGAACGTTGATGAGAGCCACGCTGCGGCGCCGCCGCGCGAGGTAGCCGGCGGCCGCCAGGCCGGCCGGCGTCGCGCCCATCACGGCGATGTCATAGAGCTTGGCCACGGGCGGCATTATGGCGAGGCGGGAGGCCCTCCGCAACCGGCAGGCCGGTCGGCGGACGAACGGTCACGTCGGGTCGGCCAGATCCTCGTATCCCAGAAGCGTCAGCCCGTGGCGGGTGAGCATGCGGGTGGCCAGCACGTGGTCGTCCACGTGGAAGGCCATCACGGGGCAGCCGCGGGAGCGCAGGGCGAGCGGGTAGGCGAAGTGCACGTTGATCTCGGCCCGAAGCAGATGCCCGCAGACCTCGCGCAGCGCGTCGTCGTCGCGCATCTCGACCAGCAGCACCTGGCTCTCGGTGAAGGGGAGGTGGTTCGATCGGAGGAGTTCGCGAGCCTTGTTGCTGTCGGAGCAGACCATGCGGATCACCGCCCAGTCGGTGGCGTCCACGACCGATACGCCGAACGTCCGGACGGATTTCTCGTCCAGCAGGTCCAGAAGCTCGCCGAGCTGTCCCACGCGGTTGGCGAGGAAGACGCTGAACTGAACGGCGAAGGGCTCTTCGTGGCCCTGGGCGGTCTTCTCTTCCGCGAGTTGCATGCGGCGTATTATACGCGCTTGGTGACCGCCAGAAATGGCGAGGGCGAAATCCCTTGTCCGACGGCCCGCCCGGGCAAACGGATTGCCGGTCGCTACGGGCTTGACGCCGCGCCCGCGCGACGGCACAATGCCGGTCATGAATCGACGAGCGCCTATGGTCCTGCTGGCGGGGTGCCTGATGGTCGCGGCGTGCGGCTGTGTGGAGCGGAAGTTCCACATCACCAGCGAGCCGGCCGGCGCGGTCGTGCATATCTCCGACGTGGAGGTCGGGCGCACGCCCGTGACGGTGCCGTTCACGTGGTACGGCGAGTACGACATGATGCTGCGGCTCGACGGGCACGAGACACTCAAGCCCCATCCGAACATCTCGCCGCCGATCTACGAGGTGCCGCCGCTCGACCTGTTCAGCGCGCTGGCGCCGTGGACGTACCACGACGATCGCTATTTGCACTTCGAACTGGAAGAGCTTGACCCGCCCGAGGACGCCGACCTGGTCGGGCGGGCGGTCGAGATGAAGCAGAAGAACCTCGAGCCCGTCCAGCCCTGAGCCGCGCCCGGCTGCTTCACCGTTCCAGTGGGATCCGGATCACTCGCCGCCCCGGTCGCCGCATCTGCCGCGTCTCGGGGAAGGCGAACATCGCGTCGTCGCCGGGGAACTCCGCCGCCACCTTCCGCGGGTCGTCCACGCGCGTGTACGTGTCGCCGGACTTCGGATACGTGAACGTCTCGACGGCGCCCGTGTCGTCGTACCGGTACTCCGTGCGGCTCTCCCGGCCGAGCACGGCATACTCCACGAGCAGCCTGCCCTCGCCCAGCGGGTGCATGGTGACGCGCGTGAAGTACGGCTCGCCGCCGGCGACGGGGACCTCATCCGCGATCATATAGAAGCCGGCCGGACGCTCGCCTCGGGCGGCAAGGTATCCGGCGATGTCGGACGTGCCCTCGGGCAGGTACATCCCCGGCGCTTCGCCGCGCCCCGCCTCGCTGCCCCTCAGCAGATCGCGCGTGATCGCCACGCGACCGCCTTCCAGGACAATCTTCACGTCCTGCGCTCCGTCGCGTGTTCGCAGCCGTGACAGGTACGCCCCCCGCTCGGCGGCCGCGTTCAGCGACCATTCGGTTTCGATGTACCCGTTGTGCAGGCGACGGTCGGTCTTGCCGCGGAAGCCGTCCTCCGCCGGCTCGATCACCTCGCGGATCCACCCGAAGGCTTCGCCGTTCTTGGTTCGTCCGATGTACCATCGCACCGTCGGCTCGTCGGGCAGGAGGGCCCCCAGGCCGCGCTCGCGGATTTCGGCGAGGATCTCCCGGCCGCGATCGTCGGGCACGGTGGTCCGCGCCCAGACCAGCCACCCGGCCGCCGCGACGCACGCGAGCAGCAGGACGAACATGATGACGGCGACCAAGGCGGAGCGCCGGGGGCTCAATGCAGGGGCGTAGCCGACCATGGCGGAATCGTAGCCGCGTTGGCGTGCGGATGCAAAGAGAACGGAACCGCTGCGCCGCGATCCGGTTGCACAGGAACGGCCGGCGCGCGGGCGCCCCGCCTTGACGCTCCGCGCCCGCGGGGGCACAATGCGACCCGCTCCGGGACTCCCGCCGACCTCCGAGGATGCACGCGATGGCACGACCCAGACACTCGATCAATCCGCAGAAAGTGAAGTTCGAGGTCGATGCGCTCGACGACGCGCCGCCGGCCGAGGCGCTGGCGCGGCGGCTGGCGCTTCGCCGCCGGCTGAGCGTCGCGCTGCTCTGCGCACTCACGATCGTCCTGTTGAGCGTGTCGTTCGCGCCGTTCGACATCTCTCTGTTCGCGTATATCGCCCTGGTCCCGTGGATGCTGGCGCTGTCCGACGGTGCCCGCCGCCGCTGGACGCTGCTGTGGGCGTGGCTGGCGGGGTTGGTCTTCTGGGCGGCCAACCTGTACTGGCTGTGGTGGATCACGCTGTTGGGGTACGCGGCGCTTGTGCTGTACCTGTCGGCATATTGGTTCGTGGCGGCCGTCGTGGTCCGGTCCGCCTGGCGACGCAACCTGCCCATGTGGCTGGCGTTCCCGATCGTGTGGACGGCGCTGGAGTTCGCCCGCGCGCACGTGATCTCGGGCTTCCCGTGGCTGTTTCTGGCCCACAGCCAGTACGCCCAGACGCGGCTGATCCAGGTCTGCGACCTCACCGGGCAGTACGGCGTGACCTTCTTCGTGGCGATGGTCAACGGGCTGATCGTCGATGTCCTCGCGTCGCCGCTGATCTTCCGCCCGGAAGCCGGCCCGCGCCTCACCCGTCGGGTGCTCGTGGCGCTCGCCGTCGTGCTCGCCACGCTCGTCGCTCTGCTGGGCTATGGGACCTTCCGCCTCAGCCAGGATACGCAGCAGGAAGGCCCGGTTCTCGCGTTCGTCCAGTGCTCGTTCCGGAACACGCTTCACGGCCGCGACAAGCCGGCCGAGGAGATCCTCTCGACCGTGCTCAAGCTGGCCCGCCCGCTCGAGGGCAAGGGCTGCGACTTGGTCATCGGCCCGGAGACGACGCTGCCGCCGGGGCTCAACCGCGAGGTGCTGAAGCTCGACCTGGCGGATCTCGACGGCGAGTTGCTGCGCGGGCTGGCGTTCCGGTTCGCCGGGCCGAAGGTGTGGCAGGTCGAGTCCGACGAAGTACTCCGTGCATTCCTCGACGAGCAACTCTTTGCCCTGCTGCCGACCGGCGCCCTGTCTGACCCGTGGACGGTGCCGTACGACGCCAGTCGGCTAGCGATGGCCGGCCTCGTGCGCGACGCATCGCGGCGGCTGGGGTGCCCGGTCCTGATCGGGGGGGAGACCTGGCATGCGAACCGGGCCCCGATCATTCGGGGCGACGAGTGGCTTCAGAAGAACAGCGCCGTGATGTACGACGGCAAGGGCCCGCGTGAGGGCATCTACGCCAAGATGCACCCGGTGCCGTTCAGCGAGTATGTCCCGTTTAAGCGTTCCTGGCCGTGGCTGCACCGGACGCTGCGGGGGTTCGTGCCGCCGGTGATGTCGCAGCTCGAGCCGGGCGGCGACGCCTCGCCGCTGGAGTTGGCGGCGGGGGAGGGCGAGCCGCCGTGGTACCTCGCGACGCCGATTTGCTACGAGGGGGCGTTCGCGCGCGTGTGCCGGCGGCTGGTCCGGGCGACCCCGCGCGAGCACAAGGGGCGGCTGATTCTGGCGAACCTGTCCAACGACGGGTGGTTCGTGTGGCGGTCGGGCGACGGGGCGCTTCACGAGAGCACCGAGCACTACCAGCACCTGGCGGCGTACTGCTTCCGGGCGGTGGAGAACCGCGTCCCCGTCGTGCGGGCGGTCAACACGGGCGTGAGTGCCTCGATCGACTCAAACGGGCGGATCGTCGCCGCCATCGAGCAGCGCGGCACGCGGACCCTTGTCAACGGCGCGATGCTGCTCGACGGCGCCCCCGGCGGCGGGCCGGCGCTCGCCCACGGGCCGAGAGTGCTTGTGGACGAACGAATCACGGTGTATAGTTCCAGCGGCGATGTCTTCGCCGCGGCCGCCAGCCTGGCGGCCGTCGCGATGGTCGTCGTCCTCGCCTGGAAACGTCTGCGCACGGGAAAGGACAAACCGCGTGGTTCGTAAACGACGATGGCATGGGAGGATACCCGCGGCGCTGGCGGCGCTGGTGGCGGCCGTGGCCGGATGCGAACCCCAAGTGCGTTGGGACTGGTGGCAGCCACCCCCGCCATCCCACGACGTTGGGAAAGCGAGAATCGACGCGCGAACCGCCCTGCGGCAGGCGGCCGACGCTCCCAACGCCGTGACCCGCGCCCATGCGATCGAGGGCCTGGCCCAGATCGCCGGCGCGCGGGCGGGCGGGGTGTATCTGCAAGCCCTCGAAGACCCGAACCCGACGGCTCGATTCGCGGCCGGGATGGCCGTTGGCGACGCGCGGTACGCGCCGGCGGAGGAGAAGCTCCTCCGCATGGCCGAGGACAAGCAGGCGGAGCCCGACCGGCGGGTGTTCTGCGCCGTCCTCTACGCGTTGCATCGGCTGGGTAACGATTCTTACACGCCGGCGCTGGGGGAACTGCTGTTCGACCCGGAAGCGGAAGTGCGAGCGAGCGCGGCGCTGGCGATGGGGAAGCTGGGCGAGCCGTCGGCCGTCGGGCCGTTGAAGGCGATGCTCAGCGACGAGCAGGAGGAGATGGTCAAACTCCAGACTCGCGAGTCCCTCGCGGTGCTGGGCGACGCTCGCAGCCAGCACCTGCTTGAGGCGTTCACCAAGAGCTACTTCCTGGACCTGCGTCTGGCGTCGATCTCCGCTCTGCTGCGGACGGGCGCGCCCCGCGCCCAGGTGGTCCTCAAGCAGATGCTCGCTCGCGACAAGTCGCCGCGGGCGAAGGTGGCGGCCGCCGGGGCCCTCGCGAAGCTCGGCCACATCGACGACGATGCCTACGCCCTCTGCCTGCGGGCGGCCGAGAGCCCGCGGCAGGTCCTGCGCGAGGCGTTCGGGCCCGGCCGCGAGATCGCCGATATCGAAGCGGCATCGCTTCAGCAGTTGGCGGCGCTGGCCCTGGGGCGAATGCGCCGGCAGGAGGCCGTCGGCGTGCTGCATCCGTTGTTGCAGTCGCCGGAGGGCTCGGTCCGCGTGGCGGCATCGATCTCCGTCCTGAAGCTGACCGGGGGGATGTACGAGCCCGAGCCCCCGCCGCCTCCGCCGCCCCCGGCCGTCGAGCCGCAGGCGACGACGGCGCCGGCGATGGAACTGCCGCCGGTTCGCCCGAAGCTGCATATTTCGGGCCCAAAGGATTGAGGCGGCCGGGCGGTCGGGCGGGGGAATTTGCTTGACTGCCCTTTGGGTCGCCATAAAATCTGCACACAAACGGGCCGCCTGGCCGATTCTCGTTATCATAGGATACGTGCCAAGCCGGACTTGAGTTGCACGGATAGGCTCCCGCCAAGGCAGGCGGGTGTGACTATGTCGCCCTTTCCCGGGCGCATTGTCGGAAGGAGACATGGGTTGAACATCCTCACCAAAATCTGCATCGTCGTGCTCCTGCTGGTGTCTCTGGTGGCGTCGACGATCTTCCTGGCCCAGGCGACCGTGCCCGAGAGCTATCGCAAGGTTGCCACCGAGTGGAAGGACAAGCACACTGCGGAGCAGGACGCCCACGGCAGGACGCAGGACGCGCTCCGCGAGGAAAAGGACGTTCGGTCGGCGGCCGAGGACGGCCGGACTCGCGCCGAGGCTTCACTGGCGCGCGAGCGGACCGAACGCCTCCAGGTGCTTAACAACATCACGAACGAGGTGTCGAAGGTTTGGGCCGCCTGGCTCGAGACGAAGAAGCAACTCGAGGAGGTGGACGACACGATCACCTTCTTCGATCGGCGGACCGAGCGCATCCTTGGGATGTACGACACGATCCTGAAGGAGCACAACGACCTGCTGGAGGTCAAGGCGAAGCTCGAGGACGACCTTCGGCAGGAGAAGGCCAAGAGCGCCCGTCTGGAAGGCCAGTGGCGGCTCGCGCTGGAGCAGGTGCAGTCGCTGAGCGAGACCATCGCCGACCTTAACAGCAAGATCACCGAGCTGGAGACGAAGATCAGCGACCTGCTGGTGCAGCGTCCGGGCCCGCGGGCCGGCGAGGGCGCCCCGACCCCGATGCCGATCGGCGACATGGGCGGGGGCGGGACGGCTGAAACGGTGATGTTCCCGCACGGCGCGGGCGACACGAAAATCGTCGGTAAGGTGACCGCCATCCGCGACGATCTGATCAGCATCAGCGTCGGGAAGGTGCATGGCGTGAAACCCGGCGTCAAGATGACCGTGTCCAGCGGCGGGAACCTCGTGGGCTTCCTCCGCGTGGAAGTCGTGGAAACGGGTCAGTCGGCGGGCATCCTCGTGGACCGGCAACTCGATCCGCAGGTCGGCGACCGTGTCGAATGGCCGAGCCCGGCCCCCGGAATTCAGTAGGGAGGAGCGTGCCGATGTCGCAACTACCGACACCCAATGGGGCGGGGCCTGTCGTGCCCGTCCGTCCGCGGCCGAACGTCTACACCGTGCTGCTGTTCATCAGCATTATCGCCATCGGCGTGGCCATGGGGTTCTGCCTCTACAGGCTCACGGCGTCGCCGGCAGACGGCGGGTACGACCTGGAGTTCTTCAAACACATTCTCCAGCCGAACAAGAACCCTCTGCCCGCCCCGGCGAGTCCGTGACTCGAAACGGTCCCGGATGATCTTTGACTCGGTACTAGGCCTGTTCTCGATGGACATGGGCATCGACCTGGGTACGTGCAATACCCTCGTCTGTGTCCGCGGTCAGGGCATCGTCCTCAACGAACCATCGGTGGTGGCCGTCAAGCGGGGGACCAATCGCGTCCTGCGGCTGCGCGACGGCAACGCCGTCGGGCTCGTTGCCAAGGAGATGCTCGGCAAGACGCCCGGCTCCATCAGCGCGATCCGCCCCATGAAGGACGGCGTCATCGCGGACTTCGACATCACCGAGGCGATGCTCAGTTACTTCATTCGCAAGGTGCACCGGCGTCGGACGCTGATCAAGCCGCGGGTGGTGATCTCGGTGCCGTCGGGCATCACGGCCGTCGAGAAGCGGGCCGTGCTCAACTCCGCAGAGCGCGCCGGCGCCCGGCGGGTGTATCTCGTGGATGAGCCGATGGCTTGCGGGATCGGCGCGGGGCTGCCCATCAACGAGCCGACGGCCTCGATGATCGTCGATATCGGCGGCGGCACGACGGAGGTCGCCATCATGTCGCTGGCGGACATTTCCGTGTGCGAGTCGATTCGCGTCGCCGGGGACGACATGGACGAGGCGATCACCGCCTACATGAAGCGGACCTACAACCTCATGATCGGCGAGCAGACCGCGGAGAAGATCAAGATCGAGATCGGCTCTGCGGCGCCGCTGGAAGAAGAGATGACCATGGAGGTCCGCGGGCGCGACATGATCTCCGGGCTGCCGCGCAAAACGATTATCTCCTCCGAAGAGGTCCGCGAGGCGCTCAAGGAACCCGTGGGCGCGATCATCGACTGCGTCACGCGGACGCTGGAACGGGCCGAGCCCGAACTGGCGGCCGACCTCGTCGATAACGGCATCGTGCTCGCCGGCGGGGGGGCGCTGCTCCGCGGGATCGACGTGGTGCTCTCGAATGCGACGGGGTTGGATGTCCGCGTCGCCGAAGACGCCCTCACCTGCGTGGCCCGCGGGACGGCCGTCTATCTCGAGAACATTGAGGCGTGGAAGGATACAATGGAGTCAGACGAAGATGAGTTCTAGAAGTTGAGGCTCGGAAGTTGAGGCTCAGGAGCCCGGCCGGATGCCGGGGGCTCAGCAAGATGGATCTTACAGAGGCCCGCGAACGCCAGTCCGCGGGCCTCTTTGTTCTGGTGTTCACCGGGGGAGCAAGCCACAGATTATGAAGGGGAACGCTTCGCCTCGTATCCTCGCTCATCCGTGTTCATCCCCGCTTGCTGTTGTGTCGGGGCGGAGGGCGCGGCGGAGGAGATCGAGGGCGGCGCGGGCGCTGCGGCGGCGGATGACCTCGCGGTCGCCCGAAAACACGTGCCGCTCCGCCCGCGTGCCGGCAGGCCCCGCAAGGGCGACAAACACAAGGCCCACGGGCTTGTCGGGCGTGCCGCCGCGGGGCCCGGCAATGCCCGTCGCGGATAAGGCCCAGTGGCTTTGGAGCCGTTGCCGGCACCCCTCGGCCATCGCGGTGGCCGCCGGTTCGCTGACGGCCCCGTGTTTCTCCAGAACGGCCTCGGGTACGCCGAGACCGGCACGCTTCACGTCATTGGCGTAGGCGACGATGCCGCCGAGGAAGTAGTCGCTCGCGCCCGGAACTTCGGTGACCAGGGCCCCGATGAGCCCGCCCGTGCAGCTCTCCGCAGTCGCGAGCGTCTGCCGGGCTTCCCGAAGCGCGCTGCCCACAACCGCCGCGAGGGTCGCCGATCCCTCGCCAATGACCAGGTGTCCAACGCGCCGCTTGACCTCCTGCGCGACGATCGTGGCCCGCCGTTCGGCGTCTTCGGGGTTGCCCGCGTGCGCCGTGATGCGAATCGAGATCAACCCCGAGGACACGGTAATCCCGACCTCGGGCTCCGCCCCGCGCTCCATCAGGTCGTCGATCTTCGCGGCCACGTCGGATTCGCCCGCGCCGAAGCAGCGCACCACACGCTGCACGATGGCGCTGCGCTCGCGCGGCAGCCGCGGCACGACGCCGCGTTTGAACATCCGACGCATCTCCTGCGGCACGCCCGGCAGGACGAACACCCGCGCCGAGCCGACGACCGCGGCGATCCCCGGCGCCGTGCCGATGTCGTTCTCGAGCACCTCAGCGGCTTCAGGGAACATCGCCTGGATGCGATTGCCCGCCCGCATCGTCCGCCCGCGCTTGGCGAAGAACGCCTCGATGCGCTCCAGCGAGGGTTCGTTGAGGACAAGCTCCGCGCCCATCGCTCTCGCGAGCCCGTGTCGGGTCAGGTCGTCGGCGGTCGGTCCGAGGCCGCCGGTGATGAGAAGGAAGTCCGCCGCGGCGGCGGCCCTGTTGATCTCGGCCGCGATGGCGTCGGCGTCGTCGCGCAGCACGTGGACGGACCGCGTCGCGATGCCGAGGGCCGCCAGCTCCCGGGAGAGATACGTGCTGTTCGTGTCGCTGGAGGCGCCGCTGACCAACTCGTCTCCGATGGCGAGAATGACCGCATTCATGCCAGGTGCACCTCGTCGCTCTGCGAACCGCAGCGGGGACATCGCGGGGGGGCGCCGTCCGGGCCCCCGGGCGGCAGGATCTCGCCGCAGCGCGGGCAGCGGCGCGGGGGCGGCGAGGCGCTACGGCCGAGCTGTCCGCGCTCGCCCGGTTGCAGGCGGCGGTATCCGTGGTACCAGTACACGATGGTTGCCGGGACTGCCGTCAGGAAGACCGTGAGGAGGAACCACAGGGCGGTGTTGTGCCCCAGCTTGCCCATGCGCCAGGCGACCCGGGCGGAGATGAGCAGATAGAGAATCGCGAGGAGGCAGATCGCGGCCCACTGGTAGTTACTGAGCGCCATGCGGGCATGATACACCGGCGACGACGGGGAGGCGTGCCGGAAATCACCCGCCGCCACCGGCGGCAGGGGGCACGAGCCGGGCTGAGAGGGCGTATCGCTCCCAACTGTGCCCGCCGCACTTGGGGCACACGCCGCCCGGCGGGACGGTCGCCGGGGCGTAGCCGCACGCGCGGCACCACAGGAAGACGACCTTCGGGCCGGCCAGGCTGGGCGGCACGCGGAAGTGCTCAGCGTCGCGGCGGCAAGCCGTGCGAGCGCGCGGGTGCCGGGGGCCCGGCCGGCGAGTCGCGGGCGAGTCGGGTTTGAGGCGCTTGCGGCGAACTCGGGCTGTCGGCGAACTCATGGCCGGCCCCTTGGTACGTGTACGTTATTATTGGCTCCGGCTCGCCAGCAAGCCACGCGATTCTAAGTACTTTCCAGAGAGTAGGTTGTGAGTGTCGAGTCGCCGGACACCTGGGCTCGTCCGAATCCGTGGACTGGCTATGGTACGGGGCGGGGAGCCGATATAATGTCCGCACCCCGCCGAACGTCACGGGCGGGATGAGGCGCCGGTGAGTTCGACCGTCCGAGACATGCTCCGCATCGTCGTGTTCGCCCTGGTCGGGCTGTGCGCCGCGGGGTGCAACCCGAGCGAGCTGTACGTGGGCGAGCAGCGAAGCTTCGCGCCCGGGGCGATCACGGCCAAGAGGCGATGGCGCGTCAGCGGGGGCCTGGGCGACGTCCGCGCGGCGACGGACGGCAGTGCCGAAACGGTCGCCGTCAGCGGGAGGAACTCGAACGCGGCGCTGACCATCGACCTGGGCGAGGCGTGTATGTTCAACATGGTGGTCGTCGACCACGGGGCGTCCGGAAGGGACGGGTACGCGGGGCGCCTGGCGGTATCGGCGAGCATCGACGGGCGGAACTTCACGCGGCTCGCCTCCGTGCCGGGCACGCGGCGGGTGACGCTGGTGAACATCATCACGCCGCACCTGGCCCGCTATGTGCGACTTCAGGTGGTGGGACGCGGCCCGGAGCCGTGGTCGGTCGCCGAGGTGCACATCCAGTAGCGGGGCTACCAAAGGGCGGGGGCGATCCGCGAACATCGCGAACGATGCGGACTCAAGGGCGGATAAGCAGCGGATGCGCGTCGATCCGTCCACGGTGGAGCACCGATCATTGCCGACCTCGCGGTCCGTGATACGATTGCCAGACAGGCCGACGGCGGCCGTCGGCAGCGGGCCACATTGGAGACCCGGTCTGGAGCCACGGCGGGATTGGGCTTGCCCTCCGGCGACGGGCCGTGGGAGAATGAGGCCTCGGCAACGGAAGGAGTGACAGCCATGGCCAGGGCGCGGGGTGGCTCCCGAGGAACGGGCAAATACCGTCCGAGGTTCTCCCCGGTTGACCTGTCCAGGTACTTCGACTTCCCCACGCCGGGCCGCGTCCCGAGGGCGTGGCGGCAGCGCGCCGCGAGGATGCCACGCGGCAGGGAAACGTGCTGGGGCATTCCGTTCCGCTTCGCGTCTGCGCGGCGGCGCGCCCATGTGGTGCACTTGGCCCAGGGCAAGGCGCCCGTCGAAATACCGCTCAGGGGCAAGGCCACGCACGTGTGTGTTGTGCACTACTGGCAGGGCCCGGCCGGTGAGGCGTTCGGCTACGCCGGCGGAGAACACGTGGCCGAGTACACGCTCCGCTTCGCCGGTGACCGCGAGGTGGTCCTGCCCATTCGGACGCGCTTTGACATCAACTGGGGCGGCGAAGGTTGGGGCCAGGGCCTCTACTGTGCCGTCGGGCGCGGCATGGTCGGGGTGCGGAACTTCGACACGCAGGAAGCCCGCCGGTCCCCTGATTGCGCGCGCGTCCAGATCGACGTTTACGAACCCGGTCCGTCGGACCCCTGCCTCGTGGCGCTGGAGAACCCCCATCCGCAGGGGCGACTGATGGCACTCGTGGCCCGCGGGATGCACGTTACACCCGTCGGCATCGTGGGCCTGACGCTTTACGAGGGCCCGGGGCATCCGCTGCGGCATAGCCCTCGCCGGTATTTCCACCTCGACGTCGGCAATGCCAAGGCCGAGATCACCTCCGCGGAAGCCGATCTCGGCATTGTGGTTCGCCAGCCCGTCGCCGTTGAGCAGCGCGGGCATCAGTGGCTGAAGCATGCGGACCGCGGGCTCGGGCGCCCCCCGGAGCAACGTAAGGCGATGGGGGAGGCCATTGTGGAGGTATCCGCCGCGGACGGCGCCACGCTGACCGTGACAGCCAGGACCGGGCGGCGCAGGAAGCAGGTGGCGCTGTCTCTCGGGGAGGCCCTGCGCGAGGGAAGGAGCGCGGCCGGTAAGGCCACGCTCGAGGTCGTCCATCCCCGCCGCACGTGGGTTCAGGTGACCGTCCGCGATGAGTCAACGGGTGATCCGACCGCTGTTCGAATCCACTTCTCGGGTCCGCGCGGCGAGTACTACGCTCCGTACGGGCATCATCAGGTCGTCAACACGAACTGGTTCGAGGACTACGGAGCCGATGTTCAGCTTGGCGGCACCCCGTACGCCTATGTGCGCGGTCAGTTCCAAACCGAACTACCGGTCGGCGAGGTGTACGTCGAGATGGTCAAGGGCTTCGAGTACGAGCCTGTCCGGCGGAAGATTCGCATCCGGCCGGGGCAGCGCGAACTGGAACTGACGATCCGCCGCGCCCACGATTGGCGCACCGACGGGTGGGTGACGGCCGACACGCACGTGCACTTCATCAGCCCGCATACCGCGTGGCTCCAGGGCCAGGGCGAGGGGGTGAACCTCATCAACCTGCTTGCTTCGCAGTGGGGGCGGCTGTTCACCAACGTCGGCGACATCACCGGCGAGCCGAGTGTCGAGAAGGACGACACGCTCGTGTGGGTCGGCACGGAGAACCGCAACCACATGCTCGGGCACCTGTCGATGCTCGGGACGCAGGGCAAGCCGGTGTATCCGATGTGCTGCGGCGGGCCTCACGAGGCGTACGTCGGCGACCCCGATCTCCGGGCGATGGCCGAGTGGGCTGACGAATGCCGACGGAAGGACGGGGTCGTCATCCGCCCGCACTTCCCTTTCCCGAACTTGGAGAACCCGGTGGACATCGTCCTCGGCAAGTATGACGGCGTTGAGTTCCGGGGCATCGGGGCAGACCCGGGCGGGCCTTTGGAGGACCCCTGTCTCCACGAGTGGTACCGCTACCTGAATTGCGGCTATCGCGTCGCGGCCGTCGGTGGCACGGACAAGATGTCCGCCGGCATGCCCGTGGGGGGGGCGCGGACCTACGCGAGACTGGACCGGAACCGGGGCTTCAACTTCGCCAATTGGGCCCGCGCCATCCGCAAGGGACGGACCTTCACCACGTCGGGGCCGCTGATGGAACTCACGGTGGACGGCCGGGCACCGGGCGACGTGATCCGGCTGAAGGGGGGAGCGGGCACGGTCGAGATGCACGCGGCCGCCTCGTGCGTCTGGCCGATCCATCGGCTTGAGATCGTCGTCAACGGCCAGGTTGTCGCCACCGAGCACCAGCGAGAGGGCGCGCATCGGCTCGAGTTGCGGCATCGCATGTCGCTGGCGGGCTCATGCTGGATTGCCGCGCGCTGCGGGAGCCGGCTGTTCCAGCAGCACTGCTGGCCGACCCGGGTGGGGGCTCACACATCGCCCGTATACGTTGTGGTGCCGGGCTCGGAGTTGTTCAGCCCTTCCGACGCCCAATACATGCTGACGATGATCGAGGGCGGACTGGCTTACCTCGACACGCTTTCGGTGCGGGCCGATGAGAAACGGCACCGGGAGATCCGGCGCATCTACCGGCAGGCCCACGACCAACTGCACCGGCGGATGGTCGCCCATTCACACTGAGCTACAGGGATGCCTGCTGCGGGGCACGGGGGCCTCGCCACTCTGCGCCTCCGGCCCGCTTCGCGTGGTTCGCGCCTGTGCTGTAGACCGCAGGGATGTTCTGGCAGGCGCGGGCAATTGGCGAGAGAATGGGGCGTTAGGTAGACTTGTACCGTGAACAGGGAGCGACGTATGCGCGGTCGAACAGGTTTGGCAATGGCTCTAGCGGGGGCGACGGCCTTTGTGTGCGTGGTCGGCGCCAGCCGCCCCGCATCGGCGGCCAGGAAGCCCGACAAGCGCAGACAGGCGCGCAAGGAGCAGTCCTACTACGAGCTTCAGGCCACGGTTCCCAGGAACCTCCGGCAGGCGATCTACAGGCAGCTCGAGCCGCTGGCGCTGGCGGCCTATCCGCGAGCCGATGCGGGTGCGCTGCGAGCGGCCCTTGCCGAGTCGGTCCTGCGCGACGTTCAATCGTTCGGCGTCAGCCGCTCGTCGGGGGTCGTCATGTTCACCAAGGACAAGGCGGGCGCGCTCGACTGCACAGTCAGCATTCCGCTCGGGGCCCAGTACGCCGTCGGCCTGTGGCGTCGGGAGGGGGCGGCCCCCCCGGGCAGGGAACTCCGCGAGCGCCAGGAGTCCTTGACCATGGACGAGGCGCGGCAGATCGCGCGCGAGGTCTTCCGCAATATCGTGCCTACCGTGGCCGAGCGAACGGGGTACGAAGAGGGCCGAGCGCGCGCGGACAAGGGGCTCGGCAGTTTCTATTCGTTCGTGTGGACCGGGCAGGCCCCGGCCGACAGCGGCTTCGGCAAGCGGACGATCTGGATCGCGGTTCGCATGAGCGACGGGGTGGTCCGCAGCGTCAGCGTCGAACAGGAACGGATTCCCACGTTTGCCGTCGCGCGCGAGGAGATCATTGAGCAGGCGCGGGACGCCTTCCAGCAGGAGCTTGTGGCGGCCGGCGAGGACGAGGGACTCCTCCAGCGCATTGGCGAGGCGGCCGACCGGTTCGACCCGACCGACCAGAACTTGAAGCTCCAGATGTTCACGCACTACACGTCGTGGGCGCCGGCGTGGGTGTACATCATTCCGAACTACCTCGAAACCGGTCTGGCCAAGGACATGAGCGCCTGGAACGCGAAGACCGGCGAAGTCCTCATCTCGTGGGTGCTCAAAGGCGGCACGCGGGCGGCGCCGTACCGCGCGCCGGAGTTCTTCTACGAGGCGACGCGCAAGAACGTGCAGGCCGAGCTTCAGGAGCTCGTGGACTCGACGGCGGTGGAGCTGACGCGTCCCGCAACGCAACCGGCGCCCGCCCCGGACACCACGCCGTAACCGATTCGTCGGCGGGCTTGCTGCGCCGCGTGCGTTTTGGCGTGCTGAGGCGGTGATTCGGCCCGCCTCGCAGCGGCGCCTGCTTCGCATGCTCCGGGCGTCCAGCGCGGAAGGGAGAACGAACATGAACGAGCCAGGGCAGCAGGAAGCGACGAGGGATACATGGTATCTCGTGGCGGTGGGAGGGCTGCTGGTGATCATCGTGGCGTCGTTGGCGGCGCTCTGGCTGCTGGAGCGGAATCGGCGGGTCGAGGCCGAGCGGCGGCTGGTGGAGGTCCGTAACGAGCAGTCGCTGGGCTCGGCGCTGGCGCAGATGGGGATGCGATCCGCCGCAGGCGGGGCGGAGATGCTGCCGGGGGCGGGCATTTCGCGCAGCGACATCGCCGATGTGCGCGTGGCCGAGCTGGACGGACGGCCGCGGAATCTGTGGGTCATTTCGGCGGGTGCGGGGCGACGGGTGGGGCTCGAGCCGGGCGATCTGGTGGAAGTGGCGCCCGCGCCGCGAACGCAGCCGGCGGAGGGGAGCCCGTAAGGTCCTGCGGAAAAGGTTTGTCTCCGCCTGGGGGTCTGTTATGCTGTCCGCCGCGCGCAGGGCGCAAGAACCCGATATGTACGAAACACTCGAACACGGCGAGGGCGCTCCGCTTCTGATGCTGCACGGCATGATGGGCGCCCCGGACAACTGGGAAGCGGTGTTCCCCTACCTTCCCGGCGGGTGCCGCGCCATTGCCCTGCAGTTCCCGTTTTTCGAGCCGGAGCACGGGCTGGACAGCGTGCCCGCTGTTACCGACTACGCACAGGGCTACGTCGATCAGGCCGGCCTGAAGGACGTCGTCGTCTGCGGCAACAGCCTGGGCGGGCATGTGGCGCTCGACCTGGCCTTGCGAATGCCCGACCGCGTTCGCGGCTTGGTGCTCTCCGGCTCGTCGGGGTTGTTCGAGCGGACGTTCGGCACGGTCGTCACGCGTCCGCCGCGGACCTGGCTCCGCAGCAAGATCTGCGAGATCTTCCACGACGAGAGGCACGTCACCGAAGAGGTCGTGGACCGCGTCATCGAAGTTATCTCCAATCGCCGCAACGTCCGGCGGCTGGTCCAAATCGCCAAGTCCGCCAAGCGCGATAACGTCGCCGAGCGGCTGCGCAACGTCGCTTGTCCGTCGCTGCTCATCTGGGGGCGGCAGGACCAGATCACGCCTCCCTCCGTCGCCGAGGAGTTCCAGGAGAAGCTGCCCGACAGCCGCCTCGTTTGGCTCGAGTCATGCGGGCACGCCGCGATGATTGAGCATCCCCGTGAGTTCGGGGAAACGCTTGCCGAATGGTGGAACGCCAGGATCAGGCCGGACGCGTTCGCGGCCGCGGGATGAGATTGTGAACGCACTTGGGGCGTTGGTTTCTCTGGCGCTGCGAGGAACGGACCGCTGGCTTCGCAAAGCGGTGGACGACGCGGCCGCATCTCAACGGAGGGTTTTCGACGATCTCATCGAACGTGCCGCCGACACGTGGTTCGGGCGGGAGCACGGCTTCGCGAACATCCGCACACACGCCGACTTCGTCCGGGCGGTGCCCATCCGCGACTACGTGGATCAACTCGAGATGTTCAGGCGGATCGTGGGCGGCGAGCGGTCCGTCTCGTGGCCGGGGCGGGTGAAGCATTTCGCGAAGACATCGGGCACGACGGCGGGTGACAAGAGCATCCCCGTGACGCGCGAGATGATGCGGTCGAACCGACGGGCGGCGATGGGGATTTTCGCGTTCTACGATCGGCGCGAGGGCGCGAGCGCGGGGCGCCTGTTCGGCGGCAAGATGCTGTTCCTGGGCGGCTCGACCGACCTGACCGAGACCGAGAGCGGCGCGCTGGTCGGGGATCTGTCGGGCATCGCGACCGAGTCGATCCATTGGCCTGTTACGCGGGTGTATGAGCCGGGCGAGGAGATCGCCCTCATCGACAACTGGGAGCAAAAGGTCGAGGCCGTCGCGCGGCGGGAGGCGGAGCTGGATGTGCGCTTCGTCACGGGCATGCCGAGCTGGGTCAAGGTGCTGTTCGACCGGCTCTGCGAGCTGAGGCACGTGGACCCGAACGGGGGGATAAGCGAGATCTGGCCGAACTTCGAGCTGTTCGTCCACGGCGGGGTCGATTTCGGCCCGTATCGGGAAGGCTTCCGCCGCTACTTCCGGGAGGATCACCCGCTGCACTTCCTCGAGGTCTATCCCGCGAGCGAAGGCTTCATCGCGATCCAGGCCGAGCGGGACGCGCCCGGCATGGAGCTGCTCGTCGACAACGGGTTGTTCTACGAGTTCGTGCCGCTGAGCGAGTGGGGCCGGCCGGATGCCCCGCGCCTGCCCCTTGAGCAGGTGGAGACGGATGTCCCGTATTCCCTGGTGCTCAGCACCTGCGCGGGGCTGTGGGCGTACGATCTGGGCGACGTGGTGCGGTTCGTGTCGCTCTCGCCCCCGCGAATCGTTTTTGCCGGACGCAACAGGCATTTCATCAACGCTTTCGGCGAGAACATCATCGGCGAGCAGGTCTCCGAGGCGGTGCAAGCCGCCCAGAACACGACCGGCGCCGAGGTCGAGGCGTTCACCGCCGCCCCGCTGTACCCAAGCCAGGAACGCAAGAAGGGGGCGCACGAATACGTAGTCGAGTTCCGCCGGCCGCCCGACGGCGGGGAGGACGCCTTCGCGGCGGCTGTGGACGAGGAGCTGCAAGAACTCAATCACGACTACTCCGTGAAGCGCTCGGGGGACCTCGGCATGTCGCGTGTGGAGGTGAGGGACGTGCCGGGGGGGACGTTCTACGAATGGATGAAGCGGAAGGGGAAGCTGGGCGGGCAGCACAAGGTGCCGGTTTGCGCCAACGGGCGTGAGTACGCCGACGAGATCCTCGCCGTCGCCGAAGATCTCCGCGCCCGAACGGCTTGACGGGGAGGGCCCCGCAGGCTCTGCGTCCTCCGCCTTGAGTCGTGAGCGTTGCTCCGCCCGGAACGGGGCGGTATCATTCCGGGAAACCCCCCGGGCAGACGGCCATGAGGCTACGCGCAAGGCTGACCAAACAACGATTGCTGGCGATCCTGATCTGCGCCTCGGTGGCGATGACGGCATTGGGGCCGTCCGTGTCGGGCGAGGTGCGGACGTGGTTTCACTGGGCGCTGGCGCCGCTGGGCGACGCGGGGCTGTACGTGACCACGACGGTCAAGGGGCACGTGGGCCGCGGCACGCGGATCAGCGAGGAGGACCTGCTGGCGCTTCGGCGCGAGCGCGACGCGCTGGAAGGGGCGGTCATTGAACTCCGTCGCCAGCGCGACGCCCTGCGCCGCTGGTACGCGGATATCAGCACCATCTACCGCAGCATTCCCCCGGAGGACTTCAAGTGCGAGCTGATTCCCGCCCGCGTGGTCGGGCGCGAGTCGCTGCCGTACGTCGCGTCCGGGATGCTCAACGCCGGCAGCGTTCGCGGCGTCGAGGAGGGGGCGATGGTCACCACCCGCAACGTCCTGACCGACCGGGCCAAGGCCCTGGCCCCCAGGCCGTTCAGCGCGCTGGCGACCACGAGCGGAACCGGGCGGCTCGCCACCACGTGTCTGGTCGGGCGCGTCGAGAAGACCTGGGCCTTCGGCGCGACGCTACGACTGATCACCGACCGCGGCTTCGAGATCAACGCGCTCATCTACCGGATCATCGACGACGAGCATCCGCGGATGATCCGTGTGCTCGAACCCGCCCGCGCCCGGGAAGAGCGACTCACGGACGCCAACAACGCGGGGGTCCCCGCGTTCGCCAGGGGGGACGGCGGTCGGCTGGTCGCCCAGGTCCCGGCGAACCATAACGTCCAGCCGGGCGACATGCTGGCGACGAAGCGGGATGAATTCCTGCCGGGCGGGGTCGTGATCGGCGCCATCGAGAAGGTCGTTCCCGACGCCGATCACCCGGGGTTCCAGATCGTTTACGTCGAGCCGCGGTCCGACCTTGAGACCTTGCGGCACGTCTACGTGGTCGTTCCTACCTGGCCGGAGTCCAGACGCTGATGCGATGGGTCGCCGTCTTCATCCTCGCGTACCTCGCCCTGCTCGCCCAGACGACGCTGGTGCGGCTGGTGCAGATTCACGGGTTGGGCGTGGGCACGGTCGCTCCGGACCTGCCCGCGATCGTCGCGGTGTTTCTCGCCCTCCACGCCGGGCGGGCCGTGGACGCCATGCTGGCGGCGTGGGTGCTCGGGCTCGGGCTCGGCCTGACGGCTTCGGGCGGGCCCGGCGGCGGTACGGTGCTCGGGCCGATGGCCGTGCTGTACGCGCTGACGGCGGGCGGCCTGTTCCGCGTTCGCGAAGCGTTCTTCCGCGACCGCATCCACGCCCAGGCCCTGCTGACACTGGCGTTCTGCCTGTTGGTTCACGGCGCATGGGTGACCGCGCAGGCGCTGCGGGCGTTCGGGTACATGACGTGGCCCGCGTACGGCGAGATGCTTCTGCAGGCGTTGGGCATCTCGGTCTATACGGCCGTGGTGGCTCCGCTGGTACACTGGGCGCTGCGGCGCGGGCAGCGGGTGCTGATGAACGTGTCGGCGGGGCGAGGCCGGCGCGCCGGCGCGTAATTCGCCGAGCGAAACGATGTATGTGCGACGACTGAAAATCTTCATGGGGGTCATCGCCGCGGTGATGCTGGTGGTGATCGTCCGGCTGGCGCAACTCCAGATTCTTCATGGCGCGAAATACCGCGAGCGGGCGGAGAAATCGCTGCGGAGCGTGGAGTTACTGCCGTGTCGGCGCGGGACCGTCCACGACCGCCACGGCCGCATACTGGCCGTGAACAAGCAGTGCTACGAGTTCTGTCTCGACTACCGGTTCCTCACGAGCGACGCCACGTGGGTGAACCGGGAGAAGCGGCGGCTCGCGGCCCGGGAGGATCTCTCGCAGCGAAAGGCCGACGAGGTGTATGCCCGGCGCGCGAGGAACACCTGGGAGATTGCGGCGGAGTTCGGCGGGGTCACGCGCGAGGAACTGAGCGAGGCGGCCCGGCGGATCATCGCGCGTGTTCGGGCCATCCTGCGCTACCTGCGCGAACGGCGGCGCTCCGCGGGCGCGGGCGTTGCCGAGGTCGCCTCGCTGGAGATTCGGGAACAACACCAATCGCACCCGGTGATCCGGGGGCTGTCGGAGGAATCGGCGGCGGCCATTAAGGCGCGCCTCAATGAGATGATCGGCGCGTCGGTGCGTCCGGGCTACATCCGCTACTACCCGTACGAGGCGACGGCGTGCCACGTGATCGGGACCACGCGGGAAGTCAGCGCCGAGGAGCAGAAGCGACTGAACCTGGCCGCGGACGAGGCGGATTGGATCGACCGGGCCCGCGTGAACTACCTGGACGGCGACGTGATCGGCGCGAACGGGATCGAGCTTGCGTGCGAGACGGCGCTGCGCGGGCGGCGCGGCTACCGAACGCTCAAGCGCGCCGGCAAGACGCACGAGGTGACCGAGGAACACAGCGGCACGCCCGGCGGATCCGTGCGGCTGTCGCTGGATATCGAGCTGCAGCGTCGGCTGACGGATCTGTTCGTCCGGACGACGAGCGCGAAGAACGCGGCCGACGGGGCGCGCGTGGGGCATGCGCCCAGCAACGGGGCGATCGTCGTGCTCTCACTGCCGGAGCGTGAGGTGCTGGCGCTGGTTTCGGTGCCGACGTACGACTTGAACGGATACCGCGAACTGCTCGCCGAACTGGGCGAGGCCCCCCGTGGACAGCCGCTGCTCAACCGCCCCGTGCAGGTGCGGTATCCCATTGGCTCGACGGCGAAGCCCGTCGCGGCGCTGGCGGGGCTCAGCACGACCCGCCCGGGCAAGGGCATCACCCGCGGCACGCAGTTCACCTGCAACGGACGGATCCAGGTGGGGCGGGCGAAATACCTCCATTGCTGGACGGAATGGCGCGGCATGGCCGGCCACGGGCCGGTCAACGTGG
>Ga0272442_10002071_pt1 | contig 29507 bp, 26 predicted proteins | sample SSMForm2O_FD_200262 | JGI IMG/M metagenome (GOLD analysis project Ga0272442, IMG submission 200262) | Marine sediment archaeal communities from Little Sippewissett salt marsh, Falmouth, MA, United States - SSM-Form-2O | ecosystem: Environmental > Aquatic > Marine > Wetlands > Sediment ...
CACCGAGCAAGTTCGCAGCCACGTCGTTCATTGCGATCGCACCGACGGCGATCATCTCAGTCGCCCTCTTCAAGCTCATGGGCCTCTTCGAGGCCGGGACGCCTCTCGAGCTCTCGCCGGAGGCGGTAAGGGCCATGTCGGTGCTCGGCATTCTTGTTGCGTGGGGGTTCGCGGCATGGGCGTTTGTGATGGCGGTGGTGATCGTCGCGTCGTATGTCCGTGGACTCGGCCTGCCGTATGCCCTGTCATGGTGGGCGTATACCTTCCCGCTCGGAGCGCTTGCGGTGTCCACAGGTGTGGTGTGGAAGGTGACCGGGTTCGAGAGTGTTCACTGGTTCTACATCGCGGTTGTCGTGGCGCTCTTCGGGGTTTGGATCACGGTTGCCACGCAGACAGCAATTGCCGTGTGGACAGGAAAAGTATTGGAGTCGCCACACTGAGGGATGGTCCAACAGCTCGGAACGGGGCGCTGATGTTCGACAGCCGTGCGGGTAGGGTCATCGCATGGTGAGGAGCGACGCGAACACCGTCGAGCGGTATCTGGCCGAGCTACCGGATGAGCGCCGGGCGGAGGTTGAGATCGTTCGGAATATGGTTCTGGCAAACCTGCCGGAGGGATATGTCGAGACCATGCGATGGGGCATGATCACGTACGAAGTTCCCCTCGACATCTACCCGGATACCTACAACGGCCAACCGCTCATGTTCCTCGCGCTTGCCGCACAGAAGCGTCATCTTGCGCTCTATCTGACCAACGTCGCGTTTGTGCCGGGCGGGGAGGAGCGGTTCAGAGCCCGCTACCTCGAGACCGGCAAGAAGCTCGATATGGGAAGGTCATGCCTCCGGTTCAAGACGGTTGACGATCTCGCGACCAACCTCGTCGCGGAGACCATCCGCTCTACGTCCATCAATGAGTTCATCGAAGGCTACGAAGCAGGGATTGCGAGCCGCTAGCTGAACGGGCTCTCGAGCGCGTCAGGAATCCCTCTGGAGCGTGAGGATCAGCACACTCGGCTCGAGTGCGACGACGGCATGGGAGAGATGAGCGTCCATGTGCACCCACGAGTCGGCCCCAATCTCAACGGTCTCGTCAGCGAGGGTGAGGGCGAGGCGACCTTTGACGGCCTGGATCACGGCAGGCACGGAAGCAGTGTGGTCGGTGAGTTCCTGGCCCTCGTCAAAGGCGAACAGGACAACCCTCAACCCGTCGCCGCTGAAAACCACTCGACTGAGTGTGCCGTTCTCGGGTATCTCCACCTCGTCGAGGAGATGGCCAATGAAGGCATGGGCGAGTTCTGGTGTCATCGCTTGAGACTACCGCCGAACAGCAAGAGCACCACCAGATCAGCGATCCATTCTCTTGACCACCGTCACTCCCGGCTCATGGGCCCGTCCCATCCGGGGAAGCGCCTCCGGGATCTCCGCTAGCGAAATCGTCCTGGTGATCAGGCACTCCGGGTTCAGCCGCCCGTCGAGGATCATCTCCAGCATCTCCGGGTAGCGGTGTGCCTGCATGCCGTGGCTGCCGAGGATCTCGAGTTCGCCAGCGATCACGACACCCATCGGCACGGTGGTCTGGTTGGCGGGAAGGAGCCCGATCTGAACGTGTCGTCCCCGTGGACGGAGGGAGTCCACCGACGTTGCAACAGCTACCGGGTGCCCCGCGGCGTCAATGGAGAGGTGCGGTCCACCTCCGGTTGCCTCACGAATCGCTTGCGCGGTGTCCACGGTGTCGCCACCGTCGATCACGGCTTCCGCGCCGAGCGAACCCGCGAGAGTTCGCGCACTCGGCTCAGGGTCGATTGCAACCACCTGTGCTCCACGCGCCCGGGCGATCATGATCGCTGCGAGTCCAACCCCGCCGCACCCGTGCACAGCGACCCATTCTCCTGAGCGAACACGTCCCTGGGCGACGACACCTCGATAGGCGGTTGCGAATCGGCAGCCAAGCAAAGCCGCCACGGCGCTGTTGATCTGCTCGGGGATGCGAACGAGGTTTCGATCGGCATACCGGAGAGCCACGTACTCGGCGAAGCTCCCCCAGGCGGTGAATCCCGGCTGGAACTGGTCGGCGCACACTTGCTCGTCCCCGCTCTCACACGCCGCACATCGCCCACATCCCGCCACGAACGGAACCGTGACGCGATCGCCCACGGCCCAAAGGTCAACCTTGATTCCGACGTCGACCACCGTTCCGGCTAGCTCATGCCCGGGGACGTGGGGGAGTGCGATATCCGGGTCGTGGCCCATCCAGCCATGCCAGTCGCTTCGACACAGCCCGGTTGCTTCAACTCGAACGACCACGCCGTCGGCGTGAGGAGTCGGCTCGGGCAGGTCGACTATATCGATCGGCCCTTGGAACTCGGAGAACAGAGCAGCCTTCACTGTGTACTCCCGAGGAGTGCCGCGTGCGGGTTGAGGCGTGGATCGCTGGGGCGCGTGATGCCGGTGCCAGACCCTATGTGGAATACCTCGCTCAGATCGCAGCCCCTCTCCAATCTCGCTGCGACATCATGGTATCGGCCGACGGTCACAGGTCACACCGCGTCGCGGACATGGCGGCCAATGTCGCTCCACAACCCGCGGCCTGCAACAATCCGCACGTGCAGGGTCCCACACGCATCGCATATGCCGCCAGCCGGCGCGCCCCAATCGCTCTTGTTGGGGCAACGGCCACCGTTGCCTTGATGTACGCAGCAACACCGTGGCTCATCACACCCATTGCCGAACGCTACAACGTGAGCGAAGGTGCGGTAGGTGCGGTATCGGTGGCCCAGGTTGGGGCGTTTGCCGCTGCAAACTTCGCCCTACCCAGGCTGCTCGCCCCGACCGGCCGAATCCTCCGTGTCTCCGCCCTCGGGCTGCTGGTGCTGAACCTCCTGAGCGCACTCCCCAGCATCTTCGGCGTACTGGTCGCCCTTCGCCTCGTCGCGGGCTTCGCTGCGGGAGCGATGACATGGTTGGCATGGTCCGACGCCATGAAGGAACGTACGTCGATGGCGGCGATCGCCTCGACCGGCCCCATCACAGTTCTCGTGGGCGCACCACTGTTGGCATTGTTGGCGGCCGAGGGTGATCGCGCGGTCTACCTCGCCCTTGCAGCCGTCACGGTTCCGGCCGTTGTCTTCGGAGCCGCTATCAGCGGTGAACGTCGCACCCGTGGCTTCGTGAGCCGTTCACGTTCGAACCGGGTGCTTCTCGCTGCGCTTGCCGCCACCACGCTCTTCGGTTCGGCACTGTTCATCAACGAGACCATCATTGCGCGAGACGTCCACGGCATCTCGAGCTTCGCTGCATCAATTGCCTTCAGCCTGAACGCCGCCGGTGGGCTTCTTGGGGCTCGGCTCGCTTCGAAACACAGACGTCCCGGGTGGTGGATTGCCTCGATTGGCCCGGCAGCCGTCATGACGGCGTTCGGGCCGCCGGCGTTCTTCTTCATTGGCTTGACGTGGTGGGGTTTTGCCTTCTGGATGGGGATTCCAGGTGTGCTGCAAATGCTGTCCGAACGATCACTCGCACCGAGCGAGCGAGCAGGGGATGCGCAAGGACTCATGGCGGTCGGCCGTGCAATCGGTCCGATTCTGGGTGGAGCATTCGTCGATCTCGGTTCATTGACCGGGCTCGCCGTGGTCGCAGGGGTCGGACTCGCTGGATCTGGTGCGACGGTCATCGGGGTTCAGGAGGGGAGAGAGATGCTTCCGCCGACGGATCAGCGAACCTTGTAGCGATTCGGCACGTCGGGACAATCCGTCGTAGCCTAGAGCTATGGACTTCCGGGTTCTCGGACCGCTGACGGTGCGAGAAGGGGACCGGGCGCTGAAGCTCGGTGGATACCGGCAGCAGCTTGTGCTCGCCGTGTTGCTGCTCCATCCCGAAGGCGAGCTTTCAGCGGACTTCCTGATCGATGCGGTGTGGGGAGAGCATCCCCCCCGCTCAGCTCGAAAGACACTGCAGGCGTACTTGTCACGTCTGCGGCGGGCTCTCGGAGAGGGAGTGATCGTCGCGACGCAACACGGCTACATCCTGTCCATCTCGACGTCGCAGCTCGACTCCCTGCAGTTCGAGGATCTTTCCGCTCGGGGGAATCAACTCCTGCCGTCTAATCCGGCCGGCGCTGCTGACCTTTTGGGGCGTGCGCTCTCGCTGTGGCGGGGAATGCCGTTCGGAGACCTGGGCTACGAAGCAGCGGTGCAGCCGGAAGCGCAGCGCCTCCTTGAAGTCCGCCTCACGACCCTCGAAAGTCGCATTGCCGCCGATCTGGACGTGGGTCTGGCCGCCTCGCTGGCCGCCGAGTTGGAGCAACTCGTTGAAGAGCATCCTCTGCGAGAGCGGTTCCACGAGCAGTTGATGATGGCTCTCTACCGGTCGGAACGGCAGGCCGACGCGCTGCGGGCATATCAGAATGCAAGGACGCTGCTCGGGGAGGAGCTGGGGATCGAGCCATCACGGCGCCTGGCAGCTCTGGAGGAGAAGATCCTGCTGCAGGATCCATCGATCGACGGACCGGAGGCACTCCCGCCACCGAGCGCTACGGCCCTCGAGCGAAACCCGTACAAGGGTCTGCGTCCTTTTTCGGAAGCCGATTCCGGCGACTTCTTCGGTCGAGATGACCTGATCGACACCCTTGAGCGGCGCATTCGGGAGACCGCCCTTCTGGTTGTCGTCGGCGCAAGCGGCAGTGGCAAATCCAGTGTCGTAGAAGCCGGGCTCGTGCCGCGCCTGCGGGCGACCGCGCACGAGACGTGGGAGATTGTCGAAATGGTGCCGGGGACGCACCCATTTCGCGAGCTCGCCCGAGCCTTGGGCCAATCGATCGACAGCCTCCGTGGCGATGACCTCGACCTCCTGCGGGCGGTACAGCAGGTCGCCTCCTCGGAGACCGATCGATACCTCGTGGTGATCGACCAATGCGAAGAGCTGTTCCACAGCGACGTCGACGGGCGCGATCGTGCTCGCTTCTTGCGCAACGTTGTCGAGGCGGTCGAGGACCCGTATTCGCAGCTCACCGTGGTCGCCACCCTGCGGGCGGACTTCTATGACCGTGCCATTGCGGAGCCCGGGTTCGGCCCGTTGCTCGCAGCGAATTCGCTGACGGTGGTCCCCATGAACCCAGCAGAACTGGAAGCAGCGGCGGCACGACCGGCTGCAGGTGTGGGAGTCCAACTTGAGCCCGAACTCATCGCCGAGCTCTCGAGCGATATGGCCGGCCAACCCGGATCTCTTCCGCTGTACCAGTACGTCCTGACACTGCTGTTCGACGAGCGGACGGGATCAACCCTCACTCGTTCGGCCTATCACCAGATCGGTGGCCTGCGCGGCGCTCTCGCCCTCCGAGCTGAGGGTGTGTACATCGATCTTGAGCCCGAATGTCAGATCATTGCCCGGCAACTCCTCCTGCGATGCGCGTCTCTTGGCGCGGGCCGGCCTGACACGCGAAGGCGTGTGGACCGCAGCGAGATCGACGACCTGGGCCTCGATGCCGATAGCGTCGAAGCGACTCTGGGCGCATTCGACCGAGCGCGGTTGCTGTCGTTCGATCGGGACCCGGCAACCGGACACACGACCGTAGAGGTCGCACACGAGGCTCTCCTCGCTGAATGGCCGCGCCTCCGCGGATGGCTTGACGATGCGCGCGAGGATCTCCGGCTCCATGCCACCCTCGCGACCCAGGTCGCCGAGTGGGAGAACTCAGATAGGAGTCCTGACTACCTCCTCAGCGGAGCCCGGCTCGAGCAGTATGAGGGGTGGTCGGAGGAAAGCACCATCCACCTCACGGCGTCGGAACGCGAACTCGTAGAGCGGAGCATCGACCAGCGTGACGCTGAGCGAGCGGCCGACGAAGCCCGACGCAAACACGAACTCGACGTGGAACGGAAGTCGGTTCGTCGACTGCGGTGGCTGGTCGGTGCGACCACGATTGCGGTCCTCGTCGTTGGTGCGCTATCCGTTTTCGCGATGAATCGCAGCCGGGAAGCGGTGTCCAACGAGCGTGAGGCTCGCGCTCGTGAGCTGGCCAACGCAGCGCGCAACATTGTCACGACCGATCCGGAACTCGCGGTGCTCCTGGCACTCGAAGCGGTTGACACAGCACGCTCCGGTAGCGGCCAAGTACCGAGAGAAGTCGAGGAAGCTCTCCACTTCGCTGTGAATTCGCAACGGCTCGTTGGAGAAGCGGCGGGAGCATGGAGCCTGGCGTTCGTATCCTCGAGAGAGCTGGTGGTGGGTGGGGATCGGGCTCGGATCCTCGATCCGCTCTCCGGATCGATTCTGCATGAGTTTCCCCGCAGGTTCGATTCCCCCTACATCGAATCCTTGGCCGTCAGTTCCGACGGGACTCTCCTGGCAACGGCAGAGGATGCGCACCTGGTGGTCCAGGACATCGGTTCGGGCGAGGTGGTTGTGGAAGAGGACCTTGATCACTCGATCCACGGCATGGCGTTCAGCCCTGACGGTCGTTTGGTGGGCGCCTTGGCTCCGTACGGCGACGGATTGGGAGTCTGGCGCATTGCGGACGGCCGAAAGCTTGCGGCGTTCGATGACCCGAACGGGTGGCCGCCGGAGAACTGCTGTCCACAGACAGCGTTGATCTTCAGCTCCGACAACCGTCGAGTCCTCGCAACGACCTGGTCAGGCGAGGTGTTGATCATCGATGTCGCAAGCTCCGAACAGGTAGCGACGCTCGCCGGTCACGATGGGCCGGTCTCCGACGTTGTCTACCTCCCGGACGGCCAAACGATCGTGACGAGCAGCTTCGACGGGTCGGTGAGATTCTGGGACGAGGTGACGGGATTGGAGCTCTCGTCGTTTGACGCCGACGTCGGCCAAGTGATATCGCTCGCCGCTAGCCCGGACGGAACGAGACTGCTGACCGGGGGGGACGGGGGCACGGTCAACCTCTGGCGGGCCTCGGCGGGAGGAGCTCGGCTCGAGACGACGCTGTCTCCCGGCCACCAGTCATTCGCAGGGGACGTGGCATTCGACGAGTCCGGAGACCTCGCAGCCTCGGTTGGCATCGACGAGAAGGTCCTGGTGTGGGACGTAGCGCCGCGCGGGGAGATTGCCGCCTGGGCGGCCGGCCTTCCGGTTACGTTTGCAGGCGACGGAACGCACATCGCGACGACTGGACCCGACGGGGGTAGCATTGTCATCCGGCGTACCTCCGACTGGCAGCCGGAAACCGTACTCGCCGATGTAGCGGTTGGCACGTCTTCCGAGACCGACCAATGGCGTCAGATTGGTGGCATCGCAGTCACTCCCGCACTAGACCGCGTTGTAGCCGTGACCGCCGATGATGCCGATGGGTCGGGATCGGTCACCGTGTGGGACGCAACAACCGGTAGGAAGTTGCACACGCTTCTCGAGGACGTGTTCGTCAAGGGATCGGTGGACTTCAGCGACGACGGTCACCTAGTAGCTGCCGCGGTGTGCGAACGCCCCGGGCCGACCGCCTACGTCTGGGATGTGGAAACCGGTGAGCAGGTCTTCAGCGCCCCATCGGGCGACTGCGGGCAGTCGATTGACCTGGATACGACGGGCAGGCTGCTCGCAGTGCAGGCCATTGACGAAGAAAAGCCAAACGTGCGCGTATGGGATATCGGCACGAGTAGTGAGGTGTTTGCCCGTGACCATCATCCGGCGTGGATCGGTGCCGTGCAATTCAGCCCTGACGGTTCCCAACTCCTCACCGGAGGTCGTGACGGAACGGTCATCATTTGGGACGTCGAAACCGGCGACCTGAAACGGGTGTTGATCGGCCACACCGGCGCTGTGGAAGACGCAACGTGGTCGTCCGACGGACTGTCGATCATCTCGGGGAGTCACGACGGCACCGTCCGCCTGTGGGACGTCATCAGCGGTGAAACACTCGTGGTGCTCGAAGGCCACGACACCTGGCCGCTCGTCGACATGACTCCCGACCGACGGTACGTCGTCACTGCCACGCCGGGAAGGGTTCGTGTCTGGACGCTTGATCTTGAGGTACTGACCGGCATTGCCCGGGCACGAGTACCCCGGTCGCTGTCCGCAGCGGAATGCCTCACCTACCACTTCACGGAGTGCCCAGACGCCTCATGAGACGGGTATGCAGCCATCCTGCAACCGGTGAGGTGGAAACTGCACCATGGCTGAAAGGAGGAATTGGATGCGGAAACTCCGCTTGTTGGTCGTGGTCTCATTCTTGGTGGTGGCAGCTTCCTGCTCGTCTTCGAGTGAGCCGATGGCTATCCAAATCACGAACCCACTCGGCCCGTCCGGCAGTTCCGTGCCGGCCACCGGACCGGCCGTTGACGAAGGCATCATGTGTGATGTCGTGACCTACGAAGAGGGCGACTTCTTCGACTTGGACGGCAATGCTGTTACCGATGAGGAACGCGACCAACTGATGCAGGTTGAGATGGAGACCGGCGAGGTAGTGTTCAGCGCGAAAGACGGCCGGTGGACATGCGCGGACGGTTCGGGAGCATTCGTAACTATTGAAGAGTTCACGTTGCCGATGCGGGACTACGACTTCGAAGGATCGAACGATGTCGCCACCTGGACGGTAGAGAGCGGAACGGGCGACTACGAGGACCTAGCAGGCTCGGGGAACGTGGTCGTTGACTTCTCGAAGGAGACGGTCGTCTACGACGGAGAGATACAGAAGTAGGAGAAGCAGGCTAGGCGATCGGCCCCTGCTCGAATGGCAGGGGCCGATCGCTGTCTGCGCCAAGCTGTCTGCAGTCGGCCGGAAGGCCTCTCCCATCCAATGCTGCCGACGGTCACCATCCTGCAAAGGTCAGGCTGCGATAGGCTCGCAAGACCCGAGGGAGAGGATCGCTAGATGACAAGGTCGGGCATTGCAGAGATCGACCAAGGCGATGAACGTGGGGCGCACGCATCTCAGCGACTGGCGAGCAGCCGAATCGGTTGGTTGACCACGGTCGCACCGGACGGAACGCCGCAGATTTCGCCGATCTGGTTTCTGTGGGACGGCGACGAGATTCTCGTCTACAGCCTCGACTCTCCTCGCGCTCGCAACGTTGCTGAGCACCCTCGCGTCTCACTCAACCTCGACGGAAACGGTCTGGGTGGTGACATCGTGATCGTTGAGGGCACCGCTCGGATCGACAACGAGACCCCGAACGCGGCAGACAACCCGGCCTATCTCGCGAAGTACCTGCCGATCATGGACGAGTTCGGCTGGACCCCGGAGTGGTTCGCCGGACGCTATTCGGTGCCGATCCGGATCACCCCAACCAGATTCCGCTACTGGTAGCGGGCGCGCTCGCCGCTCGGCTCTACGAGACGGGGCAGAGACTCGGACTGGGCGGATCCGACCCTCCGGGAAGATCACTGAAGAAGCCGGCGACCGGAGTGAAACCCGGTGCGCCGTAGTTGAACGAGTGATCTGCCGCGCCAGTCGTGTTCGACGAACGTAAGAAGTACATGTTCGACCGCCCGCGGAAGATTCCGACGGTATCGACGTCCCCGCCTTCCCAGGACCCGAAGACGGCATGGTCGCCGGGTGCCCCGTAGGAGAACGGACGTGCTGCGCCCGAGACGAAGCTGACGAGACCGTTCGATGGTCGGTAGACCCCCACGGTGTCGACGCCGTCACCGTCGAGGTCGGCCACGATCGGTTGATCACCCGGGTTGCCGAACGGGAAGTCGTACTCCGCGGCACCGAGCCCCACATCACCGGAACCGAGGCGATTGATGATGTAGAACCGCTGGTTCGACGGCCGGTAGATCCCTACCGTGTCGAACCCGTCTCCGTCGAAGTCGCCGGCAACAGGTATGTCGCTCGGGTTGCCGAAGTAGAACGAGATGTCGGCGATTCCCTGCGTGTTTGAGTTGCGTAGGTATACATAGCCGTCCGAACGCCGGTAGAGCCCGGGGGTATCCACCCCGTCGCCATCCCAGTCGCCCATGAAGGGCTGATCGCCCGGGTTGCCGTAGTAGAAGGCGGTCGTGGCGGCCGTGAGCGGGTCACGCAGATACCAGTAGCCACGGGTTGTGTCGACCACCCCGACTCCAGCGCTGTCGGGAGCGGTCTGCGTTGGCGGCTCGCAAGCGCCAGAGACCCGGAACGCCTCGGCAGCAACCAGGGCCGCGAATTCCGGTTTGCCGGCGTCGGAGAGGTGGTAGCCGCTGGAGTTCAACACATACGGGTGAGATCCTGAGTAGGCGTACCAGTCGACGACCGTCACGTTGTTGAACCGTTGCGGGAGGCTATTGATAAGAGCGTTTGTTGACGCTTCCCAGTCCCGTGGGATCCGGATGTTGACGAAGATGACTCTGGTGATTCCTCCGGTACGGGCCATGAACGTCTCGATCTGGCTGAGGCTCAGCGGAGGATTGGTGCCAAGAGCAACGATGAGCACATCAGGCACTCCCTTGGCCTTGATTCTGGCCAGTGCATCATTCGCCTTCGAAAACGTGCGGCCGATCACGCCATACTCCTCATCGCCGATGGGGCTGCTGCCGTCGGGTCCGGCCCCTCGGATTCCGGGAATCGCCTTGCGAAGGTGATCGGTCACTTGCCAGGTGATCGAGTCGCCGATCATGGCGTAGGAGACATCGGCGCTCTGAGCGACCGGGGTCTCGGCGAACAGCACCGATGCTGCGAGCGCTGCGGCGACGACGGATGCCGCAAAGTACCTGCGGCTTCGGGTCCATTTGCTGGGGAGCATGATCGTGTTCGCCCCTCGCTGTTGCTTTCGCCATCCTAGAAGGCGGCCACCTTGTTGGTGGGTCCTAGAGTGTGGCGCCGAGGCGCATCTCGGTGGGATCGGTTCCCGCCCGGCGTGCCGCCAACGACGCCAAGAGGGTCACACATGGCCGTTACTGATCGCACTCGATGGTTCGGACTCGCGGTTCTCAGCGTGGGCGTGGCGATGATCATCGTCGACGCGACCATCGTGAACGTTGCCCTCCCGTCCATCATCCGAGAGTTCGACCTCGCGCTGGCGGACGCCGAGTGGATCAACTCGATCTATTCGCTGGTGTTTGCTGCCCTCTTGATCACGCTCGGCAAGGTCGGTGATATGTACGGCCGGCGCCGCATGTTCATGATCGGACTCGTCATCTTCGTTGGGGCCAGCATGATGGCCGGACTTTCCAGCGATGAGAGTTCCCTGATCTTCGCCCGGTTCCTTCAGGGCGTAGGAGCAGCGGTGATCCTTCCGGCAACCCTATCGACGGTGAACGCCACCTTTCAGGGGAAGGAACGCGGAATCGCATTCGGCGTGTGGGGATCGGTCATCGGCGGGATGGCGGCACTTGGCCCTCTCCTCGGCGGATGGCTCACGACCGAACACTCGTGGCGGTGGGCGTTCTACATCAACGCCCCGATTGGGGCGGTTGCGCTCATCGGAGCCTTCCTCTGGGTGAAGGAGACGCGTGACACCGAGATGCAGCGCGGCTTCGACATCCCGGGGGTCTTCCTGTCCGGCCTCGGCATGGCAGGGGTGGTGTTCGCCCTGATCGAAGGGCCACGGCTCGGCTTCTTCAACCAGATCGACACCTTCAGTGCCGGCCCGTTCACCTGGCCCGAAGACTGGATCTCGCCGGTGGTCGTGACGTTCGTGGCGGGCGTGGTCTTGCTGGTCGGGTTCATTCTGAATGAGCACCTCCGAGCCGAAGCCGGAAAGCCCGTGCTATTCGACCTCTCGCTGTTCAAGTTCAAGTCGTTCTCACTCGGCAACTCGGCGGCTGCGATCCTGAGCCTCGGAGAATTCGGCCTGATCTTCGTGCTGCCGCTCTTCCTCCAAGCCGTCTTCGGCTATTCCGCCTTCAAGACCGGGCTGCTGCTCCTTGCTTTAGCGATCGGGGCGTTTGTCGGTGGCCCAACCGCGGGGATGATCGCCACGAAGATCGGGCCCCGCCGGGTGGTCAGCACCGGTATGGGGCTCGAGGCGCTTGCGATCGCTTCGGTGGCGCTCCTCATCGCTCCCGACCGAAGTGGCTGGACGTTCATCCTTCCGTTGTTCGTCTACGGGGTCGGCGTTGGTCTGGCTAGTGCGCAACTCACCAGTGTGATCCTCTCCGAGGTTCCGCCCCGTGAGTCGGGCCAGGCGTCCGGCATGCAGTCGACCTTCCGACAAGTGGGGGCCGCGATCGGGATCGCCCTCCTCGGTACCGTGCTGTCGGCCGGCCTGCGATCGGGCACCACTGAGAACCTGGCTGCGCTCACGGATCTGCCTCCTGTGGCGCAAGAGGGCATCGTCGAAGCCGTTACCGGATCGGCCGGACAGGTGCTTCCTGGGCTCGCCGAACAACCGGGATCAGAGGCCGTCGTGGCTGCCGTGTCCGAGGCGTTTGCCTCCGCGGCCCAGACGACCGGCTTCGTTGCGGTGGCGTTCGTCTTCCTCGGCTTCCTCCTCTCGACCCAACTGCCCGACATTCGATACGCCGACCGGGCGGCCGCTCAACCTCCGGAGGAGTGAGCTATCGAGGGATGATTCGAAAGGACGCCACATGACGCGAAGAAGCCGGATGTACGACGTCCGATTCATGCAATCGTTGTTTCCGGCAGCCGAAGCCGAGGCTGCCGCGCTGGGGGAAGCGGAACCGGGTGCAGAGCATCTGATCCTGGCAACCCTCGATTTCCAGGAGGGTTCGGCCCGGCGGGTTCTCAAGCGTGTTGGCGCCGACGCCCATCAGTTTCGAGAAGCCGTGGCCTCTCAACACGCAGCCGCCGTCCGATCCATCGGGACCGAGGAGGACGCGACTGCGATTGACGATCAGCTTCCTCCGCCACCCCCTCGACCGAACAATGTGTACCGCAGCGCACCATCCGCCCGTCACGTCTTCCCGGAGGTCGTGAAGCGCGTCAAACGAGACAAGTCGCGACTATCAGGAGCGTACATCCTGCTGGTGGCGTCTCAGATGGAGTATGGAACCACTGCACGAGTTCTCGACGCGATGGGCGTCGACCGGGACGAGCTTGCCGCCGCCGCACAAGCCGAGGTCGACGCTCTCAACACCTGACAGGGGGATATCGGTTGGCTCCGACGTGGTTGACTGGTGGCCATGAACACCGGCGAACATGAGATCCTGCAGCCGGTTGACCTCTGCGATGAAGGTGGGAAGTCTCTGAACCCATCCGCCAAGGGATGGTCGAGGCGGATCCTTCACCGGGCCAACCTCGCCGGGAAGTGGGGTCGAACCAAACGGTGGGACTACTGGGCGATCCAGGCCGAACACATCATCGTTGCCATCACGGTGGCCGACATCGACTACGCCGGATTGGTGACCCTCGACTGGATCGAACCCGAGTCGCATCGCTCGGGGGGCCGGTCGGTCACGATTCCGCTCGGCAACGGCGTCGATCTCCCAGATGAACCCGCGACCGGCCGGCTCGACTTCGACAGCCGCAACCTCGGCGTGTCGATCGTGTACGGGGACACCTCCACGGAACTCCTCGCGCGCTGGAAAGAGAAACGCGGTGGGTCGGGGAGTCTCTCGGCGACGGTTGCTCAACCCGATGGGCATGAGTCGCTCAACGTCGTGATCCCGTGGACGACGACGCGGTTCCAGTTCACCTCGAAACACCAGGCGCGACCGGCCATCGGCTCGATCACGGTCGACGGTCTGACAATTGAGATTGGTGAACCCGCCGGTGAGGCGTGGGGGATACTCGACGTCGGTCGCGGCAGGTGGCCGTATCAGACGACGTGGAATTGGGGAGGCGGCTCCGGCTACGCAGCCACCGGCCAACTCGTGGGCCTCCAAGTCGGAGGGAAGTGGACCGACGGCACCGGCTTCACCGAGAACGGAATCATCATCGACGGCCGACTCGTCAAGATCGGTGAAGACCTCCAGTGGACGTACGACTGGGACAACCCCTTGGGCCCGTGGCGCGTCCAGAACGCCGACGGAACGCTCGACGTGACGCTCACCCCGGTTCACGATCGGCACGCCAACCTCAATCTTGGCGTCCTCATGAACGAGGTGCATCAGGTGTTTGGTCGCTGGTCGGGCAGGGTTCCCAACGGTGCCGGCTCGTCGCTCTCGGTCAACAACCTGCTCGGCTTCGCGGAAGAGGCGCGATCGCGCTGGTAGTCGTGCCGAATGTACCCGCGCATGCTCTCCGGCCACGCACGTGTTGGTCAAATAGGCTTACCGTTCGACGACCGGGGAGGTTCCCATGCAGATCTCATGCTCGAAGGTGACTAATGCGCCTGCCGACAAGGTGTGGTCGATCATGACCAACCTCGAGGGTTTCCCGGACGCTATCAGCGGCATCGAGCACGTCCAGCGGCTCGACGACGGCATGGGATTCGAGATCGGCACCATGTGGCGAGAGACGCGCACGATGTTCGGGCGCACCGCTACCGAGGACATGTGGGTGACCGAGTGCGAGCCGGGCCGCTCCTACGTAGTCGAAGCGAATTCACACGGAACCGAGTATCGAACCACGCAGAGCGTCGAACCAGACGGCGATGGAGGAAGCGTGTTGTCGATGTCGTTCTCCGGCAACCCGACTGGGACGATGGCGAAGGTCATGTCGGCGACGATTGGACGCTTGTTCGTGAACGCAACCCGGAGAGCCTTCGAACAGGACCTGGCCGACATCGCATCAGCGGCGGAGGGCTCCTCCTAGGAGAAGACGACGGTTCGATGGCCGATGAGGAAGACACGTTCCTCGACGTGAGCACGGACGGCGCGTGACAGCACGAGACGTTCGATGTCTCGACCGGCCGTCACCATGGACGCCGGCGTGTCCGCGTGGTTCACCGGAGTGACATCCTGCGTGATGATCGGACCTTCGTCGAGGTCGGCCGTCACATAGTGCGCAGTCGCTCCGATGAGCTTCACGCCGCGCTCCCACGCCTGGTGGTAGGGCCGGCCGCCCTTGAAGCCGGGGAGGAAGGAGTGGTGGATGTTGATGATCCGTCCGGCGAGCCGTTCACAGACTTCGGGGCTGAGGATCTGCATGTAGCGAGCAAGGACGACCAGATCGATCCGGTAGTCCTCGATGAGGCTGAGGAGCTCTTTGTCGGTCTGCGCTCTGGTCTCGGGAGATACGGGGATGTGGCGAAACTCGATACCTTCGCGAACGACGATATCGCGCAGATCCTCGTGATTGGAGACCACGATCGGGATGTCGGCCTCGAGCTCTCCCGAGTGGTGGCGGATGAGCAGGTCGAGGAGGCAATGGTCGTACTTTGACACCAAGATCATCACTCGCGGCCGATCGTCGACCCGCCGGACTCGCAGGTCGCCGCTGAACTCCTGGACGCGCGATTCGAGATGGTCGATGACCTGTCGCGGGTCTTCGAGATCGTCCTCGAAGACGGTGCGCATGACAAACGTATTGGTCGCATGGTCGGTGAACTGCTTGTTCGCGATGATGTTGGCGTCGAGTTCGAGGAGCCCGGCTGCAAAGCTCGCAACGATTCCGCGTGCGTCGGCACACGTCAGGGTGAGAATGAATTCGTTCATGACCCCTGGAGGGTACCGCTCGAATTCGGCGGCGGGCTCGATTGGCGTGGTGTCCTTGTGATTGTGAACAATCAGGGAACACCCCCTCGATCTGGAACAGACCGCCGTAGGGTCATCGTTGAGTCCATGAGCTCACCGAGGAGACCTGCAACGTGGAAACCCTGAAGCGCTTTCGTTGGCCGATCGTAGGAGTCGGGATCGCTATCGCCGTCCTGGCGTTCCTCGCCTTCCGGCCAGACAAGCTGTTCGTCGACGACGCGGTCGACGAGTCCTTGGCAGACGCGTTCACCACAAGCACTGCGCAAGCTGCTCCACCCGAAACGACGACCTCGACCACCGCTGCGACGGAGGACACACAACCGGCGGAAGAGAGCACTACTTCGACGACCCAGCCACAGACCACCACAACCACGGCGCCATCTGCACCGGTGCAGGTCAGCACGGGAGCCTTCTACGGCATTGACCACTCGGCCGAAGGCACCGCCGCGGTGTACGGACAGGACGGCACGTACGTCTTGCGCTTCGAGGACGACACCGACATCCAGAACGGGCCCGATCTCTACGTCTGGGTGTTGCCATCCGATGACTATGAAGGCGGCACACCACCCGACTACATCGACCTCGGGAAGATCAAAGGCAACGTCGGCGGACAGAACTACGCGTTGCCGACGGAGTTCGACCCGGACGAGCATCGGTTCGTGTTGGTGTGGTGCGATCGGTTCAGCGTTCCTTTCGCCGCAGCCCCGTTGGGGTAGGCTCGTTCGTGGACGGCGACGTCCGCGGGGAGTCGGCGGCCTGGAGCTACGCTCCTTCGCCATGGTGAAGCACGATCGATGGGCCGAACCCGACATCCTCGCGGAGTTCAACAAGCGGGAGTACCGCGTGCTCGAGGTCCGTGTCGGTATGACGTTGACCCACACCGGGTCCAGGTTCACAGGAACGGTCGCTCAGTTCACGCGGGGCGGGGAAGTCGTCCTCATGGATAGGTGGGGCGAACAGCAAACGTTCCCGGCACACGATGGCGCGTTCATGCACAACGGGAGTCGCGTGAGCATGCGGGACCCTGCGCCGTCCCCGCGAGCGGAGCCTCGCTTCACCGCCTCGGGCTCGATCGACGCCGGGGAATCGCGAGCTCGGATCGCTAGGGCAAGCCGGATCTGGGTTGAGGGCCTCCACGACGCAGAGTTGATCGAGAAGATCTGGGGCGACGACCTCAGGGAGGCGGCAGTCGTTGTTGAACCCCTCCACGGAGCGGACGACCTGGTGAACGCGGTTGCCGGCTACGCGCCGAGCCCCACCCGCCGCCTCGGGGTGCTCCTCGATCACCTCCTCGAGGGATCGAAGGAATCCCACATCGCTCAGGCCGTTCGCAATCCGGACGTCCTCATCTGTGGCCACCCGTATGTCGACATCTGGGCAGCCATCAAACCGGCAACGATCGGCATCGCCGAGTGGCCGGAAGTTGAACATGGCCGGCCGTGGAAGGAGGGCGTTCTCGAGAGCCTCGGCCTGGATGTCGCATCCGGCTCGTTTTGGGCTCGCGTCCTGGACTCGGTGACGTCCTATCGCGACGTCGAAACACCCCTGGTGAACGCAGTCGAGCAACTCATCGACTTCGTGACCGCAGACGACGCCATTGATGGGTGACGCAACGGTGAATCGTCGAGGCCAGCATCCGGGCTGCACCCTCCAGAGCGCTGGGGTGCTCAGCCCGTGTTGCGCATCCCGGCGGCGATCCCATTTACCGTGAGTAGGAGTGCCCGCTCGAGCGTGGGATCGGTTTCGCCTGCGCGTCGCCGAGCGAGCAACGTCACCTGGAGCAGGTTGAGGGGATCGAGGTAGTAGTCCCGCACGGACAACGTTCGCTTGAGGACGGGAAGCCGGTCGAGAATGCCGGTCCCAGTCAGGTGCTCGATCTCTGCAACGGTGCGCTGATACTCCTCCCGGATCCGATCGAACAGGTGATGGTGCTCCGGCGCGACCAGATCCTGGACGTAGCGTGACGCGATCTCCAGGTCGGTCTTGGCGAGTGTCATCTCGACGTTGGAGATGAACGTCTGGAGGAAGAGGAACTCCTCGTACATCTCCTGGACAACGTCCCACCTTCCATCCCGGCGCATCGCGGCAAGACCCGAACCCACGCCATACCAGCCCGGCACGATCTGGCGCGACTGTGTCCAACCGAACACCCATGGAATTGCCCGTAGATCATCGAGGCCGGTGCCGCCACCCGGGCGTCTCGCAGGACGAGAACCGATGTTCATCTCCGCAAGTTCCTCCACCGGGGTTGCTGCGAGGAAGTAATCGACCAAACCCGGCGAATCGACCAGATCCCGATACGAGGAGAACGAGGCTTGCGACAGCGCCTCCATCGTGTCGGTCCAACGATCGAGAACGTCCTTTGACTGGCGAGAAGAGCGGTGGAGGACCGAGGCCTCGAGAACCGACGAGAGCGCAAGTTCCAGGTTGCGATGAGCAAGGCTCGGCAGTCCGTACTTGTCCGAGATGATCTCGCCCTGTTCGGTGACCTTGATGCGGCCGTCCACGGTGCCAAATGGCTGGGCGAGAATTGCCTGATGGGTCGGTCCGCCGCCACGTCCAATCGTTCCGCCACGTCCGTGGAACAGGCGAAGCGTGACACCGTGCCGGCGGGCGGCGTTGTGAAGCAGGCGTTGTGCCTTGTAGATCTCCCACTGTGATGTTGTGATCCCGCCGATCTTGTTGGAGTCGGAGTAGCCGAGCATCACTTCCTGGATGTCGCCCCTGAGGCGGATAACCTCCCGATACGGGGGGCTGCTCAACAGAGCGTCCAGCAGGTCCCCAGCATCGCGGAGCGCATCGGGTGTCTCGAGGAGTGGCACGAATCCGACTCTGGCGAACCCGCCGTGGAGATCGAGGAGTCCAGCGTCGCGAGCAAGGACCGCTGCCGCCAGGACATCATCTTCGCCGGACGTCATCGAGACGATGTACGACTCGATCGTGGAGGGGCCGAATCGGTCGAGTGCTGCGCGGATCGTCTGGAAGGTCTCGACGACGGAGGACGACGCCTCGGGCAGCGTGGTGGTAGGAGCAGCCAGGGGGCGCCCGCGTGTGAGATCCTCCGTAAGGAGCTGGCTCCTCGTCGGCCGCTCGAGGCCGGCGTAGTCGATGCCGATGCGGTTGTAGAGGTATTCGAGTACTTCGTGATGACGCGCAGCGTGCTCGCGGATGTCCATGGTCGCGAGATGAAAGCCAAAAGTCTCGACGTTTCGCATGAGCCGCAACACAACTCCGTTGGCAATGAGTTCTCCGGCATCGCCGAGCAGCGAACGATGGAGGATGCCGAGGTCGTCGAGTAGATCGCGGCTACTGCGGTAGTCCTCTCCCGGAACGTGGCGTGCTCCCTCCGCGTGCCGCTTCCGCGTGTTCGCGAGACGCTCGTGGATGAAGGCGCACTTCAACCGGTACGGTTCGCCGCGGTTGAGCGTCCGAAACCGAAGCCACACCTCCGGCAGCGATTGACGATCAGCGGCAAGGGAGTCGGATAGCTCATCACTCACCTGTCGGTATCGCGATGAGGTGGAGAGTTCTTCAGCCAGCCTCTCCACCTGGGTGCTCACAGCGCGAAGCGCATGGTCGTGTTGGACCTCGAGAACCCGCATCGTGACTTCGGCTGTCACCGACGGGTTCCCGTCCCGATCGCCGCCTACCCACGTACCGAATCTGATGGGGGCCGGTCCCGACGCTACGCTGCGCCCCAAGCGCTGCAACCCAACGGCGATCTCCTCTCCAAGCTGGGGCAGCACATCCGTCGACAGCTGATCCAGATAGAACATGGCGGAACGCGCTTCGTCGATCGGCTGAGGTCGCTGAGATCTCAGTTCGTCGGTCTGCCAGATCTGGTCGATGATCTCGGCGACACGCCGGTCTATGCCCGCTCGCTTGGCAGAGGAGATTCCGCCCTCATTCCGCGCAACCAGGAGGTCTGCGATTCGGCCGAGTTTTGTAAGGAGCGTGCGGCGAACCGCTTCGGTTGGATGAGCCGTGAACACCGGACGCAGCTCGAGGCGACCCAGCACGTCTTCCAAGACATCAGCTTCGGGTCGCGCAGCGAGGATCCGGTCGATCGTCGCCGCAAACGTGCGATCCTGGTCTGCAACGGCCAGGTCGTCCACCCGGTGTGTCTGCTCTGCAACGTTGGCGAGATGGAAATAGGCAGAAAACGCCCGCACCAGATTGACCGCCTGCTCCAAGTCGAGCTCTCGCAGCACCGTGCGGAGGCGCGCACCTACGGCTTGGTCGCCGTCAGTCCGGCTCGACTTCGTGAGGAGACGGACCTCCTCGACGAGCTCGAGCAACTCGTGCCCGTGCTGGCGCTTCAGAGCGTCGCCCAACTGAGAACCGAGTCGACGGATGTCGGCCCGGAGGCGATCGTCACCAACGTTGTCTGAAACGGTGTCCATGGTCTCGAGAGGCTACCCCCGCTCGTACGCGCATCTTCGACCCATAGCCCTGGCCCAATCTCAGTGCGCCGTAGGGGATTCTCGCCATACGCTCAACAGGAAGCCCCCAGCCATTGTGGCGAGGAGAAACGCGACCGCCGCGACCGACGGGATACTGGAGTCGGGGTTGCCCGGACGGGGTTGGCCGAACTGGAAGAAGAAGTCGATCGCGGGCGTCAAGAGAACCACGGTGGGTGCGGCGACGAACGCGAAGCGAACGACGGCACCCCAATCCTCCCGACGGGTGCGCCAGTTGTAGGCGATGGCACCAGCCAGCGCCGGCAGCGCGAACAGGGGGCTGAACCCGGGAGCTGCGAACGCAGTCAAGAGACCGAGGGCAACCCACCACACGAGGAACCCAGGCCCGGCCACGCGCCGATTGATCGGCGCGCGGCTGTTCAACCAGAACGCCAGCGAGGCACCGATACCGAACGAGACGATGAAGTAGGCGTACGCCTCGAACACCGACGGCGTCGGACGAATCGCGACAATGAGAAGCCACACCAGCGTGGCGACAAACGTTGCCACGAGGCTGAGGAGAAGGGCGATGCCGCTACTGCGGGCGAGCGATCCTGCCGTATGCGTGCGTCGCCGCACGGAACGAAATACCCCGAACACGAGCAGCGCCGCGGCCAGCAACGCAGCTGCAACCGACCACGATGCGGCGTACTGGACGAAGAAGGGGCGGAGGGTGAAGTACACGGAATCGCCCGAATTGGGAGTCGATCCGAGGTCGAGGTCTCCGAAGTGCTGGGCGATGCCGAGCGCGTTCGATCCGTGGTGTTGTACGGAGCCCCCGCTGACCGACTCGAGGTCGTCGGCTGGGGAGTGGTAGATCGGCGATCCCCGCATGTAGGCAAAGTGGAAGCCGGGTACTCCGGCGTTGCGGAACGGGTCGAAGTCCGTTCCGAAGTCACCCATGAGGGCGGTGATCTCAGCGATGAACGAAAACGCGCTCGGGTTCGATACCACCGCGGAATACTGACCGACCAGCCAGGTTTCGGAGCCGGAGGTCTCAACGAGCGATGAAGGTCCAGCGCCTCCAACGGCTTCGAGGTTCACGACGAGAGCGATGTTGCGGAAGACCGGACTCTCGCCAACGAATGCCCGGGAGCCATACCGAGGATTGGGTTCTTCGCTGTCGGTGAACAGCAGGATCACGTCGTTGCGCAGCTGCGGCCCGGCGAGGATCGCTCGGCCCGACTCCAACAGCGTGGCGACCGCCGCGCTGTTGTCATTTGCGCCGGGAGTTGCTGGAACCGTGTCGTAGTGGGCCATCAGAGCGATAGCACCGGTGGTGGAGCTTCCGGGAATCGTCGCCATGATGTTGATGACATCGACCGGCTCTCCATCTTCGAAATAGTTGGGCGCCGAGATCGTCTGGAGCTCGGGCTCGAGGCCGAGTCCCTCAAGTTCGGCAATCAGATAGCGCCGGACCTCGGCGATCGCCGCCGAGCCCATTGGGTGCGGCTGTTGTGCGATGACCTCGATGTGTTCGACTGCTCGAGCAGCAGAGAACTCGGTCTCGGGAACATTGCTCGGCAGCGCAGCAGGAGGCATGACGGAGGAGAACCCGACGGCGATGAGGACGAGGACGACGGCGCACGGAATGAGTTTGAAGGCCCACACAGGCCGCTGTGCAGACTGGTCGACCGATCCGGGGCCCATCGGTGCCTCCGCAGCGTTGACTCGCTTGGATTGAGCGTACGTGAGCTTGGTCGCCGCGCTGTAGGGACCGACGACCCTTGTAAGCGGAAGGCCACCACCAAAGACGCCACCACCTCGTTGCCAGACTCCACGATTCGGGCTGAGGTCAGGCGCCCGCGAAATCGATGACGCGTGTGATCGTGCCTTGACACATGCCCATCGTGACTTCCTTTGCCCATGTTGCGCCGTCCTCCAGAGGCGAGAACATCAGCGTTTCCACGTTGGGCTCCGGTGGCCACTCCCACGGTCCCGAGGGCGGTAGACCGCCCTGGCATTCGATCTCGCCGTCCCACGCGTCGTACCACGTGCCGGTCACGAGCAGCTGCAGCGTTCTCGTTCCGTCGGCTGCATCTTCGACGACCCCGCTGAGCGTGAACCGGTGGCTGCCGGTTGCCTCGCCGGTGCAGATGCCACCTGCTCGCACGAATCCTTCGGCGTCCATCCAACCCGAACCGCTGACCTCAAGGCTCTCGGCTGCTGGGAATACGTTGACCGTTGCAGTCCCAGAGGACGTGATCTCGGATTCCCCGTCGGGTCCGAGCTGACACACGTAGCGCTCGTCGAAGAGAACCGTGAACGTCTCAGGCACGTCTTCCAGCATCTCGATGTCGGGATCCGTCGTCGGCACTTCGGACGTCCCGCCGCCAACCGCCGGTGTTGTTGTCGTTGTGGGTGTCGTCGGGGCAATGGTGACCGTGGTGTCGGATGGCTCGGACTCACCAGCACACCCCGCGGAGAGCACCAGGGCGGTCGATACGACCGCGGCTGCGGCAGCGCGATGCCGCTTCTGTCCCATGCGATCATCATCGCGCCGACCAGCCCGATTCGCCAGGATTGATTCATCAGGCCAGGGCAGGTGATAGTCACATCTCGGCCAGCGCAGGAACCACCTCTGTCCCGAGGCGTTCCACCGGTGTGCCTTGGTAGTCGTCGAACACGTTGAAGATGACGTGGTCGAATCCGAGTTCGGCCATAGGCCGGATCTGGTCGATGATCTCAGACGCCGGTTGCCCGGTGTAGAAGAACCCTCCGACCGTCTTGGAGATCTCGTCGTAGTCCCGCCCGAAACGCTCACAGTGGGCTCTGAGCACATCCAGCTTATGGCTGAGCCCCTCGGGCCCGCCGAAAACGAACAAGTTGCACGCGTCTGCATACTGGGCGACCATTCTCAGCGTCTTCTTTTCCCCAGAGCCGCCAATGAGAATCGGCGGGTGCGGTTTGGTGAGCGCCTGCGGGCTGTTGATCGGTTCAGCCAGCGTGAAGAGCTCGCCGTTGATCGGGGAGCGGTCACCATCCCACATCCGCAAGATGATCTGGAGCGTTTCTTCGAGCTGCTCGAACCGCTCGGCCAATGGGGGATATGGGAGGCCGAGTCCGAGTGCTTCGCGTTCATACCAGCCTGCGCCGATGCCCAGCCAGGCCCGGCCGCCGGAGAGAACGTCAAGGGTGGTGACGGCCTTCGCGAGGTATCCGGGATGGCGATAGTTGACGCCGGTCACAAGGGTGCCGAGCCTGATCCGCTCGGTGATTCCTGCGAGGTAGGCGAGGGCGGAGTAGGCCTCGAGCATGGCATTGTCCGCGGGACCGATCATCGGCTCCAGCTGGAAGAAGTGGTCCATCACCCACAACGTGTCAAACCCGCCGGCGTCGGCTGCTTCTCCGATGGTTCGCAACGCCGGCCCGATAGCAGGATCACCGCCCGGCCAGGTGAAGTTGGCGACCTGAATACTCGCCTTCATGAGACGACCCACGGACTCTGGTCCACCGGCCCCGTCGCCACTCGTGCAGTGTTCATCCTCTTCCTCCCCGGATACACCTCGGTCCACCCATGCTTGCCACGCTACCGATGAGGTTGTGGTTGTCAACGGCGCGCCCGGACGCCGCCGCTTCCGGCCGCAGGGAAAGCGAATCCGGGAGACGGGCAATGGATAGCCACCGGCACCACGGCCGCGCCGGCCAGTCTTGAAGGTTCGTTGGTACGAACCCGATATCGCCGACGGCTGCAGGTGATTGTTAGAAGAGGACGTGTTCGAGCGCAGCCACGACCGCCGCCACATCGCCGGCCGGATCTCCTGCTCGAATGACTCGCGCTGGCGGGAGTGCGGGATCGCGCTCAATGGGTCGCCTATGCTCGGATCGGTGCCGTCGGGCCGTCTTCCTGCGGCTGACCTCCCCACCAAACGGAGCAACTATGGGGCAACGACTGGACAACGCGACCTCCCTCTACCTCGAGGCGATCCGAGACGGGGACTACGTCGAAGCCATCAACACGTATGCCGGGGCTCGATACACCCAGCACTCCACACCGGTCAAGGATGGCAAGGAAGGGTTCATCGAGTTCTTTGCCGACTTTGTCCAACGCAACCCGACACGCGAGATCGAGATCATTCGAGCGTTCGAGGACGGCCCCTACGTGTTCCTGCATGTCGTGCAGATCCTCGACGACGGCCGGTACCGCTACGTCACAGCCGACATCTTCGACACCGACGAGGACTGCAAGCTCATCGAGCACTGGGACATCATCGGAGAACTCCGTGAAACCACCGCAAGCGGTCGCAGCCAGATTGACGGGCCGACCGAGATCTTGGACCTGGACAAGACCGAGGACAACAAGCAGCTCGTGATCCGATTCGTCAACGAGGTCCTCCTCACCGGCGACTACAACCGCCTGTCCGAATTCATGGCCCCCGACTACGCCGAACACAATCCCGACGTCGCGGACGGCGTCGAGTCGCTTGAGGCCTACGCGATCGAAACAGAGATGGGATACATCAAGCTGCACAGGGCCGTGGGCGCCGGCAACTTCGTCGCGACCCTCGCTGAGAGCGAATCCGAAAGAAGACGGCGCGCCGTCATCGATCTGTTCCGCCTCGAACACGGCAAGATCGTCGAGCATTGGGACGTGGTCGAAGTGATCACCCCCGAGGACACCTGGGTCAACTCCGGGAAGTTCTGACGTTTGCCGAGACTCGCGACACCGGTTGTCTGCGTCTCGACCCCTAGCGCCCCGTTTCTGCCAGTCGTTTGATCTCCAGCAGCATCTTGCGACTCATCACGAATGTGATGGCTTCGATGGGGAAGCGCCCGAAGGCGAGCCTGGTAGCGAACCCGGGGGAGTAGTCGCTACGGCCGCGCGTGAGGAGTCGACTCCTCCCTGCAGATCCCGACTGGACGGCGAACTGCCACGTGGAGATTCCCCAGCTCTCCTCCGCCGCGACGTCGGCCGGGGAGCCGAAGAGAACCAGGGTGTGCGGTGGCTCGACGACTTCGATCCGCAGCGGCGGTGCCGTCGGATGAAGGTAGACCTCATCGCCGACCTCGGGATGCTGGTACTCCGGGAGGATCTCGGTGGTGTTGGTGATCTTGCACCCGACCATGTTCTCGAGCGTCTGGTAGGTGTAGAAGCCGCCGCGCCGCTGCCCGATTTGAGCAATCCACGGCCAGACCGCTTCCGGCGGCGCTGCGATGTCGATACCGAGGGTGTAGGACCACTTGGGGTCCGGAACGAGTTCGTCGCCGGGAAGGGGATCGGTCGCCTCGCTTCCCGTCGTCCCCCAGCGCAAACGCTTCCGTCCCACGAACGGGGTCGCAACCAGATTCCAGGCAACAAGACCGGCGCCCTCGAGAGCAGCAAGAACGCCGACGCCGGGTGAATGGGTGCTTGTGGCCATGCCTCCTCCTCAAGACCATTCTGCCCGCTCGGCCGCATAGAGCGAGCGGTATCCGCCCGGGCAGCGTTGGCCAGACCGAACATCACCGGTCACGTAGGCCCTTGCCGTCCAGGATCTTCTGGGCGTACTCCTCGACCCGTGCCTCGCGGGTCTTGGCCTGCTTGGCATCGGAGAAGTACAGGTTGTACTCCCGCCGCCGACCCGGGGTCAGCGACTCAAACGCAGCCGCGAGTGCCGGGTCTTGGTCGAGACGATTCTGGAGTTCCTCGACAAGGACAAGTTCGGGAGCCGGGCCTACTTCCAGGCCAGCCGCCTCGACTTCGATGGCCTCGTCGATGTAGGCCCTAACGGTGTCGGTCAGCCGCTCCACATCCTGCACCGAGGTGAACCGAATGCGGCGAGCCGATCGAGAGTTCGGTCCCTGCTCCTCGAGAACGCCAGCTTGATCGTTCAACAAGGCACCTTTGAAGAACATGAGGGCCAGGAACTCGTTCATCTCCTGGAGGATGACGATGTTCTTGCCCCCAAAGCTGTAGCAGGGCTTGCCCCACTTGATCTCTTCAGTGAGCCCACAGCCCAGCAGCGTCGGACGCAGGCCGATCATTTCCTCCGGCCACCTGTCCGACTGCTTGATGTAGGAATCTACGTCCGGGTTCACCGCTCCTCCGATCAGCGAAAGCACGGGTGCGTCACCATCCGCCGGTACCTCTTGAGACAATACCGCTTGGTAGCGCTTCGAGCGGTCGAGCAGTTCGAAGTGCGGTCAGCAATTGGGGCGCGGGTTCTTCTGGCATAATCGGCCGGGTGGACAACGAAGAAGCAAAGAGGGTTCTCGACCGCGTCTATGCCGAGCTGCGCAGTGAGCCCTACAGCGAACTCGTAGCTCGATTCCTGCACAAGCAAGACGTACGCGAGGTTGTGGCGGATTCCGGTGCGGTGTACCAAGTTGAGGCGCAAGCCTTCTGGGATGATCCTCGCCAGCCTGGGAACCTGAGGGTGATGATTGCGGCTGACGACGGCGGGTGGCGGGCATCATTTAGCCCTCTGTCCACGGACTTCATCGTCGCCCCTGACGGCTCATTTGTGGGCGAGTGACGGCGAACTGGCCAACTATCAGGTGTGGACACACGAGCCACGAGGACCCCGGCGACCCACAGGCTTTGGTAGCGTCAATCAAGAATCCTGGGAGGTGCCATGCCGGGCGGATCGAAGTACGAAGGGTCACCGGAGAGGCTCATTCAATACACCGCGGTGATCGAACAGAGCGAGAGCGGCGCGGAGGTGAAAGGTGCCAAGAACCCCTACACCTCTCGCAACGGGCACATGTTCAGCTTTCTCGACAGCGGTGGGACGATGGCGCTGCGGCTTTCGGGCGAGCTCACTGAGGAGTTCCGTTCGCGATACGACAGCGGCGACGTGATCCAGTACGGCGCCACGATGCGGGGCTATTCGTCAGTACCGGCCGAGTTGCTTGCTGCCACCGATGAGCTGGCCGGCTGGTTCGACAAGGCCTGGATCTGGATCGGCTCGCTGCCACCGAAGACGAAGTAGCGGACCCTCGGTAGCGTTGTGATCATGACCGAGCCCGCCCCGATCGAATCTGCGGATGTGGCTGCCGTGTTCGCCTCCTACCCCGAGGCCGTCCGGCCGAGGCTGTTTGCCTTGCGCCAACTCATTCTCGACACAGCCGAAGAAACCAGCGGTGTCGGCGCCATCGAGGAAACCCTCAAATGGGGCCAGCCCGCCTATCTGACCAGTGAGACCGGAAGCGGAAGCACGATCCGGATCGCCCCGACCGGGCCGAAGTCCGGTCATGACTATGCGATGTACTTCATTTGCCACACTGACCTGGTTGCGACCTTCGAGCACATGTTCGGCGACGTATTCACCTACGAGCGGAACCGAGCGCTGCTCTTCGAAGTCGGCGACAACATCCCGAAGGCTCAGCTCCGAGAATGTGTGGCAATGGCCTTGACCTACCACCGGTCGAAGGTGTGACCCGGGCAACCGGATCAGAGCTCGTCGGTGCCACTGCAAACGTCGTGAGGAGTCCCATGATTCCCGCGACCACCGCGAGTGAACTTGGCTGCGAGAACATCGGGAGGAGGTGCGCCGGATACGCCGATTCCGAAAATCGTGGAGGTCGTCAGCTTCTGCCTTCGGTGGCTGCTGCGTCGAGGATCAGGGCCAATTCGGCGGGTCGGCTGACCATCGGCCAGTGCCCCGAGTCGATGTCGACGAACCTGACATATCTGGCGCGGCTGAGCTCGGGGACATCGCCGGCGTCGATCCACGCTCTTGCCTGGTCGGGACTGTATTCGGGGCACACCAGGAACACGGGAACGTCAAAACGCTGATCGTCGCTCAGACGTACGATGCCCTTCGAGACCCCCTCAGGAACGGGAACTGATCCCGAGGCGATGCGTTCCCGGTCGGCTCGATTCAGGTCGGCCGCGTCGGGGCCTTCGAACGGTGCCCAACCCGGGAAGGCCATTGCCCCGTCGACGGTTGGGAAGAAGTCGGCGTAGTGGGCGCCATCGGAGCACGGGAAGCCACCCACCAGCACAACCCGACTGATCGCCTCGGGTCGCTGGTCAGCGACCATCCAAGCCAGGGCGGAGGCGGCCGAGTGCCCGACGATCATCGGCCGATCGGCCCGATCAACGGCGGTCAGGACGGCCGTCAACTGCTCAGCCAGCGTCGCCGTGGTCGAGGCGTCGTCGACACCCGGCAAGGCCACAGGGAGCACCCGATGCCCATGGCTTTCCAGTTCGCTACAAACGTCGGCCCAGATCGACCGGGTCAGCCACAGACCGGCGATGAGAATGATGTCCATGGGGCAGAGCCTAGAACCCGGTCCAGTCACTGTCGGCGGCCATGCCCACCATTGGCCACAGCGAAGCGCAGTGGCGTCGCCACCGAGTGGGCAGGGGAGGGGAGAGGCCGGAATACCGAACCTGTACGTCACAGGAGGGGTTCGGGGATTGAGCGCGTCGGTTTCGGCAATCGAGCGCGCGGTGCGGCGCTACTGGGTGGCTCGGCTCGACATCTGCTGGATGGCCCATCGGTTGCCAGTCTTTGGTTCCCGCCATACCTGCTGGGCTATACCGCATCACGAGGCTGACGGTGAAGAGGACATCACGTGCTCTCGTGTCGTTCCGCAAGGGGAGGGCCTTCCCTGCATGGGTTTCCGAAGCCCATATCTCGTACTTGACATAACGTGGTTTATGGGCGCAAGGAGACAGAGGGAAGAACGCCCCTAGCGCCCTCGCACCCAGCCTGTATCATCCCGCCACGACGCAAAGGAGTGCTGTGGCCGTCGAATACCCGACCTCGGAGATGACCGCAGATGCCGAGCTGCTCCGAAAACGAGTCGAAGAGCTCGAAGCCAAGAACGCGAAGCTCGTCGCTACCACCAAGAAGGACCAGCCGCTCAAGCCCTACCAGATCGAGCTTCTGAAGCTCCAGCGACATCTCGAGACCAAACAGACCCCCATGATCGTGCTGTTCGAAGGACGCGACGCCTCCGGCAAGGGTGGAACGATCCGCCGAATCACCCGATTCATGAACGAGAAGCGTTATCGCGTCGTTGCGCTCGGCAAACCCACCGAGGCGCAGCTGACCCAGTGGTACTTCCAGCGTTACGTCGAGCGGTTTCCGACGGGCGGCGAGATGGCCCTCTTCGACCGGTCATGGTACAACCGAGCTCTGGTCGAACCCGTGTTCGGTTTCTGCACGATGCGACAGTATCGCGACTTCTTGAAGGGTGTGGTCGGATTCGAGAAGGACATCGTTCGACAAGGAACGGTGCTTGTGAAACTGTACTTCAGCGTCGACAAGGATACGCAGGCGTCCCGCTTCGCCAGGCGGATCAACGACCCCCTGCGCCAGTGGAAGCTGAGCGAGATCGATGTCCAAGCTCAGGAGTACTGGAACGAGTTCACAGAAATGAAGCATCGGATGCTCGAACGGACGTCGTCGGAGGTCGCTCCGTGGACCATCATCCGCTCCAGCATCAAGCCCAAGGCCCGCATCAACGCAATGAAGGTGATCCTCAACGCGGTCAACTATGCCGACCGAGATCCCGACCTTGACTTCACGCCTGATCCCGAGATCGTTATCACCGGGCGGCGGGAGCTGGCCCGCATGGACGAGGAACGTGATCGTTTCGGGCGCCCGAGCCTCTGAGCCCACGCCCTCGGAGATCCACTTCCTCCCCACT
>Ga0272442_10002072_pt1 | contig 29500 bp, 25 predicted proteins | sample SSMForm2O_FD_200262 | JGI IMG/M metagenome (GOLD analysis project Ga0272442, IMG submission 200262) | Marine sediment archaeal communities from Little Sippewissett salt marsh, Falmouth, MA, United States - SSM-Form-2O | ecosystem: Environmental > Aquatic > Marine > Wetlands > Sediment ...
CCTCCGACCGCAAGCATCCCAAAGGTCGGAAGAAACGAGCCCTGCCCGTGTGGCAGCGGAAAGAAGTACAAGAACTGCTGCGGCAAATCAGCCGCTACGTAGCCCAGAACTCGGTACTCTCAAGTTAGTATCTCAACTGCGACAAAAAACAAGATAATTCTGAGCACGACCGGGCACGGTCAGCAGTGAAGGCGACAGGTCGAAAGTGCAGGTGCAGCGGAAGGCGGAGTCATTATTGAGAGCGTGAGAATATCTTACCTTCACTTGCGACTTGCACTTTCGATCGGGCCGGTGCGCTCTTTGGTTGTGGTCACCGGCCGCCTTGGCGATTTCCGGTGCTGTCCAAAGCCAAACCAAGCAATGCACTGGTTGTCATTCCTTCAGGATCGTTGCCGGGGCAGGTATAATGAGAGGCGCCTCTAGAAGTACTGGCACCTGAACGGAGTGGTGACCCCGATGAACTCGGCGGGACGTACGCCGACCATGGCGTAGTCATCGGCAGAGGCGCCGGCGCTGTGCAGGATCTTGTCGAGCAAGGTCTGGAGGTTCTGCCGGCCGCTATCGTCAAGATGGCGCCAGAAATATCTCAACGCCGGTCCGGCAGGCATTACGTACTCGGAATACCGCCAGATCTTGTGGTCCATGAGAAAATAGCCAAGTTCTATGTTCAGCTCCTCGGTGCCCAGGAACGGGTTCACGCAGACCAGATGCGGATTGTTGGTCTCGATGTGGTTCGGCAACAGGAAACACTTCGGAGGCTCCAGTCCGATCCGGTATATCGTATCAAAAGCGGAATTGAGCTTCTCCTCGCCCGAGTCGGTGGAATAGGTGTAGACGTAGCAGATCCCCAGCTCGTCGTGACGCAGGAAGAGCGGCTCCCTCTCGAATTCAGGGTGTCCGTTCTCGGGTTCGCCCAAGACTATCTGCTGGCTCTCGTGGAGCTTCTTTTCGGTTTCGATATCCGGTATCCTGCAGCTGTCGCTCAGGACCTTGTGGGGATCCATCTCCACGGGCATGTCGCGGCCGCCGTCCGCAGGCACTTCGGGGTTAATGTCCGGCGGAATATCGATCCGGATGGTTGCCGGCTTGTGGCGGAGCGGTGCAACCTGGTACTCGGGATCGGGCTCTTCATACGCGGTGCGATGGTCGTAGCGCCGGTCCGCGACCTCGGCAACGGGGAGTTGTTCCGGGTCGGCAACAGGCGCCACGGACAGCTCCTGTTCCTCCTCCTCGCGGAGCTCCGCCATCTGTTCCGCCAGGCGCTGCTTCTCGGCCTGCAGCTCCTCCTGTTGGTCGATCTCGTCCTCGTCGTCCTTCCGAATGAGCCTTATCTTCCGACCGCCGTAGTACTTCTTGCTGGTATGCTCCACTTCGGCGGTATCATCACCCTTCTTCTTCCTCCGCTTGCGGACAATGATCTTCTTTGGGTCTTTTGCGCTCATGGACGACTCAACCTGTTCCCTAGCCGAACCTTCGGTTCGGGGAACGCTGGATAAAAACTCCGACATGATAAAAACGTCTCCGAAAAGCTGTTTCTTAGTTTGAGCTTGAACAACAAGGGTAATCGGGGAACTTGCCGTTCAAGACTGTGGGCAAACTGTCCACTGACGAACTACCCCGATGAATAGGAACTGACCGTATATTCGCAGGTCTCCGGATAAAGTCAAGTGGTGTTGCTGCTTTTTGTTGGGGCATGAAAAAAAAAGTGCTACGATTCTGTTCTGTCTCATAAATGAGAAGAGTCGAAGCGCGAATCCAAGTCTTGAGGGTGATTTGTCCATGGCCGATTTCAATATAGCTGACCACGGCGCTGTCGGGGACGGAGAAATACTGAGCTCCGCCGCTATACAGGCGGCGATTGACGCCTGCCATGACGCAGGAGGCGGGCGCGTCGTTGTCCCGGCCGGCGGTCGCTTCCTTACCGGCAGCGTGGTGCTCAAATCCCACGTTGAGCTGCATCTCGAGCGCGGCGCGACTCTCCTCGCCAGCGACCGCAGGGAAGATCTGACCGCCTGGGCGTTCGGCGAAGCTTCCGGCAAGGAGGAAGGCGCCTGCATCTTCGCGCACGACGCCGAGGATATCGCCATCACGGGCGGCGGCACGATAGACGGGCAGGGCCGCAAGTGGATGAAGGAGCTCGCGCGCTACATCCACCGGCCCAAGCCTGGCCCGCGCCCCATGCTGATCTGCTTCATCGGCTGTCGCCGTGTGACGATGCGCGATGTCACGATTCGAGATTCCGCCAACTGGGCCGTTCATCCCTCCGGCTGCGAAGATGTCCTGATCTCCGGCATCCGCGTTCTGAACGACACGGTTCTGCCGAACTGTGACGGCATAGACCCCGACCACTGCCGTGACGTACGGATCAGCGACTGCTACATCCAGGGGGGCGACGACGGGATCGTGATCAAGACCCGCCGGGAACTTGCCGATATGGGGCCGAGCGAGAACATCACGGTGACGAACTGTACTATCATGAGCACGTCCGCGGCCATAAAGATCGGGACCGAGAGTACGGACAACTTCCGCAACATTACGGTCAGCAACTGTATCGTCAAATCATCGAATCGCGGACTGGCGATTCAGCTGCGCGACGGCGGGTCGGTGGAGAACGTGCTTTTCTCCGACTGCATAGTGGAGACGCGCCACTTCTCGCCCGAATGGTGGGGTAGAGCGGAGCCGATCTACGTAACCGCTATCCACCGTGCCGACGGCAGCACGCTCGGACGAGTCAGGAACGTTCGCTTCCGGAACATAGTGTGCCGCAGCGAAAACGGCGTGTTCATAGCGGGAAGCAAGGACTCGCCGGTCGAGGACGTTGTCCTCGACGGCGTGCGCGTGGAGATCGACAAGTGGTCGAAGTGGCCCGGCGGTTGGCACGACAGGCGGCCCTGCATGAGTCCGGATACGGGGCATAGCATGGAACCGGACAAGGACACCGGGTTGACCAGGCACCCCACGGCGGGAGTGTTCGTGGAACACGCGCGGAATGTGGCGCTGCGCAACGTCGAAATCGTCTGGGGCGCGAACAGGCAGGACCACTGGGGCGAGGACATCGAGACCCGCGATGTTGAGGGGCTGAAGATGTAGCGCACGTTGGCCCGCCGTTGCTTCTGTGCGAAGGCGGCCGGCTGCAGGTCCGGACCGGAACGCCGGAACCTCAGGCAAGAATGCCCGAGGTAGCTATCTTCACCGTTCGTGACAACCGGATATCGGCCGACGAGCTACCGATCATCACCTCCAGGTCGCAGGGCTCGAGCACGGGTTTCATCTTCTCGCCGAGGTAGGACAGGTCCTTGCGTGTCAGCTTGAACTCGACGCGCTGTGATTCCCCGGCCGCGAGCGAGATCCGCTCGAAGCTTTTCAGCTCCTTAAGTGGCCGGCTCAACGTCGTGCCCATCGCGTGCACGTAGAGCTGGACCACTTCATCGCCGGCCCTCCTCCCGGTGTTCCTGACTCTGCAGCTTACGGAGAGTCCCGCACGGCCCGTCTTCTCGATCCGCAGCCCGGTATACTTGAATCTCGTGTACGACAGGCCGTGTCCGAACGGGAACTGTTCCTGCGGGCCGCGCTGGTCCTGGTAATCATATGCCCTGCCGGTCGGCTTGAGGTTGTAAAAGTGCGGCAGCACTCCCTCGCTGACAGGGAAGGTGACGGGCAGCTTGCCGCCCGGATTACAGTTGCCGAATACCACGTCGGCCAACGCCGTGCCACCTTCGCAGCCCGGATACCAGGCCTCGATCACGGCTCTCACCTTGTCGATCCAGTTGGCCACCACCACCGGCCCGCCGCCGATTAGAACGACGATCGTGTTCCGGTTCACGGCAGCCACTTCGCTCACGAGCTCCTCCTGCAGGCCGGGCAGGGACAGGTCGCTGCGATCACGGCCCTCGCCCTCGGTGTGCGGCTTGTGTATCCACGAGCCGCCCGACCAGTTGCCCATGCAGAGCACGACCGCGTCGGCCTTCTTCGCCGCCTGCACCGCTTTCCCGACCCCGGCTCGGGTGCCGCCCGCATTGGTGCAGCCCTGGGCGTAGATGACCCTGTCCTTGCCGAGGAGCTGCCGGAACCCCTTGAGCATGGTGACTACCCCGGCGCCCCTGCTGCTGTAGCCGCCCGTCCGGATGGTGGCCGCGTTCGGGCCGATCACGGCGAGCTTTCCGGTGTTGCCGGCCTTGAGCGGGAGCAGCCCCGTGTTCTTCAGCAGCACCATGCTCCTGCACGCTGCCTCGCGGGCGAGCCCGCGGTGTTCGGCGCAATTGCTCAGCTCAATAGCCTTCTTCACGTTGGCGAAGGGGTCCCTGAACAGACCCATCCGTTCCTTGAGAAGGAGCACGCGTTCCACGCTGCGGTTCACCTTCTGTACCGGCACCCGGCCGGCCTTCACTTCCTTCACGAGCAGGGGATACGTAGTGCCGTTGGGCCATTCGACGTCCATGCCGCCGAGAAGCGCTTTCCGGGCGCAGTCCGCGTGGTCGGTGGCGACGAACTGCTTGTCCATCATCCAGTTGATGGCCCAGTAGTCCGACCCGGTTATGCCATCGAAACCCCATTCCTTGCGTAGGATGTCCTCCAACAGCCACGAGTTGCTGCTGCACGGCTTACCGTTCAGCGTGTTGTATGCCGGCATGATGGCGGCCGCGCGGGCCTGCTGCACGCAGGTCTTGAAGGCAGGGAAGTAGACTTCGCGTAGCTCGCGTTCCGAGAAATGGGCATCCAGGCTGTCCCTTCCGCCGTCGCCAACGAAGTTTGCGACGAAGTGCTTCAGTGTACAACCCACGCCGTTAGCCTGCATGTTCTTGACGAACGCAAGCCCCATGAGCGTCGTCAGCAACGTGTCTTCACCGTAGGTCTCCTCCACCCGTCCACAACGTGCGTCGCGCGAGATGTTGATGGTAGGCGAAAGCGCAAGCGTGTAGCCGCGCGCACGCGCTTCGCGGGCGATGGCCTTCGCCACCCGCGCGTAGAAGCCGGGATCCCAGGTGGCCGCCATCGCGATGGACTGCGGGAAGATGGTTGCCCCCATGGACATGTTCCCGTGCAGGCACTCCTCGTGCATCACCGCCGGTATGCCCAGCCTGGTGTTCGCGATCAGGTAACGCTGGGCCTCGTTCAGTATCTCCGCTCCCTCCCGCGGGGCGAAGTCACGGGTGAGGCTGGCGATGAAACCGATACCCTTGGACAGCCGCTGCTTCATGCCGGCCGGCGACAGGGCGCCATTGTCCAGCAGCTGGTGATCCATGGCCGTGCAGAGCTGCATGACCTTCTCCTCGACTGTCATCTTCTTCATCAGTTTGCGGATATTCATGTGTTCTCCCTCCTCGATACAGGATGCAGGATACAGGATGCAGGACCCGCCTGCAACGCCTTGCGTAGCAATGCCGGCAGGTGCAAGGATGCTGGAGTGCGGGATCAGCGGACCTTGAACTTGTCCACTATCTGCTTCAGGCCGTCGGCCATCTTGGCGAGCTCGTCCGTGCTCTCCCTGGTCTGGGACGCCGCGCCGGCGGTGTCTGTTGCGGACACCTTGACGGTCTTCATGCTTTCGGATACGCCGCCTATGCGGTCGGCCGCTTCCTGGACGTTCTCGGCGACGAAAGTGGCGGCCTGCCCGGCATTGCCCAGGCTCTTCGCGATTTCGTTGATGGTGGCCGACTGCTCTTCGACCGAGCTGGCGATGGTCCGTGAGATGGAGTCCACCTCCTCGATGACGCCCGCAATGCCTTCGATGGCCTTGGCGGAGGCCGAGGTATCGGTTTCCATCTCCTTGACGTGCTGCGCTATCTCCTCCGTCGCGCGCGCGGTCTGCTTGGACAGGTCCTTGACCTCGTTCGCGACGACCGCGAAGCCCTTGCCGGCCTCGCCCGCGGACGCTGCCTCAATGGTGGCATTCAGCGCGAGCAGGTTCGTCCGGTCGGCAATGTCGTTGATGATGTCGAGCACCTTGACGATCTGGGACGTCGAAGACTGTAGCTTCTCCATGAGGTCCTTGGTGTTCTTCGCGGCGGAGTTGGCGTCTGCCGCGACCTTCGACTCCTGCTGGCAGTTGCGCGAGATCTCCCCGATGCTCGCGCTCATCTCCTCGATGGCCGCGGCGACACGGTTCACGGAAGCCGACATCTCCTCCGCGGCGGCGGAGATGTTCTTCAAGTTCGACGCAGCTTGCTCGGATGAGGAAGCGACAGTCTGGGATTGCGAGTTCATCTCTTCGACGTTCGTGGCCATCTGCGTGGAGGTCGCCGATAGTTCCGTGGAGAACGACGCAAGGTTCTCGACGCTCTTGGTTATTGTCGCGAGCATCTCGTTCAGCGAATGAATAGTCTTGTTGGTGGCGTCACCGAGGTCGCCGATCTCGTCCTTGCGGGTGACGGCACACTCCTGCGTCAGGTCGCCGGCCCCGAGCGCCGAGAGCGACCTCTTCACCGAGAGCAGCGGGGTGACTATCCGGAGGCGGGTAATGAGCGCGAATACGAAGAACAGCACAAGAATAACGACAACGCCCAGCATGCCGATGTACTTCTTGCTCTCTTGCAGTCCCTGCAGGCCGAACCTGGTGTACAGCACGGCCCCGAGGGTGCCGGGCTTGAGCGATTCGTGGCAGTTCAGGCAGCCCTTGGTCGTCTTGATCGGCAGGTAGAACTCAGCATGATCGCTTTCGAAAACGATACCGGGCTCAAGCGAGGTCCTGAGCCCGTGCCCGATGTCGGGGGGAACGTTGACCGCGGCCTTGTCTTCGCCGGATGCCATATGCGTCTTGAGCGCCCCGTCCATGAACGCGACTTTCCGGAGGTTGTGAGGAGCGTCACCGCCCTTGGCGAAGATGGCGTCTATCGAGCTCCTGAGCATGTCCATTTGCCCCGAACTGATAAGGCTCCCGAGCTGGGTCTGCAGCACGTGCGAAGTGGCCGCCAGGTCGGTACGAACGGTGTTGGTGATACTTCGGGCGAGGAAGAAATACTGTGCCACGAAGAGGACAACCAACACGAGGCCGGTTACCAGGCACATGAACAGGAAGAGCTTACTGGGCGCGAGCTTCTTGGATACCTTGGGCATATGCGCCTCCTCTGTTGGAAACTATGTAACCACACGGATTCAACACAGGGCAAGGAAAAAGACATAAACCACAGGGCGCGGAGCACGGAGTGGGAAACGGAGGCACAGGCGTTCTGGTTGGTTGACAGTCGGCCTGTTCGCATGGTATTTACACCATATCATGCCCACGGAAGATGCCAGCCTGCTGGCCCTCTTCGAGGAGGAGGCCAAGGAACACCTGGAGACTCTCGAGAGCGACCTGCTCGCACTCGAGAAGACGCCGGATGACGCTGATTTGATAAGCAAGCTGTTCCGCGCGATGCACAGCATCAAGGGAGGCGCCGGATTCGCCGGCTTGCACGCCGTCGGTTCGCTGAGCCACGCGGCCGAGGACGTCATGATGGAGGTCCGCGAAGGGCGGCTGAAGGCAAGCCACGAAGTCGTGGATGCACTTCTCTCCGCGGCTGACAAGCTTAACACGATGGTCGCAGACCTCGTGAACAGTGATTCCGTTGACATCGAGGTGGACGTTGCCGCACTCGCGAAAGTGCGCGAGTGCAGCGGCGAGAAGGCTGCCAAGGTTATTGAGTCGGAGCCTGAGCCGGTCGAACAGGAAGAGAAAGAGGAGCCGGCGGAACAGGAGCCCGACCAGGCGGCCGCCGCCAGGGACGGAGCCCGGATCGCCGAGGAGACCATTCGGGTGCCGGTCAGACTGCTTGACCAGCTGGTTGCCGTCGCGGGCGAGATGGTCCTGGGCAGGAACCAGCTGATGCGCGTGACCGAGGGGTTGGAAGACCACGTACAGGGGCTGCCGGCGATCCTGCACAACATCAACCTCTTGACCTCCGAGCTGCAGGAGAAGGTGATGCGAACCCGCATGCAGCCGCTGCGTGTGGCGTTCTCCAAGTTCACGCGCGTGGTCCGCGACATAGCGAAGGAGCTGGGCAAGGAGATAAGGCTGGAAACATCGGGCGGCAACGTGGAAATGGACAAGTCACTGCTCGAAATGTTGTCCAACCCGCTCATGCACCTGGTGCGCAACTGCGCCGACCACGCGATCGAGGCGCCGGACGAGAGGCAGGCCATGGGCAAGCCCAGGGCGGGGACTATTGTCCTGTCGGCACGTCACGCCGGGGGGCAGGTGCACGTTGAGATAACGGACGACGGCCGGGGAATCGACGCCAACAAGCTGAGAGACCGCGCGGTCGAACGCGGCCTGCTGCCCGCGGACTCGGCGGAGGTTCTCTCGGACCGCGAAGCCATGGACCTGATCTTCCATCCCGGTTTCTCCACCGCGAAAGAGGTGGGTAAGTACTCCGGTCGCGGCGTTGGGATGGACGTCGTGAAGACCAACGTCGAGCAGATGAACGGCAGCATATCCATCGATTCGGAACCGGGCAGAGGCACGCGCGTTACGCTCAGCGTTCCTCTTACTCTGGCCATCATGCCGGTGATGCTCGTGAAGACCGCCGACCGGCTCTACGCCATATCGCGCGACAACCAGGAGGAAATCGTGCGGCTGGGCGGCGACAGGAAGATAGAACAGGTGCAGGGCGCCGATGTCCTGCGGCTTCGCGGGCGACTCCTGCCGCTGGTACACCTGCGCGACGTCCTCGGATTGCCCGGGGAAGGAGAAGGCAGACAGGCGCGCTACGTGATGGTTCTCAAGACGGACCGGCACAGGTTCGGACTGACGGTGGACTCGCTCCTCGACGGCCGCGAGATAGTCGTTAAGGCGCTCAGCAGGTACCTGAAAGGCTCCCGGTGCTACTCCGGTGCGACAGTGCTCGGCGACGGCAGGCTTGCGATGATCCTTGACATCCCGGGGCTTGCGGAACTCGCGGGCATGAAGCCGGTCAACGTGGACGATTGGGGGCCGACCGAGGAGGAGATCGAGCGCCAGATGGCGGAAGCACGCAAGGAGCCGATCCTCCTGTTCAGGAACGGAGCACAGGAACTGTTTGCCCTGAACCTTGAATTCGTGAAGCGCATCGAGCGCATCGAGCCGGACGATATCGAGCGGGTGGGCGAGAAGGAGTTCATCAAGATCGACGGGGATTCGATGCGGATACTGAAGTTGCACGATTTCTGCTCGGTATCCAGGCCGGCCGACGGTCAAGAACAGACGAGCGTGATAGTCCCCAAGCTCGTCAGGCACCCCATGGGCATCGTCGCCACGCGCGTGGAAGACGTTATCTGGGCGAACGTCTTGATAAACCGTGACAACATAACCGAGCAGGGACTCCTGGGAACGGCCGTGATAAACGGTGAGCTCGCGGTGTTTATAGACGTTTACGGGTTGTTCGAAAAGGCAGAGCCGGCAATCTACACACCCAAGCCAAGCGGCGCCGGTGCCGTGCTCTCCGGCAAACGCGTGCTTCTGGTCGAGGATGCCGAGCTTTTCAGGGTCGTTGAGTCGCAGTACCTGCGGGCATTTGGATGCGATGTGCACGTGGTGCCGGATGGCGAGGCGGCGTGGGAAAGCCTGAACAAGGCCAACTACGACATGCTCCTGACCGACCTGGACATGCCGGGAATGGACGGTTTCGAGCTGGCGCGGCGCGTGCGGCAATCCGAACGGCTGAAAGGTCTGCCGGTGGTCGCGCTCACTTCGTTCGGTATGCGGGAAATGGTCAGAAAGACCGAGGAAGTCGGGGTCGACGCTTTCGAGCGTAAGCTGGACAGGGACCACCTGCAGAGCACTTTGGAGAAGCTTCTGCGGCGGCGAAAGGCGTTGAACCAGAGTGGCGACGGCGCGGGCGGAAGTCCGGTCGTGACGGAGGAGAGGATCGCTTCGGCGAAAACCATCGAAGTAGAAGTGTCCGGGAAGAAGACGGCGAAGAGGAAGAAAAAATCCGGCTGACCATATGGCGGAGACGCAGTACATTACCTTCTATGTGAACGAACGGATGTTCGGCGTCGACATCCGGCTCGTCCGGGAAGTGTGCAGCGACCCCGAGATCACGCCGGTCGCGCGCACCCCGGAGTTCGTGCGGGGGCTGCTGAACCTGCGTGGGCAGCTTGTCACGGTGATAGACATGAACTCGCGGCTGGGCACTGGACGCAGCGACGGCGGGAAGGGTACCAGCTGCATCGTTCTTAAGACGGAAGAAGAACTCAGGCACGTGGCACGCAGCGAGAGCATGAGCGATACGACGGCCGCCGACCGGGTTGGCCTGCTGGTGGATGGAGTCGGCGACGCCGTCACGGCCGACGAGTCGCAGATAGAGGGTCCCCCCCCGCATGCGGGCGGCGAAGGCGGCAGGTTTCTCTCATCGGTCGTCAAGCTGGACGACGGCTTGTTGGCAACGCACGACATAGCGGCCCTGTTGGGAACGGACGAGGACGCAGCGCTTGCACAGCTACCAGAGGCTTCGGCCGGCTCGGAGTCGGCCATGGAAGCGCCGTAGAAGAACCGGGGATGCGCTGCACGAGTACAGGCGAGATATGGGCGGAACGGATCCCATAAGGGTGCTGGTTGTCGACGACCAGGCTTTCTACCGCAGGGTGCTTTCCGAAGCGGTCGCAAGGACCGCGGGCATGGTTCTCTCCGGCACCGCGCCCACCGGCGAGATCGCGCTCAGGAGCCTTTGCATCGAGAACGTCGACGTAGTACTCCTGGACGCGAGCATGCCCGAGATGGATGGGCTGGATACACTGAAGCGCATCCGCACCGAGTTCCCCGAAGTGTCGGTGGTGATGATAAGCGGCAACTCGGTCGAGCAGGCCCGGACCACCGTGCGCGCGCTCGCGTCCGGCGCGGTCGACCTCATACCGAAGCCCGAAAAGGGCTCCCTGACGGCCGGCATGGACAAGCTGGAGAAAGGACTGGCGGAGCTGGCCGAGATGATGAGCTTGCGTAGCGGGACGGCGCAGGGCACGTTCCCGCGCGACTTGCCTACGCCGACACAGAGGTACCGGCGGCGGATGGGTAAGGCCAAGACCGTGGATGTGCACGGCCAATTCGAGATGGTCATCATCGGTGTCTCGGCCGGCGGTCCCAGGGCCCTGGAGCGGGTGATCCCCGGGCTGCCGGCGGCTATCCGGGTCCCCATTCTGGTGGTGCAGCATATGCCGCCCCATTTTACCAGCTCGTTGGCGGAGTACCTGCGGGAACGGTCAGAGGTCGATGTCAGGGAGGCGCGGGACGACAGCGTGGTGGAAAGCGGCCGGGTCCTCATTGCGCCGGGCGGACATCACATGATGGTCGAACCGGGCCCGGGGCAGACCATTCGCATCCGGCTGGACGACGGGCCGCCCGTGAATTCGTGCCGCCCGTCCGTGGATGTGCTTTGTCGGTCTGTCGCCCGCTGCGTGCCCGGGGCGATACTCGCCGTGATCCTGACGGGAATGGGGGCTGACGGTGCCCAGGGGGTGGCGCTGCTGAAGCAGAAAGGCTGCTACTGCATCGCGCAGTCCGAGCAGACGTGCGCGGTGTACGGCATGCCGAGAGCGGTAATCGAACGCGGCTTGAGCAACGAGACGGCGGACCTGGACAAGGTCGCGGAACGAATCGGCGAACTGACGGGAAACAGGGCGTGACCACGGGCAGCGACAACTACGAGCTCCTGCGCAAGTACATAGAGAACCACTGCGGGATCCATATTGGCGGGGACAAGGACTACCTGATTGAAAGCCGGTTGGCGTCCCTGGTTGCTCGGATGGGATGCAAGGGGTTCGACGACCTCTACTTCAAAACGAGGAACGACCCCACGGGCGTGCTTCGCGACCAGATCGTCGACGCCATGACGACGAACGAAACCCTCTGGTTCAGGGATAGCCACGTGTGGCAAACGATCGAGAATGTCCTGCTTCCGAAGCTGGTGGACAAGATCCTGGCCGGCCGGAAGCTGCGCGCGCGGATATGGTGCGCGGGCTGTTCGACGGGGCAGGAGGCATACTCGATCGCGATGTGCGCGGACAGGGTCGCCGCGAAATACGCGGCGAAGGGCCTGCGGGCCCAGCATTTCGACATTGTTGCCACCGATATTTCGGAGAGCGCGCTCAGGATAGCTGGCGCGGGCCGGTACGACAGGCTGACCATGTCGCGCGGGATGAGGGACGGCTACAAGACCCGGTATTTCTCGCCCGACGGCGCCGTGTGGGTGGTGCGCGACGAGATCAGACGGCTCGTGCGCTTCGAACGGTTCAACCTGCTGGAGAACTTCGGGCCGCTGGGGCTTTTCGACATGGTGCTGCTGAGAAATGTTGCGATATACTTCTCCGACAGGTACAAACAGGACCTGTTCAACCGCATAGCGAAAACCCTGTACCCCGGAGGTGCCGTTCTGCTGGGCGCCTCGGAATCGTTGGTGGGCTACAAGATGGATCTTGAGAGACACGAAGACGGACCCGTTGTATATTACGCGATGCCCGACACGCCGGGTGCTGAAAGCATCGAGCAGACACAGTGAAGACACTGCTGACAATTGACGATTCGCGGATGATCCGCAGCATAGTCGCACAGGCCGGCGAAGTGATCGGCTGCGGCACGCTCGAGGCGGCGGATGGGGCGTCGGGCCTGGCGGTGCTGGAGAAGGAATCGGGTAACGTTGGTCTTATACTACTCGACTGGAACATGCCCGGCATGGACGGACTCGAGGTCCTGAAGAAACTCAAGGCCGACAAGCGTTTTGCGGACATCCCGGTGATGATGGTTACCACGGAGTCGGAGAGGGACAACATCCTCAAGGCTATCATGGAGGGTGCAGATGCCTATCTCACGAAGCCGTTCGCGGTGGAGGATCTCATTACGAAGATAAACGAGTGCCTGGCCTCGGCCACGCACGGGGAGGGCAAGTGACGGACGGGATATCCGGCGAAGCGGAAATGACGTTCCTCGGCGCACTGGTCGAAAGCACCGTGGAGACGCTGCGGACCATGGCGATGCTCGAAGCGTCGTGTGTCAGGCAGTGCCGGGAACCCGAATGCGGTCTCGGCTGGGACGTTGGGGCACGCATGGCGCTTACGAGCGGCGGCGCGGGCTGCATAGGGGTGGCTACCGGAATGGAGTGCGCACGGAAGATCGTTGGGCGAATTGTCGGCCAGGAAGCCGCGGAAGTGGATGATGACGAAGCGTCTGCCGGCCTCGCGGAGGTGCTCAACATGATTGCGGGCAATGCCAAAACACGGTTGGCCGGAACCCCACAGCACTTCGAGTTGAGCCTGCCGGAGCCGTGGAAGGGACGCACGGACGCCCCGTGCGAAGCGCCGGCCAAGGGGCTGACGGCCGTTTTCGACGTCGAGGGCGCCGCGTTCGCCGTATGCGCCCACATGGGCTGATTCTGCGGGCAGCGGGGGAGAATAGACTTGGCAAATCCGTGCTGTGCTGGTATTTAAACACTGTCATACCGGGCGGAAAGAAGACTAACAATGGGCGACCAGTATACTGTACTTATTGCCGATGACTCGGCTTTCGTGCGCAAAGTCGTTGCCTCTCACCTGACCGGAACGGAATTCTCGGTCGTGGCAGAGGCGGGCAACGGTGAGGAAGCACTGCAGCTCTTCAGGGAACATAGGCCGGACGTCGTCCTCCTCGACGTCATTATGCCCGACAAAACGGGTCCTGAAGCGCTCGAAGCAATGGCCACCGAGAGCCCGAGCGTGAATGTTCTCGTTCTCTCGTCAATGGGGTCGGAAGAAGTCGTGAACGGCTGCCTCGCCGCCGGAGCGAAAGGTTTCCTTCAGAAACCTTTCGAAAAGGAAGCGTTGCTGACGCAGATGCGCGGAATGATGGGAAGCGCCTGAGGTAGGATATGCCGAGCGAATTCTTCGGACTCAACTTGCTGGAGAATGGCCTGATCACCCGGGAAGTCCTGCTGAATGCCGTTGCCGCCCAGAAAGACACCTACAAGCCGCTCTGTGCGCTTGTCGTCGAGGCGGGCCTCCTGTCCGAGAGCCAGATGCAAACCCTTGACGACAAACACTGCGATACGGGGAAGAAGTATCTGGAGATCGCGCTGCGGGACAAGATGATTACATTCCCCCAGCTCGAGGAGCTCTACCGCCAGAAGCCCGACAGGTGGATATGCCTGGGCGAGACACTGCTGCGCGGCGATCACGTCACGCTGGCCCAGCTTAAGCGGGCGTTCGATGCCTACAAGGACGGCAGGAGAGGCTCGCAGACCGACGTTAGAACCATACTCGACGACATGCCGCATCTCGACGTCGTTACGGATTTCGTGAGAATCACCGTCGACATGTTCATCCACCATACGAGCCAGATCGTCAAGGCGGTGTCGGCGAAAGCGGAGAAGCCGAAGTTCGAGGGTGACGCCCGCCTCTACAGCCAGCGCGTAACCGGGCTGAGGAAGTTCGTTTTCGCGGCCGCCATACCCGATGATCTCGCCGTCATGATCGCCTCCTACATAATGGGCGAGAGCAAGGAGAAGATGGACGATATTGCCGTCGACGCGGTCTGCGAATTCGTCAACGTGGTGGTCGGGCACGGCTGCTCGGAGTTGTGTAACCGGAACTGCAAGGTGCACGCGGAACCACCGAAGACCCTGACTACGGACGAAATGGCAGCGATGAAGACGACTGATGACGTGTCGGTGACGATGATGACGACGATGGGCGAGTTCTCGCTGACTTTCCTTTTCGAATAGGCAAGGGGACATATGGATTCCAAGGTCGAAGCTTTCTGCCTGGCAGCCGTCGGCAAAGGCGTGATGACGACGGACCAGTATGCCGTATTCGAGGAGGTCTGCTCCGAGGACACGGAGGTCACCGAGGCCACGGAGCTGCTGATCGATTGCGGCATCATCACCGACCGCAGCACCCTGGTCGAGCTAATCGAGGAAGCTGACGTCGTGGAGCTCCGCGACGAGCTCGAGGCGGCGCGTAAGGAAGAGACCGCCGCAGAGGCTGGTCCGACCACGGCTACGGGAGAGGCCGGTATCCCGCCGGCCGTTGAATGGTTCTGCTACCACGTTGTCGACCAGAAGCTGCTGGAGAAGGACGTGTGCGTATGCCTCTACACCTGCCTGGACGGCGTGTCCGACCTGCTCGGCTTTGCCCAGAGCCTGATCGCATCACGGATGTGCGAGGATTTCGCCAAGATACAGGAGCTGGTCGAGAAAAGCCGCAAAGACGCCAAGTCCGGTAACAAGCCGCCGTTCTCCGTGTTTGACGCCTCTGCCTAGGCGAGCAGTGGACCCATGAAGATCAGCGAAGTTATCAAGTCCAAGGGCAGCAAGCCTTTCTATAACATTCCCGCCGGCGCCTTGTTTGCCGACGACCCCGCAGGCGGCGCCGAGCAGAAGAAAGCGGGCGCGTTCCAAGTGGAGGTGTAAGATGAGCCAAGCCACGAAGTACATGTCGGTGCTCAGGGAGCTCGGGTTCCCCAGCTGGAAGGAGTTCGGGCGCCACCTGTTCGAGGAGATCCCGCAGGATGAGAACGGCACGCTGAGCGCCACGCAGATCCGCAGCTACATTCACTACTCGTTCGGCCTGGACGAGCAGCGTGCGGGCGAGTTCTTCAAGGCCCTGCGCGACATCGGTATCATCGAGGCGGGCGGGTCCGACAAGGACCGGTACTCGCTGCACGGGAACGTGAAGGGACGGAAATAGATCAGGCTAGAGTGCGGACACCGCGACCTTAGCACGCCCGGCTTCCGAGCTGCCCGGCGCCAACTTGATCACGTGGTCCAGGTATCTCCTGTACTTCCTCACAAAAGAGAACCATTTCCGCCGTTCCTCGCGGACGTCATTTGAGCGCCGGAATCGAGGGGCAAGGAAGAGGCCGTCGCCGGGCATTTCGGGTGCTCTGACCTCCAGCAGGATCGTGTAGGCGCCCTCGGTGAAACGTATGCGATCACCGTGTTCGAGGGACGTGCCGCTGATCCACGCGCGGATATCCGGGGTAGTCTGTTCCCAGCGCATGACCTGTGCCCTGTCACTCTTCAACTCGGCGTAGAGGTAGGCGACGGTTCCCGCCTTCCCGTGGAGCACTTTGTGGAGCATGAAGATGCGCCTGTGCTTGTTCTGGAGTGTCATGTTCGCCGGCTCGTGTTCCCAGTTGACAATGCCCGGCGCCTTGATGTTCGCCTGGTTCATGGGCACGAAGCGCTTCGTGGCGCCGTCGTGCGAGGCCTTGTCCCCGACCTTGAGCCGTGCCTTGGGCCCGCCGAAGGATTCGAGGACCGATGTCGCTGTATCGATGGGGAACGGTCCGGCGAACAGCCAGGAATGCGGAGAGCGGTTGTGTTCCACCTTTGACACGGGGGGCTGCGCGTCCCTGTCGAGGGCCCTGGCTGGAACGGTGGAGGGGACGATGGGTGGGACATCCAGGGGTGGATCCGGGTGGACGAGGTCGAGGATGCTCTCTGCCGCGATCCGCGCCTCGTAGCGGTGTCCCTCTTCCCCCGTATAGCCTACGCACGTCACCCCGCGATAGCCGCGAATGTACATGCGGTCCCCCTCGAAGGCGGGACCACCGTAGGTACGCTCGATTGCGTTGCGGGCGAGAACGATGGGGTCCCGGCCGCGTGTCATCACCGTGATGTGCGACGGCTGCTTTATGCCGCCCCGGAAGATGCCGTCCCCCCCAAGCATCCAAACGTGGTCCCTTGAAACGGCGCTGAGCGACCAGTAATTGCCGCCCTTTCGATGCATGTCCACCTGTTCCACCTCTTCTCCGGTGAGCAGATCCTTCACGATGCACAAGACCCGGTCCTCGCCGGGGCCGTTCTCCGTTTGCGAGGACCAGGACCGGAAGTAGTGGCTGAACCCGGTTTCGTGGTAGAGCAGGCCGTGTTTCGGGTCCGCGATGCAGCCATGATGGCCGATGCCGTTCGGGCCGAGCTGATGCGACCAGAGTCGCTTGAATCCAACGACGTCCCGGTTGACCATGATCAGCCGGAACGCGACGAGATGGGGCCGGGGGAAGACGACAATATCCCCGAGCGGTAGTACCGAAGCGTCGGTGGAGTCTGCGCCGATATTGTACGCCAGTACCTTTCCGTCATCTGCCCGTACGATTGCGCCGCCGGCGGTCACCAGGACGCCCATGAAGTCCTTGCCGTTCGTCAGTCTTACCGGCGCCGGCGTGTTCGCATTCCAGTTCCAGCCGAAAGTGGGCAGCTTCTTCGTTTCCCACAGGGTTTCGCCCGTAAGCGGATCGTAGGCCGCCAGTCGGATCCCCGCCGCCTTGCGTGTGAAGCTCCCTTTCCGCGGGGTGCCGGGGGGCCTGATATAGTCCATGCTCTTGATGATGAGTCTGCCGTTGATAAGGACCGGCGATGAAACGACCCTCGAGCCGGCGCCGCCACAGTAGGCCCTGATGTGCCATTTCTGATTGCCGTCCATATCGAAGCAGGCCGCCGAACCCATCCCGTTCTTCCACCACACGTGCTTGCCGTCGGTCACCGGCGTCGCGAAAGCGTAGCCGTCGTAGTCACGCCAGTAGCCCTGCAGGCCGCGCACGTAGGAGTACTGTTTCATGAACCTGATGAAAGCGCGTTCGGCAACACGGACGCGCGCGACCTTGTCCTGTGGAGTGTCCGCGGCGTCGGCCTTCGTGGGCGGCGCCCAGATACCCGTACCGTCCGACCAGTACCACGAATGGCGAAGCCATTTGTCCGGCGGCATAGCGTAGTTAGGTATCGCATCGCGCTCCTTGCGCGCGCTCCACCAGGCGTTGTACAGGCGCCAGCCCTGCTGACGCTCCTTCTCGTCTTCTATAAGGTCCAGCGTTGTGACCGGCCGCTCCCAAAGGATTTTGCCGTCCGATTTGCGCAGGCATACCAGCCAGTGCGGCTCAAGCCCGACAAACAGCCGGTCGTCCGCGAGGGCAGGCGACGAATTGCTCCAGTAACGGAGCGGAGTATGCCACAGCACGTTTATCCTCTTCCTGTAGTGCCAGGCAACGGGCGGGGTAGCTTCCGGGAAGTTGCCCGTGTCGTCGCCGCGGTAGCCGCTGATTCCTGCCGGCCTGGTGCTCGCGCGCGCTGCCGCCACGGCGGCAAGGTGCGTTCTCACAGCGGCCGCCTCACGCGGCTTGCCCCTCGTACAGATGCGCATCCACATCGAAGGGCTGGCGTAGTTGACATCAACACGTATGAGCAGGCGATTCACGCCCTTGCGGAAGGGAATCCTGAGCAGGGCAACGTGCTGGGAAGCGTTCGGGTCGATTTCGGCCGGTCCGGTCCAGAACATCTCGCCGTTTATCCAGAGACTGGCGCGTTGCTGAACACCGAGCCCTGTCCAGAGCTCCATGTTGTGTGGGCTGACCACTTCGGTGTAGGCATAGAAACAGGAGTATTCGAGGCCGCTGTGCCGGTCCGTGATGGCCCGCGCACAGCCGGCCGCAACGCGGTTGTTGCCTGCCCAGTTGGGCGGCACGATGTAGCCGAACGGACGTGATGCACCCATGGCCTTCCATTGCAGGATGTCCGGCCCGTTGTAGGTATCCGTCTGGAATCTGTCTGCCTGCACGGGGTAGGTGGCTGCGAGATCTATGGGCGTTTCCGGCCCGGGCGCGGTGTCACCGGCGCTGGCGGACAGAGGAAAGGGGCCGACAACGTACCACGTACCTACGCAGGGCCATTTCTGGACGCCTTCGCCTCCCGCGTTCTTCGGGAGCGCGTGTTGTCCGGCGTTCGCGTCGTAGGGAAGGACCTGCAGTCCGTACCAGGGGCCGAAGTCGGGATCCGCGACTTTCATGCCGTCGGTCGGCAGTTTAGCTCCGTCGGCCCACGCTTTGCCTGAGGCCGAGGCGAAGAGGATTATCGCCAGGAGTGCCCGGGTGAGTGCTGTAGGGCTATGGTTCATAGCGGCCGCTACGTGTCACTCGTCCGACCGGTGTGCCGCGTACAGTGTGCTTGCGGCGAGCGCATCCATCTTACGAAGTCTGCGGCTGATATCCCGGGCGAGATTGAGCACTATCATCGTGTAGGTCTTCATGTTCTTCTTGTAGATCTTGTAGAGATCGGCGTTCGACAGCGTGAGCGCCTTGACGTCTTCCAGTGTCTTGACCGTTGCCGCCCTGTGCTGTATATCGATCAGCTCCATCTCCCCGAAAGTGTCGCCTTCGCCGAGCACGGCGAGGCGCTGGAGCTTGTCGTCGTCGCTGGGCGTGGGGTCCTTGAGTATTTCGACCGAACCCTCGCAGATGAAATACAGGCAATCCCCTTCCTCGCCCTCCCTGATGATCGTGGCTCCCTTGGGGAAACGCTTTTCCGTGAGGAACGGTCTTATTTCCTCGAGCTGGTCGTCGAGAATACCGCCGAACAGCGAATGGCTCTGCAGGAACTTCGAAGTGACCACGACGCTTCCTCCTCCTCCGGGCATGCCCGCCTCGATTGTCAATACTCTAGCCTGATCTATTCATCAACGTCTACTGCGAATGCACATCTCACGCCATATCCAACCGTAGCCGCAAGGCGAAGGCTGGATCTGACGCAACCTGCACATTCTCGTGACGAAGTTGATGAATAGATCAGGCTAGCGTTCACCGCTAGCCGGCGCAAGAAAGAGCGCTCCGCCCCGCCGAAATTGATGCCATATATTTTCACGATCGTGAATTCTGGTGACATCGATGACTGGCCCGGTGCCGGCCGTGGGAGAAGAAAAACTCCTTTAATACGGGGCTCTGGTGCCCTATTCTAGGCGCCTATGAAGAAAGTCTTCGTATCCGGCTGTTTCGACATTCTGCACGGGGGGCATATCGAGTTCTTCCGGCAGGCCAGGGCGCTGGGAGACCACCTGACCGTATGCATTCCGAGCGAGGAGGTTCTCTTCCTGCATAAGCGACGGCGGCCTTTCGTTCCCCTGGAGCACAAGAAACACCTCATTACGGCTATGGAGATGGTGGACGAAGTGGCAGTGGGCGCTGACGTGGAAATGGGCCTCAATTTCAGAACCGTTTTCCTGGAGACGAAGCCGCAGATCCTGGCGGTCACTGAGGACGACAAATTCGAGGATATCAAGCGAGCGCTGTGCAAGGAGGCGGGTGCCGAGTACGTGAAGCTTCCCAAGAGCCTGAGCTACGAGCAGATTTCCACTACCGAGATCTATCACAGGCTGCATGCGCCTGTCGAAGCCCCCGTCCGCGTGGATCTCGCGGGCGGCTGGCTGGACGTGCCGCGCTTCTCGCGGCCCGACGGCTATATCGTCAACTGCGCCATCTCGCCTCTGGTCAGCCTGTACAGCTGGCAGTACGAGACATCATCAGGCCTGGGCGGCTCAGGCGCGTACGCGATGCTCATGGCTCGCGACGGCGTGGCGGAGGAGCTCAACAACAATGTGGGCTGGCAGGATCCCGTCGTCATCCGCGAAAGCGGACTGTGCGTATGGCGGTCCGGCCGGCTGCCCGTTCTCGACGTCAAGATTAACCCTTTATTCCTGCGCGGCAAGATGGCCCTGCACTGGACCGGCAAGCCGCACGTCACCAGCGATCTCGCCGATGTTGACCGCGACTACGATCTTCTCGCCGAAGGCAGCCGGGTAGGGCGCGATGCCGTTTATGACCGCAACTTCGACAAGCTCTGCGAGGCGGTGAAAATCACGCACGAGGTGCAACTGAAGGAAGGCATGGCCGAGCTGCCGGACTTCGACGAAAAGGCCCGCAAGTACTGCGGCAGCGGCCATGGCGGCTACGCCCTCTATATCTTCGACGAGCGCCCCGCCCACGAAGACCTCATCCCCATAGAACCATACATGAAAGAGTTCGGCGGCTAGGATCATCGTTGGGTGGGAATGCCTATCTGGCGCTCCTCAGCTTGCCGACGAGGTCCACGAGGCGGTTGATCAGAACTTCGCCGTCCCCCGGCTTGAAGCCAAATCTGGTGGCTATGTCTACCTCGTAGCCGCCCTGCTCGAAGGCGCGTGTTGTGGGCAGGTACATGGACCAGCCGTTCGTAACGGTGGACAGGACAACGGGCCCGTCCACGCGTTGCCGGAGACCGGCGGCCAGCTCGCCAAACAGCTCCACCGGAACGGTCACGATCAGCGCCTTGCCCAGGCGCCACGCCACCAGGTCCATGCCGTCCCTGCCGAGCTCGATCGAATCGCCCGCCGCGGCGAGCGTAACGGGGCCGGAATCGGCCGCCGGTTCCATGCCTTCCGACAGCAGGGCCGCGAACGACGCCGCGGCACGCGCCACGGGCTCGACGTGCTCGGCCTTTTCCTGGGTCGCGATCCAGGGATGCGTATCGCCGGCGGCGCCGAGGAGGAACATGGCGTTGCTGCCGGGCACGTATTCCTCGATCAGCGCGCACGCGGCGCCGGGATAGTCGGCGCTCACGACCCGGCTGGTCTTCCCCAGCACCACCGGGTGCACGCCGACGTTCCAGACGAAATGCCGCCGCGGGCCGCCGACCTGGCGGAATTCCAACAGCGTGAAAGCCGGATCCGTGGCGGGACCGGGCATCCTGTCCGGGAACTCCTGCGGGCTCCAGCAGTGCTTCAATCCGTCACCGGTGTTCACGCGACGATTGTAGCCCATGCCAAGGGGCGCCTGCCGAACAAGGACATCGACCGGATGCTTGAGTCCCTCGGCCCGCGCAACGGCATCGAGGATCTTCTCATCGAGATTGTCCGTGAACGGCGCCTCGGGCGTCGGGCCCGAGTGCGTGTGGATGCAGGCCAGTATCACACGCTCGAGCTGCGTGTTGAGCCCGGCCGCCACTGACTCGCGCAACCGGCGGGCAAGCTGAGTGGGCAGCACGGCAATATCGAGACTCAGAAGAGCCGCCGGCTGTGTCCCGTCATCCAACACCAGCGCGCGTGCAAAGAGGGGATCGTGCACGCCGTCGTTGCCGGGCGGCAGATGTTCCTGCCGGAACTCGTAACCCATGAGGCTGCAGTCCGGTCCAGGTGTTATATCGATGCGCGCAAATCCCGCACGAAGCATGGGGCGTCTCCTAGACAGCAAAGTCGGCCAGACCGTCCAGGTCCAGCGTGGCGAAGTAGTCGTCGGCCGTCTCGGCACGACGTATCTGCATAACCGATCCATCCTCGCGGAGAAGCAACTCGGCCGAACGCAGCTTGCCGTTGTAGTTGAAGCCCATCGCGTAGCCGTGTGCGCCGGCGTCGTGGATAACGAGCACGTCGCCGGGCACGATCTCCGGCAGGCTCCGGTCGACGGCAAACTTGTCGTTGTTCTCGCAGAGCGACCCGGTCACGTCGTATACATGATCACACCGCGCGTCCTGCTTGCCCGCCACTGTAATGTGGTGGTAGGCGCCATAGAGAGCCGGGCGCATCAGGTTGGCCATGCAGGCGTCGAGCCCGACGTAGTCCTTGTAGATATGCTTGACGTGCCTGACCTTCGAAACGAGGTAGCCGTACGGCCCGGTTATGATCCGGCCGCATTCCATGTAGACGTCGAGCGGCCCGAGGCCCCCGGCCTCGATCATTTCCCGGTAACGCTCCCGGATTCCCCGGCCGACGGCATCGAGATCGACCGCGGCCTGGTCCAGCTTGTAGGGAATACCGATACCCCCGCCGATGTTCGCGAAGCTGAACGAGATTCCGAGCTCCGCGGAGATCTCCGCCACGAGCTCGAAGAGCATCTCGGCGGTCGCCACGAAGTAGCCGGCGTCAAGTTCGTTTGACGCGACCATCGTGTGGATTCCAAATTCCTTGACCCCCTTGTCGCGGGCCACGCGGTAGCCCTCGAAGAGCTGTTGCCTGGTGAAGCCGTACTTGGCCTCTTCGGGGTTGCCGATAATCGCGTTGCCCTCCCTGAGCGGACCGGGATTGTACCGGAAACAGATCAATTCCGGCAGGCCGGCACAGTCCTCGAGGAAGGAGATGTGGGAGATATCGTCGAGATTGATTATCGCGCCGAGCTCCTTAGCCTTCTGCATTTCCCCGGCCGGCGTGTCGTTTGACGAGAACATGATTTCCCGCCCACGGATGCCGACAGTCTCCGCGAGCAGCAGCTCGGGCAACGAGCTGCAATCTGCGCCGAAACCCTCGGCCTTGAGTATACTCATCAGGTAGGGGTTCGGCGCCGCTTTGACGGCGAAGAACTCCTTGAAGCCCGTATTCCAGGAGAAGGCCTCTTTCAGGGCCCCGGCGTTCTCCCGGATCGCCCGTTCGTCATATATATGGAAGGGCGTCGGATACTCCTCGAGTATCCGTGCGAGCTGTTCTTCGCTGAATGGTAGCGTTTTCTCCGACATGCTCCCCTTGCTTACCCCTGCTCTTCCCTTCCATTCCCTGCTCAATACGATTTTGCAAATACTACACGGCCAGGACTGTCTTTCCCGCAGACGACGCACTTGCCCGTCCCGCTCGACTCGCGGTCAAGCGGGATGCACCTGATGGTTACCGAGAGTTCGTCGTTCACTTTCTCTTCGCACTCCGTGCCGTTGCACCAGTGGGACATGGCAAATCCACCGTGGATCTCCGGCTTGTCCCTGTTCTTCGGAGTGAAGAACCCGGTGAAGGCGTCCCAATCATCAATGTCGTGAGTATTCTGAGCCATGAAGCCCTTCGCGCGCTCGAAGAGTGCGCCCTGTATCTCGTCGAGCAGTCCCGGCACCTTGTCGGCAAACGCGGCCCTGTCTTCGTTGTACTTCTCCTTTGGGCCCTTATCGCGGCGCGCGACGAAGACGGCGTTCTTTTCCATGTCGCGCGGGCCGATCTCCAGGCGTATTGGGATGCCTTTCTTGACCCAGCTCCAACCCTTTTCGCCCGCGTTCATGTCCCGCGCGTCCACGACCACGTCGACGGGCCTGCCGTGGTAGGTCTTCGCCCTGATGGACTCGGCCACCTCTTCGCAATAGGTCATTACGCCCGCGCGCTCGTCATCGTTCCTGATTATCGGGAGTATTACCACGTGGCTGGGCGCCAGCCGCGGCGGCATCACCATGCCGTTGTCGTCGGCATGAACCATTATGATGCCGCCTATGAGGCGCGTCGAGACACCCCACGAGGTTGTCCAGGCGTATTCTCGGGCCCCGTCCCGCGTCTGGTACATGATCTCGGCGGATTTGGCGAAGTTCCGGCCCAGGAAATGGCTGGTTCCGGCCTGGAGCGCCTTGCGGTCCTGCATCATGGCTTCGATGCAGAACGTATTCTCGGCGCCGGGGAACCGTTCACCCGCCGTCTTCTCGCCGGCCAGCACGGGAATGGCCATGTATTCCTCGGCGAATTTCCTGTAAACACCGAGCATCTTCAACGTTTCTTCCCAGGCCTCGCCGCGGGTCTCGTGCGCCGTGTGCCCCTCCTGCCACAGGAACTCGGCGGTGCGCAGAAAGAGGCGCGTGCGCATCTCCCAGCGCACCACGTTGGCCCACTGGTTTATCAGGATGGGCAGGTCCCGGTAGCTCTGGACCCAGCCCGCGAACGTTTCGCCGATTATGGTTTCGGACGTCGGCCGGACCACGAGAGGCTCCTCGAGCTCGCCGGCCGGGACGAGGTTGCCGTCGGGGCCCTGCTCGAGCCTGTGATGGGTCACCACCGCGCATTCCTTGGCGAAGCCCTCGACGTGTTCGGCCTCTTTCTCCAGGTAGCTTACCGGTATGAAAAGCGGGAAATACGCGTTCTGGTGGCCGGTGGCCTTGAACATGCTGTCCAGGCCGAGCCTGATGTTCTCCCACAGCGAGTAGCCCCACGGCCGGATCACCATGCAGCCACGGACCGGGCTCGTCTCCGCGAGCTCGGCCCCGCGGATCACCTGCTGGTACCACTCCGGGTAATCCTCGGAACGTACCGGTGTTATTGCTGTTCTTGCCTTTTTCATGGTACCCGGTCCCCGCCTGGTTCAGGCGAAAGGAGGGTAATGTAGCGGAATGGTGGCCGGAATGCAACCCGCCTCTACCGCATGCGGCGGCCGCCGAGACCGAGGACGATCTTGTCGAGCAATTGGGCGTTTCTGGGCGTGTTTACGACGATCAACTTGCCCGTGGCGGGAATATAGCGCGCGGAAGCGCCCTCGGGGAAAACGATGCCGAGGCTCTTGAAGTACTCCTTGGCGCCTTCCTTCTTGATATCGCCAAGCAGCGCCATGGGCATCGTGTAGGTCCGGACGACCTTGGCCGCGCCTTCGGCCTTTACGCCCCGCGAGGTCACCATCATGAAGTTGCCCTCCACGGTATAATTGAGCCTCCCAATGGTGCACAGCGTCTCAACGAGCTGCATGACGGAGAACTTCTTCCCCTTGAACGTCACCGTCTTGTCCCTGTCGGCCTGGGTCATGTTGAGGATGATGTTGATGCCTTTACTGTCCTTGCTCGACAGGTTGTCGTACTCGCGGCTGGCGTCGGCTACGAACTCGAACACGTCCTCCACCCGGGCGTCGACGAAGTCAACTTCCGGGATAACGATGCTCTTGAGCTTGGTTTCGACGGAAACACGGCGGGTCCGCGGGGCCGCGGGGGCTGAAACGGCCGCGAAGATCAGGCCTGCGATCATGACGGTTGTCAGTGCTGTTCTCATGGCGTCTTACTCCTCGGACGAGCGGGAGTCATTACTTGCCCTCATAAACACGCTCCTCCATGTCGGCATTATGTGGTATGCGCAGGGCGTTTGTCAAGTCAACAAAGGTTGGCGGGCTGACCCGTGTTGTCGAGCACGCTCTGCCAGAAGAGGCCGGCGGGGTCTATCTTTTTGCGAGATGCGACAGCGCGCTCAGTCGGAATATGCACGAAGTGGCCGTTCCAGAGGCCGACAACCATGCCGGTCCGTCCGGTCATCGCGGCATGGACCGCGTTCTCGCCGAGGCGGAAGCAGAAGACGGAATCGTCGGCCGTGGCAGGCGCGCTCCGGATCGTGTATGACGGATCGATGTATTTCACGTGCACCTCGAACCCGCTTTTCGCGAAATGGCTTGCGATCGCCTTCTTGAGGAAGACGCCGATGTCGCCGAGCTTTTTGTTGCCGGAGGCGTCCAGGCCGTCTTGGGTCACCAGGTCCTGGCCCGCTCCCTCCGCAGCCACGACCACGGCGTGTGCCTTCTCTTGCAGCCGATGCCTGAGGTAGGAGAACACCTTCTCGAGGCTGAAGGATACCTCGGGCACGAGGACGAGGTTGACGTCGCTGGAGGCGAGCGTCGCGTAGGCGGCCACGAACCCGGACTCGCGCCCCATGAGCTTCACGAGTCCGACACCGTTCCGCGCGCCCTTGGCCTCCATGTGCGCGCAGGTGATCGGCGCCTGGCTCATGGCCACCGCCGTTTCGAAACCGAATGTCTTCTCCGTGCAGGAAACGTCGTTATCGATCGTTTTGGGGATACCCACCACCGCTATATCCAGGTCCCGTTTCCGGATTTCGTTGGCAAGATCGAGTCCGCCGCGCTGGGTGCCGTCACCCCCGATGGTGAAAAGCATGTTGATCTCGCGATCAACGAGGAAATCAACGGATTCCGGGACGTCCTGGGGCCCGCGCGACGAGCCCAGCATCGTGCCGCCGTCCTGGTGGATGTCCTCCACGACGTCGGGATCGAGGGCCAGCGGCTCGTGGCCGATCGAGGCGATCATGCCCTCGTACCCGTAGCGGAGCCCGAGTATGTTCCTGACGCCGTAGCGATGCCAGAGAACCATCGTGATCGCGCGGATAACGTCGTTTATCCCCGGGCAGAGCCCGCCGCACGTGACGATGGCGGCGCGGGTCCGTGCGGGATCGAAGAATAGCCTGCGACGTGGCCCGGCCCGCTCAAGTATGGCCCCGGACGTGTCCTTGCCGTTCCCGACGGTGGCATCAAACAAGATGCCGGCATCATCCGACAGGTAATGGTCTACGGGGCAAGGCGAATCGATACTGCACGAGCCCAGCGAACGGACCTGGAAATCGGTACTCATCTGCAATTCCGGCCAACAGTATCATCCCCGCGCGGCCGGAATGCAAGTATAGCTTGCTTTCGGGCCGTGCGCCGATGTATGAGAGAGGACATGCCGAGCGTACTTACAGGAAGCGACTGGGGCGGGATCCCCATGGAACAGGAGGAACCAGTGACCGTGGTTCTCGTCAGGCACGGCCAGGCGGAGAGGAAGCCGGGCGACGGTCCGCTCGGCCCCGGGCTGACGAAGCTCGGCCAGCGCCAGGCGGCGCGCGTCGGGAAGCGCCTCGCGAAGGACAGGATCGACTACATCTACTGTAGCGATCTTGCCAGGGCCAGCGAAACGGCGGACTACATCAAGGCGTTCCACGGCAAGGTGCCATCGGCCGTCACCGCCGCGGTACGCGAGGTGACCGCGTACCATTTCACTCCCTGCGACGCCCCGGAAGACAGGCTTGCGCGGGAGGCTATTACCATGGAGCACGACACTCTCATCCGTTTCGCCAACCAGCTTCGTCACAAGCACGCGCCTGGCGAGACGGTCGTCGTGGTGGCTCACGGCAATTTCATACGAACCATTCTCCCGATCCTTGGGGGACGGGACCCGAGGGAGTCACTGATAATGGAGATCTACAACACTGCCGTCTCGGTGGTGGAACTCTGGTCTTCGGGCGACGCAATCCTGCGCCTGGGGAACTGCGTGAAGCATCTGCTGCCCAGCCAAGTAACGTAATGCCAGTGACGAAGTAGTCAGCAATCAGTAACCAGCATGGAACTGTCCCACCACTGGTCACCGACTACTGGTAACCTCCCGCTAACCGCGAGGGTCAGGCGCCTGCTATTCGGGGCATCCACATCGGCTCCGCGGACATTCGCGCGAAGAGCAACTCCATAACCATGCGGTTCCGTTCGGAACGCAGGTCGGCGTCCTCCCATAGGTTCCTGCTCTTGTCGGGGTCGTTCGCGAGGTCGTAGAGGAGAAGCCCGTTCCCGGCGGGATCGACCGTGATCTCCCAGTCCCCGCTCGCCAGCGTCTTGACGTACATCTCCTCCGCCTTCTGCGGCAGCCGGAGTTTCTCGGGCGTCAGCGGTTCCTCCTTCGCCACTTCGGCGAGCAGCAACTCGAGCGTGAGCTCATGTTTGAGGCCGGCGCTGTCGGGATCGTCCCAGAGGTTCCTTGCTTCTCCGGGATCCGCCTTGAGGTCGAATACCTCGCCGTAGTCCCTTTCGCAGTAAACGGTGATCTTGTAGCGGTTATCGACGTAAGTTCTGACATGAATGGTCGTGGGCTGGTGATGGTTCTCCACCACGATGTGTTCCCTGGCCGAGTCGCGCTTGCCGGTCCAGACGTCGAGCTGGTCCACCCCGGTCATGTCGTTGGGCGTGTCCAGGCCGCAGGCGGCTAGGAACGTCTGCGGCAGGTCGACCAGCGACTGCAGCGCGTCGGAGCGTTGACCGGCGGGCACGGTGCCGGGCATGGAAACGATGAAGGGGACCTTGATCATGTCTTCGTAGTGGAAGGGGCCTTTCGCCATGAGACCGTGCTGACCGTAGAAATGCCCATGGTCGGTCGTGAAGACGACGAGCGTGTTCTCGCGGAGACCCAGCGCGTCGAGCTTGTCCATGATTTGCCCGATGTACTTGTCCATACAGCTCACCATCCCATAGTAGGTGGCGATGTTCCTCGCCATCGCTCCACGGGTGTGCAGGTGGCTACCGAAGCCGTGACAGCAATTGCTGCCTTCCTCGCCCCGCCATGGCGAGAAGTCCGGCTTCTTCTCCTGCGTGAGCTTGAAGTGAGGCGGGTTGTTCTCGTGCTCGCCCTCGGTGATTCGGGGGACGGTCAATTCTTCCGGGTCGTACATGGTATCCCACGGTTCGGGTATGAGGTACTTTGGGTGCGGATCGAAGAAGCTCGCCCACAAGAAGAACGGTTTGTCCCCGGCGCCGTATTCGTCCATCAGTGCGCAGGTGCGCTCGGCGATCCAGGCGTCGTAGTGGTATTCTTCGGGGATGGGCCACTTGTGGCGCTGGTCGCTTCCCTCGCGGTTGCCTGTCGGCTTCACGAAGTAGTCCCGCCAGTTCGTCAGCCCCTTCTCCTCCATCCAGATGGCGTAGTGTTGCCCCACATGTGCCTCGTCGGTGTGGTTCCGCGCAAGCTCCACGTGGTCGAACCCATAGAAGTCATCCTTGAAGTCCCTCCAGAAATCGAGGTCCTGCAGGACCGGGTACGCCTCGAGCGACGGGAACTCGTCCGTGCCTTGGAGGGGCTGGAAGTGTGCCTTGCCGACGAGCGCGGAATGGTAGCCGGCGCGCTGGAATACCTCGCCGACGGTCGGTTCGCTCTCCGGCAGCTTGGTGCCCAGCGTCCAGCCGCCGTGCTGGCTCGGGTATTTGCCGGTGATGATCGACGCGCGTGTCGGCGTGCACGTGGGGTTAACACAGTATGCTCGCGTGAACAGCACGCCCTGTTCCGCGAGCCGGTCGAGGGCCGGGGTCTTGATCTCCGGGTTCAGGCAGCCGAGCGTGTTCCAATGTTGCTGGTCGCTGGTTATGAGCAGTACGTTTGTACTTTCAGATGGCATCTGCCGGTCTCCTTGCTTACGTCGTCGAGAGGCCTAGAAGTGGCATGCTCACACGGATGGAGGAGAGGCTTCAAGGAAAAGATGATTACCGTCGGACTGTCAGGCAAGAATGCCCTGGGTACGGGAACATTTCCCGGCAGTATGTTCTTGACTG
>Ga0272442_10002073_pt1 | contig 29499 bp, 24 predicted proteins | sample SSMForm2O_FD_200262 | JGI IMG/M metagenome (GOLD analysis project Ga0272442, IMG submission 200262) | Marine sediment archaeal communities from Little Sippewissett salt marsh, Falmouth, MA, United States - SSM-Form-2O | ecosystem: Environmental > Aquatic > Marine > Wetlands > Sediment ...
CTTGTAATGAAAACTTTACATATGCAACTTGTGTATCAGTTGAGGATCTATAAACTGCAAATTTTAAGTAACTTATATCAATTCTTTCTGCATTTCTAATAGTAAGATTTACATTGCTAAATGTGACGGTATTACCAAGTACTACATTACCACTAGGAGTTCCCGGATGAACATATACTGCCATTGCAGGTTGTGTTAAAATTGTCAGTATTAATAATAAAAGTGTTATAGATATACCTATAGCTCCAGCTTTTTTTAATTTCTCTCTCTTCACCATTCTAACCCATCTCTCCAAGTAGGTTATTTGCAATATATTAATATTACTTCTAATTTGTATAAATTATTAGTACTTATACTTTGTTTTTTTATAAGGATTAATTAAATAATTATATAATTAATACATAATACTATTATCTTACAAGTTAGTTATAAATGATTTGTAAAATTTTTTTAAATTTATAAATAACAAAGCGTTTAAAATCTATAATTATATTCTTTTTTTGAAAAGTGGAGGAAAAATCAATTTTTAATTGATCTCGGTGATATTATGAAACCATATAACTGTTCAAAAACATGTTGGAATTGCCCAGCTGCTGTTTTTAAAGGTAATGTAGATTTTAGAGCTTGTGGACAATCTGTTGAGGAAATAAAAGCAAATATGGGTCCTGATGGGCAAGTTATGATCGAATGTAAACGTCGACCAGAACTTGGGCATTTTGAACCAAGTATAACTTTTGAACAATGTCCAGAATGGACTTTTAATAAAGATTATAACATATATTTTTTAAAAAATATGAAAGTAATGATATTAGGAATAGATGGATATCTTGGATGGACTCTTGCCTTAAAGCTTGGAAAACTTGGATTTAAAGTAAGTGGAATTGACAATTATTCTCGCAGAGATTATGTTATGGAAAAAGGCTCTCATACAATAATCCCAATTAAACGAATGACTGAGAGGTTACATGCAACAAAAGAAATTCTTGACATCGATATTAACTTCCGTAAAATGGATATTAGAGATTTAAAAAAATTAAAAGAATTTATGCAAGAGGTTAAACCCGAAAGTATTGTCCATTATGCAGAAATTCCATCTGCCCCATATTCTCTTGTTGATGCTGAACATGCTATTGAGGTTCAAAATAATAACACTCTAGGAACACTAGGATTATTATGGATAATGAAGGACGTAGTACCTGAAAGTAATCTTATTAAATTAGGCACTATGGGCGAATATGGAAGTCCCTTAACAGGTAGACCACTTTTTGAAGGGATGTTTCCTGCAAATGCAGTTTTAAAGTGGGATGATAGAGAATGGAGCCTTGGTGGAGAAATAACACCAAGGGATCCAGTTAGTTTTTATCATGTTAGTAAAGTCCAAGATACCTTTAATGTATATGAAGCTTGTAAATATTGGTGGTTAAGAAGTTATGATGTTATGCAGGGAGTTATTTATGGGGTTCATACCGATGAAATTGCTGCAGATGAAAGGCTTAGAACTCGCTTTGATATAGATGAGTGGTTTGGAACGGTAATAAACAGATTTGCTGCCCAAGCAGTTATGAATATGCCTCTTTCAATTTATGGAAAAGGAGAACAAATTAGAGGATTTATCGCTCTTGAAGATGCTATGGATTGTATGGTTCGTTTGATTTCTTCTCCACCTGAACCAGGTCAATATGATGTTGTAAATCAAGTTTCAGGACTTTATAAAATTCAGAATCTTGCAGAAATCATTGCAAAAACAGGTACTGAAAAATTTAACTTAAATGTTAATATACAACGTCGCGAAAATCCACGAGTTGAAGCTGATTTTCATCCATTTGAGGTTGTATCAGAAAAATTACCAGATGTTTTTGGTTTTATTCCAAAAGTTACTCCTGAAAAAGCAGTATCTCGTATGCTAGATTTGCTTACTCGAGAAGATATAAAAACTCGTATAGAAGAAAAATCACATACAATATTGCCAAAGACCTGGTGGAGTGGGGAAAAGAAGGATACAGGAGTTTTAGAAACATATAAACCGGGTTCTAAGAAAAGTACTGGATATAAACCAAAATTACACACAGGTAAAAAAGCAAATAAATTTGAAAAAGAAATTGAAATCTGAAGCTAAAAGGAATAAATTATGGAAATTACAGGGAAAAAATTAGAAGATCTATTAAAATCAAATAAAACAGTGATGGTTGAATTCTGGGGTTCTTGGTGCCCTCCTTGCCAACATATGTCAAATGTACTAGATGATTTAGAAAAAAATTATAATGGAAAAATTGAAATTGCAAAAGTAAATGTTGATAAGAACCCGACTATTTCAAAAAAGTTTGATGTGATAGGTGTTCCTACATTCATGGTTTTTCAAAAAGGAAAAATTATTCATAGAGATGTAGGAGCAAAATCTGCTAAACAGCTTCAGGATATAATTGAAAATGTGATTTAAATGGTTGCTAGTAAAAAGATTTTAATTACTGGTGGTTGTGGATTTATTGGTCTTAATTTAATTGACTTTTTAATTAAAAATACCGATTGGGATATATCTATTTTAGATAATTTAAGTGTCGGGGAAAAAAAACATTTGGAAAAATTTCCAAAAAATAGAATTGATTTTTTTAAGGGCGATATTTTAATTGAAAATGATGTTAAAAAAGCAATTAAAAATTGCCAATATCTTGTTCATTTGGCTGCTCAAACTGATGTGATTAATTCTATAAAAAATCCAATTGAAGATGCAAAAGTAAATATTTTGGGTTTGCTTAATTTGTTAAATTCATCAGTTGAACATGAAATTAACAGATTTGTTTTTGCATCATCTGCAGCACCTTTAGGTGAACAAATCCCGCCTATTGATGAAAAAAAAGTTCCATCCCCAGTGTCACCATATGGTGCTAGTAAACTTGCAGGGGAGGGATATTGCTCTGCTTTTGCAGAAATTTTTAATAAAAAAAATGTTGTATTACGTTTTTCAAATGTATATGGTCCACATTCATATAAAAAAGAGAGTGTCGTCGCAAATTTTATTAAAAAAATTCTTTTTAATGAAACACTAATTATCTATGGCGATGGTAATCAAACAAGAGATTTTATTCATGTTAATGACATAATATCAGCAATATATCTATCATTGACTAAAAAATTAAAGAATAATTATTACTTATTTCAAATTGGAACTGGCCAAGAAATCTCAATTAATAAATTGTATAAAGTAATAAAAGATGAATTTAACAAAAAGGGTCATGAAATATCCAATCCAATCTACAAAAAATCTCGTAAAGGAGAAATTTTTAAGAGCTATTGTAATGTAAAAAAAGCAAAAGAAGAACTAGGATTTAAACCAGATATAAAAATAAACAATGGCATAAAGGATACCTTAGATTGGTTTTTAAAAAATAATGAGTTTAAAAAATAGTTATTTTCTTATTTTTTTCATAATGGGAATAATATCTTCAACACATGGTTTTTCAGGTATTTTATCCTGATTGAATTTATTCTTAACAAATAAAAAAGCGTCATCTTGAGTATGCATTCCTTTTATAATATCATCATGCTCAAATATTTTTTTATCATTAATTCCTGCCCTTAAGCAAAAACCTGAATTTGGAAGTAATACAATATCTGGTGCGTTTTCAAGATATTTCCCATGATAAATATCTTCTTTTAAAAAAATTTTTTTTACTACCCTTTGCCCATTAAACTTCAAATTTGAAAAAATATCAGTTATTTTATCTATTATATTTTTCTCTTTTGAAGAATAAATTTCACCTTTTGGGAACTTATTCTTTTTATTTAGATATATTCTCCCAGGGTCCAATGCAAAAGCTTGTGTTTTTTCTTCAATATTATTATACCTTTTTTTGTAGTTATCTCCTAAAAAAAGGATTTCATTTTCAACTAAAACACTATTAACATTTACATTAGTTTTTATATTTTCCATTCCATGATCTGAAAGCATTATTAGATTATCATGCTCATTCATCTTTTTTAAAATATCTCCAATTGAAGCATCTACTCTCTTAAAATACTCAATAAATTTATCATAATATGTGTGATTCTTATTTTTATACGCATCCATTAAGAAATGCTCTATTCTATCTGACCCTGTAAACACAATCATAAAATTATCCCATTTGTAATTTTCCCATAGTTTGTTTGTTAGTTTCATTCTTTTTTCATGAACATCGAAAAGATCATCAAGAAACAAATCAATTGATTTATGTGCTTTATTGCTATCAACATCAATTCTATAATTAATTTCATTTAAGTAATCAATGTAATCTAAAGGATAAACTGATTTATCAAAATCAAGACTTACAAAACCTGATATATGAAAACCATTTAATTCTTTAACAGGGTAGGTTTGTGGTACATTAATGACAACATGTTTTTCTTTATTTTGTTTAATCCAAAATGGTTTTGATTTTAACGTACTAAAATTTGGAAATGAAATTGTATATGTATTCGGAATTATATCTGTAAAACCAAAAATATTATGTTCGCCAGGATTTTTTCCAGTAATTGCACTGCTCCAAGAAACAGAAGATATCTCAGGTATTGATGAGTCCATCCTTTTAAAAACACCATTATTTCTTAATTCATTGAAATTTGGCATTACATCTTTTTCTGAAAAATATTTTAATAATGAATATGGCACTCCGTCAATTCCTATAATCACCGTTCTATTTTTCATAAAACCATATTCTTTATCTTTTTTTGTATGCAAAACTTTTACTAATTATTAAAAAAAAAACATTATTTATATAAGTTTGTTTAATATCTCAAATTTTGTTAAATATTTCTACAATCTAATAATATTTTATAAATGAGGAGAAATGCAAATTAATAAAAAATTAAATGAGTCAAAAGAAAATAATAAGCCTGAAATTAAGATGAGAAATGCTCTTAGCACAATTTCTAAAGGTGGTGCTATGATACTTTTTGGAGGATTTATCGCACAAGGCTTAGGATTTCTTTATCAATCAATTGTTGCAAAATATTTTGGGCCTGCAGATTTAGGAATTCTAGCACTTTCATTGTTATGGTTAACTATAGCACTAAGGCTTGCAACTGGTGGTTTTGGATCTGCATTAAAGAAATTTTTACCAATTCATATAATAAAAAAAGATAATAAAAATTTTAATGACACAATCTTTACAATTTTTTTCTTATCATTGTCAATATCAATTCCTTTTTCGGTTTGTTTATATTTATTATCTGATTTTATTGCAATAAATGTTTTTGATATATTGCGTCTATCTCCACTAATAAAGATAGTATCTTTTATTGTACCTATACAATGCTTGCTAGTTTTATTACAACATTTTCTTTTATCACTAAAAGATTTTAAAAAGAAAATTTTAATCTCAGATATCGGGTTTCCATTTTTCAGGCTTATTATACTTGTTTTTGTGATATTTATTAGTGGAAGTATTTACTCATTAACATATGGAAATTTAATAGCAGTTTTATTAATTTTTATTATTGCTCTAATAATTATAGAAATTAAGATTAGTAAAAAATTTGATATGAAAAATACAAAATTTCTTAAAACAAATATTTATCCAAAAAATATTTTAAATTATTCTTTGCCATTGCTTTTTTCCGGTGCTGTTGTAATAGTTTTTGGAAAAGCAGATACCTTTATTCTTGGATTATACACATCTGAAACATCAGTTGGAATATATAATTATATATTAACGATATCTCTTCTTTTAACAATATTTTTGATTTCAATAAACCAAATATTTTTCCCTGTAATTTCACATTTATATGCCAAAAAAAACCTTAAGTCATTATCAAAGGTATTTGAAATTGTATTGAGATGGGATTTTCTATTAACATTACCTTTCTTTATTTTTTTAACAGTATTTTCAAAACAAATATTAGAAATATTTTTCCCGGCTTATGCTTCAGGGTGGAAAGCTTTAGTAATTTTATCATTTGGAATGATGTTTAGATCTGGTTTTGGGCCAGTAGGTCACACTCTTGAAACGTTTGGAAAAACAAAATTTATATTTTTATTAAACACATCGCTACTATTATTAAATATTGCACTTAATCTTGTTTTAATTCCAAAATACGGTATTGAAGGAGCAGCTTTTTCAACTGCTTTTGTGTTTTCATTAAATAATATATTTGAAATGTGGAAAGTAAAAAAACTTATTACTTTCAAAATAAAAACTTATCTATATATTAAATATTGTATTTCAGCATTTTTTACAATAATAATATTTTTCTCAATAAGCTATATAATAGAATTCTCTTGGTTTTTAATTATAATTATGTCAATTATTTATTTAGCGATATTCTTTGTGTTTTTAGTCATATTCAAATCATTTATAAACGAAGATATATTTTTATTCGAAGTTTTTGATATAATAATACAAAAAATAACATATAAAAAGATTTCAATAAAAAAATATATAAAAAAGATTATTAAATAATATTTTTCTATTTTTTCTTATTTCAGATATATTGTATATTGTTTTTTTTCAAAATTTTTTGGAATTTCAATCAATTCACCATTTCTAATTAATCTATAGTTATATCCTAATGAGTTAATATAATTATAAAATTCTTTTTTTGAATATTTAAATGCTGGAAATTTTCTCTCATGGACTTCTAACAACATCTCAGGTTTTCTTTTATTGAGATATTCTTTAAAACCTCTAAGTACATTTAATTCTGCACCTTCAACATCTATTTTTAAAATATCTGGTTCACTTTTATTATCCTTAATATATTTGTCAAGAGTTGAAGTTTTGACCTTTATTTTATTTAATTGTTTGAAATCACCCATAAAAAAATTTTTATCTGCTTTTGCTAAAGAATGAGTACTTTCAGATGAAGATAGATACATTGTCTGGGTTCTATTTTTATCTGAAATTGCAAGTTTTTCTATTTTGATGTTATTTATATTATTTATAATAACTGACCGTGATATATATTCATAATTTTTATTTACAGGTTCAAACGCAATAATCTTTGCATTTTTTTTCATATACTGATGAGCAAGAATTGAGTAATAACCCCTATATCCTCCAATGTCAAAGAAGGTATTTTTATTTTTAATCTTTTTAATAAATAATTTTGAATTGCTTACTTCAAAATTATTATTTATATACATATTAAAGTCGGTTCTTTCTTTGATATCAAGATAAAAAAGATATGATTTTCCAGATGGTAGTCTTATATTATAAAAACCAATATTATCCATGTTTTTTATAATAAAATCTTGAAAAGGATTGATTATTTTTTTAATATTATTGGGGAGCATATTTGAATATTTCAAAATATTTCTCTTAATCATATTACCAATCCAAAATGTATAATATTAGCTTCAAATTGTAATTTTTGTAATTGTATTTTTTATCTTTTCTTTTTCTGATCTATTTTCATATCCTATCTTACGTTGCTCTGCCTTTGATTTTTCTTTAAATATTTCCTTTTTAACAATCCCATCTATATTGGCTGGGATATTCAAACCATAAAAATGAAGAATTGTTGGAGTAATATCAATGATATTGAAAGAATCAATTTCATATCCCTTTTTGATATCTTTTCCGTATGCCAAAAAAATACCTGTTTTTTTGTTTTCACCTTTCCAGGTAGAAGGCTTTGAGATAATATTTTTTCTACCAATATCGCCGTTAATATGAACATTTATACCCTGATCAACTAGAATATCAGGTGCTTCAGAAAGAAATTTTCCTTTATAAATCTGATTTTTTCCATAGACATTATTAATTATACCATCCTGGATTAACTCATCAAAATCAGATAATAAATCTTTTTGAATATTTTTTTTGTTTTTTTTGTCAATAATATAAACTGGTCCTTGTCCACTAGCCAATATCTTACTTTTTTCCCAGTTTATATTTTTTCCTTTTGCTTCCTTTTTAAAGGTCACATCCTTATTTGGGATTTTTAAAATAAAATCTGTTGGCATATATTCTGACATTTTTTTTATTTTGTTTTCATTTAATACAAGTCTTAATATCCTTAATATATTCTGTTTATTAATACCAAAATCATTAAGTATTCTTGATGACCTAAAATCAGTTTTTAGATAGCCCTTTTCTTCTAACCAAGTGTTTATGTTAAAAACTTTTTCAATTTTATTTGAACCATGATCTGATAAGAAAAAAAAGGTATATTCTTCTTCAAATTCATCTATCATTTCACCAATTTTTTTATCAATTAATATCCAGCCTTTTTTTGTTTGGACATCATTCCAAAAAAAATGGTGTAATACATTTATATAAAAAATTGCTAGATGTAAAAAGTCAAGTTTGTATTTTCTTAATAAAAATTTTGCCAATTCAAATTTTTTATCAATCATCTCAATTATTGAATCAACTGCTTCATTTTTTTTGTTTATAGACGAATCTCTAAGATATTTTTCTTTACCTGTTCTAACCTTATAATTAAATTGGTTTATAAAATCATATATTTTTTTTCCTTTATAATATTCAATATCTGGTCCATCTGGTGGCCCTGCAATAATAAATCCTTCAATATCCTTTAAAGGATATGTTGTAGGCATATTAAGAACGGCTTTTTTTCCAGGGATAAAATCCCATAATTCCTTATTTATTGTTGTTCTTTTATTTGGATAATAAACTCGCTTATTACATATATCGATATTTTCCCACCAAAAAATTCCAAATTTTCCAGGGTTCATTCCTGTTGAAAAACATTTCCAATTAGGTGAAGTTACAGGTGGAAATTGACTTTGCATATCTGCATATGCTCCATTTTCCTTAACCTTTTTTAAATTTGGAAGTGTATTTTGTTTTATCCAAGGATCAAGAAGCTCAAAGCCAGCTCCATCAAGTCCAATAACAATAGTCTTCGTTTTATCCAACTCCAAATTTTTTAATTAGTTCCGAATTGTTCATAAAAACAACATTTTCTTTCTTTTTTAATTTTGATAATATCTTTAAAATCATTTCTAAATTTTCCCATTCATTTTTATCTTCAATATTCCATGAATGACCCCATAGATGAAAAATTCCACCATTTCTTTGTACATATTTTATATAGACTTTTGAAACATCAATCCAATTCTTTGAAAAAGCTTTATTTTTTAACAAATATATGATAGGTTTTATGTTTTTTAAAGCATTTATTTTTGAATGTTTTAATATAGCTCTAAGATGACTATAAGATCCTCCACAAACATGTACAGTAACACCCATCTTGAAAGAATCAAATTCATTTTTTTCTAATATTTTTATTGTTCTTGCCCCTTTAAATCCTGCTTTTTTTAATATGTTAATTATATCACTGTTATATCCTCCTCGGGGATAACAAAAAGAAGATATTTTCTTCCCAATAAGTTCCTCAAGAAGTTTTTTACTTTCTACTATTTCATATTTAGCAATATCTAAATCAATATCAGGTAGATAAACATGATTTAATGTATGACAACCAATATCAAAATTATTTGATAAATCTATTATCTGTTTTTTTGAAAGATTCTTTTTATTTTTATTATTTTTAGAAATATAAAAAGTTGAAGGGATATTATATTTTATTAATAATTTTGATAATTTTATATCAGAAAAAACTCCATCATCCCAACTTGTTGTAATAATTGCTTTTTGCATCTTAATTCCTAATAAGTGAACAATAAATTTTAAAAATTCTTTCTAAATGATCTATAGGTTTAAAATTTTCTTCAACAAATTTTCTCGCGTTATTTCCCATCTTTTTTGATAATTTTTCATCATTTAAGATTTTACAGATTTTATACGATAAACCCTTAACATCACCCGGTTTAAAAAGAAACCCATTAAATCCTTCTTTAACTAGCTCTGATTGCCCTCCATGATTTGTTGTTATTACAGGCGTGCTTTGACTCATGGCTTCAATTAAGATTAGTCCATTTGATTCAGGTATTATGCTTGGAAGAACTACTAAATCAGCATTTGAGTAATTATCTATCAATAATGAATGTTTTATATATCCATTAAAAAAGATTTTGTCTTCGATATTTAAATTTTTAGAGAGCTTTATTAAATTATTTTTTTCTGGGCCTTCACCAACAATTTGGAGTTTTATATTAAAATCATCAATTCTAATATTTTTTATTGATTTTATTAAAGTATCAACGCCCTTATTTTTTGTTAATCGACCAACGTATAATATGTTTTTATTTCTTCTATTTTTTTTCTTTATTTTTTTATCATTCCAATCGATAGGGCGAGGATTTACAATTATATTTTTTCTTTTAATATCAAATTCTTTTGAGAAAAAATTTGCAATAGATTCTGACGGACATTCAAATATATCAACATGTTTCTTAACTATATTTTTACGAATTATGTATTTTATCCAATTCAAAAAACCAATAGGAAATTTAAAAAAAATATTTGTCTTGTTCCATTGAGTATATCCATGTAATGATAGAACAATAGGAATATTCATTTTTTTTGCAGAAATAAATATAGATGGTGTCAGAGTATTGTAAAAATTATGGACATGGATGATATCAGGATCATATTTGTTGATTAGATTTTTTATTATATTATAATATTTTAAGCTGAAAATACTTTTTATAAATAAAATAGGTTTATTTTTTTTATAATCTGATTTAATTGAGAAGTTGTTTATTATATGACCTTCTTTTTCAAGTAAATCATTTAACATATTGCAATAAATTTCAGCTCCACCACCTTGCTTGGAAACATGCTCATTTATTCTTAATATATTCAAATCATTCCCTCTTTATTAATAACAATTATCAAAATTTTTTAGCAATTATTAACAAGAAATTTTTATTTTTTGAAATCTTGGATTTAATAATTTTAAAATTTTTTTTATATAACTCTCTTCTAATATTTTTTCCAATTTGAAAAGATTCTATCACATTACCTTTAAAAATTATTTTTTTGCCAAAAATTAAATAGTAAATTGTATTTAAAATAACAATTATTGACTCTATCCTTTTTTTGAAAGTGAAATTCTTCCTCATTAAAATATTATTCAAATAAAACCAATATCTATGAGTTTTTAACAATAAATAACCTTCTTCGTTTATAACCCTTGAAATTTCTGATAAAGTTTTTGATTCATTATTTAGATATGGGAAAACCAGAAAACAAATTACTATATCAAAGGATTTTTGCCTAAACGGCAATAATTGAGCATCAGATTTTATCAATTTTGACTTTGATTTTAATGAAGCAACCTTTAAATAAAAATTATTTTTATCAATTCCATATGTATTTATATTAATATTTTCAAACTCTTTTAATATTGCACCGCCACCACAACCAATATCAAGAACCTTATACTCTGGAGATATGTCAATATCTCTTATTTCTTTTAAAAATGATTTTGAACCTTCAAATTCTTTAAGAGTATATGACAATTTTTTACCTTTATCTGTTAATTTAAAAAAACCATTTTCTTTAAATAAAAAATTATTTGAAATTAAAAAATCAAGAGTCATCTCAATATCTTTATTATTTATCTTTTCCTCCTCGTAAATTAACTTTTCAGAAACTTTATCTTTGTAAGCAATATTTAATAATATTTTTACTTTAATAGAATCGTTAAATACTTCGATAAGACTTTTCATAAGTTTTCCTCAGAAGAAAAATTCTATAAACTAAAAAATAATAATCAATTTTATTTTATATAACTACGAATAAATATATCAAAAGACTGTGAAATCTTCCTTTTTAAATCTTGAAGATTATTAATTTGCACTTGATTATTAAATAATCTTTTAAACAAATATTTACGTTGCTTGCCAAGATTTATTTTTTCAAATTCATTTACAATATCTCTAAACATTACTGTTATTTCTTCTTTTGTCAAATTATCAGTTTTCATAGTAGCAGATCCTTCATGTTGCAGTTCAAACCAATTGTTATAATCCAATAAATTTCGTTTTTTTGCTATCTCGGAAAGCTCTGTTCCTGGATAAGGGGACACTATATTAAACCAAATTTTATAAGCATCAAGTTCCTTTGCTAGTTTTATTGTATCATTTATATCTTCTCTGCTTTCTTCGGGATGACCAACCATAAAAAATGTTGTTTGTTTTAATCCAATTTTCTTTGTAAGTTTAACTGCTTTTTTTACTTCATCTATTCTGATACCTTTTTTTATTTTATCCATGATCTTCTGATTACCTGCTTCAACCCCAAACTTGATATGCGTACAACCAGCATCTTTCATTTCCTTGAGAAGATCCTTATCAACCAAATTTACTCTAGTACCTGCAGTCCATCCAATATCAGGAGTTTTATTTTTTATTAATTTACATATTTCTTTTGTTCTTTCTTTATTAAGAGTAAAAGTATCATCTGAAAAAGTAAAATTTTTTACGTTATATTTGCCAATTAGTTCTTTTATCTCTTTAACAATGTTTTCAGGGCTTCTAAATCTTACATTTCTACCCCATACTCTATGAGAATCACAAAAAATGCAATTAAAAGGACATCCTCTTGAAGAAAATATTCTTGAGTAATAGTTTGGAGAAGCATCTTTTACAAAAGAAGAAGTCCTATCAGGATAGGGTAAAGAATTAATATTCTTAATAATTGGCATATCTGGGTTATTAATAAGCTTTTTTAATCTTTTGTCATAATAACTTATTCCCTTAATCTTTTTTATATTAGAATCATTCATATAACTCTTGATAATTTCTCTAAATATTTTTTCTCCTTCACCTCTAACAATAATGTCAATTCCTTTAATTTTTCCTAGTTCTTCAGGTGCAGCAGATGCATGTGGACCCCCTGCTATAATAAAGATATCCTTGGAGATCTCCTTTTTTATTCTATTAATTAAAATTTCAACAATTTCATGTGCTGCTGACCACACAGATATTCCAATTATATCTGGTTTAAAACTTGAAATATTTTTGATTGTTTCATTGTAAATATAGAAATTGGGATCTAATATTTTATCAGAAAGTGAGTCAACAGAAATAGAGCTTAAAGATTTTGGACTATGTTCAGTGGATTTTTTAGAAAAATCAGCATCATAAATATCAACAACTACACCAGATATATCTTTAACAACAGCCTTTAGATAACCAAGTCCAATTGGAAAAACACCAGATGAAGAACCCCAAAACCTAAAAAAGGGAGGGTTTAACAATAAAATCCTTGTTTTTTTTGTCATTTTATATCTTCCTTTTTTGATAATCATCATAAATTTCTCTTAATGTAGAAAATTCAACTTTCCTTTTTTTATACTCTTTAATAAAATTATTTAGCTTTTTAAGTTTAATATCTAAATTATTATAAAAATTAATAGGATGTGAATTTAATACAATATACGAATCAGAGTATTTTCTCTTAATTAATCGGTCAATTATACTGAAGTCATTAATAGCTGAAATTAGACTTATTGGTAAACTTAAAAATCTAGAAAAACATCCAATATCAATATTTAGTATCGGATTGACAACTAAAGGAATTTCTAATATTTTTGAATTGCCTTTTTTATTATAATTCTGCTTTGATAGATAGTAAGGTGATAAATTTGAATTATTTTTATGATTAATTTCGATTCCATTGATATTTTTATTGGGAAAAAAATTTACAAATTTTCTTTTTATTATGCCATTTGATGCATGCAAGGCATAATAACCTGGGATTACCGAACTGTCAACTAGATAATTTAATTCTTCTAAAACTTTGAGAGTATCTTGGTTAAAAAAATATGCTCCTCCTCTAAATGAAGCAATATCAAAACCTTTATTTCTTAAAAATTTTGTTGCATCACCAATAAGCTCTTTTTGGAAATCATAAGCTATGTTATATTTGTTTTTTTTATCCATGAAATGAACATGGCATCCTAACTCACCATTTTTATCCATTTTATCAATAAAAAAAGGAAATTTTTTAGTTATTGTATCCCATCTATCATGGACAATAAACCAAGTTATTTTTATATTAGATTGATTAAATAAACTAATGAGTTTTGGAATTGTTTTTTCAACACATTTATATTTATCTTTACCAGCTCTTTGATATCCTTCGACGTCAATTGTTATTGCTATTTTAACCATATATTCATCTCAATATAATGATCTAAATATTGACTTTATGAAAAAAGATTTTTTAGTTTTTCGTCAATCTTATCATTTAATTTATCCCAATTATATTTTTTTACACTATTCCTGGCATTTTTTTCAATTCTTTTTCTCAATTTATCATCATTATAAATTCTAAAAATAGCATTGGCCATATCATTTGAGTTTTCTGGAGGAACAAGTAAACCGTTTTCTTCATTGTCTATTATTGTTCTTACTCCCTCCAAATCAGAAGAAATAACAACCTTCCCCATAGAAAGATATTCAAATATCTTTATAGGATATATACAATTTAGTTCTTCTTTATATGGAAAAGGGAAAATACAAATATCTGACTTTTCTTCTTGATCTAATACTTTCCTATGATCAAGAACACCAAGATATTCTACATTCTTGTCAATATTAAATTTATTTATTGTATTATTTAAATAATTTTTATCATCTTTATTTGTATCTCCAACAAGAATTAATTTAATAGAGGGGATTTTTTCTTTTAGGAGTTTTACAGAATGAAGTAAAGTATCTATTCCGCGGTCTTTTTTTACAAATCCAACATAAAAAAGTGTAAAATCCCCAGTCTTATTTTTTATATTTCTAGGTTTTGTTAAGTTTAAATCTACTCCATTAGTAATTTTTAATATTTTTCTTTGATTAAGTCCATAATCTCTGAGAGATTCTGGAACTATTGCAACAATTGCCAAATCAGTAAATTTGATCGTTTTTTTACTAATAAAATGGAAAAATTTGTGAATGAATGAAAATTTAGTACTATCGGTTTTTTCCATCAATATTGGATGATCCCAAATATCAACTACCCATCTGTAACCAAGTAATTTTAGTATAAAACCTTGAATAATAGAAAAAGGATCAAATTTTGTATATACAATATCAAAATCAACTTCTTTACTTAGTTTCTTTATTTCAAACATGTACCAAAATAGATATAAAATATAATTTTTTTTGTTAAGATTGAATGTAGAAACTTTAACATAAGAATTTTTTTTAATCTCATTTGGAATTGTTCTATTCTTACAGATAAAAAGATATAGATTGTTTTTTTCACTTAGATATTTAGCTCTTTGATATTGTACTCTATTTTTTTCATTGCGAATATATCTAATCAGATATAAAATATTTAATCTCTTCTTCATTTATGGCCTCGGAATAAAATATATTTCAGAACCTGAATTATAAATCTTATTTTCTAATTCAAAAAAACTACAGTCATTAATATCTACATAATTAAAAGAATAGTTTTTTGAAAATACCATTTCTCCAACTTCTTTTTCACCCCATCTTAAAAAAAGATATCTGTATTGGTTTTTTGGTAAAAATGAAGCCTTTACATCATCAAAATCTATACCATTATATAATACAAATCTCCACCTCTGTGGAGAAAAACAAATTGTGAATGAATTACCTTTCTTTTCCGATAGGAATTTTAATCCTTTAACATCATTTTCTTGGAACAGTTCATATTTTCTTTCATCATAATTTAATGAAATTGATCCTAGTGAAGGTTCATTTGAAATCTCCATCATAAACCCAGTGTTAAATAAAAAGTAAAGACATAATAATAAAATAATTAGCAAATTAAAAAAGGTCTTTTTGTTTTTTATAATCTTTTTATAAGAGGGTTTTAAGATAATGATATATTTTGAGCTCTTTTCAATGAATTTTAAAAATTTATTATAAATTCCAATCGATCCAATTATACAAATTGGAGAAAGGACCAATAATGCTAAATGATATATCCTCTTCATTCCCAAAGTTGTACTAATACTAGGTACAATTACTGAAGAAACAAGTAAAAGTAATGAAATATATGCTGTTGGTTTAAATTCCTTCAAAAAGTTGAAATTATCCTTTTTAAAAAAAAGAATTATTACTCCAATTACTATAAAAATCATTGTTATATAAAATATGATTTTTCCCATTATATGAAAAAAATACATCTGATCAAAAATTCCAATACCTATTGCTTGAATTGCGATAGGGTCCCTTACAGATGGATCCAAAAAATTATTATATATATTCATAAAAAGGCCCTTAAATGTAAAAACGATACTTTTAAAATTAATCGATTGGGAGGAATAAATGTAATATGATAAAACAATTACAAAAAATGTAACAATTGTACTTTCCTTAATCTTCCTAATCGTATTTCTATTTATTAAAAGACTAAGCCATATAAATAGTAAAAAGATAATAAATACATAGGTTGAACCATAATGAGAGACAACCAGGCCTAAACTAAAGAAAACAAATAAAAACCTTTCACTTACAGACATAAGTTCTTTCTTAAAAATTAAAAGAAAAATCAAGACTATGAAAAATTCTGCAATTCCTTGTCTTGCATTTGTATACATCATCTCTTGAAACTTATGAAAACCCATAAAAAAGAAACTTGCTAATAAGGCAATATTTGTATTTGTTTGTGCTTTATATACCTGATATAAGGCAACGGGTACCAATGAAAAAATAATTGGATATATTAACTTAAAAACCCAAATTCCATCAATATTTAGCAATTTTGAAAAAAATACTGGAACAACAGATATAATTGCCATTGAATTAACTGTCATTGGTATACTTGTATCCCATAATCCTGCATTTTCTGTTAATTTAAAAAGATAAAATTCAAGATGTATATCAGATCCAATTAAGTTCTTTGAAATTAAGGTTAATTGTAAAATAAATGAAATAGAGATAGCCCAAATAAATAATGGATAATATTTTTCAGGAAGAATTTTTTTATAAAATATCACTATTGTAAAAGTAATACATACCAACAAGTTTAGAAATAACAAAGTAAAGTTATTTTCAAATAAATTAATCAATAAAACTCCAAGAATGCTAAGAATTGGAAATAAAAGTATTGTGAAAATAATTGGAGAAAATAGCCCTTTTAGATTTATTACACTGTAATTAGAAAAATCTTTGTCTCTAAAATAAGCTATAACTATTAAAATAAAAAATGAGATAAGAGTTAAAGAAAATATTGGAACAAAAGATAAGGGGGAATTAATTCCGATAAAAGGTAAAAAAATGTTAATCAAAATACCAATCAATGCAATATATGCAATACTTATCCCTATTGAAAAGAAAGATGATTTAATAATTCCTAGATCATGTAATCTTAAAATCCTCAAAATGATATAACCAGGTAATAAAACAAGATAAATAAATCCAAAAAATTGCCGTAGAAAAAAAACTTCAAATATGAATTCTTCAATTAATACGAGTGCTAGAAAAGTAATATTAATAATAATTATTATTTTTAGAAAATCCTTAAATTTCCAATCATTTATTTGGAAAAAATTTGGCATATTGGAAAGAATTTTATTGTAATCCAAATAAAACTCTCCTGTAATTTTCAATGATTTTTTCTTCTGATGAAATATTATTTACATAATTTTTTGCATTAACTGAAATATCATCTAACTCAGGATAATTGATAGCTCTTTTAACATTTCTTGCAATACACATAGGTGAATTATCCTTCATTAAAAAACCAGTTTTTTTATCTTTAATTATATCAGGTATTCCCCCAACCGATGTTGATAAAACTGGTGTACCACTTGACATTGATTCTAATATTACGGTTGGAAGACCTTCAGAATAAGAGGGTAATACAAGAAGTTTGAATTGATTAAAATATTCATTCAATTCATTATGTGGTATTTGCCCAATAATTTTAATTTTGTCTTTTAATTTGTTTTTTATAGAATACTCATTAATCTGGTCAGATAAATATCCTGATCCAATTAAAAATATCTTTAACTCAGGAAGAAATGATAATGCTTCAATAAGATTTAATATACCTTTTTCTTTTGAAAATCTACCAACAAATCCAATAATATTATCTCTTTTGTTTAAATCGATTTTTTTGTAAAATAGATCTGGATTAATAAAACGATCGTAACATACTACTATTTTGCTATTAATTTCTTTTTTCAAGAAAAAATTATGCATTCCAATCATAGAATTTGAAAGTAATACAATTCTATCTGACAACCAGCAGTTAAAAAATAATATTAATTTTGATAGATTATTTACTAACCTTCCACCTAATCCAAATAACCATTCCTTATATTTTACTTTCATAACATTTGAAAAAGAGGTTGTAAGAAATAATACAATTTTTTTATTTAAAAATTTTGAGAGAATAATTGGAAAAATTCGAATAGGACCGCCCAGTCGAAATATAATTATATCAAAATTATCCCGATTTTTATAAATTATCCTACACATCTTTAATTGATGAAATAAAAGTCTTAGAATTCTTATAACAGGCGATCTCTCTTTAAATCGGTACTCATTCATTGTAATAGTTTTAACAATATCATCATCAAATGTATCATTTTTTATAGGTCCTGTAATAAGTATAATTTTATTTGTAAGTTTTTTAATTGGTCTGATAAAATCAGCAGTTCTAGTTTCAATATCATCACCAACTTTTGGTGGCATTGAAACAAGACAGACTCTTTGTTTTTTAATATTTTTTTTCATAAATAACAGCTTAATTAATTTGTTTTAAAAAAAATTGTTTGAAATTTATTTTGAATTTTTATTTTGAATTAAATCACCAATTATCTTATTTTTTACAATGTCTTTTATTTGTTTTTTTTCAGAAAATTCAAATCTTTCTTTTTGTTCATTAAAATATTCTAACAATTCATCATCTATGCTTGATCTATTATAAATAAAATCTTCACCATCTTTACTATATTTACAATGAGCATAACCTCTGTTTTTTGATATGAAAAATTTTCTATCCTTATTTTTAAATATTTCAATGTAATCAAAATTCAAATCTTTTTCTTTGTTATTAAAAAAGGTATAAGGTAACTTTGCTTCCGAATAACAAAATTTATTTTTTTCTTTTTTTATGCTATCTAACAAAGATACGTCAAAACTATGATTAGTTTTTATACCAAGTATTTTTTTTATTGTATAATTGATATCGATTAACTGAACGTTATTTATTATCTTTTTATTTTTTGGAAATAATCTAGGATATCTAACAATTAAAGGTACCTTTAGTATTATATCTTTAACATAGTTGATATCATCATCTATATCATATTCACCCAGGTTTTTACCATGATCAGATGTGAAAAATATAACTGTATTATCAAGGGAGTTATTTTTCTTCATGAAATCAAACAAATTTCCAATTTGTTTATCTTGATAATTTAATGATGCATTATAATAATCGTTTAAAATCTTAATAGTTTTTTCTGATTTATTTCCTTGAAAAAAAGACCTGATTTTTATATTATCAACAATTGATGAAAATGGATAGTATCTTTTCTCTGAAATTTTATTTAAGATTTTCAGAGGAGGATAATAAGGTTGATGTGTATCCATCAAGTTCATAAAAATAAAAAATGGTTTATTATTTTTTTTTGAATAATTGATTATTTTTTTTGCAGTTTCAATTGAGAAATCTGTAAACTCAGGTCTTTTGATTAGATAAGGGATTAATAACTTAAAAAAGAAACTTCCTTTCTTTTTTTGTATTTGATTCATCATTGATATTTTAATTGGCAGATTTATATCCAAATCTAAATTATTTCTTGTAGCACCGTCAGATTCCATAAAAAAATCAAAATCTTTGTCCATCCTACTAAGTTTTCCAACCCAGGGATTATTTGATATTCCTGCTGTAATATATCCATGTTTTTTTAATTGATTTGTTAATATATTTGTTTTATTTTTTAGTTTAATATCTAAATCTTCTGTTGCATAATATAAACCATGTTCAAATGGATATTGACCCGAAAATAATGACGCATGTGTTGGAAGAGTCCATACACCTTGAGTAACCGCATTTAAAAAAATGGTTCCCTGTTTTGCAAAATTATCAATATTTGGTGTAATATTTTTTTCATAACCATAACAAGATAGTTTGTCAGGTCGAGTGCAATCAGATATTATTATCATAAAATTTGGTTTATTTTTCATTTTATAGTACCTATTATCATTTTGTTTTCAATTTTTTCTAATCCTGAACCTGAGAAAATTAACTTATCATTAAATTTATCTGGAAATAATATCCTTCCATGGCCAAAGATATTTGGTAAAATGTCCTTATTATAGGATAAAAGATCCTCCCATTTTTTAAGGTCATTTGATATCCAAATATGTGCCTTTTTATCAGTATCTGCTAGTCCTTTTTCTGAGGTTGTTGCAATGATATAATATCCCTCAGACATCTTTTTTAATGAGTAGACCGGAGAATCAAATTCCTGTAATTGTTTTATTTTTTTATTTTTTCTTTCAAATTCTATTAAATGATTTTTTTTAACTGGAGAATCCATAGCCCAATAAACCTTATCTTTAAAAAACAATAATTCAATTGTTCTAAAAATTTGGTCGTTTTTTCCTATTATTTCTATATCAGAAAAATCAAGATCCGTCTTGGCTATCATACATTCTTTGTCTAAATCACCTGTACAAAACCATAATTTATCAATAAATGGATCATACTGAATACCATGAATATGCTTAATCTGTTTTTTTTTAAAAGTATATATTATCTCCCAGTCAAGGCCATTACTACTTTTATAAATATTTACTTCTTTGCGTTTTGGATTAGGAAAATATTCTGCATAATATATATTTTCTTTTGCAATGCATATACTATGATTTAATAATTGGTAAGACCTAAAATTAATATTAACCCTTTTAAAATTTTTAAATTCAAGGTCAGATATAAACATGTTTTTATTACAACAAATTATAATATTACTATCAGAGATTTTTTTTATTAATGATATCTCAAATCTGAAAAGCCTTTGTAAAATTCTAATTCTTGATAAAAACTTTTGATAGTAATAAACTGGCACAATATTAACAAGATTCCAATCTTTTCCTTCATTTTTGCTAGAAAATATCTTATAAGCATTTGAAGCTATTATCTCTTTATCAATAATTGCGAGAGCTTTAAGTTTAGAAAAGGTTTTCTCCATGATAAATTCCATTTTTTACCCAAACCCTAGATTCTTTCCACAATATCTATTATTTTTTTGGCAGGATTTTTGCCAAAAGGGTTACTCCAATCTATATCAGATCTCAACATCTTCTCAACACCTTCTAAAATATTTTTTGGATTGTTTCCTGCAATATAATTTCCACCAACATCTACTGTCTCAGGTCTTTCTGTATTATCACGTAATGTTACACAAGGGATTTTTAAAATGCAACTTTCTTCTTGTATTCCTCCACTATCTGTTAGTACAAGTTTTGAATTTTTCATCAAAATAAGAAAATCAAGATAACCAGGAGGCGTAATAATTTCTAGGTTATTTATTTCCTCTATTTCTTTATTTAAATTTAAGCTTTTTATTCTATCAAGAGTCCTTGGATGCGCAGGAAAAATAATTTTTTGTTTATATTTATTTGAAATAAGTTTTATTCCTCTTAGAACATTTACAAAGTTTTCTTTATAATCAACTGTCTCTTCCCTGTGAATTGTCAGTAAAAAATATTTTTTTGTTTTGATATTTAACTCTTTTATGATTTCACTTTTCTCTTTTGCAATATCTAGGTTTTGTTTTACTGCATCAACTATAGAATTTCCTGTTACATATATCTTACCTTTGACACCATCATCTTCTAAATTTTTCTTTGCTTTTTTTGTTGGCGGAAACAAGTAATCAGAGATATGATCAATCATTATTCGGTTGTGTTCCTCAGGCATTCTCCAATCATTACTTCTTAGACCAGCTTCCATGTGACATACTGATATCTGTATCTTTCTTCCAGCAAGTGCTCCAGCAAGATTTGTATTGGCATCACCTCCTACAACAATTACTTTAGGTTTCTCTTTAAGTAACGCATTTTCAAGACCTACAAGCATCTTTGCGGTTTGGCCACCATGATATTTTTCTTTTTTTACATTTTTTAGTTTATATTTTGGCTCTGGGAGCTCGAGTTCATCAAAAAATATTTTATCCATCTCATAAGAATAATGTTGACCTGTATGTATAATAAAAAAATCCTTACCTCTATTTTTTAATTCTCTAATTATAGGTGAAAATTTTATTATTCCTGGTCTAGTTCCAACAACAATACAAACCTTATCATTTAGTTTATCTTGCCTTAACACTTTTAATTTATCCATCTATTTTCCTCACTTAAAATTCAGCACTCATATGAATATTTTCCCAATTTTCATTAAACCATTCATGAGTATTTTTCAAGCCTTTCTTAAAATCAACTTTTGGATTGTAATTAAGAATCTTTTTTGCTTTGTCAATGGAAGATAATAAGCGGTTTTTTTTGTCCCAGTTTCTTCTTTTTTTGAATACAATTCCTTTTTTGTTGCCTGTCAATTCATTAATCCAATTTGCTAAATCCTTGATTTTTATTTCTCTTGCAGCCCCAAGATTAAAAGATTCACCTATTGCTTTTTCATAAAACGTCATTGATATCAGACCGTCAACAATATCTCCAACATAAGTAAAATCTCTTGTCTCCTCACCACTTCCGGTTATTGGAAGAGCTTGTTTATTAATACCCCAATAAAAGAAATTTGGAATAACGTTTCTATAAATACCTGGTACCTCACCAGGGCCAAATGAATTGAAAAAACGAGCATTTACAATAGGAAGTTCATAGAGATTGTGGAAATAGTTTGTGTATAACTCTCCTAACATTTTTGTAACTTGATAAGGTGTATATAATTTCATAGATATATCATGCTCTTTAAAAGGCATTTTTGAATCAGATCCATAAATTCCACAACCTGAAGAAGAATAGATAAATCGTTCAACATCACAAAAATGAGCATACTCTAAGACCTTTAAAATACCCATTCCATTAATCATTAAATCTGTTTCTGGATTTTCAACTGAATTCTGATTAGCAAAATGTGCTGCGAGATGATATACAATATCAGGGTTTTGTTTAAATACCCATTTTAATTTTTCTTCATCTAAAATGTTACCTTCAACAAATAAAATTTTTTCACTATTTGGTATATTCCATTTGTATGAAGAAGATAGATTATCCAAAATGATTACCTTTTTTATATTGGTTTGAACCAATTTACTTACAAGGTTGCTTCCAATAGCCCCTGCCCCACCTGTGACAAGAATTATTTTATCTTTCAAATTATCAAGAATTTTATCTTTCATTTTTTTCACTCTCACAAATTTTCCTATAAATATCTTTAAATCTTAGTATTGCCTTCTCAACTGAAAAGTTTTTTATGACATATTCTCTTCCATTATTTCCCATTTTTTTAAGTGTCTTTTTATCAAGAGTATAAAAATCCTTTATTTTTTTTGCAAGTAATTTTGGATTACCCGGTTCCAGAAAATACCCACAATTTGATTCTTTTACAATATTATATGCATCACTTGTTTTTGGAACATTTGCTAATACAGGAGTTGAAGATGACATAATATTGATTAGCTTTCCAGGTACAACTTTTGTCTTAACATCCTTACTTAATGTTACAATACTTACATCCGAAGCCTGTAAAAGCTCAACATATTCAGTTTTTTCAATAAAAGGATGAAATTGAACATTATTTAGACCTTTTTGATTTTTAAATTTTATCAAATCATTCTTTTGTTTTCCCTCTCCAACAAAAACAAATTTTATTTTTTTATTCTTTGATAAAATATCTGCACTTTCAATTATTGATAGAAGATCTTGATGAAAGTTCATAATTCCAGCATAACTTACTATAAATTCATTTGACAAATTATATTTTTTCCTAAAATCATTTTTTTTAATATCAGGTTTTACAATATCAGTATCTGTCCAATTATATACAATATCTGATTTTCTTTTATAAGCTCCATTTTTTCTAATATATTTTAAATTTCCCTCTGAATGAGCTGTTACAAAATCTGATAATTCATAAGCCTTTTTTTCTAGCCATCTAAATATCTTTAAAATAAATCCACTTTTGAGAATTCCAACATCAGTTAATGTTTTTGGGTAGAGATCCTGGACATTAAGTATGAAAGGACTCTTATTAAATTTCTTAAAAATTCTTCCGAAGATAAATAACGGAAGAGGAGGTGAATAAATAATAACCAAATCGATACTTTTTAACTTATAACTGTTAAAAATAAATATTAACGGAAGAATGAAATGCTCTAGACCTCTAACAATAATTGAGTCGCTTATAATATTATACGTCCTATAAATCCTAATTCCATTATATTCTTCAAAACTTGGATATCTCTTTTCTTTCCTTTCCTTTTTTAGATTATATTTTCTTGGTTGAGATGTTAAGACTTCTACACTATCACCATTCTTGATAAAACCTTTTGCTAAATCAAAAAATAGATGAGAGGCACTTCCAATCTCAGGATAAAAATTCGGTACAACCAACAATACTTTCATAAACTAATCACTGAAATAATTAATTAAAATATCTAAAATTTTTTTAGCACTTTTTCCATTTCCAAACGGATTATTCCACTTTTCTTTATTATTTATCATTGTAGATACAGAATCTTTAATCTTATCTGATTCTGCACCCGCAAGAATATTTGAACCAATCTCCAAAGTTTCTGGACGTTCTGTATTGTCCCTTAATGTTACACAAGGCACACCCAATATACATGCTTCTTCCTGTATACCACCAGAATCAGTTAAAACAAGTCTTGCATTTTTTTCTAGCATTAAAAAATTAAGATAATCTTCAGGCTGAATAATATAAATAGAATTAGTATTTATTTTATATTTTTCTAACATTTTACTAGAACGAGGATGAATTGGGTAAACTACAGGTATTGAATATTTATTTATAATATCCTTAACTCCCTTGATAATGCCTTTGAACCTATTTTCAAAATCAACATTTTCCTGACGATGGACTGTTAATAAAAAATAATCTTTTTTATTCAAACCCATTTTTTTAAAATTTTCATTTTTTTTCTTTGCAAGTTTAATATTATAATTAACAGCATCAACAATTGTGTTTCCTGTAACAAAAATTTTTTCTTTATCAATTCCTTCATTTAATAATAATTGCTTAGATTTTTTTGTTGGTGTAAATAAAAAATCAGAGCAATGATCAACTAATACACGATTTATCTCTTCAGGCATTGCCCTATCATAACTCCTTAATCCAGCTTCAACATGACCAACTTTAATATTTAATTTACATGCAGCTAAAGCACCAGCAAGTACTGTATTAGTATCACCTTCAACTAAAACGATATCTGGCCTTTCTTCATATAATACCTTTTCAATTGAAATTAAAATTTTTCCAGTTTGTTTACCATGTGTTCCACTTCCAATGTTAAGATTATATTTTGGTTTTGGGAGATTTAGTTGTTCAAAAAAAACCCTGTCCATATTATACGAATAATGTTGACCTGTATGTATAATGAAATAATCTAAATTTTCTTTATTTTCACATTCTCGAATAATTGGAGACATTTTAATTATCTCAGGGCGAGTTCCAACAATTATTGCAATTTTCATATCTTTTTCAACTTCAATATTTAACGGTTAACAAAATTTTTTAACATCCAAAATCCTTTGAATAAAGTTTTAATATCTGCATATGATCGAATAGAATATATTTGTTTTAATAAAAAATATGGATTTGTGTAAAACTTATAATAGGCATATTTTTGGTAATTTATCAAATCATCCGGTTCTATATTTTCTTTAAAAACTGGGTTTCCATACCATTTAAATGAATTGTAATCTAAATCTTTTAACATTAAATTATTTTCAATTACATATTTATGAAGATCTGTTCCTGGAAAAGGTGTTGCAATAGTATACTGAACAAAATCAGGATGAAGTTTGTTTGAAAATTTAATTGTTTTATTTATTGTTTCATCTGTTTCACCAGGTAAGCCCAATATAAAAAAAGCATATGTAGATAAACCAATCTTTTTACATAAATCAACCCCTTTTTTTATTTGTCTAGTTGTAATTCCTTTAGAGGTGCTTTTTAATATAGTATCATCACCAGATTCACAACCAATATGGACTCTATAACATCCACTTTCTTTCATTTTTGATAACACTTCTTCATTGATACAGTCAACTCTTGTTGAACATCGATAGTGAATTTTTAATCTCTCATTTATTATTCTATCAGCTATTTCAATAAATCTTTTTTTATCTAAAGTTATTGTATCATCCAAAAATGCAAAACTCTTAATATTATGTTTATTTACACATTCTGCAATTTCATCAACTACATTTTTAGGTGAACGAAACCTTGTTTTTCTACCAAAAGTTATATGTGAGTCACAAAAACTACATCTAAAAGGACAACCACGAGAAGAAATAATTGTTGTATATCTGCCACCTGATCCCTCAGGTAAAATAACACGATATTTATTAATATCAAGCAATGATCTGTCTGGAAATGGTAATAAATTAATCTCCTTGATCAATTCAGGCGGATTTATAATTATCTTTTTATTTTTTTTATATCCAATGCCTGGAAAATCAAGATTTCCTTGAAGAAGATTCATAGTTGCATATTCGCCTTCACCAGTTATAATATAGTCAATAGAATCGTTTTTTAAAACGCTTTCAGGTGATGCTGAAACATGAGGACCTCCAAGAATTATCTTTTTTTCTTTATTTGTTTTTTTAATTTTTTTACATAATTGTAAAACTTGAGGAAACAAAGGCGAGGTTGACGTAAAACCAATAAAATCTGCTGTTTTTACAGCTTTAAGAAAATTTTTATATTGATCATCAAATGTTAAATCATAAACTTCGGAATCAAAACCTTTACTCCTAAGAAACGTTGCAATATATAAAATACCTAGAGGTGGTTCATAAACGGGTTCCCCTATTTCTGCATATATATCTTTGTAAGACACTTGTGCAAATATAATCTTCATTTTTTCCCCTTACTAAAAAACTGTTTATAAAACAATAAAAATTTATTTTGTTATTACTATTTTCTTTTATTAGCATTAATAACAGCGTGTAATATTAGCCCAGTCATACCTGATAAAGAACCTAAAACAAGAAAAGCAATTGATAAAATTGAAGGGCCAAATGGAAATTTTCCAGTTGAGTCAAAGATAATAAATACATTAAATCCAAAAATCAAACCTATAATAAACATAATTAATCCAGGAACTCCAAAAAAGAGCAATGAATGTTGAACCTCCAAATATTTTAATATCGAAAATAATACTCCAAAACCATGTCCTACCGGTTTTTTTGTTGATGCATCTAAATGTTCATCATAACTACAAGTGATAGGTACTTCCATAAAAGATAAATTTTTTTTACGACCTTGCATCAATATTTCTGCAGACGCCCCCATATCTGTATCTTTTAAGTCAATTTTATTTATTGCATCTTTAGAATAAGCCCTAAAACCGCTTTGAGCATCCTTTACTTTATGATTAAGTTCTTTTGAACCTGCATTCGTAAATCTTGTAAGTACCCATATACCTAGTCTTCGGTATAACGGGACTTCATTATTTTCATCAATAAAACGGGAACCAATTGATATATCTGCCTTTTCTTCAATTATAGGTTGCATCACATTTTTTATTTGATCTGCGTCATGCTGCCCATCTCCATCAATTATGGTAAGAACATCAAAATCTCCTTCTCTGGCATAATTAAAACAGGATTGGATTGCAGCTCCATAACCTTTATTACCACCATGGCGAAGAACCGTTGCGCCTGCATATTTTGCAACCTCTGCGGTTTTATCAATACTTCCATCATCTACTACTATTACTTCATCTGAATATTTTCTTGATTTTAAAACAACGCTTCCAATTGTTGGCTCTTCGTTATAACAAGGAATTGCAACAAGTCTTTTTTTAGGGATTTGATCGATTTTATTTTCCTTTGATTGCACTATAACAGGGTTAAAATCTTCATCGATAAAATCAATATCTTCCTTATTTTTTATAGAAATTGCCAATCTATCTCTCCAAATATACTTATTTTATAAACCCTAAATAGTTGATAATAATTTTCTTCCCAACACTAAGAATCTATTAGCCTCTCATCATCCATCCCCTATTTTGGGTATGTCCATTTAGCTTAATAGACCAAGGTATCGATTAAATTTGTTGAAATATTTGTTATTTTTGACACAGTTTTGATAAATAATTTTTTCTGAGAACTAGCAGTTGTGCCATATAAATCATTAAAATATTGATTTTTTTCTAGTTCTTTTGCAATCAATCTAATTTGTACTTTTTTAAGAGAAAAATTATCCTTTATTCTTGCAAGGACATTCAACCAATAACCAATATTGTGTGCTTTATCCTCAGATATATTTTTTATTAGACCACAATGAACACACCAAGGATGTAAAGTAATATCAGAAAACGAGTTATCCGTTGGAAACCAGATCTTTTCTTCACATCCACAACTCTCATGATTACAGGTTGTCATTAAAAGCTAACTCTCCCAAAAAATTGTAAACATATTTCTTTTAATAAATCTTATTATAATATTAAAAAAAAAAAGTTATTTAAAATGAAAATCTTCATAAGGAGAAAAATATTCATCTTTATTAGAATATAATATGGTTTCAATAGAATTTACAATATATTTTAAAATAATTCTTTTTTTGTCAATAATATTATTTGTAATCGGATATTTATTTGAAAGTTTTTTAACTCCTTTAATTGCTCTCTCAATTTTTGTTTTCTTAATGTATTCAAAATTATCATTTGTTGACAATCTTGGTGAAATTAAGATAAATAGGAATATTATAGAAAAACAGATCTTTAAGAATCATCCGGTAAATGTAAAAACAAAAATAATAAATGAAAATGGAAATGTGATAATTTCTTTAAAGGAAAATATCCCTAAAAATTCAGAGTTGATTAAAGGAGAAAATAAGATACAAAAACAGATAAATAAAAAACAAGTTCTTTTTTTAAACTATCAAATAATTTTTAATTCAAGGGGAATTCAAAATTTTTTATCAACAGATATTGAAATATTTGATATTTGCAAACTATATAAAATAAAATTAAAAAAAGATATTAAGACAAAAATCTGGGTTCATAGTGACCCCAATGAGATAAAAAAAGCAAAAAGGGTTTCTCAAAGAGAACATATTGAACTAAATACAAGATCCCTTACAGGCCTTGAATCAATGGATGATATGGAGGGCATTAGAAACTACCAACCAGGCGATAGATTCAAAGATATAGAATGGAAATCAACTTCAAGACTTAGAAAACTTATGACAAAACTCTATGAAAAAAAAGAGCTTCTTGATACAATTATTTTAATTGATTGTTCTTATACAATGCGAAGGTCAAAGAAAAAAGATTCAAAAATTGAACATTTAATAAAACTTGCAGTTCAACTTGCAAAAATTCTACAATCAATAAGACATCCAATAGGCCTCATTGCCTATGATGAACATAAGATAATAAAAAAGATAAATCCTACAGATAACTATAATAATATTTTCCAGGGTTTAACAGAGCTTCCAAATGAAATTAAAA
>Ga0272442_10002074_pt1 | contig 29490 bp, 40 predicted proteins | sample SSMForm2O_FD_200262 | JGI IMG/M metagenome (GOLD analysis project Ga0272442, IMG submission 200262) | Marine sediment archaeal communities from Little Sippewissett salt marsh, Falmouth, MA, United States - SSM-Form-2O | ecosystem: Environmental > Aquatic > Marine > Wetlands > Sediment ...
GGCGACAACGTGGAGTTGGTCGGCGAGTTGATCGTGCCGATCGCGATGGAGAAAGGTCTTCGCTTCGCGATCCGGGAGGGTGGCCGCACCGTGGGAGCGGGCGTCATCACTGAAATTATCGAATAAACCCAGTAATAGGGATTTATCCTTGTAGGCACCGTTTGAAAGGGAAGGAGATAATGCAGCAAAGAATTCGAATCAGCCTGCAAGCCTTTGACAGTCGGCTGTTGGACCAGTCGGTCAAGGAGATCGTGGATACGGTGAAGCGTTCGGGGGCGCGGATTTCCGGACCGATTCCCCTGCCGAACCGCATTAATCGTTTTACTGTGCTGCGTTCTCCACACGTGGACAAGAAATCCAGGGAGCAGTTTGAAGTACGCAATCACAAGCGTTTGATCGACATCCTGCAACCCACACAGAAAACCCTGGATTCCCTGACGGAAATCGATCTTCCGGCGGGAGTTCACGTAGAGATCAAACTCACCTGAGAGAGGGAGAGTATCCCTCTCCGGCGTCTCAGCCGGGCCGATGCCGCTCGAGGGCCTGAAGAGCAAAAAGTAGGAAGGTGATTAGTCTAATGACATTGGGGTTAATTGGCAAAAAGATAGGGATGACACAGGTATTCGATAAAGACGGATCTCTGGTGCCTGTGACTCTTATCGAAGCAGGCCCCTGCCCTGTTCTCCAGAAGAAGATCCGGGAAAAGCACGGCTATAGCGCCCTGCAGCTGGGGTTCGACAAAAAACCGGAGCGGAAGGTGAACAAGCCGGAGGCCGGCCTTTTGAAAAAGGCGAATGTCGCACCGATCCGGATTATCCGGGAGTTTCGCACCGACGATACGGATGGGTACGACGTGGGCCAGATGCTCGATGTGGGCATTTTCGAGGAAGGGGAGCGTGTGGATGTTACCGGTATCACCAAAGGACGCGGCTTTTCTGGAACCATCAAGCGTCATGGAACCCACCGCGGACCGGAAACTCACGGCTCCAAGTATCACCGCCGCGTTGGGTCCATGGGCGGTTCATCCGATCCCTCGAGGGTGTTCAAGGGCAAAAGATTGCCGGGGCAATATGGCAACAAACGCAGAACCATGTCGAATCTCAAGGTGGTGGCGCTCCAAAAAGAGAAGAATATCCTCCTGTTGAAGGGATCGATCCCCGGTCACAACAACGGATACGTGCTGATCAGAAAAAAGCAAAAGAAGGCGGCCAAGTCCGCCAAGCGGTGAGGTATCATGGCAGAAGCAAAGGTTTTTTCACTGGAAGGGAACGAATCGGGACAGATGCCCCTGGCTGCATCCCTTTTTGATTCCGAGATAAACATGAGTTGTGTTCGCGAGGTGCTGCACCAGTACCAGACGCGGTCCCGCCAGGGCAATGCCAGCACCAGGAACCGGAGCAAAATATCCGGTGGGGGCGCCAAGCCGTTCAGGCAGAAGGGGACCGGTCGTGCCCGGGCCGGATCCAATCGTTCCCCTCTTTGGCGCGGCGGTGCGGTAACCTTCGGACCCCAGCCCCGTTCTTACGACGCCAGGGTCAACAAGAAAAAGAAACGCAAGGCTTATCAATCCGTATTCACCAGTTTCGCCCGGGAAAACCGGGTCTTTATCCTCGAGGATGGAGAGTATTCCGAACCCAAAAGCAGATCCATCGCAAAGCTTCTCGAGAAAATGGGAATCAAGGGCAAGACCCTCATCGTTATGGGGGGGAGAGATAAGAACTTTTTCCTCTCCTGCAGGAACATTCCCTTTGTCACGGTGATAAGCGCGGAGAATATGAATATATACGATTTATTGAATAACGAAAACCTCGTGGTGACTCAGAACGCCATGAAGAAACTCGAGGAGTACATGGGATGAAAAATCCTTACCAGATACTGGAAAAACCCGTTTTATCGGAGAAGAGCCTCGGGCTCGGGGAACGGGAAACGGAAAAGCAGTACATTTTCAAGGTTCACATCATGGCCAATAAGAAAGAGATCAAGCGCGCCGTGGAAGAGGCCTTTGGCGTTCACGTCAAGAATGTGAATACCATGAGGATCAAGGGCAAACCGAAAAGGGTGCGTGCCCAGCCGGGGAGGCGCTCCAACTGGAAAAAGGCCTGTGTTACTCTCAGAGAAGGCGACACCATTAATCTGATTTAAAACAGAGGACGCGGATATGCCACTCAAGAAATACAAACCATACACCCCGAGTCGGAGGGGAATGACCGGATCGACGTTCGAGGAGATCACCAAATCGAATCCGGAAAAGGCCCTCTCCCGGGGATTGAAGAAGTCCGGGGGACGCAACGGAAACGGTCGGATCACCATTCGTTTCCGGGGCGGCGGCCACAAACGCCGCTACCGCCTGATTGATTTCAAGCGGGACAAGGATGGCGTGCCGGCTGTGGTGAAGGCCATCGAGTACGATCCCAACCGTTCGAGCCGCATCGCCCTCCTGTTTTACGCCGACGGGGAAAAGCGCTACATTCTCGCGCCCCAGGGATTGAAGGTGGGGGATAAAGTCATATCCGGCGAGAACGCCGAGATTCGGGTAGGGAATTGTCTCCCCCTGAAAAATATCCCCACCGGTACCATTATCCATTGCCTCGAGATGAAACCGAACAAGGGAGCCCAGCTGGCCAAGGGGGCCGGCGTTCAAGCCCAACTGATGGCCAAGGAGGGCAAATACATCCATGTCAAGCTTCCCTCGGGGGAAGTTCGGCTGTTTCCACGCGACTGCCGGGCCACCATCGGGCAGATGGGAAATTCCGACCATGGGAATATTTCCTACGGAAAGGCCGGCAGGAAGCGCTGGCTCGGGATTCGATCCCATGTGAGGGGTGTGGCCATGAATCCCATCGATCATCCCATGGGAGGTGGGGAAGGAAGGGCCTCGGGCGGCCATCCACGTTCTCCGTGGGGCCAGCCGGCCAAGGGCTATCGAACCAGGAAGGTCAAGAAATCATCCGATAAGTTGATCGTGAAACGAAGAGGGAAAAAATAACGAAGGTGAGATGAGGATATGCCCCGTTCACTGAAAAAAGGACCTTACGTAGATCCGAAACTGAAGAGGAAAGTGGAGTTCGCTCAATCGTCGGGAGACAGAAAGGTCATCAAGACATGGTCTCGGCGCTCCATGGTCACCCCCGAAATGGTGGGTATCACCATTGCCGTTCATAACGGCAGGCAGTTCGTGCCGATTTTCATCAATGAGAACATGGTGGGGCACAAGCTGGGGGAATTCGCCACGACCCGTCTGTTCCGTTCACACGGAGGCAAGGCGGCCAAGGCGACCAAAGCAAAGTAACGTCCGGGCGAATTTGAGCAATCAGGGAGGATTGAAGTTTCATGGAACAGAATGCGGGAAAAAAATATGTTGCCACGGCCCGGGGTCGCTTTATCCGGATCCCACCCCGCAAGGCCCGTCTGGTCGCGGATCTGATTCGAGGTAAAACCGTGTGGGAAGCGCTTCATATCCTGAGCGTGACGCCCAAACCATCGGCCGTGCCCAGTATTCATCGCCTGCTCAAGTCCGCCGTGGCCAATGTGGACAGGAAAGAGCATGCCGACACGGATCACCTGATCGTATCGAAGATCTATGTTGACGGCGGACCGACCATGAAGCGCATCCAGCCGCGTGCCATGGGGCGAGCCTTCCGGATCCGGAAGCGAAGCTGCCATATCACAATTGAGCTGGATGAGGAATGATTCGGGTTTGAAGGAGTATTCGGGTTTCGATAATTTCGAATGGAGAATGCACTGTAAGGAGGCTCGATAAGTGGGACAAAAAGTTAATCCCATAGGTTTGAGGCTGGGGATCGTAAAAGAGTGGGAGTCGCGCTGGTATTCCAAGAAGCAGTATGCCGACTTCCTTCACGAGGATCTGAAGATCCGGGACAACATCAAGAAAAAGTTCTATCATGCGGGAGTGGCCCGGGTGGACATCGATCGAGCTTCCGACAGGGCGAAAATAACCATTCACGCGGCACGCCCCGGCATCATTATCGGGCGAAAGGGCTCCGAGATCGAGACTCTCAGGAAACAGCTCGAGGCCAAAACCGGAAAACGGATTTTTATCAATATCAATGAAATCAGGAAACCCGACGCCGTGGCCCAGCTCGTGGCTGAAAATATCGCGGCGCAACTTCTCCGGAGAATCGGGTTCCGACGGGCCATGAAAAAGGCGATTCAGGCCTCCATGAAGGCCGGTGTCAAAGGGGTCAGGATCAACTGCAAGGGACGACTGGGAGGGGCCGAAATGGCCCGGGCTCAATGGTTCCGGGAAGGCCGGGTGCCTTTGCATACCCTGCGGGCGGATATCGATTACGGTCTGGCCGTGGCCCATACCAAATACGGCGCCATCGGCGTCAAGGTCTGGATCTTCAAGGGCGAAATCTTCCCCGAGAAGAGAGAATCCGGCATATTGCCCAATACCAAGAGGTAGAATTACTCATGCTCGTACCGAAAAGAGTCAAACATCGCAAAGTGATGAAGGGAAAGATGCGGGGCAAGGCATACCGCGGGTCAACCCTTCATTTCGGAGATTACGGATTAAAGGCCCTGGAAAGTGGATGGATCACGAATCGGCAAATCGAGGCCGCCCGCGTTGCCATTATGAGAAAGGTCAAGAGGGGCGGGAAATTATGGATCAATATCTTTCCCGATAAACCGATTACCAAGAAACCACCGGAAACGCGAATGGGTGGTGGAAAGGGCAATCCCGAAGGCTGGGTTGCCGTGATCAAGCCCGGGAAAATCCTCTTTGAGATTGAAGGAGTGGAAGGGGACCTGGCCAGGGAGGCCTTTTTGCGGGCATCCCATAAACTGCCCCTCAAGACCAAGTTCGTTTCGAGGGAGCCGCTTTCATAACCGGGCCCCGAGGAGGTTTTTCGTGAAGGCAAAAGAGCTGCAGAATTTGAGTGTGGAAGAGCTGATCGGACGTTTGAACCAGCTTCGGGAGGGACTTTTCAAGGCGCGGGTACGTTCCTCCACCAAGGAACTCGATAACGTCATGCTCGTTCGCAACACGCGCCGTGATATTGCGCGGGTTCTCACCACCCTGCGCGAGAAGGGTGTGAAGGTGTAACATTCATTCCCCATCGGTTTCCCCCCGGTGATACCGGCTGATGGGAGGTTGCCCGGGGAGAGATCAGGAGGCTTAAAGAATGCCGGAAAAGGGAAAAAAAGTAGCCAAGACGCGTGTGGGACACGTGGTCAGCAACAAGATGGATAAAACCGTGGTCGTGGCTGTGGATCGACTGGTTTTTCACTCCGTTTATAAGAAGCGGGTCAAGCTGACCAAGAAAGTGTACGCCCACGATAAGAACAACGAATGCCGGGTCGGGGATGTCGTCCGGGTGGTCGAGACCCGCCCCCTGAGCCGTCTGAAGAATTGGCGTGTTTCGCAGATCGTCGAGCGGGCGAAGTAATTGCCCCGGCAAATTGGAGAAGGGAAGAAAAGCAAGCGATGATCCAGGAATATACCATATTAAACGTTGCGGACAATTCCGGCGCCAAAAAGCTCCGGTGTTACAAGATTTTAGGGGGGAGCAGGCGCCGTTATGCCCACGTGGGCGACGTGGTGCTCTGTTCCGTTCGCATGGCCTCTCCGGATGGCACGGTCAAGAAAAAGACCAAGGTGCGGGCCGTTGTTGTGCGGACCAAGAAGGAAATCCGCCGGGAGGACGGTTCCTATATCAAGTTCGACGATAATGCGGCCGTCATCGTCAATCCTCAGAACGAACCTGTGGGAACGCGGATCTTCGGGGCCGTCGCCCGCGAACTGCGAAAGAAGAATTTTATCAAAATCATTTCCCTGGCGCCGGAGGTTATCTGAAACTCCAGGGATTTTGGAGGATGAGGCATTATGTCATTCAGGATAAAGAAAGATGACAGCGTTCTGGTTCTTTCCGGAAAGTACAAAGGGGCCACGGGCAAGGTGCTGCACGTCATCCCTTCCACGGGCAAGGCTATCGTGGAAAACGTTATGTTCGTAACCGAGCATAAGCGGACCAGGGATCCCCAGAAGCCTGGAGGCCGTATGACCCGGGAGGCGCCCATCGCCCTCTCCAAACTCATGTTGATTTGCGAGAAATGCAACACACCCACCCGGGTGGCCGCCAAAATTCAGCCGGATGGGTCCAAGGTGAGAATTTGCAAGAAGTGTAATGCGGAGATTTAAGCCGTGCGCGAGGAGGAGCGTGTTAACATGGTGACACCCAGGCTTTTAACGAAATATAAAACGGAAATCGTCCCTGCATTGATGAAGCGTTTCCAGTATAAAAACGTCATGCAGGTTCCGCGGTTGACCAAGATCGTGGTCAACATGGGAGTTGGGGACGCGGCGCGCGATATCAAGGAACTCGATTCCGCTCAGAAGGATCTGGCCCTTATCACGGGTCAGAAACCGAAAACCACCCGCGCGTCCAAGTCCATCGCCGCCTTCAAGGTCAGGCAGGGCAACCCGGTGGGATGCTGTGTGACGCTTCGGAAGGCCTACATGTACGAATTCCTGGACCGCCTTATCAATGTGGCTATTCCGCGTATTCGAGACTTCCGGGGCCTGCCCCCCAACGATTTCGACGGCCGTGGCAATCACAGCATGGGAATCAGGGAACACCTCATCTTCATGGAACTCGATTACAGCAAGGTCGAAAAAGTCCGGGGAATGAATGTCAATATGATAACAACCGCGAAAACGGACGAAGAGGCCAGGGAACTCCTGCGCCTCTTCGGGATGCCGTTCAGAACGTGACTGGAGGGTTAACGTGGCGAAATTAAGTCTGAAAGTGAAGGCACAACGGAAACCCAAGTTTAAGACCCGGAAATACACACGGTGTCCTTTATGCGGGCGAACCCGGGCGTACCTGCGAAAGTTCAACATGTGCCGAATCTGCTTTAGGAAATTGGCCAGCAAGGGCCAGATACCTGGCGTTACGAAGTCAAGCTGGTGATAATACTTTGACTGGGGGTGCGGATCGATCATGAGTATGAGTGATCCAATTGCGGACATGCTAACCCGCATTCGAAACGGTAACACGAGGCGCAAGGATTATGTGGATATCCCCGCTTCGAGGATGAAGATCGCCATTGCCCGGATTCTCAAGGAAGAGGGCTATATCAAGTATTACAAGGTGATGCGTAACAAGCGGCAGGGCTCCGTCAGGATTTTCCTGAAATACGGACCCGACCGGGAACCCCTTCTGAGCGGTCTTGTTCGGGTCAGCAAACCCGGTCGACGCCGCTACGTATCAAAGGATGAGATCTTTCCCGTGCTGGGAGGTCTGGGCGTCAGTATCGTCTCCACTTCCCAGGGTATCCTCACCGACCGCGTGTGTCGCCGCAAGGGAATCGGGGGAGAGATCGTCTGCAATATCTGGTGATTGGAGGAACAGGGTTGTGTCCAGAATCGGCAAACTACCCATAACCTTACCGAAAGATGTGAAGGTGGCTGTTTCGGGGAATACCGTCAAGGTGGATGGTCCCAAAGGAAGCCTGACCCTCAGCCATAACAACAAGGTGGCGGTCAAACAGGAGGGTGACCAGGTCCTGGTTCTTCGCCAGGGCGAGGAACGGGATCACCGCGCCTGTCACGGGCTTTATCAGCGATTGATATCCAATATGGTGCTCGGGGTGACCCGGGGGTATTCCAAACAGCTTCAGATCGTGGGAACGGGATACAAGGCCCAGATGGAAGGTGATGTGCTGACGCTTCAAGTGGGGCTCTCTCACCAACCGAGGTACCCGGTTCCCAAGGGCTTGAAAATCACCTGTCCAAAGCCGAATCAGATCGTGATCGAAGGGATTGACAAGCAGCTCGTGGGACAGGCGGCAGCGGATATCCGCAAGATCCGTCCTCCGGAACCCTACAAGGGAAAAGGCATTCGCTATTCCGATGAAAGGGTCCGCAGGAAGGTCGGCAAGGCGGGAGCCAAATAAAAATTCAATACGTGGCGGGATGAAATGAAACGGACGAAAGAATATCGCAGGAAGATCAGGCACTACCGGATTCGCAAGAAAGTGAAGGGCACCCCGGAGTGTCCGCGCCTTTGTGTACGCATGTCTTTAAAGCACCTTTACGTGACAGCGTCCGACGATTCCTCGCGTCCCCAGGGTTCCATCACCCTTCTCAACCTGACAACCAATTCGAAGGAATGGAAGGCCTCGGACAAAAAGAGTTTCCGCAACATCGAAAATGCCGGGATGCTGGGGGAGAAGCTAGGCAAAACCCTCTTGGAAAAGGGGATTAAGCAGGCTGTTTTCGACCGGGCCGGTTACAAGTACCACGGTTGCGTCAAGGCAATAGCCGAGGCCGTGCGAAAAGCCGGGGTTCAAATATAGGGTTCCCCGGAAACCCGCAACATGCACTCAGGAGACTGAATCGTGACAAGAATCAGATCGACCGATTTACAGGAAGGTACCGATATCAATGTGTCTTCCGACGTCCTGGAACAAGGAAACCTCGAACTCCAGGAAGACGTAATCTATCTCAACCGTGTCGCCAAGGTGGTCAAGGGAGGGCGTCGATTCAGCTTCAGCGCCCTGGTGGTTGTCGGCGATAAGAAATGTCACGTCGGCGTGGGCTTCGGAAAGGCCAACCAGGTCCCCGACGCCATTCGCAAGGGAGTCGAGGACGCCAAAAAGAATATGTTCCGCGTTCCTTTGATCGGACGAACGATCCCCCACGAGGTGATCGGGGTTTTCGGGGCAGGGCGGGTTCTTCTCAAACCCGCCAGCGAAGGTACCGGAATCATCGCAGGTCCCGCTGTCCGTTCCGTGGTCACCCTGGCCGGCATCAAGGATATTCTGACCAAGTGCCTGGGAACCAACACGGCTCTCAACGTGGTGAAGGCCACTATTTCCGGCCTTCGTTCCCTCCAGGATCCCACGCGGGTGTCCGAGCGACGCAACAAGTCCGTGGAAACCCTGCTTGGAAAGAAAAAAGCGGAACTCTATTTCCAGACCAAGGATGTCCTGACGGCCACACTGGAGGGTGGGAAAGAAGAGGAAACGTCCGAGCCGCCCTCCGGGGAAGCGGAGAAACCGGAGCTCGCAAAACCGGCTTCCAAAGAAGTGGCCGGTACTGAAGAAAAGGCCCCGGTGGAAGAACCGGCGGTCGCTTCTCAGGAACCCAAACCCGCTCCCGCCGATAAGGAAGCAGGGGCGGACCGTGAGGAAAAGAAAGAGGAATAACATCTCCCAAAGGGAGTCTCCGAGGTCCCATTTTTTTCAGGAGTACTGTAACGTGTCCAAAATAAGGATCAAACTGGTAAAAAGTCCCATCGGCCGGCAGGAAAAGCATAAAAGAACGGTACGGGGCCTGGGCCTGAAAAAACTGAATTCCTCCGTGATTCACGAGGCGACCCCTCAGATCATGGGGATGGTTCGCAAGGTGGATTACCTGGTCAATGTGGAGGAGGTATCGGAATGAGGATACATGATATACCCAAGGATCCGGGTCGGCGGAAAAAGAGGAAACGGATCGGTCGCGGCGAGGCCTCAGGTCACGGAAAAACCGCCGGTCGCGGCAACAAGGGCGCGCTTTCCCGTGCCGGATCGAGCCGCCGGATCAATTTCGAGGGGGGCCAGATGCCCCTGGTGCGGCGCATCCCCAAGGGCGGATTCAAAAATCCCTTTCGCAAGGTGTTTACTCCGGTCAATCTGAAGAGCCTGGAGGATCGCTTCGAATCCGGAGCCCAAGTGGACCCGGCCGCCCTGATGGAGAAGGGAATCATTCATAAATCCGAAAAGCTGATCAAAATCCTCGGCCAGGGTGAACTGAACAAGAGCATTCACGTGAAAGCACATGCGTTTTCAAAGTCGGCCAGGGAAAAGATCGAGGCCAAGGGCGGAAAGTGTGAGGTCCTTCCATGCTAAAGACCTTTGGAAATATTTTCAAGATCCCGGATCTGAAAAAAAAGGTCCTGTTTACCCTTTTTATTATTATTATCCACCGTTTCGGTTGCCATGTTCCCGTCCCTTTCGTGGACACGGAGTCGTTGAATAACTTCTGGAGCCAGCGTCTGGGCGCCTCGGGTCTCTTCAATATCATTGATATGTTCAGTGGACGCGCCTTCCGTCAGATGACTGTGTTCGCCCTGGGCGTTATGCCCTACATTACCGCATCCATCATTATTCAGCTGCTGATGGTGGTCTGGCCTTACCTGGAAAAGATCGCCAAGGAAGGGGAGATCGGACAGAAAAAGATCAACCAGTACACCCGTTATGGAACCGTTGTGATCGCGGCTTTTCAATCCATGGGGCTCTCCCTTTTCATGTTGAAGATGGGGCTTTGCGTTCTGCCCCAGTATAAATTCATCTTTATCCTGGTCACCATGATTTCGATGACCACGGGAACGACCTTCATCATGTGGCTGGGGGAAAAGATCACGGAAAAGGGAATCGGGAACGGGATCTCGATCATTATCGCCACCGGCATCATGGCGAATTATCCCATGGACATCGCCTATACGATCAACATGGTGAAAGACGGCACCCTGAGCCTTCTGTGGGTGGTTGTGGTTCTGGCTCTTTTCGTGATCCTGTCGGTCATGATCATCATGATACACGAAGGGGCGCGAAAGATCCCGATCCAGCATGCCAAGAGGGTGGTGGGGCGACGCATTGTCAGCGGGAGCACCACATATCTGCCGTTGAAGGTGAACCAGGCAGGGGTGATTCCCGTCATTTTTTCCTCGGCCATCCTCAGTTTTCCGGGGCTGATCCTGAGTATGTTCGGAGTGGGGGGCACCGGATTCATGTCCAAACTCTCGAACCTGTTTCAGCTCAATTCCGACATCAATCTTTATTCCATGCTCGGATTTCAACTCAAGGGAGCGATCCTGCTTCTTCGTTCCGTGAATTTTTACGTGTTTGCCTATGCCGCCCTCACCATCTTTTTCTGTTATTTCTACACCGCGATTACGTTCAATCCCGTGGATACAGCGGAAAACCTCAAGAAATACGGCGCCTTCATCCCCGGCAGGAGACCGGGAAAACCCACGTCGGATCATATCGATTACGTATTGACGCGCATCACCCTGGTGGGATCCTTGTTCCTTGTGTGTGTGGCCGTTTTGCCGATGGTTTTGAATGTTTCCTACCGGGTGCCGGGGAACCTGACGGACCTGATCGGTGGTGTGGGTCTCATCATCGTGGTGGATGTCTTTCTCGATACCATGAAACAGGTGGAATCCCATCTCCTGATGAGGCATTACGAGGGATTCAGTGTCAAGAGAAGCGGCCGCGGGCGGCGCTGGTAGCCACGGCTGATAGAGGGTTTCTTTGAAAAACTGATAATACCCGGATTTCCCGATGCACTGATAAACCCTTTCAAACACGAAGGGAAGGTAACTTTTGTCTCCCTATGATAACGCTCACATCGAGATCAAGAGTCGCTCCGAGCTGGACATCATGCGGGTGAGCGGCCGGATCTTAAGGGAAATTCTCGATGACCTCAGCTCCATGGTCAAGGTGGGAATCACCACTTGGGATCTGGAGCAGAGGGCCCGGAAGTTATTCAGGGATCACAAGGTCCGGCCGGCCTTTCTGGGATACAGGGATTTTCCGGCTGCTCTTTGCACATCCATCAACGAGGAGATCGTTCACGGGATTCCCTCACGGGACCGTGTATTGAAGTCCGGGGATCTGGTCAAGATCGATGCGGGCCTGCAATACCGGGGATTCTATGCGGATTCGGCCAGGACGATTCCCGTGGGAGAGGTGGATGACGAATCGCGTCGCCTCATGCTGGCTGCCAGGAAGGGTCTGGAGGCCGGAATCGCCCAGGCCAGGGAGGGAAATCGCCTGGGGGATATCTCCCACGCCATTCATGAAGTGGTCCACCAGGCCGGTTTCAAGGTGGTGAGGGAATACACGGGTCACGGTATCGGACGACGGCTGCATGAACCCCCGCAGATTCCCAATTTCGGGAAAGCGGGCTCCGGACCGCGACTCCGGCACGGAATGGTGTTCGCGGTGGAACCCATGGTGAACGCCGGATGCTGGGAAACCAGGACCCTGAGGGATCAGTGGACCGTGGTAACGGCCGATGGCCGGCGTTCCACACATTTTGAACATACCCTGGTCGTCAGCGATGACGAACCGGAGATATTGACGTAAGGGGGATCACGAAGTCGGTTTTTTCCCTTGACTTTGAAGGGAAACTTCAAAAGTATCCCATATTTGTGTGTGTCCATTGGAATTGGAAGGTTTTCTCGTAGAAAGACGTTTATGGCAAAAGAAAAGGCAATAGAAATCCTCGGGACGGTACTCGAGACTCTTCCCAATGCCATGTTCCGGGTGGAACTGGATAACGGGATGAAGGTCCTGGCCCATATCTCGGGTAAAATGCGCATGCGTTTCATCCGAATCCTGCCGGGAGACAAGGTCACCGTTGAGATATCACCATATGATCTCTCCCGGGGACGCATTATATACCGTCACAAGTAGACAGGAGAAAGAAACGATGAAGGTCAAGGCATCTGTAAAAAAGATCTGTAAGAAATGTAAGATCATAAAACGCCGCGGTGTTCTCCGGGTCATCTGCGATAATCCCAGGCATAAACAGAGGCAGGGATGATCCGGCCGGCACATTGGTGAAAGGAAAACCCCAGGATAACGGGAGGACAAGGATTTGGCACGAATAGCTGGTGTTGACTTACCGCGAAACAAGCGGGTGGAAGTTGGTTTGACATCCATTTTCGGGATCGGTCTGACCACATCCAAAAGTATATTGAAGTCGGCCGGGGTCGATCCCGACCGGCGGGTGAAGGACCTTACCGAAGAAGAGGTTCGGCGCATCAGTGCGGTGATCATGAGTGGACACCGCGTGGAGGGCGATCTGCGTCGTGATGTGAGCCAGAATATCAAGCGCCTGATGGATATCGGTTGTTACCGCGGCCTTCGTCACCGGAGGGGACTGCCCGTTCGAGGGCAGAGGAGCAGAACCAATGCCCGGACACGAAAAGGCCCCCGCCGGACCATCGCCGGTAAGAAAAAATCCACAATGAAGAAATAACCAGGCCCGATCAGGTTTTTGAATTAGAAAAGGAGTCCAGTCCATGGCCAAACAGAAGATCAAAAAGAGGAAGAAAAAGGTTAAGAAGAATATCCCCGTGGGGATCGTTCATATCAAGGCCAGCTTCAATAATACTATTATCAATATCAGCGATAAACAGGGCAATACCATCGCGTGGGCCAGTGCCGGTACCGTGGGTTTCAAGGGCAGCAGGAAGAGTACCCCCTTCGCCGCCCAGCTGGCAGCTGAAAATTGTGCCAAAAAGGCGATCGAAAATGGCCTCAAATCCGTGGAAATCTACGTCAAGGGTCCGGGATCCGGAAGGGAATCCGCCATTCGGTCCCTCCAATCCGTCGGACTGGAGATTACCGTGATCAAGGATGTGACCCCGATTCCCCACAATGGTTGCCGTCCGCCGAAGCAGCGTCGAGTGTAACTCGATTTACGATATGTAAAATGTTCAGACGTGAGGAGGAAGAATCCACGTGGCTCGTTATACAGGACCGGCCTGCCGGCTTTGCAGGCGTGAAGGAAAAAAGCTTTATCTGAAAGGGGAGCGTTGTTATACCTCCAAGTGCGCCGTGGAGCGCAGGAACTACGCCCCCGGTCAGCACGGCCAGAGCAGTGGTCGTAAACTCACGACTTACGGAATCCAGCTCCGCGAGAAACAGAGGGCCAAGAGAATGTACGGCGTTCTGGAACGCCAGTTCCGTCGTTACTTTCAAAAGGCCGACAAATGGCGCGGGGTCACCGGAACCATCCTAGTTCAGCTGCTGGAGCGCCGTCTCGATAACATTGTTTATCGCCTCGGTTTCGCGACCTCCCGCCGTTCCGCCCGACAGCTGATCCTCCATGGTCACGTCCAGGTGAACGGCCGGACGGTGAATATCCCCTCCTATTGCGTGTCAGTGGGAGAGAATATCACGGTGGAGGAAAAGGCGAAAAAGTCCAGGCAGGTACTGGCCTCCCTGGAGAAGATCGAGAGGGATGGTAGGGTCCCCTGGCTCGAATACAACCCCGAGACCTTCACAGGTCAGATCCTGACCATCCCGGCCAGGGAAGATATCCCGGTGGATATTCAGGAACAGGTGATCGTCGAGCTTTACTCCAAATAATCGATTATCCCGCAACAGCCCTGAAGGGGGGTATACTATATGGAATTCAAGCCACTTGTCGTTCCGAATCGTCTTTACTGCGATCAGGAAACCCTGACCGAGTATTATGGAAAGTTTTACGCCGAGCCGTTTGAGACGGGTTACGGGGTAACGCTGGGCAACTCGCTCAGGCGTGTTCTGCTCTCTTCCATTCAGGGGGCCGCGCCCATTTCCATGCGCATCGAAGGGGTTCCCCATGAGTATTATTCCGTGGATGGAATGAAGGAAGACATCCAGGAATTGATCCTCAACCTCAAAGGTGTCCGGTTCAAGATGCTCGGAACCAAGGGATCCACCACCATATATCTGGATGTCAAGGGAGCGAAAAAGATAACCGCCGGCAGTTTCGAACTGAACGAAAATGTGGAAATCCTCAATCCCGATCATCACCTGATGACCCTGTCCCGTGGAAGCCGTGTGAAAATGGAAGTCAATGTGTCCCAGGGGCGCGGTTACAGCCCCGCGGCGGCCCATAAACCCTCGGAGGAGGAAGAGATCGGTCTCATCCCCCTGGATGCCGCCTTTTCCCCCATCCTGAACGTCAGCTACAAGGTGGAAAATGCTCGACTCGGGGAACGGACCGATTACGACCGCCTGATTCTCGAGATCCACACCAATGGCAGCGTCCGTCCCGAGGAGGCCATCAGTTACGCGGGCCTGATCCTTCGCGACCACCTCTCTCTGTTCATCCGCGTCGAGGAAGAACAGAAACAGGTCGAGGAGTACAAGGAAGAGGAAGAAACCGTTACACCCATCATGGAACTCGAGGAGAAGCTGGATAAGAGCATCGAGGAGCTGGAGCTCTCCGTACGTTCCTTCAACTGCCTCGAGGCCGCCGGTATCAAGACCATCCGGGACCTGATCCAGAAAACCGAGTCCGACATGTTGAAATACAGGAACTTCGGCCGGAAATCCCTCAACGAAATCAAGAATATTTTAAAGGAGATGGGATTGTCCTTTAATATGAAGCTGGATGAACGGGGATTTCCCATCAATTATCCCCTGAAGGAAAAAGAAAAGGAAGCCTGATTCCGTCAATTACCGGGAGAGTAACTCATGCGACATCGAAAAGCCAGAAGTAAGTTAAACCGCACCACGAGCCACAGGAAGGCCCTGATGAGAAACCTCGCCGCGGCCCTGATTCGCGAGGAGAGGATCCATACCACCGAGGCCAAGGCCAAGAACCTGCGTCCCTTTATCGAACGACTGGTGACCCTGGGGAAAAACGGCAACCTCAGTGCCAGGCGCCTCGCCTTCCGCAGGCTCGGGAAGAAAGAGGCCGTTCACAAACTCTTCGAGGTCATCGCCCCCAGGTTCACGGAAAGACCGGGCGGTTACACCCGCATCGTGAAAGACAACTTCCGGGCAGGCGACTCCGCTCCCATGGCCTATATCGAGTTTGTCACGGGTGTGGAAAAGGAAATGGTCAAGAAAAAGAAAACCAAAAAACCCTCTCTGAAGATCTGAACGTAAAAATCCCTCACACAAACGATTTGAGCCGGAGGTTTCACCCTCCGGCTTTTATTCTTTTATGGGGGAGCGGTCAGAATAACACCCAATCGTGCACCAGGGAAGAGGAGGTCCCGAACGTATACGCCCGGACGTAATTCAGGCGGACTTCCCGGACTCCCTTCCGGATCCCTATTTCCACACGACCCGATACCGGTTCGTCGGTTTCAATCAGGTAATCCGCGATATCGGCCTCGCCGGGGTTCGTCCCCACTTTGATCATCTGGAGGGCAGGCATCTCCCCGTTGCAGGTCCAGGTGATAAAGCACCGTTCTCCACTGGTTATGGTATGGGGAAAACGGCTGGGTGCGTCCGTGCTCTGGGAAAGGCACGTTTTTTTCAGGGCATGCCTGACAAAAACCGAGCGGCATGGCTTTTTGTCCTTTTCGGAGGCCTCCTTGAGAAAGGAGAGCACCAGCTCGTACCTGCCCCCGATCCGGATATAGAATTCCCCCCTGTCCTCTTCCACGTTCGTCAACTCGACGGCTGCCAGGAGATCGAAGTTATCCGGAAGAACCCGGCTGGGAAGGGTGATGATCGCTTCCCCGGGGGGATTGCCCTGATCCGTGGTGTTCAGAACACACAGGTTGTTTTCCAGGTGGGGGGTTCCGGTCGTGTTTTCCGTATCCCAGGTGATCTCGAAAATGAGTTCATCGGAGAAGTCGTCTTTCCAGAGGATGGCGCCCTGTCCACGGGAAACGAACAGACCCGTGATGGAGAACACGATGAAAAGGAGCCAGAGCCTGGATACGGTTTTTTGCATAACAGGAATTTACATCCTCTTTTATCAATTTATGTACCCGATTCTTCAGAGCAGGGAGAAAAAATCAAGGCAAAAGGGGAATGCCTCGTTTTTCCTTTCCGTTTTATAAGATTGGACCGGCAGGGTGGGGGTTTGTTCATTCCGCGGATTCCTTCACAGCGTACAGCTGGTTTCCTCCAGCCTGGTACACGCTTTCCAGATATCCCGTTCCCACCAGATCCCTGATTCTCTGTTTTCGAAGATAACGATGCTTTTTCTGCATGGGGATCTCGAGGTAATAGTCGATCTTCAGCTTTCGAAGAAGTTCGAACTTTTCCCCGGGATTTTTCATCCGGGTAAGGGGACGTAGATCCCAGTCGTCCCTGTTCACGATGCGGATCGAGGGATCGTACAGGAGATAGCGGTTGTCGTGTGTCATGATCGTCTTTTCCCGCAGGTGGGAATTGATCCAGTCGAACATGCGGGCATCGTCGCCGAACCTGTGGCGGTAAAACATGTGCGGGGGCATGCCCGGCCGTCGAAGGGCCGCAAGTTGCTGGGGATATTCCATTTGCCCCTCGATTTCCACCGGATTGGGCAGTTTGAAGTTCATGAGGGCGAAGGGAAGTCCCGGGATAATGAAAACCAGAACGCACCAGAAAAAGATGAATTGACGATGGAAGATTCCCGAGAGCTGGTCCATGGTAAAAAAGGAGAAGAGAATCATGGGAACCAGAACGGGCATAATCTGGTAAAGGTAATAGCCGGCCATGAGGTAGTGGTAACCGAAAAAGGAGACCAGGATAAAAAGGGACAGGATGCCGAATCGCTGACCGGGAGTCAGTTCCCTGATCACACGTCCGGAACGTGGGTGAGGAGAGCCGTAGAACTTCCTGCGGAGGCAGGAAAAGGCCCAGATGAGAACGCCCGGCAGGGTCAGCGCGAGAAAACAGGGGGCCAGGGCCCAGGACCACCGGGGAGATCTTACAAAGTAATAGAAGGAAGACCGGATCCTGCCATACAGGGTAAAATGAATCCCCTCTTCCGGGGAACCCGTGAACCAGCGGCTTTTCTCCTCCTCTGAGACCTTTCCCGCTTTTATTTTTTCAGCCAGGAGATTCATGGCCGCGGTCTCGATCCCGTCTCCATTCTCGAGCCATTCCCCCTGCATCGAACTCAGGATCTCCGGATCGATCCGTTTCCCCCCGAAAATCGAGGAAAAGTAGGGATAAACAGGATTTCCCGCCTTGATCCAGTTCCTCAGGTACCATGGGGAAATAAGCAGGATTAAAATCAGAACCAGGCGATAGAACCAGGGCCTCCTCAGGGAAGGCGGGTGCTCCCGGGTGATGAATTCCGGTTCCACAACCTCTTCCAAAACGTCTTCATCCTTGATTCTTTCCTCGTATTCTTCTTCCACTTCAGGGAGGCGCCGTTTCCAGTGGACGAGAAAAAGAAGTACGATCCAGCCCAAGAAGAGAAGGGGCATCAGGTAATTGATATGGCAGGCAAACGCCGCGATGACTGACGAGAGAATCAGGTAACCACGGAGCCTGTTTTCCATGTATAAAAGGCAGCTGTAGAGAAACGCCGCGGTGAACAGGATAGTCAGGCAGTAATCCGATGAATAGGTGAAGTACCGGATCCCGTATGGGATGCAGGCGAAAACCAGGGCGCCAGCCAGGGCCGTGAGTCGCACCCGCGAGAGTCGAAGAATGGTGTGGTAGATCAGAAGCAGGGAAAAAAGACCGCAAAAAGGGGCGAGAATCCGGGAGTACACGTCGGACCAGAACCCGGCGATGGAGGAGGGAATCGCGCAAACCAGGCGGAACATCTGGGGATAGTTCGATCCCGTACCGACTCCCATCTGGGCCATGATTTTCTCGGGGAAACGATGATTGATAAAAAGAGATCTCGCCATCCCCAGGTACGAAAAACTGTCCCAGTACTGGAGCGGGAAGAAGAGGGCGTGGTAGAACGTGAGGAAAACGATCAGGGTGGAGGCGGCCACGAACAAGACCGAGAAGATTTTTCCGGACAGGGTTTGGGGTAGCAGGATGGTTTTCCCGAACGCCTCCCGCGCATGGGATTTCTGTGCGGATCGGTAAAACCGGGGATCCGATACACCTTCCGAGCCCCTGGCCGGTTTCCGCCAGTGAATCATCGAGGCGATCAGGAGGCCGATATACGTCAATCCCAGAAGGGCCACGAGAACCCATCTGTAAAAGAGCCCGAACAGCCCCGCGATTTCTCCAACGAACGTGACAATACCCACTCCCATCGTGAAGGAAAGGGCCGTCCAGGAACCCCGGGGGAGATAGATCTCCAGGCAATTCAGGAAAAGATGTCCCGCATACCAGAACAGGAACATGGCCGCCAGTGATAGAATGATCTCAAACAGGGGGAGATACTCCAGAAACGATGTCCATGGGAGGACGAGGGAGGGATAGACCAGGAAAAGGGAGACGTTTTTCCAGGCCACAATCCCCCACCAGAAAAAGATCCAGGCGAGCAGGAACGCTCTTCCCAGGATGGAAAGAACGCGGTTCCCCAGGGGAGGTTTCTTTACGTTGTTTCCTTCCACGTCCGTCCTTCCCGCTTTTCCATCACTTGTTTGGAGGCTGATTCGAGATCAGGGTAAAATCCTTTTTTCCCTCTCCGGTTCGATAATGAATCCACCAGTCGCGATTCCTGACCCAGGGTTTCATCAAAGACTCGACATACTTGTTTTCGAGAATAACGAAGATTTTCCTCCCTGGAGGGGTGTCGAACCACCGGCCTTCGGGGATTCTCCGGAGGTAATAATTCCCGTAAAGAAGGAACTTGTATTCATCGGTATCTTTTGCATAAACCAGGTCGCCCGGACCGTATTCATTCATGATCCTGCCCGTGATTTCCCTGACCGGACGATCGGTGATTTGATACGGGAAAAACAAAAGAAAGGGCGATAGCATGAGGTAATAGGCGATTATGAAAATCAGAACGATGCTGACCAGGGTTTCCCGGCGCCAAAGGGAAAGAAGAAGACCCAGGGAGAGCAGTAACAAGGGAACGAGGGGAAGCAGGCTGATCCTTTCCAGGTTGATATCGAAATGATCCAGTATGGCGGGATGGATCATGGCAACGGCGGATGTCAGCAAAATACCGATCCCGATGATTGTAGCGGGGATGCGAAACTCAAGCCCCGGCTTCCCTCCCCGCATGATGGAAAGGAAATAACGGGCCATGATAATGGCCAGGGCGGGATACATGGGAAGGATATAAGCTCCGCGTTTCCCCCGAACCAGGGAAAAGGGAATAAGGATCACCAGGATCCAGGTTATAAGGAAAGTCACCCTTTTTTCGTTCTCCCGGATTTTTCGAGATTTCCACATGATGACCAGGGCGGCCGGGAGAAAAAGGGCCCAGGGCTGGAAATCCCCGAAGATCTTGTACAGATAATACACGATCGGTTTGTGGTGGCGCCAGGATCTGAATATCCGCACAAACACCTGGTCCCACATCATCTCCTGGGAATACTCACCCCCGCCGCCCAGCATGGCGGGGATCAGCCATGCCAGAAGCATCAGGATCGGGAGAAAAATCCCGGGAAACCACTTCAATTCCCTCCAGAAATCCCACTCCCTGATCTTCCAGAGGAAAAAGATGACCGCGGCCGGAACCACCAGGGCGGGAGGCCCCTTCGAAAGCAGGGCGCAACCGATGAAAAACCAGAACAGCCATGCCAGTAACGCGCGCGGGCCCCTCCGGCGAAAGTATAAATATCCAAAACAGGACAGTGAAGCCGTGGTGAACGCCACCAGGGGAAGATCCAGCCTCACCCATCGGATGCCCCAGTAATAGCGCCCCGCCACCATAAGAATGATCCCCGACCAGAAACCCGTCTTTGTATCGTACAGAATCCTTCCCATGGCAAACGCGAGAAGCACGGTCGCGATTCCGGAAAGGGCCAGGGGCAAACGGGCGGACCACGGCCCCACCTGCTTTTCGGGGAGGGAAAAAAGCCCTACCATCCAGAAATAAAGCGGGGGCTTGTCCGGGTAAGGTTCGTTGTTCAACCTCAGGACAAACCAGTCGCCCGTTCGATGGATCTCCTGAGCCACCTCGGCGTATCGGTATTCATCCTTGCCGCTCAGGCAAACACCGCCCAGGTTGGTGAAATAGAGCACACCGGAAAGGAGCAGCAGGACAGCAATGGATCTAACCACTGCTCCGGAGTCGCGAACGGTTTTTTTCATTTTTCCGGATGACTGATCCATCATGTGTTACATCACTCCGTATCTACTCCAGGGTGGTCTCGAGATGAAATGTGACGGGGAGATTCATGGAGTTGGAGACCAGGCAGTATTTTTCCGCGAGCCTGCCGAAATCTTCTCCCGCCCTTTCCATGGATTCGGAATCCGTAAAGCAAAGGGTGGCATTCACCGTGATGGATGTGAAAAGCAGACCCCTGCCGGTTTTTTCCATGGTTCCCGAGGCCCTGCTCTCGTAGCTCGAGATCTTCAGTTTTTTCTTCCTGACAAAATAGAAAAGGGTGGTCATGAGGCAGGATGCCGCGGAGGCCACGAACAGTTGCTCCGGGGACCAGACCCCGGGCGCCCCGTCGAACTCGGGAGGTGCGGAAACCTCGAACGGGGATGCGTCCGGCACGGATACCTTTCCCTTGTTCTCCTCGGTCATGTTCACGGAAACCTGATAAACATGCATGGGTTACTTGACTCCTTTTTTCTTTTTTTTGAAAAGGGCCCGAACAGGGATAAGGGGATGCGTTAACAGGTAGGAAAAAAAGTTCCAGAAATCCTCCTGGATGAGGTTTCTCGAATCGCAGTTGTTGGAGCAATTCCGGCAGTAGGGATTTTTCTCCATCCGTTTTCTGAGCTCCCGGGCCTCTTTCGAGAACCAGGCCCGCTCCAGGCCGCCCTTTTCCTCGAGCACGTTGGTGAAGGCGAATTCTTTTCCCAGGTAATGGCAGGGTAAAAGGTTCCCCTGTCCATCGATATAGGAGGAGCGGTATCCGGCCAGGCAGGGATAGGTCCGCCTCTTTTTCAGGAGATGATCCCTGTACTTGTGGTACAGGTAGGCCTTTTCCGGAAATCGGGGGATCAGCTCCCCTCTGATAAACCCGAGGATTTCTTCCTTTTCCCGGCTCGAGTAAATCTCGTTTTCCTCCTCGAGGTTGCCGAAGAATTCGGACTGGCTGATCAGGGTCCAGGAAATCTGGTCGGTGAGGGAATCGAAGATCTTATCCGTCTCCCGGAGGGCGGGTATGTTTTCCGGGGCGAAAAGGGCCAGGATTCCAACCCCGAAATTCGGATGGGGGATTTTCTGCAACTCACGGATGGTTTGAACGGCCTTTTGGAACGCGCCGGGAACACCACGCATGGCGTCGTGCACCTCCCCGGGGCCGTCCAGGGAAATGCCGATCTTGAAATAGATCCGACCGGGGAGAATCTCCATGATCTCCCGGGTGGTTTCCACGATCCGGCGGGTTAAAAGCCCGTTCGAGGGGAGAGAGATCCTTTCCAGATGGGGAAAGGACTCGATGGCCAGTTGGACCACATCTTTCAGATCGGTTCGAAGAAAAGGCTCCCCCCCTGTGAGGCTGAGAATCCGGAGTTTTTTCCAGAGGGGATCCCGGAAGATTCGTTTGTATTCGGAAAGGGGGATATCCGTGATCTCTTTTTTCTTCCAGATATGGCACATGGTACACCGGCAGTTGCACCGATCCGTAAGGTGAAGAAGCAGGAAGGTGGGATGGAGTCCAAGGAACCGGGCCTTGCAATACCGTGTGAAAAGGCCTCTGAAGAATCCGAAGGGGACTATTTTAAGGGGAGAGAGGTTCATTGATTCTGTTTCAGGCGGTGGAATACAGTGAGGTATTTTTTCGCGGCGTTTTCCCAGGAAAACTGCGTGACTCGTTCGTGCCCCCTTTGAGCCAGGGTCTTTCTGGTTTCCTCCTCCGTGAGGATCCTTCCCAGGGCCTTTGCCATGGCCTCTTCATCCGTCGGATCCACCAGCAATGCTGCATCGCCCGCCACCTCGGGGATGGAAGAGCAATCGGAGGCCACAATGGGGACTCCGAACGACATGGCCTCGATCAGGGGAAAACCGAAACCCTCGTACAGGGAGGCGTAAAACAGGGCCGATGCGTTCATGTAAAAAGAGGCCAGCTGTTCCGTGGTGGCCCATCGGATGTGGTGGATGCGATCCCCGAGGTCGTTGAAGCGCGATTCCCTGCGGATCGTGTTTTCGATCTCGTGGGATCCCGACCCCGCCTGTCCCAGGAGGACGAAATCGTATTCCGCGGCCTCTTTGCAGCGGTTGAAGGCCCGGATCATCCGGGGCACGTTCTTGATACCAAGCATTTGTCCCACGAACAGGATATACTTTCGCCGGATTCCATGGATGCGCCTCAGGGAATCCAGGGGAATCCCCTCGTCCTCCGCCAGAACCGGATCCAGGCCGTTGTGGACCACCACGATCCTTTCCGCGGGGATGTCCAGGTATTTCATGATATCCCGGCCCGAACTCTCGGAAACCGTGAAAAACAGGGTGGCGTTTCTGGACGTGTTCCGCATGAAAAACTGGTAATACCGTCGATCCGCAACCGGGAATTCCTGGGGCATGACAAAGCGTTTCAGGTCGTGGATGGTGACGCTCGAAAGGCAGGGGAGGGGCCGGAACGGGATGATGTCGCTCGGGGACCAGAACAGATCCAGGTTGTATTTCCGGGCCAGGTGCGGCAGCTGGAAATGGAAGGCAAAGTGACGCCGGAAGCGGGTGCCGCGGGTCACGTTACAGATATCGGCGGTAAAGTTTTCCTTGTTGATGTTGTAATACCCGGCGTTGTCTTTCCTCAGAAACAGGATGTATTCGTTTTCGCGGTCGATCTTCGAGAGGGCCCGGAGGATGTTCTTGGCAAAACGACCCGCCCCGGTGATCTTCGTGTGGAGCTGGTATGTATTGACTCCGATGCGCATGAATCATCCCTTATTCCGATTAAAAAGCAGGCGAAACGGGTTGAGGCGACGGACAATTTCGCGGTATGCCCTCTTCCTTTCCCGGTGATCCTGCCGGACCTTTTGTTTTCCAGGGAAAAGTGTTAATATAAATATACGAATGAGCATATCCATGCATATGGAGGCGCGCAAGAAAAATCTCTCCACCGGTCCCTTGTGTTTCCCATGGTACATATCCAGGCTCCGGAAAAGGTGGAAAATGGTCCGGAAACGGGCCTGACGGCTGCTTCCCCGATGGATATGCATCACAAGGGCCGAAGGGATAAGGTGCCGCTTCCGGTCCCGGTTCGCCAGTCGCCTGCAAAGGTCCGCATCCTCCGAATACATGAAAAACCGCTCATCGAAAAGAGGCTCCCCCTCGAGCGCGGATCGCCGCACCATAAAGGCCGCCCCGGTTGCCCAGTCAAGCTCCCGAACCCCCCGGTTTCCCTTTTCGTCCCCCGGCCTTTTCCTCTTTCTCACTTTTTCCAGAACCGGCAAAAGGATCGAGTGTTCCGTCCAGTAGTTGCCGATTCCGGGGAATCGAAACGCAGAGGGCAGGATAAAGCCCTTTTCATCGATCAAAAGGGGAGCGGCCAGCCCGGCATCGGGGGTTCGATCCAGGAAGGCTGTCAGGGTTTCCAGGGCCCCCTTTCGAACCACTGTATCGGGATTCAGGATGAAAAGGTACTCTGCCCGGGTGTGGGAGCATGCCAGGTTGTTGGCCCGGGCGAACCCGAGGTTTTCTTTCCGGGGAAAAAGGCGGACCTTGGGGAACTTCTCGGACACCATATCCGGTGTGCCGTCCGTGGATCCATTGTCCACCACAAGGATTTCCACGTCTCCGGGGATATTATTACCGAGGGATGCGAGGCAGCTCTCGAGGTCTTCGCGGGAATTCCAGCTCACGATGATTACAGCGGTGCGGGTCATTTTTTATCCTTTGAGCTTGCGGCTTTATCCAGGCATCGAACGATAATGGATTATTGTCTGAGGGGCGGGAGTGTCAACCCCAAAGAAATATGGAAAAACCTTCATTTTTCCACTTGACGTGAAGAAAAAGGGGAGATTATGTTACCCGCGACAATTGACAATGTTCATAAAAAATGTGTGCCGCGGTAGCTCAGTCGGTAGAGCAGAGGACTGAAAATCCTTGTGTCGGTGGTTCGATTCCGCCCCGCGGCACCATTTCTTTTACCCGGCTTTTCCTATTTGGATGGATATATTCTGGCGAGTGTTAAAAGATCGTACGACAGCTTCTCATTCATCCTTCCCTCATCACCGGTCGGAAATCACGCTTCTTCCCTTCAACATGATCTTTGAATCCGCGAACGCGCTTCCGAAATGGACGATGCCCCCATTCGGTTTGGCCTCCGGGTAAAAAGTGAAGGAGGAGGGGGTATTCCCTCCGTCCGGCCATTCATAGCTCCGGAACGTCAGGCGACGCTTGAGAACTCCCTTTTTTTTGCAATTTTCTTCCGCGATCAGCTCCTCGTTTTCCCCAGAGCCGACGAACACTCTGTATTTGGGGGTTCCGATGATGAACTCCACACGGACCACCCGGCTTTCTTCCTCCGCATAATTGCGATAATGCTCGAGGTTTCGTACGATTTCGGGAAGGACGCAGTTGATATCCATGGAATCCATGGCGCCGTAATAGCATGTGATGCTGATCGAGGACAGAACGCTGATAATGGCCACACAGATCAGGAGCTCGAGAAGTGAAAAGCCCCGGCGGCGCCCATACGCCGTTTTCGCAGCTTGCATGGAAGAATACCTTCATTAATCAGAAATATACAGTTTAATTTTGACGAGAAAACAGGGGAAAGGTTGACATGAAAAAGCAATTTTTTCAGAATTTTTTCACTCTCCCCCCGATATCGATCCCGGCATAATTTATAATATCCTTGATCAGATCCCCCCGGCCTTTCTATGATTGGTCCTTATTTCAGGGGATGGGATGATGAAGGAAGAAAAAAGAGTGGATAACCAACGTCTCCCGATTCGCAGGGGAGAGGCCCTTCTGCTCGTTATTGCCGTTCTTTGTTATCTCTATCTCCAGGTGTACCGTCCCCTGGGGCGGCTCCATTGCAATGATTTCAAGCACCTGTATATCGGAGCGAAGATCCTCCGGCAAGGGCATAATCCCTATGATGCGGAAAGGATGTTCTACGAAAGCGCGACCCTCGGATTCCGATCCATCCTGCCCTATGTGTACCTTCCCTTCACCGGGCTGGCCCTTTCCCCCCTGACCCTTTTTTCCTTCCGGGCCGCGGCCCTTATCTGGTTTTTCCTGAATCACGTGTTCCTGCTCGCTTCGCTTTATTTCATGTCTGCCCTGGGGGGAGAGAGGGGGAGGATCAGGCGCTTTTCCCTCTGGCTCTTTTTTCTGGCGCTTTTCTTCCCTCTCACCCGGAACCTGACCGCGGGTCAGCTCAACGCGGCCCTTCTTTTCTGCTTTGCCCTGATCTGGCATTTGAACGAGCGAAAAAACGCACCTGCCGTGGGGGCCGTTTCCGCTTTTGCCATCCTGTTCAAACTCTCTCCCGGCATTCTCTTCCTCTATTATTTCTGGAAAAGGCAGTGGAAAAACCTGGCCTGGACCGCGGCCTTCACAGCCCTTTTCCTCCTTTTATCCATCGGCCTTTTCGGACTCGATATTCATCTGAAATTCGTGCCGGTCCTTCGAAAGATGTCCTACGGGCATTCGACGTGGGAACAGTTCGGGAACGACTTTTACCGCGACCCCTTCAACCAGTCCGTCAATTCCCTGTTTCATCACCTGGTGACTTTGAATCCCTACACAAAGCCGTGGCTCCAGCTTTCGAAGGGTGCGGCGAACATCCTCACCATGGCGGTCTCTCTGATTCTTCTTGCCATGACACTTGTATTTTGCTATCCAGGTAAAAAGGATAAATTGGAGGGAAACAGGGAACGCGACTTTGCGCTTTTTATCATGCTCTCCCTCCTGATTCCCAGCCTTTGCTGGGATCATTATTTGGTCCAGGCCCTGTGGCCGATCATGGCCTGTGCGTTTTTGATTTCGAAAAGAGGGGGAAAGGGGATATGCGCCCTGTTTTCCGTGTGCCTCATCGTGATGGCGATCCCTTTTCCCTTCAACGCGGGGAGATTTCGAACCGGGGCGGGTATCCTTATGATGTCGCTCAAGCTGTGGGCCGCCCTGACACTTTTTATCCTCCTTCTGGTGTTGAGGATGGAGAATAATTCTAGCGGGGATGACGAAAATGGGTGTGCGAGATCTGATTAATGGAAAAAAGCCGGACGATTTCCTGGATTGGTGCGCTGCCGCGTTCCTCTCCGTTTCCCGGCCCCTGTATGCCGCCGGAGTCTTCTTCCACAGGCAAATGTATTATTCCGGCATCAAGAAAATCCAGAAACTTCCCTGCCGGGTGATCTGCATCGGAAACCTGACCGTCGGGGGGAGCGGCAAAACACCCATCACCATCATGGCGGCACGACTCCTTATCGGAAGGGGAAAGCGCGTGGCCATCCTCTCCAGGGGATACAAAAGGAAGGACACCGAGGAGGACGTGGTCCTGGTTCGCGATGAACGCCAGATCCTCTCCGATCCCAGGGAGTGCGGGGATGAACCCTATCTCATGGCCAGATATCTCAACAGGGTTCCGGTTGTGGTTTGCTCCGACCGGTTCAAGGGCGGCAATTTTCTGATCGAGAGATTCGATCCCGAGATTATCCTCATGGATGACGGGTTCCAGCACTGGCCCCTGAAACGGGATTGCGATATTGTATGTCTCGATTCCCAGAGGCCCCTGAAAAAACTCCGCCTCCTTCCGAGGGGGCCCCTTCGGGAATTCCCTTCCGCTTTGAACCGTGCCCAGGCCCTGGTGTTCACCCATACGGGGGGCGCCGGCGATCTCCCGGCCCAGGAGGAGTATGCCCGGAAATTCGCCCCAACCGCTCCCGTGTTCCACATTCGTTTCGAGCTGGGGTCAATCATGCCGGTAAATAAAAAGGATCTCTTGGGAATTCCTTCCCACGAGCTGAAACAGAAAAAGGCCCTGGTTTTCTGTGGGATAGCCAATCCCGATTCCTTTTTCGACCACGCGAAAAAAGTCCTCTCAAGGGTAAGGAAAACCCTCGCCTTTCCGGATCATGTTCATTACGACGCAGATCACATTCGCACCCTCCGGAGCGAGTTTACCTATTCCGAGGCGGATGTGGCCTTTACCACGGAAAAAGACGCCGTGAAACTCCAGTCCGCCCATCTCCCCCGTATGCCCTTTTTCTATTTTCCCCTGAAAACGGTCTTTGAGGGCGAAAACGACGAGGCACGGTTCCTCTCGCTCCTTTTGGAGGCCGAAAAATAATGGGGGAGAGGAATCGGAAAGTGCGAAGGATCGGGGAGGAATGCCTGCCGGAGCGGTGCGTGCTTTGCGGCAAATGTACGGCCTCCTGTCCATCCTTTAAAAGAAAAAGAAACGAGGCCTTTTCCCCCCGGGGTAGAATGGCCCTTACAGGGGCGTTTCTCAAGGGGGAAATCAAACCGGGAAACGTCTTTCGAAGATCCCTGGAACATTGCGTGATGTGCGGGGCCTGTACCGCATCCTGTCCCACCGGTTCCAATCCCCGACTCGCCGTCATTCTCCTGAAGTCGCTCGAAGAATTCAGAAACATTCATGAATCCATACGACATCATTTCAAAGCGGTTCCGGAAAAGACCTTTCCCCTCGAGTTTTTCCGGGAAGTCCTGGATCTCGATCTCCCCGGATCCGAACCAATCGTACCTGGAACGGATCCGGTTTCTCCACAATCGTCTGAAACAGGTCCCCGGAGGTTGTATCTCTCCAATTGCATTTCCCGGAACATCCTTCCGGAAATCGCCCGGGCGGGCATGAGATTTCTCGAAGGACTCCCCGGAAACCTCGATATCGCGGATGACTTCCACTTTTGCGGGCTCCCTCATTTCATGGTGGGGGAAACCCGTGCGGCCCGCGAAATCGCGCTCCGGAATATAAACATCGTGGAACGATCCGATCCCGACGAGATTGTATTCGACTCAGCGGATTGTGCCCGCATGTTTCGCGATTACGCCGTTCTGTTTCCTCCGGGTTCCAGGGAGCGGGGGAGGGTCGATTCCATAACAGACCGCATCCGCCTTTTGCCCGAACTCGTGACAAAACTGGCAAAACCGCCTTCCGGAAAGGGATTTCGTGTTCTGTTCGAGGATTCCTGTTCCATGCGTTACGGACCGGTTCGATCCGATTCCATAAATGCATGGCTTGCTTCCCTGGAAGGAGTGGATCTCATCGAAGGTGAAGCTGAGGAGTGCCTTCCCGGGTGGGCCTTGTTGCTTCGGGGACCGGAATCCGAACTCGCAAAGGAGATGATCGGTAGAAAAGTGGAATTCATCCGAGAGAAGAAACCGGACGCGGTCGTGATGGACGATCCCGCCGCCCGTTTTCTCCTGTCGCGAAACATGCCGGATGTAACCTTCCTCTCCCTCCCGGAGGTGCTGTTCTTGTTATAAAGGACACCTTCTCATTTTGAAGCAAGATCCTTACGGGGATCTTTTTTGCGTTCCGGTTGGTTCGGGAGTCGGTGTCGGGGTGGGGGTAGCCGGGTTTTCCGTGATGCTCACGTTATCGACGAAATACTCGCCAGGCGGCCAGTAGCAGAAGATCATCACACGCATTTCCGTTACTTTCGGGGTGTTCTTGGTCGGGTGGAACGACTGATGGAAGTGCTGCCACCCGGTTCCCTCGAGGCGGCAGTTCAGGTAGGTTTTATAAATCACCCTCATGCGTTTTTTGTGGAGGGTATAACCTTTCACGAAGATTTTCGGTTCCGCATTCGGGCGGTTCGATCGGATATCCAGGGCGATATTGTATTCCGTATCCTTTTTCACAGGTATGGGATCGCTGTAAAATGAAACGCCGTTATTTCCTGCGATGGTATTGTACTTTTTCCCGGAGGTTTGTTTTTTCTTCCAGGGGGGAGCCTCCGGATTCTTTTCGATCTCCTTTTTCCGTTTCTCCCACTCTTTCATGTAAACGTCCGTATCGATCCGAAGACCTTTTCCCGGGGGACGATTGGGTGAGGGGGGCG
>Ga0272442_10002076_pt1 | contig 29480 bp, 30 predicted proteins | sample SSMForm2O_FD_200262 | JGI IMG/M metagenome (GOLD analysis project Ga0272442, IMG submission 200262) | Marine sediment archaeal communities from Little Sippewissett salt marsh, Falmouth, MA, United States - SSM-Form-2O | ecosystem: Environmental > Aquatic > Marine > Wetlands > Sediment ...
AATGGCAAAAGCCGGGTGGAAATTCCTCTCTCATTGACATTCAGCGACCTTTATCAAACCTATCAGACTTTAAAAAATCAGGACAGCACTGCATATACCCTGAACTGCGGACTTTCCGTTCAGCTGCCGCTTTTGGGAACCACCCGGATTCCTGTGCAGAAGACAGGGCACCTTCCCCTGATTAAGATCCCAAAAATCAGCATTCATGCTTTAAAATTGAAAAAACTCAGTTTATCCGGCGCTGATTTGGCACTGGAACTGAAAATGGATAATCCCAACGCTTTCAAATTACTGCTCAGCCGGTTGAACTACAATTTTAACGTCAATGGAAATTCCTGGGCTCAGGGACAACTTTCCACATTGTCCGCCGTAAATGAAAAGAGCAAAGAAACCATTCGAATCCCGGTTTCTTTAAACTTCATTGAAATGGGCCGGTCTGTCTATCAATTGGTCTCCGGGAACCAGAATATAGAGTATCGGTTGTCTGGAAATCTTGGATTCGACACATCACTTCCAATGCTGAATAATATTGATTTACCAGTCGAAAACGCCGGTTCTTTAAACATTTCCCGATAATCAGGGGGCAGGTATGGCTTTGACACCGTTTGGTAAAACGTTTGGCTGATTTTCTTGAAACAGAATGATCCATCATTTCATAGGAGTATATGCTCAACGGAGGAATATCGCAATGAAAGACAATCATATCATTCTCGGCATTCATGTCAAAGACCGGGTTCATCAGGTGCCGGACATTCAGACTCTGTTTAGTGAATATGGATGCAATATTCGAACACGGCTGGGTTTGCATGAAACAAATGAAAATCAATGCTCTGTGGCGGGATTGATACTTCTGGAAACCATCGGTAATGAAACCCGAATCGATTCTTTAATGAATGCATTGAATCAAATGGATGGTATTGAAGTGCAGAAAATGACATTCAGACACGATTCAGACTGATCATTTCCTATAAAAATCCCTCCGCAATCACCTCATTCGAATGCGAAGGGAAAAAACCAATTTAAAGTAAATTTCAGCGATTCTGGATCGTCAGATAAACAAGCGTTTGATTCAATAATTGAAATGCAATTTCACCAAAAGTAATGGGGCCCACAATATTCCCTGTTTTCTTGCCTTCCAGCTCTGAATAGAGATAATTTAAAATACAGTTGCATGAAAAATTCGGATCTGTCAGATCGCTCGGTAGCTTTGATTTAAAACTCTCCACATAATTGCCCACAGAGGCCGCCAATTTATATTCGGTATCTTTAAATACCGGCGCATAGAGATAAACGATTTGATTCTCTTCGTCAATTCGTTGAAAACTCACATTGACCATTGCACCTTGATAGTTGGCCACCAGAGGCAATTTCAAATCGGTTTTATTCTGGATCAGATAGTCTGCAAAATTAAATTTTTGACCATTGATAAAGCAACTTTTTACTTCAAAACCACTGCCTTCAAATGTGATGGTGTCTCCCGAACCCTGTTTAAATATGTTGATGATACCGATCGATGCGATTTTTTGATCAGGCAATGTTGCATGCAGCACAATAGCCTTCTGATCGGACATTTCGCCGGTCTGGCCGTTCATAACTTTTGGTGATTTTTTATCAAGCTCTTCGAGAAGAACCCCGGATATCCAGCCGATAATCTGTTTGTAAAACAGGTTTTCATATTTTGGTGCTTCTTTTGCATATTTAATATGCACTGTGCTGGTTGCCGGAATGATGATTATACTGAATCCGTTTTCCGGAGAATCCGCAACGATCTCCGGAAAATTATTTTCATCATACCATTGTATTTTGCTGTTTAACACACACGAATCCTGCTCCTGAACAAATATTTTTCTTGTGTACTGATCCCGCCTGTTTTTGTCATAAAATAGGGAATCGTACCCCCGATCCAATTGCCCTTGGGTAATTGGCTCAGCACCTTTTCGTCTCCTGCCAAGTATAAGGTCTTTCCGGTCATAATGGCATTGACTGTTTCCTGAATTGAATATAACATAAAAACCGCCTCCTTTATGATTCAAAAATTTCTTTCAATTCATCAATTAAAAGGGTTTCAAATCTCGAAAAATAATCATACGCCTGATTGATGCAGTGCTGTATATTACTGCTTGAATCATCGGCATTTATGGAGCGTGCCAGCTGATTCAGCATCATGTTCCCGGAAAAGACTCTGAAATTGGGTTTAACCTCTCCCTTGACCAGTGCTTCCCACCTTGGATGTGATTTTGATGGTATCATAAGCTCTACCCTCCTGTTCTGTTATCAATGGGAATCGTGTCACATCATGTGATTCGTGTGACAGAAGTTACAAATGGATGAATATTCCTGCACTGATGAGGCAATAAAGTGAAATAATGATTGTCATGATTTGCAAAAAACAGACCAGATGGCGAATTTTTCATTATAATGCTGTTATAAGAAAATAATATTCAAGTAATTATGCATATAAATATTTGAGGGTACAATATTTCATTCAAGTATTTTACAGGATTATTGAGGCGAATACTTCTCTATTAATATTTAAAAATTCCTTGACTTTTAATTAACAAATTATTAAAATGTTACTAACTTGATTATATTTATTATAATTATAACACATCTATGAAGATTACTTATAAAGGCGATTACGCATTAAAGGCGATTCTGGACCTTTCGTATCAATTTAATTCCGGCAAGGTCACTCCCCTGTCTGATATATCCAAAAGGCAGGACATCCCAGAAAAATATCTGGAACAAATCATGCTGATTTTGAAACGCGCCGGTTATGTCAAAAGCAAGCGTGGTATCGGCGGCGGTTTTTTGTTACTAAAACCCCCGAATGCAGTCACAGTGGGAGAAATTGTCCGTTTGATCGAAGGACCTGTTGAACCGATCGCCTGCGGAGATGCCGCATACAATGGCTGTGGTGAAGAAACCACATGCGCCTTCAGGGAGATATGGTTGAAAGTCACACATGCCATCAACGGCATTGTCGATACAGTGACTTTTGAACAGATCATGAAGCGATCTGACGAACTTCAGGGAAAGCACAACAGTCATACCTATCAGATTTAATCTTGAACGAAAGGAAGGGATCATGTCCAGACAAAAACCGGCCATAGAAACCCTGGCTCTGCATGCCGGTTATACGCCAGATAAAAAAACGCGTTCATGTGCTATCCCGGTCCACCGTACCAGCTCGTTTCTATTTAACAGCACACAGCAAGCGGCGGATTTATTCGCTTTAAAAGAAATGGGAAATATCTATACACGCCTCCAAAATCCCACCCAGGACGCTTTAGAACAGCGCATAACCGCTTTGGAGGGCGGGTCCGGAGCCCTGGCTGTTGCCTCGGGCACAGCAGCTATCTATTATTCAATCATTAACATCTGTTCGGCAGGAGACGAAATCGTCGCTGCCAATAATTTATATGGCGGCACGTTTACCATGTTGAATGATATTCTGCCGCAGTTCGGCATCCAGACACAATTCGTCACGCCTGAAAAGCCGGAAAACTTTGAGAAAGCAATATCAGACAAAACCCGTGCTCTTTTTACAGAAACCATCGGCAATCCAGGATTGGGTGTGACCGATATCGAGGCGGTCGCAGAAATTGCAAAAAGGCATCATCTGCCGCTGATCGTGGATTCAACTTTTACCACACCTTATTTACTTCGGCCGATCGATTATGGTGCTGATATTGTCTGCCATTCGCTGTCCAAGTGGCTGGGCGGTCATGGAACCGGAATCGGCGGTGTCGTGGTGGATGCCGGCCGGTTTGACTGGACCGATTCCAGGTTTACACTGTACAATGTACCGGATTCCAGCTACCATGACTTGAGATATGCCCATGATCTGGGCGATCTGAATTCGCTGGCCTTTATCTTGAGAATGCGGTTGGTGCCTTTACGCAATCTGGGTGCGGCCATTTCTCCTGACAATGCCTGGATTTTTCTTCAAGGTATCGAAACCCTGCCGCTTCGTATGGAAAGGCATTGCAAAAATGCGCTTGCGGTGGCAAAATTTTTAAAAGCCCATACAAAAGTCAGTTGGGTCCGGTATCCCGGACTGCAGGATGACCCGACTCATTCAACAGCGAAAAAATATTTAAAAAAGGGCTTCGGAGGCATGGTGGTGTTTGGAATCAAAGGAGGATTGCCATCGGGAAAGAAGTTTATTGATGGATTGCAATTGATTTCTCATCTGGCCAATGTGGGCGATGCCAAAAGTCTGGCCATTCATCCGGCAAGCACGACACATTCTCAGTTGTCCGAAAAACAGCAGCGTGACGGCGGTATCACACCGGATCTCATCCGCCTGAGCATTGGCATTGAACATATCGACGATATTCTTTCAGATCTCGATCAGGCATTAAATCAGGCATAAATAAATGTGGAGCGCAGCGCCGTTATGCGCTGTGATGCCTTTAGAAAAATTTCGCTATCGACTGAAAAAAACATGTATGAGAATAAAAAACGGATTCTGGGCTGACTGTAAATGATGGATCATGTTAAAACGGGACACAATCCATGGCACACCTATATAAAGACAACTCATATACCATTGGAAATACACCTCTGGTACGGCTGAACCGTATCACTGAATCAAGTCAGGCAACGATTCTTGTAAAAATCGAAGGGCGTAATCCCGCCTATTCAGTAAAATGCCGTATTGGCGCCAGCATGATTTGGGATGCTGAAAAGAGGGGAATTCTGAAGCCAGGAAAAACCATTATCGAACCCACCAGTGGAAACACCGGAATTGCTCTGGCTTATGTGTCCGCGGCGAGGGGATATACACTCACATTAACCATGCCGGATACGATGAGCATGGAGCGTCGAAAGCTCCTTCAGGCATTTGGAGCGAATCTGCTTCTGACCGATGGCTCTCTGGGGATGCAGGGAGCGGTAAAAAAGGCTGAAGAAATTTTTAAAAGCGATCCGGATCATACTGTTTTACTGCAGCAATTCAAAAATCCCGCAAATCCGTCCATACACGAAAAAACCACAGGACCGGAAATCTGGAGAGACACCGTAGGGCAGCTGGACGTTTTTGTGGCAGGCGTGGGAACAGGGGGTACGTTTTCGGGTACAACACGGTTTCTTAAATCGAAAAAAGCCATTACAGCAGTGGCTGTTGAGCCGGCCGCAAGCCCGGTTATCCGGCAAAATCTGGAGGGAAAATCTCTCCGGCCCGGCCCCCATCAAATTCAGGGCATTGGGGCTGGTTTTATTCCTGAAAATCTGGATCTGTCTCTGGTGGATCAGGTGGAGTCTGTGACCAATGACGAAGCATTTCAAATGGCCCGCCGACTGGCCCGGGAAGAGGGGATTATCTCCGGCATCTCTTCGGGAGCTGCTGTCTCTGTTGCATTACGTCTCAGCAAACAGGATGCATTCAAGGGAAAAACCATCGTGGTCATTTTGCCGGATTCGGGGGAACGATATCTCTCAACCCAGTTATATGAGGGACCCGATTAATGAATCATTCGGATAAGAAAAATAAGATCCAATCAAAAAAAATGACATCATCGAAAAACAACCGTTCTGCACCTGTCAATCAAAAGAGTCAATCCCGATCAAAGGGAGCAGGTCTGGTTAAAACCCAATACTACACCTTTGCAGATCCCCCCGGGGAGCTGATTCTGAACAATGGCGAAAAACTGGGCCCCATTACCTTGGCTTATGAAACGTATGGTCGTTTAAATAAAAACAAATCCAATGCACTTCTGATTCTGCATGCACTTTCCGGAGATGCGCATGTGGCAGGCTATCACACGAAAACCGATCAAAAACCGGGCTGGTGGGATTTTATGATTGGACCGGGAAAACCCTTTGACACAGAAAAATACTTTATCATCTGTTCGAATGTAATCGGAGGATGCAAAGGATCGACAGGCCCATCTTCTGTCAATCCCAAAACAGGCAAAACCTACAATCTTGATTTCCCGGTCATCACGATTGGCGACATGGTCCATGCACAACGGCATCTCATTGATCATCTTGGAATCCGCCGGCTGCTTGCTGTCGCTGGCGGATCTATGGGCGGTCAGCAGGCACTTCAATGGGCAGTGGCCTATCCTGACCGTGTGGCCGGAATCCTTCCCATTGCCACAACCGCCCGGCTGAATGTCCAGGGTGTCGCATTTGATGTCGTCGGCCGTCAAGCCATTTACGGGGACCCAAAATGGCAGAACGGCAACTATCTCGATAATTATACAATTCCATCAGACGGCCTTGCTGTAGCCCGGATGCTGGCTCATATTACTTATCTCAGCGAAGAATCCATGAGAAAAAAATTCGGAAGGGAATTACAAACTCGCCATGAAGAAGCCGATTTCATTACAGATTTTGAAGTGGGCAGTTATTTGCGGTATCAGGGTGAAAGCTTCATCAGAAGATTTGACGCGAACAGTTATCTTTATATCACAAAAGCCATTGACTATTTCGATCTGGCGGAAGAGTATGGATCACTCGTCAATGCATTCAAACAGGTTGAAGCAAAATTTCTGGTGCTTTCCTTTACATCTGATTGGCTTTTCAATACTGCGCAATCCAAAGAAATCGTAAACGCGCTGAACGTCAGCCAGAAAAACGTTTCGTTTTGCGAAATCCGTTCATCCTACGGTCATGATGCGTTTCTGCTTCCCAATCCTGTTATGGAGCGTCTGGTCGCCGGATTTATTAATAATTTGAGGAACTGACATGAATCCCAAATCCAAGCGATTCTCAGACCAGATCCGGCTGGATCTGAAAATTATTGCGGATTTAATCCAGCCTGACAGTCGAATTTTAGATCTGGGATGCGGTGAGGGGGAATTGCTGGCCAAGCTGATGGCTGAAAAGAACTGCCGGGGTCAGGGCATAGAAATCAAAGATGAAAACATCTGTGCTTGTGTAGAAAAAGGTGTCCCGGTGATTCATGCGGATTTGGATAATGGACTGAATGAATATCCGGATCGGTCTTTTGACTATGTAATTCTCAGCCGCACACTGCAGGTGGTGAAGCGGCCGGACTTTATTTTAAAGGAAATGCTTCGTGTCGGAAGCATTGGTGTGGTAAGTTTTCCCAATTTCGGAGCCCTGAGTGTCCGGTCTCAGCTTTTTTTTAAAGGACGGATGCCGGTGACCCGAAACCTGCCATATCAGTGGTTTGGCACGCCCAATATTCATTTGCTGACAATTAAGGATTTTAAATTATTTTGCAAACAAGCGGACATTCGAATCAGGAGACAAATCAATTTGGGATCTGAGCGGCGGCAGGGCATTTGGCCGGATTTGATTCCCAATTGTTTCGCGCACCTTGCGATTTTTAAAATCGAGCGGAACAGGCATGATCATGAATAATAAAATGCGTAAACTTCGTTCTTTGCTGCAATCTCTGCATAGTGTGGCAGTGGCCTTTTCTGGAGGTGTGGATTCCACTTTTTTATTAAAGGTCGCCAAAGAGGTGCTGGAAAAGCGGGTAATCGCTGTCACGCTTCATTCTGACCTGTTTTCCAGTCAGGAACACACGGAGGCAATCTCGCTGGCAAATGCATTGGATGCCAAACAATTTATCGTGGATTTCAATCCTCTTGCTTTGCCCGAAATCCGGCGAAACCAGCCGGACCGGTGCTACCATTGCAAAAGGGCGCTCTTTACAAGAATAATCGAAGTTGCCAGAGAACAGGGGATGGCCTGTGTTGTGGACGGAACTCACGCCGATGATACGGATGATTACCGGCCCGGCTTGCGGGCGCTTCAGGAGCTGGGTATTCACAGCCCATTGAGAGAAGTTGGATTAACCAAACCGGAGATCCGTCAGCTTTCTAAAAAGTTCGGACTGCCGACGGCAGACAAGCCCTCCATGGCCTGTCTGGCCTCTCGTTTTCCTTACAGGATTGCTATTACATCCAAAAATTTAAAAAGGATCGAGACTTCAGAAACGTTTCTGCATAATCTGGGATTCGATCAGCTCCGTGTTCGGCATCATGGACCATTGGCCCGTATTGAAGTGACATCTGAATCGATTCCCGTACTCATCGATTCCGACATTCGAAACAGAATTGTTGCGTTTTTAAAAAAATTGGGATATCATTATATAACGCTGGATCTGGAAGGATACCGCTCCGGCAGTCTGAACGAAGTACTTGATAAAAAATAGTTATATTATAAAGCAGCAATCCCCTGAAGTGTATTGTTGAGTAAATCCCTGGAAACTCATCCTGAAAAATCAAATTGACTTAAACTTATCCCGGATTGAATGATAAACATATGAATCTCACTGGCTGACTATGCTGATCAGTTCCGGTCCGGTATCACTTCTTGACAATGCTCATGCTTTTCAGTAAATTGGACCACTCGAACAGGAGAAGTGAAATGATGAGACGTATCTATCTGGATTATGCCGCCACAACACCGGTCGATCCTGAGGTGAGGAAGGCGATGATGCCTTATTTGGAATCTTGTTACGGCAATCCTTCTTCAATCCATCAGGCCGGACAGGAAGCCCTGGAAGGGATAGAAACAGCCCGGCGTTCAGTTGCAGATCTGATCCATGCTGCCCCTGATGAAATTGTGTTCACCAGCGGGGGTACCGAATCAAACAATGCTGTTATTAAATCGGCCTGTTATACACAACGGGAAAAAGGCAACCACATCATCACGACAGCTTTTGAACATAATGCCGTGTTGGCTCCCTGCCATTTTATGGAAAAGAACGGATTTCATGTGACCTTCCTGCCGGTGGGTTCCGACGGTCTGGTTGATACGGAGGATGTTCGTAAAGCGTTGACCGGTAAGACCATTCTGATCTCAATCATGCATGCGAATAATGAAATAGGCACGATTCAGCCGCTGCAGGAAATCAGCAGGATCGCCAGAGAAAGACAAATCCTTTTTCATACAGATGCAGTCCAGACAGCCGGTCATATTGTCCTGGATGTTCGTGATTTGAATCTGGATTTTCTATCACTTTCTGCACACAAGTTGTATGGTCCAAAGGGGGTCGGCGCGCTCTTCATACGGGAGGGTGTCCCCTTCGAGCCTCTGTTACACGGAGGCGGACATGAAAAAGGACGACGAAGCTCCACACACAATGTGGCCGGTATTGCGGCCCTCGGCAAAGCTTCTGAAATTGCCAAAGCCGGTCTTTCTGAAGAGTTGATGCATATTGCAAAACTGAGGAACCGATTGTGGCAATCGCTGCAATTGTCCATACCAGGCATTCATCTGAACGGATCTTTGGAACACCGGCTGCCGAACAATCTCAATGTCTCTATCGAAAAAGTCGATGGTGAATCCTTGTTCATGAATCTGGATATGGAAGGGATTGCCGTATCGACAGGATCGGCCTGTCATTCTGCATCCGGAGATGTTTCGCATGTTTTAAATGCGTTGGGATTAAATCCCGGGCTGGCCAGAGGAAGTCTCAGGATCACCCTGGGGAAATATACAACAGAGACAGATATCAAAACAGTTGAAGAAAAATTACCTGTGATCGTGGAACGATTACGTTCAATGGCGGCTTAATGATCATGACATGCATTGTTTCCATTCTTCTGATATTCCCTTTCCTGATCGGATACGCGCAGGAATGTGTGCATCATTGTCCGCCCATCCATATCACCGCCTCGAGAGTTTCATCCAGTCTGGCAGCTGAAACCCGTGATCTGGACATACTGACCCGGGAAGAAATCTCCCGGCTTCCCGTACATTCAGTTCCTGAACTGTTACAATATATGGGTGGCATCGATATGCAGCAGCGGAGCGTCAGCGGCATACAGGCTGATTTTAGTCTTCGGGGCAGCAGCTTTGAGCAGGTGTTAATCCTGTTAAATGGTGTGCGGTTAAATGATGCTCAGACCGGTCATCACAATGCAGATATTCCCCTTAATATAGAAGATATCGACCGCATTGAAATTTTGCATGGCCATGCATCTTCCATATACGGCCCGGACGGATATGGAGGCGTTATCAATGTCATTACCCGGGCGTCGAACTGTAATCAATCATCGATTCAATTGGGTACCGGCAGCTTTGGTACAATTCAGTCCGGTTTTTCGCAGGCACTCAAACTGGGAACTCTGGGTACACACTGGACCATAAAACACAGTCGGTCCGACGGATACCGACCTGTGACAGATTACAAGACAACATCACTCAGTCACGTTTCCCAATGGAATACAATCCATCATGTGATGAAACTGACAGCCGGTGCTGCTGTGAAAGACTATGGAGCGAATGATTTTTATGCGGATTTTCCTTCTCGGGAAAATACAGAATCATTACTCGGTATTTTATATTATGAATATAAACCGCAACGGAATCTGAACTATACGGCCCGTCTGCATATACGCCGTCATGAAGACGATTTTATTCTGGACATTCAAAATCCTGATGATTTTCGCAATCATCATACTTCCCGCACTCTGGGTGCTGAAGGCGCGCTTATGTTTCATCTTATTCGGGATCTTGAATGCGCAATCGGCATTGAGTACCTCATCGAATCCCTGAAAAGCACAAATCTCGGCGATCGAAAGCAACAGCGGATCGGATTTTACAGTGAGATGGTAAAACCTGTTTTCAAGCGGGGTGTCATTAATGCGGGTATTCGGATTGATGATCATGACAGCTGGGAGCTGCAGGTAAGTCCATCGCTGAATGTCGGGATTCAAATTTTAAACAATTTTCAATGGCGGGCAGCCGTCGGCCGCATATTTCGCGCACCCACATTCACTGAACGCTATTATCATTCTCCGGCAAATCTGGGAAATCCCGATCTGAGACCGGAGCATGGCTGGAATATTGAAACCGGTTTGGATTTCCAATATGCAGGCTTCATTATTGGCACAACCCTGTTTCAGCGAAATGAGAAAGACCGTATTGACTGGATCGCGGATCAATTCGGAGATCCATGGCAGTCCGTCAATATTGGCAAATTAAAAACAACGGGGATTTCAGTCAACATACTAAAAAATCTTTCCGGTCTTATGTCATGGGAAATGGATTATGCAACCCTGAACCAAATTCAGCCTGCACAGGATTATTTATCCAAATATCAGTCACGGTTGTTACGTCATCATGTTAACGGACGATTATATATACAGGGACCATGGAATTCAACGCAAACATGGAATCTCATCTGGAAAGAACGGCAGAAAGATACTGCTTATTGGCGTCTTGATGTGAAATGGTCCTGCATTTATAAGTATATGCAATTCCATATAGACGGCATGAACCTGCTCGACACCCAGTATCAGGAAATCGTCGATGTACCCATGCCGGGACGTCATTTTATGGTGGGTGTGAAAACAGATATTCATTATTAATCGATCCCGGCAAAATTTTTAAAATTCAATGAAAATTCATATCATATTTTTTCGGCTCTTCTAAGATGACAAGAATATAAATGGGATGAAACGGTCTAAACAAGCCTGATCGGCTCGGGTAACAATAAAACAGGAGTGATACTATGGACGATCAGCAAATGATCCGGGAAATATTAAGACTTAAAAAAGATAAAAATGCAGTCATCCTTGCGCATAACTATCAACGTAAAGAAATTCAGGATCTGGCCGATCATCTCGGAGACTCGCTGGGCCTTTCCCGAATCGCTTCAGAAACCAAAGCGGATATAATCGTATTCAGCGGTGTCAAATTTATGGCTGAAACTGCAAAAATTCTATCTCCGAACAAAAAGGTGCTGCTTCCTCAGCAGGCAGCCGGATGTCCCATGGCCGATATGGCCGATGTGGAAGATCTGAAGGCTCTGAAAAGAAAACATCCGGACGCGATGATTATTACCTATGTCAATTCCACAGCAGAGGTCAAAGCCGAAACCGATGTGTGCTGTACATCCGCCAATGCGGTCACTGTGGTAAAAAAGGTGAAAGCAGATAAAATTATTTTTGCCCCGGACAGAAATCTGGCTGCATATGCACAGCGTTTTACAGAGAAAAAAATCATTCCCTGGGAAGGATACTGCTATGTACATGAACAATTCACGCCCGAAGATGTAAAAAATGCGAAAGCCGCTCATCCGGAAGCCGTTGTCATGGTGCATCCGGAATGTCCGCCGGAAGTCATTAACCTGGCCGATGAGGTCTTTTCAACAAGCGGTATGATCACATTTGCACGACAGAACAAAGCCGCTACCTATATAGTGGGTACCGAAGAAGGAATGATCTACCGGCTTCAGAAAGAAAATCCGGATAAAACTTTTCTTTCATTGGGAGCCGCCAAAATGTGTCGCGGCATGAAAGTAACGCACCTTGAAGATCTTTATCAATCTTTAATGAAAGAACAATTTGAGATTCGATTGCCTGAAAATATCATGAGCCGGGCCAGAGGGGCTCTCGAACGGATGCTCTATTATGTCTGACAGGGTTGTTGTGGCCATGAGCGGAGGTGTCGATTCCTCTGTTGCTGCGGCCATCATGAAAAAGAAGGGTTATGAGGTGATTGGTCTCACAATGCACCTGGGCTCCTCCGACAGCCGCTGTTGTTCCGAACAGGATGTGATCGATGCCCGCAATGTGTCTGATGCTTTGGCAATTCCCCATGATGTGGTGTCCTTGAAAACCGTTTTCCAACAGGACGTGATCGATTATTTTGTTGAGGAATATAGTCGTGGAAGAACTCCGAATCCATGTGCTCTATGCAATCCTAAAATCAAATTCGGGGCATTGCTGGACAAAGCCCGAGAACTGAACGCCAAATATTTGGTCACAGGCCATTATGCCAATGTCCGGAAAAATCCAGATACCGGACGATGGCTTCTGAAACGGGGCAAAGAACGTGGAAAAGATCAGTCTTATTTTTTAGGGCGGTTATCCCAGGATCAGCTGCGCCATGCTTTGTTTCCCGTCGGCAACTATCCTAAAGCCAAAATCCGTCAACTGGCTGAGCGGATGGGTCTGCCAATTGCTCAAAAAACCGAAAGCCAGGAAGTCTGTTTTGTTCCAAAATCGGGTGTGGCCGAATTTATTGAAAACGAACGAGGTGAGCCATTCCAGCCCGGAAAAATTACTTTATCAGACGGAACAGAACTGGGAGACCATCCGGGCATCATTGGATATACGATTGGCCAGCGCAAGGGATTGGGGATTGCTGTAGGCAAGCCTGTTTATGTGACAAAAATCGATGGTCATACACATACGGTCACTGTGGGGGAGGATCATGAACTGTATCATGACAGGCTCATTGCATCGGATCCGCATTGGATTTCAATCCCGGCGATCACGGAGCCCATGGAGGTTCGCACCCGAATCCGGTACAAACATCGTCCAGCACTTTCAACCATTGAACCTGTGGAAGAAAATCGAATACGTGTCCATTTTAAGTCCCCTCAACGGGCGATTACTCCCGGACAGCTGGCCGTTTTTTATAAGAAAGATATCGTCCTTGGATCCGCGTGGATTGACCGGATTGAAAATTAAAACAAAAGAAACCGGGATGATAAGATATCAATGGTTTTTTCTTCCATTTCTTATCATGGGATTCACAAAATGTCAGAAATCTGAAATTTCAACAAATGATTCATATAGGAAAATAAAATGAAGCATATGAAAATCACGGTCCCAGAAATTATGGGAATGAAATCAAAGGGCGAAAAAATCGCCTGTTTAACTGCCTATGACTGGTGCATTGCCTCGCTGCTGGACCAGGCTGGATTGGATATTGTTCTTGTAGGCGATTCGGCATCCATGGTCTATGCCGGTTATCAAACCACCATCCCGATAACCATGGAGCAAATGCTCTATCATACACAGTGTGTAGCACGCGGAATTCAACGGGCATTGCTGATTGCCGACATGCCATTTTTATCGTTTCAGATCAATCCGGAAGAAACATTGCGAAATGCAGGCCGGTTTTTAAAGGAAGGCTGCGCCGAAGGCGTCAAGATCGAAGGCGGTGAGCCCATGGCTGAAACCATTCGAAAGATCACAGATGTGGGAATTCCGGTAATGGGGCATCTGGGACTGACACCGCAATCGATCAAAATATTCGGCGGATACCGCTTGCGGGGCAAGGATGAAAATGAAGCTGAAATATTAAGAAACGATGCGAAAATTTTAGAGCAGGCCGGTGTATTTGCCATTGTTCTTGAAAAGATACCGGCTGACTTGGGAAAAGAGATCACAGAATCAACTTCTGTCCCTACGATTGGAATCGGCGCCGGGCCTCACTGTGACGGTCAAATTCTGGTAACCCATGACTTGTTGGGACTGTTTGAGCAGTTTAAACCAAAATTTGCAAGAAAATATGCAGAACTGGCAAAAACCATGCGTAAAGCATTCACAAATTATTCGAATGATGTCAAAGCAGGTTCGTTTCCATCCGACAGTGAAAGTTTTTAAAAAAGAATGGAATTTGTTTGAAATATTTGAATATGACTGTATATAAAAATCAATTTTTATTGTATACATCAGAACATTTCCAAGGGAAAAAGAGGAAATAATGGAAGCCTCTTTCTGGTTCATATTTGTTGGGCTGATAATCTACGGTCTCCATGTTCTATGGCGCAGATATCCAGTCCCGTTAACCTGGCTGATCGACATTCTGACAGGGGCCGGCATTGGTCTGTTGATCGGGTCAAAAAGACCCGTAACCGCTGGAACCATTGTTATTCCGCTCTGGCTGTGTATATTTTCCGGTGCTCTTTCTGCAGCCATGCTGTGGTGTTCAGACCGGTTTAAACTTTTTGAAAAGCGCTCCGTACAGTACAGTCTCATGATTATCCTGAGTTCGATCCACGCGGGTATCATTCTATTGGTGTATCAATGGCAACACTTGTCTCAAATTTCAGATGCTATTCCTAATCCCGGCAATTATTTTATATTCATTCATTTTCTGCTCATCAGCGCTCTCTCTTTTGTGGGTTTTACATTTCCAAAACGGTTGCTGAAAACAGATCACCGCGATTGAATCCGGCATCCACTATTAAAAAAATGCCGGATTCCTTTATTCTTGCCTTTTTACTTCGCGCATTAAAAATCGTATAAAATATACTTCTTGTGTGCTTCATTTATATGTAATCTTCTTTATTTTCATTAAATCACGGTTAAAGAAATGACAATAACATAAAATAAAAAATCGATCTTTAATGCGTTAAAAATATGAAACAACTTTATGTTTTATATAGCATAATACATCGATTTTCAAGTGATTTTAAAACGTATTTTTTTATTTATATTCAAAAATGAAGTGTGAAAAAATCGTAATATTTATGTCTTTCTACCTTCTATCCGCAATTTTCTTCCAAAAACAGCATATTTCAACACATATGAAGGCAGTATCTTCATGATTCGGCAAGATTTTCCGATTTAAATCTCCCGATATTGGCATTTCAGCACTCTTCTAAAATGTATATTTTAAATAAGATATAACACTATACTAATATTTCGGCATATATATTGCTTTAGCATGTGATAAATCACATGAACAAGAGCGGATATTTGAATTCTCCTGAATAATTAAGCAAAAGAATCCTGTTGATACAGGAATCATATTACCTACCCCCATGTGTGTCAAAAATGTAAGGAGAAAATCATGAAGCTGGTACGTTTACTCAAAGCCGTCGCCAGGAGGGAAGAAGGACAAACATTGGCTGAATATGCACTTATTCTTGTCCTCATCGCTGTCGTGGTCATTGCCGCTGTCACCCTGCTGGGCTCACAAATCCAGACTGTATTGCAATCCATCGCCAATGCGCTGTAAAATTCTGCTTTTACTGAAATGCGAGGTTTCCTTAAAAAAGCAGATGGGCAGACATTGGGTGAGTTTGTGCTGATCCTCTTGCTGATTGTGATCGTCACCATTGTAGCGCTCACATTCTTCGGAACCAATCTTTTGGCCTTCTGGAACCAAATAAGCAATGCTTTGTAATGCAGAATTGTATTACAGCAAAATCGGCACATTTTTATTTAATGTTGCTTTAAGGAGAGGGGGATTTTCACTCTCCCTCTCCCAAGAGTAAGCCCCTTTTTTGATCATTAATATATGAAGTGATATTGTTAAATCAGTCAATCAGGAAGGTCATTGACGATGTTGAAGAAATGGATTCATTATCGGAAGGGTCAATCCCTGGTAGAGTTTGTTTTGGTTATTCCCATCTTTATTTTTCTCCTGTTTGGCATTATTGAATTCGGCAGAGCATGGGAGACGCTCAATATTATGACAAGCGCGGCAAGAGAGGGTGCCAGGGTAGCCGCAGTCACCGGTCCAAATGCATCAAGCGCCACCAGTGCAGCGCAAAGAATACTCTCAGCGGGCAGCATCAGCAATGCATCGATTTCTGTCACCGGACCAGATGGCAACGGTGAAGTCCGGGTTACAATCACGGTCAGTTATACACCCCTGACCCATATTATACCTGGCTTGGGACAATTATCCCTGTCAAGAAGCACCTCGATGCATTGGGAAGGTTAACTTTTGGAGTGAACGGCTATGATCAAAGTTAAATCAATCATAATTATAGCGCTTCTATTAAGTGGTGTGGTAACCTATGGGATGTTCCAGTATTTGAACACACAGAAACAGAAGACTGAGAAAAAAAACAGTGAATACAAAAATGTCATATTGGCCAATGTGAATCTGCCGATCGGAACAAAAATTGAGGAATCCAATATTCGACAGGTCGCCTGGCCATCCAAGCTTCTGCCCAAAGGATACATTTCCGATGTATCACAGGTTTTGGGCCGCGTGGTCAAAGTAGAAGCATTCCCCGGGGATGCAATCATTGAAAGCAAACTGGCACCCATCGGATCTGAAGGCGGATTTTCCAGTATCATACCTCCCGGTATGCGTGCCTTGACAGTGGAAGTAAATACCTATGTGGGTGTGGGAGGATTTATACTGCCGAACACACGGGTCGATGTTCTGGTAACAGTGCCCTCTTATGCCGATCAGGAAGAGGCATCCACGCGGATAATCCTGGAAAATATTAAAGTGCTTGCCGTGGATCAGACCTTCGAACGAAAAGGAGACGATCCGGTGACGGTTCAGACAGTCACTCTGCTTGTAACCCCCGATCAGGCAGAAAAATTAGTGCTTGCCAGTACTGAAGGAAAGCTTCAATTAACCTTAAGGAACGATTCAGACAATGTTCAGACGGCGACAAGCGGCGTTCGATTAAAAGAATTGGTAGCAAAGAATCAGTCCGCATACCGTCGATCCGCCCGACGCTCCCCGTTGAAGAACAAAAAAGTGGTGGAAGTCATTCATTCCGGCGAGCGGGAAGAGATCACTTTTGAGGATGGCGAACGTAAAGAATAGATCGGAAGTACGATATCCTTCAGAATGCATCTCTGAATTGAACCATTGTCATTTGCAGGGAGAAAAATCCATGACCATTTTATCAGATTTAAAAAAAATCTTTGCAGAATTATTATTCATTCTTTTTTTCACGAATATTGCCTGGGGATTAACAAAGGGCGTTGAGGTGCTGGATCTTTACAAGGGTCAATCTGAAGTCATCGATTTTAAAAAGCCTGTGAACCGGATTGCGATATCGAATCCTGATGTGGCGAGCGCAAGTGTGATTACACCGCTGCAAATTTTGATTGATGGCAAGGAAAGCGGTATCACAACCATGGTAGTCTGGCCTGAAAATGAAACCTATATTAAATATAAATTGAGGGTCGTGTCCGGTGGATCCAAAGAACAAGTCATGCTGAATGTCAAATTTATTGAAGTGAATAAAAGTGCATTGAAAACACTTGGATTTGATTTTTTAGTAAAAAAGTTTACTGTTGGCGAAGATCTTATTGATATGGGATCTTACGCCGGAAAGGTCAATGATCCATCAGATCCTCTGCTACTTGGCAATTCAGTTGATTTCTTTTTTAATTCAACGACCCAGAACATATCCGGTATTATTAAAGCCCTGTGGCAAAACAACCTGCTGACGATTCTTGCGGCTCCTAATTTAAGCGCAAGAAGCGGTTCGGAAGCCCGATTTTTGGCCGGAGGCGAGTTCCCGATTCCTCTGGTTTCCGGAACCGGCGGCACACAGACCGTATCGATTGTTTTCAAAGAATATGGTGTTCGACTCAAATTTTTACCAACAGTGATTGGCTCAAAACTCATTAAAATCAAGGTTGAGGCTGAGGTCAGCAATCTGGATTTTGACAATGGAATCATATTAAGTGGATTTCATATTCCATCGCTCGATACAAGAAAAGCGGAAACTGAGGTTGAATTGGAAGAGGGACAATATTTTATATTAGGAGGATTGCTCTCCTCGGATATGGCAAAAACAATTTCAAAGATACCCGGCCTGGGACACATTCCCATACTGGGAAAGTTATTCAGCAGCGAGCGATATCTGAACAACGAAAGTGAATTGCTTATCACGCTGTCTCCCACCATTGTCAGGGGCATCACGAAAAAAGAGATTCCTGAGATGAAACTCAAGATAGATAAAAACAAAAATGAAAAGGGAGATTAATAAAATGAGAAAGATAAAAAAAATAACCGCCGGGGAGGAAGGAAATGTGCTCGTATTTACTATCTTCTCCATGATCTGCATGATCGGTTTTGCCGCATTAAGCATTGATATGGGTACAATTATGTCAGCCCGCAATCAGTTACAATCCGCAGCAGATGCAGCCGCACTATCCGGAGCCGCCGGACTTATGACAAATAATAATGAATCAAAAATCAAAGCAATTGCCACGGCAAGCCACAATACTTGTCTGAACCAGCCTGTGATCATAGGAGTGTCTGATGTCACTTTTCCTCAGGCCAATCAAGTAATGATCCAGGCACATCAAGCCGTCAGTCTGAACTTTACATCCCTTCTGGGAATAAACACTGCCAACATTTCAACCATAGCTGTAGCTGAACTGAACACAATCATAGGAACCACAGAACTCAGGCCCTGGGCCATTCCGGACATGAATTATAAACCCGGAGACAAGGTTTCGATCAAGGTCGGCGTTCTGGAAGATCCAGATGGCGGGAGCGATTTGTTTTATCCGGTCGATTTTCCACCGATAAACCGGGGAGGATCGGTCGCCAGCTGTGGCCCTTGTGAATATAAGAGAAATATTATAAATGGAACCAGTCATTATATCTCCGTGAACGATATCCTGCAAGTCAATCCTGAAAACTTAATCATGATGACAAAGCGGGGTGTGAATGCCCTGATCTATAAAGATCCCGGTGCCTATTGGGATCCGGGATATGGAGTCAATGGTGGTGTTGTTCATTCATCAGCCGGACCGGATGGCAGTTCTTCAAGTCCGAGAGTTGTTATTGTACCCCTATACAACCGGGATGAGGTACCGAGTTCTGACTGGAACACACTCACTGTTACCCGCCTGGGTGCCTTTTTCGTGACTGCATTTCATGGCGGGAAATTGAAAGGTGTATTCATGCAAAGCTGGCATCAGGGCACTTCCGGAGGCGGTAATTCAATGGTTAAAAGTGTCAAACTGGTCCAATAAGTCTCTATTGGTGATCTCAGTAGCGGCATGCACATTAAATAATAATACAATTGTGGTAATGATGAAAGCATCTGACACAAATAAAAAAATCATTCTTCTTGATACGAACGATTCATCAGCAAAACATATCAGGGCGATACTGGAGCATTGCGAAAATACTGAACTGATTCATGAAGGCGAAAATTTTAATAAATTTTTGTCACAGATCCGAAATTGTAATCCCGATATTGTGATTCTGAATCTGTATCCTTCTATTGAAAACTCCATCCATTTGGCAAAACAAATCACCAGCATGTTTCCGGATGTCACGCTCATTGCCGTTGCAGATACGATGGACACATCTGTCATCCTGAAGGTCATGCGCGCCCGGGTTCGTGAATTCCTGAAGCAGCCGGTTTGTCATGATGAGCTTTTGGCAGTCATTCATCATGTCTTCAATGAAAAAGAAGCCGCCAAGTCATTAAAAACCGTGGAGAGCAAAATAATCACACTTTTTGGTCCAAAGGGAGGTGCGGGAACCACGACAATCGCCGCCAATATGGCTTCTTCATTGGCCAGTCATACCAAAAAAGATATTATCATCGTGGATCTTGACCTGCAATTCGGCGATGTTGCGCTACATATGAATGCAAAATCAAAATATTCCATCCTTGACATTGTCAAAAACATCGATCAGATAGAAATTCCGCTTCTGAAATCGAAGATGCCCAAAGGGACAAACGGCGTATCGGTCTTGTCGATTCCATCCTATATTGAAGATGCGGAAAATATTAATGCCATTCATGTTGAAAAGTTGCTTCTCATGCTCCGAAAAGTGTTTGATTACATCATTATCGATACGCATGCAGGCCTCAATGATCTTTCGATCAAGGCGATGGACGAATCCCATTTTGTACTTCTTGTCACTACGCTGGATGTGCCTTCACTGTTCCATACCAAAAGAGCGCTTCAGCTCTTTCAAAAAATGACCTATACCATGGAAAAATTGTTTTTGGTTATCAATCGTTACAATGCACTGGATGAATTTGACCTGAAAGCCACGGAAAAAATGCTTGATTTTCCCATATTCTGGTCGATTCCTGAGCAGGATTATCAAACCATGATCGCTTCCATCAACAAGGGCAATCCCATATCAAGTATGACACCCAATCTGAAATTAAGCCGGAATTATTTCGACATGTCGATGAAATTTAACGGATTGTATCATGAAAATAACAGCAAGGAAAAAGGTCATAAAAAACCCGGTTTTTTCAGTTTTAAGAAGGTCTTGAATTAAGGGAATGCGAAAATGAGCTTAAAAGAACGTCTGTATGTCAAATCAAACAACGGAGATGCATCCCCTCTCGAATTGACGGGAATCAATCGCAGATCGCTGAGTGAAGCACTTGTAGACAACAAATCAAGTCAGCAGCATGATTATATGGGACTTAAGGAGAGAATACATCGTCGTCTAATCGACAAACTCGATTTGACGAAACTGGCGTCTATTCCAAAAGAGGTGCTGACACGGCAGGTTCGTGAGGTTATCGAAGACTTATTGATGGAAGATATCGAAATCGGACCCGATTTTAACCGTGATCTGTTGACAAAGGAAATCCTGGATGAAACATTCGGGCTGGGTCCCCTGGAACCTCTTTTAAATGATCCGACTGTGTCGGACATTTTGGTGAACGGCTATCATCAGGTGTTTGTTGAACGTTACGGACGATTAGAACTGACCAACACGGTATTTAAAAATGACAACCATCTTTTAAATATCATTGATCGCATTGTATCTAAAATCGGACGCCGTGTGGATGAAAGCAGTCCCATGGTGGACGCCCGGCTTCCCGACGGCTCCCGCGTCAATGCCATTATCCCGCCGCTGGCCATTGACGGCCCGAGCATGTCCATCAGAAAATTTGGTATCAATAAAATATCTGTACAGGATTTGGTCAATCTGGGCACCCTGACCCAATCCATCTCGCAGATGATGAAAGCGGCTGTCAGGGCACGGTTGAATATTTTAATATCCGGCGGGACCGGTTCTGGTAAAACCACTCTTTTGAATATCCTTTCAGGATTTATACCGGCAACGGAACGTATCGTGACCATCGAAGATGCTGCAGAACTGCAGCTTCGCCAGGAGCATGTTGTCCGTTTGGAAACCCGTCCGCCAAATCTCGAAGGCAAAGGCCGTGTGGCTCAATATGATCTGGTACGAAACGCATTGCGTATGCGTCCGGATCGCATCGTCGTGGGAGAAGTGCGTGGCGCGGAAGCACTCGATATGCTTCAGGCCATGAACACCGGCCATGATGGATCCCTGACCACCCTGCATGCAAATACAACCCGGGATGCGCTGCGACGTCTTGAAACCATGATACTCATGGCGGGAAGCAATCTCACCGAAAAGGCGATGCGCGAACAGATCAGTTCAGCAATCAATATTATTATTCAGATCTCCCGACTGAGTGATGGATCACGCAAGTTGATTAAAATATCTGAAATAACCGGCATGGAAGGCGACACAATCACGCTTCAGGATATTTTTATTTTCGAAAAAATGGGCGTGCGCGAAGACGGTCAGATCATGGGAGGATTTCGTACCACGGGTCTCCGTCCCAAATTCGCTGAACAGCTGGAAACTTCCGGAATCATGCTGCCACCCGATCTATTTGAACCCAAACTTGAAGTTCTTGTTGATCAGAATGCAGAGGAAGAACAAGAATCATGACGATTTTATTGGTACTTATTTTTATAGCGATTGCTCTGTTCATATTCAGCTTTATCTTTTTACTGATCCGGCTTGTCCATAATCCTGAGCGTCAAATTAATCAGAGGGTTGAAGAATTTGCTGAATATTTTCAAAAACAGGACAATACGGATGCTTGTTTTATACTCGAAGATCAAGACTCCGGGCGTTTTCCGATTCTGAATTCCCTGATAAAAAAGCTGAGTGTAACCAAAAAACTCCACCGCCTGCTTAAGCAGGCCGATTCGAAACTGACAATGGAGAAATTAATACTGCTGATCATGGTTTTATCCGCCTTAGGATTTCTGATCGGAACAAAAATTAACATTTTTTTTATTATCATTTTAACAATAGGCTTGGGAGGCTTCCCTGTCCTGCAGTTACACATTCAACGGTCAAGCAGATTGAAAGCCTTCATTCGCGCTTTTCCGGACTCCATTGATATGATGGCGAGCGCCATTCGGGCCGGTCATGCCTTTAATCAGGCCATGCAGCTGGTGGGCAATGAGGCCCCGGATCCGGTGGGAATCGAATTCAAGCGAACCTATGAACAATACAATCTGGGATTAAACTTACGGGACGTCCTCGTCGAAATGACCGATCGTGTAGACAGCCTGGACCTGAAACTATTTGTTACTGCGATACTGCTTCAAAAAGAAACCGGGGGAAATCTGACAGAAATCCTGGATAAGATCAGCCATACCATACGGGAACGGTTTAAACTGATCGGACAAATAAAGACATTCACGGCTCAGGGACGCATGTCTGCGATCATATTGGGATCCTTACCGCTGGCCTTTGTCCTGATTATTTCCGGTCTGAATCCGGACTATCTGACACCCCTGTTTCATGACAAACTGGGGCATTACTTAATTCTGATCGCTCTGTTTTTACAGATTTGCGGCTTTTTTGTCATCCAGAAAATTGTAAAAATTAAATACCAATAGGATTGCTCATGCCGTTGCCAGCCATACTGATATTAAGTTACTTCAGCATATTTCTTCTCATTTCTGCATTTTTATTCCTGATCAGAAGAAGGCTGAATCCCACTGCACGACGCATCATGAACCTGGAAAAAGCGACTCTGTCGAGTGAAACAGACGGGAGATTCAGCGAATTCAAACAAAAACAAGAGCAGGTTCACAATACAATAGAAAACATATTGGCTGACATCAGCCGGTTTGTGAAGCAGGACGAGGAAAAACATATCAAAATGCAAACCGCACTGATACAGGCGGGATACCATCGGGAGAATGCCACAAAAATTTTTACCGGAATTAAGCTGGTATCTGCCATGGGATGCTTTATGCTTTTCCTGCTTATGGGATTGCAGGGAGATCGAACATTCAATCTTGTGTTTCTGATATCCCTGGTCATGGGCTTCGTAGGTTTTGTTTTACCGAATGTGATTTTGCGTCTGAAGACTCATAAACGTCGGGGAGTGATCGCTCAAGCCCTTCCGGATGCTCTCGATCTGCTGGTTATCACAGTCGAAGCGGGACTTGGATTGAACGCTGCACTGATGCGGGTCGGCGCGGATCTTGAAATGAGATGCCCGCCTCTCGCCCAGGAATTCAATTGGGTCAATCAGGATCTGAGAACAGGAAAACCGCGAAATAAAGCACTCCGAAGTCTGAGTGACCGGAATCAAATTGAAGATCTCAGAATCCTGGTTGGATCTTTGATTCTGGCAGACCGGCTGGGTACCAGCATCGCCGACACTTTGCGAGCACAGGCCGATTCTCTACGCACTCGCATCCGTCAGAAAGCGGAAGAGCAGGCGGCAAAGGCTGGTATTAAATTATTGTTTCCGCTTGTATTTTTTGTTCTGCCCGCTTTAATCATTATTCTTATGGGACCGGGATTGATCGCCATATACAGAACATTTCAATAGCATGTACAGAAAACAGGTCAGGCCATGATTAAGAATCTGAACGATCATACTGAAATTAACATCCGTGTTTTCAGGGCCGGCTCACTGCTGTCTCGTCTTGTGGGCTTATTGGGAACGAACACACCGGTTTTAAATCTGGCATTGCATCTTCAACCCTGCCGGGGCATTCACACATTCGGGATGAAATATCCCATTGATGTTCTCTTTCTGGACTCTAATCGATGTATTTTAAAAGCGTGTCAAAATGTAAAACCGAATACCACTCCTTTATCGGTGAACAGGGCCGTCTCGGTTCTTGAACTGGCTCCCGGAGCAATCCATCAAAATCAATTTAAAATCGGAGATCATCTGCAATTTCAGTCAGAAGAAGAATACAAACCGCTAATGGCTTCGCTTCGAAATCTGTTTCACTGGCCTGTCAATCTCATGATCGCCCTGTTTTGGACCCGATTTATTATTTCGGCCGGCAGCCATGCGGTCGCTGAATCCCATCTCATGAATTTTGGCATCTTAATCCACAACACATTACTGATGTGTCTTTTTTTATTGCGTAGAAAAAGCCAAACCACTTCCTTTAAGATATTGGATTGGATCATCCCCGTTTTAACGCTACTCTTCACCCTGTTCCTGCGTCCTGCCAAGGATGGAATCCACAATATACAAATAGTGTCGGCAATCCTTCAGTACGCCGGTCTTGCCGGTATCATCATATCACTGTTGAGCCTGGGGCGCAGTTTCGGTATTATTCCGGCCAATCGCATGGTTATCACAGAGGGGGCGTATCGTATTGTCAGGCATCCATTGTATATGAGTGAAATTTTTTTCCACACCGGTTTTTTTATCGGGAATCTCACCCTGCAAAACGGCTTATTAATTATCCTGATTCTGGCTGGCCAGCTTTGGCGCTCCCTGTCAGAGGAAAAATTGTTAACATCTGATGCGGTTTACAGGAAATATAAAAACCGGGTTCGATATCGCTTTATTCCGGGTATCGTATAACTTGGATGATCCGGCAAACCGCCTTGACATACAAAATTTAATACCTTTAATATAATCTAAATAATCTGAATACTCGCAATAACCGTTTATTGGACTCATTTTCTGCCAATCCCTTCCATTCACCGGCTTCATTGAACCCATCCGGATAAAAGTATATACTTTCCCCAATGCGGAAATAGTTATCAGCATCATCTGCACAAAGAACAATACAGTTGTAAAAAAACAGCTTGAACTGGGAATCCCTATTGAAAGGCGCCTTCCATGCCAAAACAATGGAACTCTTATTGTAAAGAGAAAGCGTTCAAACCGTGTGAAGATCGTCATTGATATTGTTTTGCATTTCTTAATCTTGCACAGATATGAACAGACGTTAAGCAGATAATTTTTGGTTTTATGATATAAATATTGTAAATTACACCCTGACATTTTAGAAACCATCGAGTTGAAAATTATTTAAAATCGGATTGAGATGACAGTGATCAAATCAGAGTTATTAAAATTCTACAGCACCAATCGGTCAGCCCCGAAAGTGCTCCTTCCGGAAGCGCTTCTTACAGGACAGGCACCGGACCGGGGGCTTTACATGCCGGAAATGATCCCGCAAATCACAGCCAATGAATTAACAGCATTAAAGGGAAAACCCTATCCGGAAATCGCGCGGTTCATCCTGTCAAAATATACATCGGGTACAGAAATCGATCCCATGCTTGCCGATCTCTGTCATGACGCTTATAATTACGAAGTGCCTCTGGAACATATCACGGACCGAAGATATATCATGCGCCTGGACCACGGTCCCACTGCCTCTTTCAAGGATTTTGCCGCTCGAATGATGGCACGCATGTTCGGTGTACTCAGAAAAAATTCGGATACACCGCTTATCATTCTGACCGCCACAAGCGGAGATACTGGGAGCGCGATTGCACAGGCCTTTTACCAGATACCCAATATTCAGGTGATGGTGCTTTTTCCGCCTGATGAAGTCAGCGACCGGCAGAGAAAGCAAATGACGACTTTGGGGGGCAACATTACCATTGTCGCTCTGGATGGCCAGTTTGACAACTGCCAGGCGCTTGTAAAACAGGCGTTCGCGGATCCGCAACTCAAACACATCGATTTGACATCTGCGAATTCAATCAATATCGGACGGCTTTTACCGCAAATCGTCTATTATGTGTACGCTTACGTCCAACTGGCAGCAAACGGGGAACCGGTTACCTTCTGTGTGCCTTCCGGCAATTTCGGGAACATGATGGGTGCGGTTCTGGCAAGACACATGGGTGTCCCAATGAAAAAGATCGTCGTGGCCACCAATGCCAATGATGAAGTACCCGTTTACTTTCTCTCGCATAAATATAATAAAATTGTTCCGTCCAGAGTCTGTATATCCAATGCCATGAATGTCGGCCATCCCAGCAACTTTGCCCGTGTCGTGGACCTGTATGGCGGACGGATGGATGAAACGGGCATTATCCGGGAAGAACCGAACATGGATCGTATGTTGGAAGACCTCTGGTCCGTCAGTATCAGTGATACCGAAACCCGTCGAACCATACAAAAAGCCTGGCAGGATCATCGACTGCTGCTGGAGCCGCACGGAGCCGTGGGCTGGGCCGGTTTGACCCGTTATATTGAAGCAACCGGTGAAACCGGATTGATGATATCCATTGAAACTGCCCATCCGGCCAAATTTCCGGACGAAATTCAGACGCTCCTTGGATTTGAACCCGATGTGCCCGACAGTCTCAAGGCTGTTGAATCAAAACAAGAGTTTTCTCTTTCTCTGGCCAACGATTATCAACAATTCCGCGCATTGCTGAATGAAAGGTACGGCAAATGAAACGGATTATCATTCTTGGAGACGGTATGGCGGATTGTCCGATCTCTGAGCTGGAAAATAAAACTCCGTTGATGGCAGCCAAAACACCGTGGATGGACTGGATTGCCCGGCATGGACAGAATGGCATATTTAAAACCATTCCGGATGATATGCCTACCGGCTCTGCAGTGGCCAATTTATCCGTATTGGGATATGATCCGCACACGTGCTTTCAGGGAAGGGGTGTATTGGAAGCGGCAAGTCTCGGGATCGATCTTAAAAAAAAGGACCTGGCCATGCGGGCGAATCTGATCACCATTGAAAATGCCTCGATTCAAAGTCATTCCGCCGGTCACATAACCAGTGACGAAGCCCGACTATTGATTCACGATTTAAACGGTCATTTTCAGCCTGAATTTCAGTTATATCCGGGATTGAGTTACCGCCACACTCTGATTATGCCGAACGGCCGGCCGGAGATTGTATGTGCGCCGCCTCATGACCATCTCGGAGAAACTGTGGATCCGCTTCTGGTGCAGGCTGAGGAATCCGAAGCCGAAGAAACCGCCGACAGGCTGAATTGGCTGATTCGTGAATCCTGGACAGTATTGGAAAACCATCCGGTCAATCAGAAACGCCGTGTTAATGGAAAATTACCGGCAAACAGCATCTGGCCCTGGTCTCCGGGTAAAAAACCCGAAATGCAGACTTTTCAAAAACGATTCGGCATCCATGGAGCCGCAATCTCCGCAGTGGATCTCATCAAGGGCCTTGCCGTGTACGCCGGCATGGATGTCATCCATGTGGAGGGGGCAACGGGGCTTTATGATACGAATTATGAAGGCAAGGCAGATGCGGCATTGGAGGCACTCCAGAATCATGATTTTGTATTTGTCCATGTGGAAGCGGCAGATGAAGCCGGTCATGAAAAAAATTTAAAACTAAAAATACAATGCATCGAAAATCTGGATCAGCGATTGATCGGGCGTATAATGGAAGGCCTGAAATCGAGAAATACCGAGGCCGTATTGGCCGTTTTACCGGATCATCCGACACCTGTTATCCATGGCGCTCATACGCGTGATCCTGTTCCTGTTGCTATCTGGAATCCAAAGAAATCTGCGGACGGCGTGACCGTATTTAATGAAGAAAGCGCCAAAGCGGGTCGCCTCGGTTTTATGGAGGGAGACATGTTTATCAGGCGTGTGTTCAATCTTGAATAAAAGCTGGCACTCCAATCCATTGTCCCGATTTCAAAGACAAAGGAGATCATGCGAATGACAATAATAAATCCTCAGGCCGAATCGTTAAACGAAATGATTCGGCGTGACAATGCGGTTATATACCATCTATTGTCTGAAAAAGGGCGGGCCGCTTACTTTCCCAAAAAGGGCATCATCAAACAATCAGCCGAAGCCAAAGGCAAATCTATCAATGCGACCATAGGCATGGCCATGGAAGACGACGGATCCCCCATGCGTCTGCCTTCCATTGACACAAAATTGAATATGAATCCAAGCGATGCTTTTCCTTATGCCTCCAGTTATGGAAAACAGGAACTGAGAAAAGCCTGGCAAAATCTGATTTATCAAAAGAATCCTTCGCTCAAAGCAAAAATCAGTCTGCCCATTGTGACCAACGCCCTGACGCATGGACTGAGTCTTGCAGGATTTTTATTTGTCAATCCGGGTGATAAAATACTGGTCACCGATAAATTCTGGGGTAATTATAGACTCATCTTCGAAAACGGGCATCTTGGAAAAATTGTCCCGTTCAACACATTTTCAGGGGACGGTTTTGACCTTTTCAGCCTGCAGACCGCCCTGGATTCTAATCCGGGCAAGCAGATACTGCTTCTGAATTTTCCCAACAATCCGGCAGGATACACGCCGACACATGATGAGATTAAAAAGATAACGGACATCCTGCTGAAAAGTGCTGAAAAGGGGAATGAACTGGCAGTGCTGATCGATGACGCTTACTTCGGGCTGGTGTATCAGGAGGGCGTGTATCAAGAATCGATCTTTGCCAGACTTGCTGGCCTGCATGAAAATATTCTGGCGGTCAAGATCGACGGTGCCACCAAAGAGGATTATGTCTGGGGATTCCGCGTGGGATTTTTGACCTATGCCTGCAAAGGAATAACAGATGCAACCTGCAGCGCGCTGGAAGAAAAAACCGGAGGAACCGTACGGGGTACTATTTCCAACGCATCTCATTTAGGGCAAAGCCTGGTTCTTGAGGCGCTGAATTCTCCTACTTATGAAACGGAAAAGAAATCAAAATACGATCTGATGAAATCCCGGTTTGATGTTATACAAAATACACTGCAACAGAATGAAGCAAAATACCGGCCCTTTTTCAATGCGCTGCCCTACAATTCCGGTTATTTTATGTGCGTGGAACTGAATGCGTCCCTGGATGCGGAGCATGTCCGCCAGGTTTTATTGGATCAATATGACACAGGACTCATTGCCGTGGGAAATATGCTGCGTATCGCCTATTCTTCTGTGCCCGCCTCAAAGATTCCGACGATTTTTGAGAATATTTATCAGGCGTGCCGGAAATAGAATTGTTCTGTTATCCGGCTGAAGATGGGCAATCCCTGTA
>Ga0272442_10002077_pt1 | contig 29469 bp, 23 predicted proteins | sample SSMForm2O_FD_200262 | JGI IMG/M metagenome (GOLD analysis project Ga0272442, IMG submission 200262) | Marine sediment archaeal communities from Little Sippewissett salt marsh, Falmouth, MA, United States - SSM-Form-2O | ecosystem: Environmental > Aquatic > Marine > Wetlands > Sediment ...
TCCCGGACCGCTCTCGGATCGCACGCAGACTCTCCCCGGTCTGCAGCCCGAGCGACCAAATCCCTTTACTCGGATACTGTACCGCCACCACGCCCCGAAAGCGAACCGTCCGCTCCTGCTGGTTCAAAATCAAATCCGTAACCTGCTTGATGTGAGGGTAGATGGCTTTGACCAGCGGCACTCGGGCCAACCACGATTCGGCCGCACGCCACGTCGTGCGACCCATCAGGCTGGCCAGGTAGAATCCCACGAAGTACACCATCAGGATGGCCAGCAGAAACCCCATCAACCCCAGGTGGTACTTGCGAAACGTTACCTCCCACAGCGCCCGCCGCCTGTCCTTGATCGGGGCATACGGGTTCGCTGCGATCTTGTACTCCAAGGTCATCTGCCGGCGCAGTTGGGGATGATACTCACCAGGTATGGGCGTGCCGTACTTCAGCAGGTCGTCCTGCCATTTCGCCAGGTTGATCGGCTCATCCGGACCCCTCGAAGCCGCCAGAGCGATCCAGCCGCGAGTGATGTGCCGGCTTATATTCCGCTGCACAAAGTTATACGCCCACATCAGAATCGCAATGGTCAAAAGCGTGGGCAGCAGCGCAGCCAGACCCCGTAAAAAAAACCGTCTGAAGCTTGCCCAGATCCCGACTGGGTCGGCGTTTGCCTCACCCTTCACGGATTTCCCTCGGATGCCTAGAGCGTCGCGTATGGATCATAACGCCCTTTTTCTTAAGCGCTTACAGCAAACCCGCCCCCACAGGCGCCCAATGAGTCTAGTTGCCCGCCCCCCACCACGTCAATACCACGCCGCGTTTTGACGCCCATCACATTAGCGACGGGCGGTCGCCCGGAACCGTCGCTTTGGCCACCACCGCCACGAAAACCCGATCCAACCCGGCACTCGCCAACGTCGCCGCTGCTTCCCGCACGGTCGCGCCCGTGGTGGTCACGTCGTCGACAAGACATACGCTGCCACCCCACGCGCGGACCCAGCCGGCCGCACGGAACGCGCCGCGGACATTGGCAAACCGGGCGTCACGGCTGAGCCCTACCTGTGGACGAACGCGCCTGGCGGCCTTCAGAGCTTGAGCAACCGGCCTGCCCGACAGGGCCGCCAGTTGGCCCGCCAGCAGGCCCACGTGGTCATAGCCGCGGACCAGTCGCCGACTCCAGTGCGACGGTACCGGCACGATCAGATCGACCTGCCCAAAGAAACTCCGGCCCTGCAACGCCGCCCACAGCAGGTGGGCCAAGACACGGTCTAAACTCTTATTCTTTCGAAACTTAAGGCTGACGATGGCCGCCCGCAGAGGGCCTGCATAGGCCCCCACACGAACCAGCTCGGCGTGCCGCAGACGAAGCTTCCGGCAGTTTGGGCACCGGCCATCACGAATCAGCAGCTCGCTGGCGTCGCCGCCGCAGGCGGGGCAATACGTTCGACCCGCCAGCGCTGCAAGCTCAGCGGCACATGACTGGCACCAATCGGCGCCCGGCAAGGCCGCCGACGCGCCACAGGCCGGGCACCTTCGCGGCCAGAGCGTCTCTGATACCCAGTGTGCAGCCAGTGACCAAGTCATCTATCGCCCCGCCCAATCGATGGTGGCCGCAAGCGGTCGCCGCCCACCTCGAAGTAGACGTTCTCGATGCCGTCGACCATGGCGCGGTAATCGAACTGTTGGAGGCACAACTGCCGGCCGGCCCGACCCATTGCCGTTCGCTGACGAGCGTCGGCCGCAAGATCACAAATCGCTTTGGCCAAAAGATTTACGTCACCCATAGGCACCAGTCGGCCCGTCTGGTGATCGGCCACCACCTCGCGTGAGCCATCCGTGTCGAAGCACGCCACCGGCCGACCCATCAGCAGCGCCTGAACCGCCGCGCGGGGCAGGCCTTCCCACAAAGATGCGTGTGCCAACATGTCCGACGCAGCGAGCAGCTCGGGGATCTGCTCGGGTCGGACCAGACCGACAAAATCCACGCAATCGCCCAAGCCAAGCTCTTCCAGGCGGCGTTGGTAATGCGGGCGGCTCGGACCATCGCCTATCCAAAGGAACCGCAGCCGCGGGTCGATGGCGGCGGCGAGCTGGACGGCTGCGATCAACTGCTCGTATCCTTTGTTTGGCGCCAGGCGGGCGATGGTGGCTACCACGACCGCATCGATGGGCAGACCCAGACGGGCTCGTACCGTTCTCCCGTCGTAAAGCTCTGCATCAAAACGAGTTATCTCAATGCCGGAGCGTATCGTCACGAAGCGATCGGCCGGCGCGACCCCTGCGGCGACGGCTTGCTCGGTCATCGCGTCGGCTACGCAGATGAAGCGGTGTGTGAAATCGGCGCAGTAGCGCTCCAGACAGGTGTACAGCCAGCGGGCCGGCAGTGACTGAGTACGATTGAAGCTCATCCCGTGGATGGTATGGACGATGACGGGCACGCCCACGTCGCGTGCGGCCAGACGCGCAAGGATGCCGGCCTTGCTGCTGTGGGTGTGGACGATATCGGGATTGAGTTGCCCGAGGATGTCGCGCAGTCGGGCAAGGGCGATCCAGTCGCGCCATGGGTTCACCTCGCGGCGGAGTGAATCGACGATTCTGACGTCATGGCCGCCGGTCTCGGCGTCGAGGTGCATGCTGCCCTCCGGCCCGGTCTGCGGGCCGGCAAGCAGCGTGACGTGGTGACCCCGTGCGTGAAGCTCGCGGCAGGTCAGCAGGGTGTTCTCCTGCGCCCCGCCAACGATCAGTCGCGTTATCACGTGGCAGATTCGCATGGTGCGTTTCCGGCGGCGTCGGGCTGATCCGGGCAGCCTTCAGCCGATCGCAATGGCCGCGGGCTTTGGTCGCGGCAGGCGGGCAGATTATAGCGAACCCACTGGAGACACAGGCCATGGGCAGGGGCGGTCGGGCCTGCGGCTGAGCGGTCCTTGCCCACCAGGATCTGCCCGACGCGTTCGGGCGGCCAATGCCCGCGGGCGACTTCCAGGATGGTACCGACCATGTTGCGGACTTGGTTGTAAAGAAATCCGCTGCCCTCCACGTCGATGCGGACCTCGTTGTGGTGTCGGTACACTTCACAGCGGTGCACTGTTCGGACGGTCGTTTCGCGCTGGTTGCCCGCCGAGGCCATGGCCACAAAGTCGTGCGTCCCGACGAAGTGGCGGGCGGCGGCGCGGGCGGCGTCGAGATCGACCCCCAGCCAGAAGTGATGGGTGTAGCGCTGGACGTGATGCTCGACCGGGCGGCTCGACGCGGCGTAGACACGGTAGCGGTAGAGCTTACTGACGGCCGACTGCGTGGCGTGGAACGCCGGCGGCGCCTCGAACAGGCGCACCAACGTGACGTCTTTGGGCAGTCGCGAGCCGATGGCGCGAAACAAGGCATTGATCGGCAGATCACGGTCGGTAAAGAAGTTGGCCACCTGCCCTGCGGCGTGGACGCCTGCATCGGTGCGACCACTGCCGATGATCTGCACGTTGTGACGGGCGACGCGGCGGGTGACCGTCTCCAGCGTTTCCTGAACGGTCCGCATGTCCCGCTGGCGCTGCCAGCCGTGAAAGTCGGTGCCGTCGTAGGCGACGACCATGGCAATGTTTCGCTGCATGCCGACGCATTCTACGGCCCGGCGGCGCGACGACCAATAGGCGCGGCGGACGTGGCAGAAACGAAGGCTTTGGCGTGCGTGTGGGCGACCCACTGCACATCCGTATCGGTGCGTTAGCTGCTGCTGCCCTCTGGTCGAACATCCCCGAACGCGGCCCACTTCGTATATAATCCACGTCATGCCTGCGAACCTGACACCAGAGTATCAGCGGGCCGAGCGGCGGTATCGCGAAGCCACCGAACATCACGAGAAGCTCGCGGCGCTGGAAGAGATGCTGCGCGTGATGCCCAAGCACAAGGGCACCGACAAGCTCCAGGCCGACCTGAGGCGCAAGATCTCGCAGATGCGCAAGAGCGGGCCCACCCGGACCGCCGGGCACAAGGACATCTTCCACGTGCCGCGGCAGGGGGCCGGACAGGTGGCGCTGCTGGGCGTGCCCAACAGCGGCAAGAGTGCGCTGGTGGCAGCCTTGACGCGGGCGCCGGTAAAAGTGGCCGAGTTCCCGTTCGCCACGCACGCGCCGGTGCCGGGCATGGCCCACTTCGAGGACGTGCCGATCCAGCTGGTGGATCTACCCCCGGTGACGGCTCACCACGTGCAGCCCGGCATGTACGGCGCGCTTCGCAGCGCCGACGCGATCCTGATCGTGGTCGACGCGGTCAGCGACTCGATCCTGGAGGATCTGGAGGTCGCGGTCGAGACGATGTCCCGGCGCGACGTGCTGCTGACCAGTGACCCGCAGCAGGCCGATCAGCTCGACGACGAGGGTCGGCAGACCAAACGGGCCATCGTGGTAGCGACCAAGGGCGATCTGCCGCAGGCGGCTGACAACTTGGAGACCCTCAAGGAACTCTACGGCGAGAAGCTGAAGCTGCTGCTGGTGTCGGCGACGACGGGCGACAACCTGGATAGTGTCCCCAAGGCGCTGTTCGAGCTCTTGCACGTGTACCGCGTATACGCCAAGCCGCCGCACAAGCCGCCGGACATGAATCAGCCGTTCATCGTGCCGCGGGGCAGCACGGTGCTCGATCTGGCGCAGGAGATTCACCGGGGCCTGGCCGATCAGCTCCGCAGCGCGCGGGTGTGGGGGGCAGAGGTGTTTGACGGTCAGCAGGTGCCGCGCGACCACGTGCTGCACGACAAGGACGTGGTCGAGCTGCATATGCAGTAGTTTCGCGGGGGGCCATCACTGCGGCAGGTGACAGAGCAGGCCGGCGGCGGCGTCTTCGACGAGTCGGTTCGGCAGATGCCAGTCGGTGGCTGCCACCTCGTACATCTGTTCGGACTGGGGGCACGACCAGGACCAGGCCAGCCAATGCCGTCTGGGCCACTGGCCGGGCCAGCGGTAGACGGGCATGCGCCCAACGGTCACGGTGACCCGGTGGTCGGCGAGGGTCCGCCGCCTGGTGTCGAAGCGGTACCAACGGCGTTCCTTTCGGCCGACGGCGCGGGCGAAATACCTGTCGGGCTTGTCCTGGAGGCCGCCGGACGCGCGCACCGACACGCGCCAGAAGGACAAGGTCTTTCGGCCTGAGGCAAAGCCGAGACGCGTGCTGCCGGTCAGGACGTTTCTGAGTGTGAGTTCGAACTTCGGCGGCTGCCAGAAGGCCAGCCCGTAGACCGCCCATGGGGTAAGTTGGTCGCCGGGATAGTCGTCGAGGCTGGCCACGATGCTGCGAGCAACGGCCATCGGCTGATCCACGCCCTTCAGCGACAGCCGCAGCACAGCCGCACGCCCCGTCACGTGGCTGACGAGGGCCAGGATGGCGACACGGTGATCGCGGTCGTAGACCAGCTCGGAGGTTTCGAAGTCGCCGCCCTCAGATTCATCCAATTCGTGCCGCTCGATTCTGCCGGTCAGACGGGCGGTTTGCTGCTCGAGGGTGCGAGCCAGGTCGACCCGTTTGTGTCGGGGTCGCGTCTGCCAGGTCAGCTCCAGACGTGGACCGTCCAGGTCGGCCAGTACGGTCGAACCCTCGCGGTGCGACTCACCCAATACGATTGGGTTCCAGTGAACTGGGCAGCAGAAGCCCCAACCCTGCCAACCGAGGTAGGTCCAGTCGGGGCCGGGGTCGCTATGGACGCACGCAGCCGGGTGCTCGCGTTGCTTCATGGTGCAGCCAAGGTACCGGAGCCTGCGCAGCGCCGCCACGCCTGGCCGCCGTCTGGTTCCGGGCGTTCCCGCATTGCGTGCCACTGCCGATCCTGCCGGCGCATCGCGATTGACCGGTCCGATAAGGGCACAGATAATCGGGTGTCTCACACAGCAAGGGGCGCAACGGGGGTGGAGGAATCAGTGATGGTCAGATGGGTGAATGGCCTGACGGCGGTGGCTGTGGTCGCGGTGATCTGTTTGCCGGTGTCGGGGCAGCCGACGTCGGCGCCGGCGGTGCAGCGTATTGCGCACATGCGGCTGGCCGGGCCTATCGAGGAGCGGCCGAGCGAGCTGCAACTATTCCCCGGGGCCGAGCGCGCGCGTTGCTTACGCGACCTGCTGGGGCGGATCGAAGCGGCGCGAGAAGACGCAAGCGTTGCTGCGCTGATGATCGAGTTGGACGGCCCGGAAGTGGGCCGGGCCCAGGTAGCCGAACTGCGCCAGGCGCTCGGGGAGTTTCGCGAGACGGGCAAGAAGGTGTACTGCTTCGTAGATCGCGCGGGTCCGGGGGCATACCTGCTGGCTGCGTCGGCCGACCACATCGCCATGCCACCCTCGGGAATGGTGATGTTTCCGGGGGTGTACGGTGAAGCGTGGTACTTCGCCGGCTTGCTGGCCAAGCTGGGCTTGGAGGCCGACATGGAGTATGTCGGTCCCTACAAGGGCGCGGCCGAGCCGTGGACGCGAGCCGAGCCGAGCGAGCAAGCCAAGGAGCAGTTCGACTGGCTTGCCGACGACATCTACGACCAGATGGTCAGCGTGCTGGCCGAGTCGCGCCACCTGGAGCGAGACCGCGCGGTGGCGGCGGTCGACCGCGGATGGATGATGGCCGATCAGGCCGAGCAGCTCGGGCTGATCGATGAAGTGGCGTATCGGCAGACCTTTTACGGGCGGATCACCGAGACGTACGGTCCGGACGCCGAGCTGGTGCGCAGATATGGCGAAAAAGAGGGGGGCGAGCTGGACCTTTCCAGCCCGTTTGCGTTTTTCAAGCTGCTGAGCGAGGTGGTGAAGACCGCCCACACGCCCACCAAGCCGGTCGTGGCCGTGGTCTATATCGACGGCATGCTCGTTCGCGGCAAGAGCCGAGACGGCCTGTTGGGCGTCGAGGTGGTCGGCAGCACGACGATCCGGAAGCTGCTGGAGCAGGTACGGCAGGACGAGGCGGTCAAGGCGGTGGTGCTGCGGATCGACTCGCCGGGCGGCTCGGCGCTGGCCAGCGACATCATGTTCAACGCAGCCGCACGGTGCGGGCAGACCAAACCGCTGATCGTATCGATGGGTAACGTCGCGGCCAGCGGCGGCTACTACGTGGCTGCATCGGGTCATGAGATTATGGCCCAGCCGAACACGATCACCGGGTCAATCGGCGTGGTGGGGGGCAAGTTGGTGCTGGGGGGGCTGCTGGAGAAGATCGGGATTACCACATACAGCCTGCAACGTGGGCGCCACGCGGGCCTATTCTCGACCACCCAGCGTTTCAGCGACGCGGAACGGTCGGTGATTCGCGATCTGATGGAGCGTGTGTACGGGCAGTTTGTCGACCGGGTCGTGCAGGGGCGAGGCGATCGGCTGAAGGGAGATATTGAGGACGTGGCTGGAGGTCGGGTATACACGGGTCGTCAGGCGTTGGCGAGGGGACTGGTCGACCGGCTGGGGGGGTTGGGCGATGCGGTGGCGATGGCGGCAGAGCGAGCGGGGGTGAGCGAGTACGAGCTGCGCGTGTTGCCGCCTGCAAAGACCCTGGCGAACTTGATCTGCGAGATGTTGGGGATGGAGCCTGCCGGAGGAGGCGCGGGGGTCGAGATGGGTCGGGCCTGGCTGCCGGCGGACTGGGTGCAGGCGACGGCTCGGCGGCTCGACAGCAGCCGGGCGGCGTGTCTGGGCCGGCTTTTACAGCGTGTCGAGCTGCTGGGCCGGGAGAACGTCCTCACGGTGATGCCCTACGAGGTGCACTGGCCGTAAGGCTCGTCGAGGGCAGGGGTCCACAGCAGATGAGGTTGCCGCGGTCGTGTGCGGGCGATATAGTCATAGTTGGTTGCGGCATCGGGAGTTGCAAGCGATGGAGCGAGAAGAACTGGAAACTCGTGTACCTGATCTAACGGCGCGGATCGTCGCCCTTCGGGACTCTCTTTGACCTGCCTGCCAAGCAGTCGCGACTAGCCGAACTGGAAAAGCAGATGGGGCGGTCGGGCTTCTGGGACGACACGGAGCGTGCCCGGAAGGTGGTAACCGAGCTGCGCGGACTCAAGGCTCTGGTCGACCCGGTCGAGCAGTTGCTCGCTCGTTCCGACGATTTGCGGGTGTTGTACGAACTGGCGGTCGAGGAGTCGGACGAGCAGACGCTCGACGAAGCGGCTACCGAGGCCGAGCAGATGGGCTCGGCGCTGGATCGCCTCGAGTTGATGACCCTTCTTGCCGGCCCGAGCGACGCAAAGAACTGCTATTTCAGCATCCAGGCGGGCGCCGGGGGCACGGAGAGCTGCGATTGGGCCGAGATGCTTCTGCGGATGTACCTGCGTTACTTCGAGCGGAACGACTACGGGGTGCAGGAGCTTTCGCGCAAGGACGGGGAGGAGGCGGGCGTCCAGTCGGTGAGCCTGCTGGTAAGTGGGGGGTACGCCTACGGCTACCTGTCCTGCGAACTGGGGGTGCATCGGCTGGTGCGGATCAGCCCGTTCGACTCGCAGTCGCGTCGGCACACGAGTTTTGCGTCGGTGGACGTGCTGCCGGAGGCGGAGGACATCGAGATCGAGATCGACTGGGCGACCGATGTGCGGGAGGAGCAGTTTCGGGCCGGCGGGGCCGGGGGCCAGCACGTCAACAAGACGTCGTCGGCCATCCGGCTGACGCACGAGGCGACGGGCATCGTGGTGCAGTGTCAGAACGAGCGGTCGCAGCACCAGAACCGAGGGACGGCCCGCAAGATGCTGCAATCGCGGCTGCATCGCCTGGAGGAGCAGAAGCGGGACGCCGAGTTAGCGAAGCTCTACGGCGAGAAAGGCGAGATTGCGTGGGGGAATCAGATTCGCAGTTACGTATTGCATCCGTATCAGATGGTCAAGGACCATCGGACGGCACACGAGACGGGCAACACGCAGGGCGTGCTGGACGGCGATCTTCAGCCGTTCATCGAGGCCGAGCTGCGGCGACGGGCCTCGGCTCGTGGGGCCAAACAAGGCTGAAGCGTGGCGGCGGTTGGCCTTTTGCGGGCGTCGCTGTGCGGGGGAGGTGGAAAAGTTGGCAGCACGCCCTTGCGGGCGGCTGGGCAATAAGGCATAATTGTTAGGTTGGCAATTGTATATGCTGCGCCGGGGCCAGACGGGCTGTTGTGGGCGTCCCGGCCGGTTGGAGGACGGAATGGCAACGACGTTAGAGGCCCTGCATCGCTTACAAGATATCGAACTGCAACTGAGTGCCATCAAGCAGAAGCTTTCCTCCAAGCAACGCAGCGTCAGAGCGCACACCCACCGCCTGAATTCCCTGGCCGAGGATATCGCAACACAACACGAGAACGTTCAGCGGCAACAGGCCGAAGCCGACCGGCTCGATCTGGAAGTCAAGAGTCGTGAGGCCGAGGTTACCAAGCTTCGTACCGCCCTGAACACCGCCAGGACCAACAAGGAGTACGCGGCGATCCTGACGCAGATCAACACGGACAAGGCGGACAATGCCAAGCTGGAAGATAGGATCCTCCAGATTCTGGCCAAAGTGGATGAGATGCGTGCGGAGGCCAAGAAGCTGGACGAGCAGCGCGAGCAGGAGATGCGGCGTCTGGCGCAGTTGCAGAATGAGCACGACGAGTTGCAGCGTGAGACGGAGAGCAAGGTTCAGCGGCTCCAGGCGGAGCGTGAGGAAGCGGCCGAAGGGGTACCACCAACCGTCTTGCAGACGTTCGAGCGGGTGGCTGAGCGTTACGACGGCGAAGCGATGGCCATGGTGGTGCGCACGAATCCGAGACGAGAGGAATTCATCTGCCAAGGCTGCAACATGACGGTGACGCTGGAGAAGGTCAACGCGCTGATCACGCGCGACGAGGTACAACAGTGTCAGACCTGCGGCAGGCTTCTGTACCTTGAACAGGCCGCGACGGGACAGCAGAAATAAGCGGCTCGGCACATCGGCTCAACCATGGGATTGAAGATTCACATCGATGGAGCCGCCCGAGGCAACCCGGGACCGGCGGCGGCTGGGGTGGTGATCCGCGACGAGCAGGGGCGTCAGATTCTCGAGGCAGGCTACCTGCTGAAGCCCATGACCAACAACCAGGCCGAATATCACGCGTTGAGGCTGGCATTGCAGGCGGCGCGGCGATGGGGCGAGCAGCAGGTCAGAATATTCTCCGACAGTGAGTTGGTAGTGCGGCAGATCACGGGGCGCTACCGCGTGCGAAACGCCGGACTGCGAGCGATTTTCGAGCAGATTCAAAAGCTGCTGCTGGGCTTTGACGGATGGCAGATCACACACGTACCCCGGGAGGAGAACACGCGGGCCGACGAATTGGCCAACCTCGCGCTCGACGCCGGGGATGACGTGGTGGAGGTGCAGCTGGGTGACGTGGGGTTGCCCAGGGATGAGGCGAACGGCTCGGGTCGCTCGGCAGGGGGCGAGGCGATCCGCATCGTGGCCGAGTGCACGGGTGATCCGCCAAAGGGGATGTGCCCAGCGGGCTGCCGCGCCGGGCAGACGTTTGAGTTCGACGACCGGGTACCGGCGGGTCTGTGCCTGCACGCGGCCCAGGCCATGATCGGCGCGGTGTTGTCTCTGCGTCACAGCGTGGCGCAGGGGGAGCAGGATATTCCTCCGCTGACGGTCCGGTGCAGTCGCCGGGACTGCGGTGCGGTGTTCGTGATTCGCTGTCAGGGGCATTCGGGTGGGCCTGAAGTGACCGACTAGGGTCTGCCTGCCTGGGTGGCGGGCGAGAGGCCGATTCTCGCACGGATGGCCTGTAGGATCTGCCGTTCCGTCGAGCGATCGCGACGCAGGTCGGTCCAGGTGGCCGTCTGGTCGGTGGTCATCCCTTCGCCGCGCTCGATGGGGGTGTCGGAAGGCACGTCGGCGAACTCGCGCTGGCGTGCGAAGACGTCTCGCTGGGTGGTATCGAGACGCTGGAGTTGCACCTGACAGAGAGCCTGGCATCCCGAGCGGGATTTCTGAATATGAACAGTAGCGATGCGTCGGACGCGCGAGGGCAGGCTGACGACGGCCTCATGCAGCCGATCGGTGCCGCCGCGGGACACCGACTCAAGCGGATGGGTCTGAATCTGCCACAGGTCGGGATCGGCCTGGGCGATGCGAAAGCCGTGGCCGCGCAGGGCGGCGGCGGCGGCATCGAAGGCTCCTTCGCGGTCGACCCCAGGCAAGGCGACCGAGGCATACCCGCCGCTGATGGGTCCCTGGCAGCCTGCCAGCAAGGCCAGCCCAATCAGCCAACTCAGTCGGCACGTCCAGCTTATGCGCGCCATGAATCGACCTCCCGTATGAAAGGGTCTGCCATTATCGACCAGATTTCGGCAGGGTCAAGCGGTCGGCGACGTGGCGTGGCTGACGGGCAGGTTGCTCGTGGCGGTTGGGGTGTCTAGCATGAAGAGATGTTCACGCTTCGTGGCATGGCCTGCATTCTGACTGTGGCCTGCGTATCGGCTGCGTGTGGGGCTGCGCGGGGACGTGGGGCAGACGCTCGACCGCCGGTGGAGCAGGCTGCACGCACCTCGCTTCTGGCCGAATTCGGTGAGGGGTTCTCGGTCCATCAGACCGAGCACTTTGTGCTGGTTCACAACGTTAGGGAGATCGTCGCCAAGTGGTTGGCCGGGCAGATGGAGGGCACCTACAAGCGGAACGTGGCGCTGGCCAGGTCGCTTCGGGTGCCGATAGAGGAATCGCCGCAACGCCTGGAGGTGGTGCTGCTCGACCGGTTCGAGCAGTTTGCCGAGTACGCCCAGAGCGTGGGGTTCGTGCCGGAGAACACGCGGGGTTTCTACGACGAGCAAAAGAACCGCAGCACGTTCTTTAACGCATTCAACGATCCGCAGGTCGAGGAGTTCAACCTGAAGGTCGACCAGCTCGAGGCCCGCGAGGGACCACACTCCGGACAGGTGCGTAAGCTTCGGCGGTACGTCAACCGCCACGCCCGATCGTATCTCCGAGCGGCGATGCGGCACGAGTTGAGTCATCAGGTGCAGTTCAACTGCGGCCTGCTGCGTCGGGGCACCGATACGCCGGTGTGGCTGGCTGAGGGACTGGCCTGTCTGTTCGAGCCGGCAGGAGGCAAGGGACTACGCAGCCAGGCAATCAACCAGGTGAGACTGAGGCGCTTTCACGAGGCGGCCGAGAAAAATGAGTTGATGGGGATTCGTGAGCTGCTGAATGAGCGTCCACAGGCGGAAGATAGTCTGGAGCAAGCCGATCGCTTCTACGCGCAGGCTTGGGCGCTGGTGTACTACCTTGTGCGGCATCGGGCGCGGCTGATGGCTACCTATCTCGAGACGATCCGATCGCGCGTGCCGGGCCAGGAGACGCCCGACGAAGAAGAGATTGCGGCGTTCGAGCGGGTTTTCGGGGAAGTCGACGGGCGTATGGACGATCGCCTGCACAAGGCCATCCTGCGGATCAAGCCCGCTCCGGCTCCGTAAGCCCTGTCTGTCGGCCGGGGGCGCACAGTCTTGATACAACCCGGATGTGAGGCTAGAAATAGCCTATTGCGACCCGGGCAGAGCTTATGAGCCGCGGAGGATGAGCATGGATCGCGTCGGCGTGGGCGTAGTGGGCTTCGGCACCGTAGGCGAGGGCGTGGTGCGCTTGCTGCTGGAGGACGGGGAACTGCTGGCAGACCGGACGGGCCTTCAGTTTGAGTTGCGGCACGTGATCGATGTGGATTTGGATCGTCCCCGGCAGGTGAGCGTTCCGAGCGGACTGCTGGGCAGCGATGTGAAGCGGTTGTTGGCCGACGACGAGACGCGGATTGCGGTTGAGCTGGTCGGCGGCACGACGGTGGCACGGCAGATCGTGTCGGCGTGCCTGGCGGCGGGCAAGGACGTGGTAACGGCCAACAAGGCGCTGCTGGCGACACACGGTCAGAGCCTCTATACCGAGGCCCGCGGATTGGGGCGATGCATCGCGTTTGAAGCGAGTTGCGGCGGGGGCATTCCACTGGTGGAGAGCATTCGTCGCGGGCTGGCGGCCAATCGGATAGAGGCCATATATGGAATCGTGAACGGGACGTGCAACTACGTGCTGACCGAGATGCTCAACGAGGGTAAGGGCTACGGCGAGGCCCTGGGCGAGGCCAAGGAGCACGGGTATGCCGAGGCCGATCCGACGCTGGACGTGAGCGGGGGCGACTCGGCCCACAAGTTGGCGATTCTGGCGTCGCTGGCGTTCGGCGTGGACGTCGACCTGGAGCGGATCACTGTGGAGGGGATCGACAAGCTGGAGTTGACCGACCTCCAGGCGGGGGCGGAGTTGGGGTATGTGTGTAAGCTGCTGGCCATCGGGCAGCGCCGTGAGGACGGGATATGCCTGCGTGTTCGGCCGACGTTTATCCACCACGATCATCCGCTAGCGAGCGTGTCGGGCCCGTTCAACGCGGTCAGCGTGTACGGGCATGCCACCGGGCATACGCTGTACTACGGGCGCGGGGCCGGGCAGATGCCCACCGCCAGCGCCGTGGTAGCCGACGTGGTGGATACGGCGCTGGGCAACGCGGGCCGAACGTTCGCGCAGATGCGATTGCTGGGCAACCACACGGGCGAGCCGACCTACATGCCGGTGCAGGACAACGTTTCGCGGCATTACGTTCGTTTGATGGTTCGCGACGAGCCGGGCGTGATGGCCAAAGTGAGCAAAATCTTCGGCGAGCACAGGATCTCGCTCAGCGCGATTGTACAGCACGAGATACCGGAAGAGTTGGCCGACAAGGGCATCGTACCGGTGGTGATCATGACTCACCGGGCGCGGGAGGGCGATGTGGACGATGCGCTCGGTCAGATTGCCGAGCTTGACGTGGTGCTTCAGCCGCCGGCATGCATCCGCGTGTTGGAGGAGCAGGAGGAGTTCTAGGCAGGTGACTCGGATGGTGCGTGCGTTGGATCGAAGTGGCCGTAAAGCGGACGGCGGGTTCTGCCGACGAGTGCAGTCATGAAGTACGTTGTGATTCTACCCGATGGGGCGGCCGACGAGCCGCTGGCCGAGCTTGACGGCAAGACGCCCTTGGGGGTGGCCGACATCCCGAACATGGACTGGGTGGCGCGTCATGGGCGGCTGGGCACGGTCCAGACGGTTCCGCAAGGGTTCGAGCCGGGTAGCGACGTGGCCACGTTGAGCGTGCTGGGGTACTCGCCGGCGAAGTACTACACGGGTCGATCGCCGATCGAGGCGGCTGCCCGCAAGATCAAGGTCGGCCCGGACGACGTTGTGTTCCGGTGCAACCTGGTGACGATCGTCGACGGCCGGATGGAGGACTACTCGGCCGGCAAGATCAGCACGGAGGAGGCCCGCAAGCTGATCGACGAGCTGAACGCCCAACTCGGCGGCGACGATATCGAGTTTTTTGCGGGCGTGTCGTACCGCAATCTGCTGGTGGTTCGCTCGGCGAAGGAGTTGGACCCTCACCTGACGCCGCCGCACCAGATTCCAGGCAAGCCGGTCAGGTCATATTTGCCGTCGGGCCGTGGGGGCAAGACGGTGCAGGGACTGATGGAGCGGTCGCAGCAGATCCTGGGCGAGCACGAAGTCAATCAGGTACGACGCGACCTGGGAGAGAACCCAGCCACCTCGATCTGGCTGTGGGGGCACGGCCACATGCCGACGCTGCCGCGGTTCAGCGAGCGGTTTGGCCTGTCGGGCGCGGTGGTGGCGGCGGTGGATCTGGTTCGGGGCGTGGGCAGGCTGATTGGCTGGCAGCTGATTGATGTGGAGGGCGCCACCGGTTACCTGGACACCAACTACGCGGGCAAGGGCGCGGCGGCCGTCGAGGCCGTCGATCGGTACGATCTGGTGACGGTGCACGTCGAGGCCCCGGACGAGGCCGGTCACGACGGCAATGCCGCGGAGAAGATCAAGGCGCTGGAGCGGATCGACGCACACGTTGTCGGACCGGTGCTGGAGAAGCTGCGGAGCTTCGGCGAGGAGTGGCGGATTCTGATCGCGCCGGACCATCCCACACCCGTGTCGAGCAAGGTACACACGTCCGATCCGCCGCCGTTCTGCATGGCGGGCAAGGGTGTCAAGACGGTGACCGGCCAACCGTTCACCGAGGCCGACGCCGCCGAAAGCGGCATGCACATCGAGCGCGGCCACGAGTTGATGGAATTCTTCCTCAAGCCGTAGGCCGCCTGGCTGGACAAGCCTGGTGCCGTCCATATGGATCTTCCCTTCCTGACTCGCGATTTGCCGCCCGTGCCCGGCGCGATCAAGCAGCAACCCGAGGATTTCTGTGTGGAAGAAATCCCGCTGTACGAGCCGTGCGGGGCGGGCACGCACGTCTACTTTCGCATCGAGAAGCGCAACGTGACGACGATCAAGATCGTTCGAGACATCGCACGCGCCCTCAACGTGAAGGCGCGCGACATCGGCTACGCGGGCCTGAAGGACGCCAGGGCGGTGACGCGCCAGATGCTCAGCGTCGAGCACGTCGATCCGGAGCGTATCGAGACGCTGGCCTTGCCATCGGTGCGCGTGCTGGATGTCTCGCAGCATGGCAACAAACTTCGGCTCGGGCATTTGCGCGGCAACCGCTTTGCGATCAAGCTGCGCGAGTCACCGGGCGAGATGCTCGATCGCGTGCGCGAGGTGTTGTCGATCGTCTCGCGTCGTGGCGTGCCCAACTACTTCGGGCCGCAACGATTCGGCACGCGCGGCGACACCTGGCGGATCGGCCGGGCCATGATTCGGCAGGACTGGCGTGAGTGCATCGACGTGATGCTGGGCGGGCCGGGCGAGGGCGGCGGAGCCGACGTTCGGCAGGCGCGAGAGTTGTATGAGGACGGTCGCTACGCCGAGGCGGCTGAGGCGTGGCCGTGGTCGTTTCGCGATGAGAAGCGAGCATGTCGCGCATTAGCCAGGACCGATTCGCACCGGCGGGCGTTCTTCGCGGTCGACAAGACACTCAAGCGGCTTTACGTGTCGGCCTATCAGGGGTGGCTGTTCAATCAGGTGACGGCGGCGCGGATCGACGCGCTCGACCGCGTGATGGCGGGCGATCTGGCGTGGCTGCACGGCAAGGGGGCGGTGTTTCGCGTGGAGAACGCCGAGGCCGAGCAGGCGCGGTGCGACGCGCACGAAATCTCTCCGAGCGGGCCGCTGTTCGGCTACCGGATGACCGAGCCCGATGGTGAGCCGGGGCGGGTCGAGCAACAAGTGCTGGCCGCACAGGGAGTTGGGCCGGAAGCGTTCCGTGCCGCGGGGGCGCACAAGGTCAAGGGCGGGCGCCGGCCACTGCGATTTGTGCCGACGGAGTGTTCGGCCGAGTGCGGGCGCGACAAGTCGGGGGAGTTTATCGAGCTGCGGTTCGTTCTACCGAGCGGGTGCTACGCGACGGCGCTGCTGCGCGAGATCTGCAAGACCGACTTTGCGTGAGGACCTCGCGGCCGGCGCCGTGCGGGCCGGAGCCGAAAGGGGGATGCCAAGCATGTCGGGCGAGGTGGGGCCTCTTGCCCAGGGGCGAGGGGCGTGTATGATGTGGGTCGCTTGCCTGTCGGGCCGGCAGACAAGGGTTTCTCAGTGATCATTTGACCAGCGTACCGCCGCGTGGACGGTGCTGCATGATTCACGTCGTCGGGTCTTTTGAAAGGAAGCGGAGTCATGATTGCCGAACTTACCAGACGAGACGCGCTCAAGCTGACCGGTGCGGCTGCGGTGCTGGCCACAACGAAGGTGGCCGTCGGCAGCGCGCGGGCGGAAGCACCGAGGGCAACGGCGAATCTGGGCATGGCGTTCGAGGGCGGCAAGTACAAGCTGCCGGAGTTGCCCTATCCGACCGACGCGCTCGAGCCGCTGTACGACAAGACGACGCTGACGCTGCACCACGGGAAGCATCACGCCGGCTACGTCCGCGGGGCGAACGGCGCGCTGGACGCGCTGGCGGCCGCCCGCAAGGCAGGCGACTACGGGCGGATCAAGGCACTGTCTCGGGCGCTGGCGTTCCACGGCAGCGGGCACGTGCTGCACTGTCTGTTCTGGCGGTCGATGACGCCGGGCGGCTCGCAGGTGCCCGAGATGCTGGCCAAAGCGATGGCCGACGAGTTCGGCTCGGTTGAGGCCTGTCAGGCGCAGTTTGCCGCAGCCACTCGGGCAGTCGAGGGCAGCGGGTGGGGCGTTCTGGCCTACGAGCCGGTCAGCGGCAAACTGATGGTGCTTCAAGCCGAGAAGCATCAGAACCTGACCGTGTGGGGCGCGGCGCCGCTGTTGGTCTGCGACGTGTGGGAGCATGCGTATTATTTGAAGTACCAGAATCGTCGGGCCGACTGGGTCGATGCGTTCATGAAGCTGGCGAACTGGCCGTTCGCCGCGGCGCGCCTGGCAGCGGCGAGAGGAGGGTGAATAGACTGCGCGCTCCCCTTCGGGTCGCCGCTAAACGAAGAGGTCCGCGCGCGGACGGTGCAGGAGGTGTGGGATTTGTCTTCTTCGAGAGGTTTGCAAGCTCCCCTTTGGGCCGCCGCTAAGCAAGAACTGCGGGGGAGGAGTAGGCGATACGTGAGGCTCTGGGCAACATTGCGTGGAACCTTGGTCGGCGGCGGACGGCAAGGCGGACGAGGGCGACTGTGGATGCTGCTACCGCGGGGAGTGACCGAAGACTGCGTTCGGGGCCTCTGAGGCGTGCATTTTCAGCTTCAAAATGCTAGGATATTGAGTACGCGTTGGGTGGGCGAGCCGGGTCGAAGCATTAGTTGGAACCGAGCAGGAGAGCCCGTGATGACCATCGAAGAGGCGATCACCACGGCGATCGAGTACGAGACGCGCGTTCGTGACGTGTACGGCGACGCGCGGGAGCAGGTAAAACACCCGGAGGGTCAGCGGGTGTTCGCCGTGCTGGCCGAGGAGGAGCAGCGACACGTGGACTACCTGCGCGACGTGCTGAAGGGGTGGCAGGAGACGGGCAAGATTGCGGCGGACAGGCTGGCGACGGCCATCCCGCCGAAGGAAGCAATCGATCGGGGAATCGCCGACTTGAAGGGCCGCATGCCTTCGGAGGATCAGGACGCTGAGGTGGCGCTGCTTCGCAAGGCGCTGGACGTGGAGTTGGAGACCAGCGGGTTCTACAGGAAGATGGTCGCCGAGTTGCCCGCGGAGGGGCAGGAGCTGTTCGCCCGGTTTGTCGAGATCGAGGAGGGGCACGTCCATCTGGTGCAGGCGGAGATCGACTCGCTGACGGGGCTGGGCTTCTGGTTTGACATGCGGGAGTTCGATCTGGAAGCCGGTTGAAACCGATCACGAATAAGTGGGCGGCCGTAGAAGACGCCGTGTTCGTGCCGTTTGGGGGTTGGCATATCTCGGATCGGGGTAAAGCAGAACGCGTTGACGTCGCGCGATCAGATCAGGCCCGCGCCGGCGGAGGTTTGCACGGGCAGGCATCGCGGCTGGCGATTGGTGGGATGGTAGTATCTCCGCGTCATCTGCTCGATCAGATGGCTGACCTGCTCGTCGGGCACCAGGGCCATAACGCTGCCGCCCAGCCCGGCCCCGCAGACCTGCGCGCCTAGCGCCCCAGAGTCCAGGGCGACGTCGACCATCTGATCGAGCGGCTCGAGACTGCAATGGTAGTCGCCACTGTGTTCGTAGAGCGGGACCGAAGGATCGATCGACCATTTGCGGGCGGAGGCTTGGTCGTCCATGTTGGCCACGCGATCGCCGTCCTGGGAGATGTTCATCAGGCGTCCGTAGGCAGCCGCATCGTTGTCATGCAGAACGTCGGGCAGGCGATCGGAACGGGCACATTCGCTTAGACCGAAGGTGATCACGTCGCGTATGGCGTAGCTGTCCGGCTCCTGGTGGCTGGCGAAGAAGCTTTCGACGAGATCGCGCTGGTCGGGCCAATCGCGCCGGAGATCATGGCGTGTCCTGCGCCGGGGCAGTTGCTGTAAGAGATCGAACAAGGCGGGTTCGTCCAGGTGTTCAACGAGGTCGCCAAGATAGATCTGTCGATCGACGGCGCGATCGGCTCGCTCATGCGTAAGCCGCTCGTACAGGGCGTGGTGAGTGTAGGCCAGCCATCGGCGAACGTAGAACTCGCCCAAGGCGTAGGTGGCGGTTTTCTCGTTGAACTGCTGGCCCGCGGCGCCGGTTTTGTCGGCCACGACGCGTGAGTCAAAGACCAGAAGTTGGTGCCCAGTCGGGCAGGGCATATATCCGGCGACATGCAGCGTGGGTTCGGTGCGGACATGCGTGATGCGGTCGCGCCGGCCGAACTTAATGGCGGCGTGATCGCCGCAGCCACCGCGCGTACCGACGTACCATTCGGCCACGCCGCAACGTTGGGCGTACTCGTCGTCGGGCAGTTCGAGCCGATTGCCGGCCAGCATGGCTTCGATGCTGACGACGACAATACACGACGAGCTGCTCAGTCCCATGGCCCGGGGCACGGCGCCGGCGATCAGTCCGTCGAACCCACGGAGCGTGCGGTCGGAGCAAACCATGTGCTGAAGATACACGGCTGCGGCGGCGAGCTTGTGGACCCAGTCGGTGCGCGTGCCGTCTGCGGCGCGGCGGTCGGCAAGTTGCTGGGTCCATGCCAGCCAGGAGGCCATATCGGTGACGGGCGCATCGGGCAGCATGTCGGCGATGCGTAGTTGGCGGCACTGAAAGTCGCTACTGAGGTCGTCGGCGCGGATCTGGTCGTCGTCGCGCCGGGCGAAAGCCATAAGTGTGTCGTACTGGAGGCTTACTGTATTGACGTAGCCGCCGCGGTGGTCGACGTGCCGTCCGATGGTGTTCAGCCGTCCCGGCGCACGGGCAATGGCGACCGGTTGGGCGTCGCCGTAGCGTTGGGCGAAGCCGTCGAGCAACCGTGCTAGCGCTTCGTGCCGATCGACGAGTTGCTCCTCGTCGGATCCGTAAAGGGCCACCAGTCGAGTCTGCAAGGGCTCGGAACGTGCGGCCAGGGCGTCGCGCCACCAGGAGGGCGTCTGAAAGCCGATAGGGGCTGCGGGCAATTTGCTCATGCCTGTTGATTCTTGAATGTACGATCGAACGGGGCGCGTTCGAGCGTGGGCTTGTACTTGATCAACACGTCGGCGGGGCTGACACCCTTGGGCAGCGACGTGAGGGCGTAGACGACCGAATGCGGGCCCAGGAAGCCGCCCGGTGCGGTCACGGTGTTGCAGCCGACCTGGGTGAAGTCGCCGAGGATCACGCCGACCTTGGGTCGGCCGAGGTCGTACACCACGCCGTCGAGTTCGATGGTGACGTTGGCCTTGCGACCCAGGGCGTAAAACAGGCCGAGGTTGGCCGTGCCGGCTTGGTTGCCGAAGTGCGTATTGCAGCCGCAAAGGCTGTCGCCGACGTAGCCGGGGTGGGGAAAGTTGGCGCCGTTCATCATGACGCTGTTCTTGATCTCGCCGCGGAAAACGCCGTCGTCACCGACGATGACGTTGCCTCGGAAGTACGCGCCCTGCCGGATCTCGTTGCGGCGGCCGATGATGGTAGGGCCTTTGATCCCCGCGCCGGGCTCGACGACCGTGTCCGGGCCGATGTAGATGTCGCCGCCGGCGGGCCAGAGGTTCACGCCGACAACGGAGGCGCCGGCGGCCACGTAGATACGGTTGCGGTCTCGCGCATGGCCGATGACCGTAGCCGGGTCGAAGACGGCGCCACATTCGACGACGACCTCAAAACGGCCATGGGCGATGCCGCTTGGCAGTACGTCGCGGTGGATGCGGCGATCGGAGTCGGTGTCGGTCAGCCGGGCGTCGATGGTGCGTGTAAGCCACTCGGCCGCATAGCGTTCGATGGAGGCCAGCACGTCGATCAGGTCCTTGGTCTGCTCGAACAGGGCGCTGTGCGCAAAGGGGTGAGCGTCGAAGTCGAAGTAGCTATCGGCCCTGAAGGCGGCGGGCACTTTCTCGGCGGGCAGGTCGGCAAGTTTGACGAGCTTCCTGTCGGCCACGAGAACACCTCCCTGAATGACGGACGGGACGGGATTCTATGCGAAGGTGCGGGTTAGTGCACCTTACGCCACTCGATCTTGTGTTGTGTGCGGATGTCGCGCAGGCAGTCGAGCACGTCCTGGTGCAGCGTGGGGTTGGCCGAGCAGACCACGTAGAACCGCTGGTTGACGTCGGGCGTGAACGTAAGCGGCTCGCCGTCGAACGTGGTGATGACCGCACCGGCCTGCTGGGCGACGCCCAGTCCGCTGAAGACATCGATGAAGGGCTGCTTGTGGGCCAGGTAGACGTCGACGCGCCCAAAGGCCACGTCGGCAAAGCCGCCCGGCCCGCCATTGGCGTGGATGAACTTCACGGACGACAGCAACGGTTTGAACGTTTCGGCGAAGCTGTAGGCGTCGTCGGCCTCCTGGTAGAGGTACTTGGGCTTGAGCAGGTAGGTCTCGAGCACGGCTGCCTTGATGGCTTGGGCCGAGCCGGGCGCCGGCTGCTTGACGTCGGTCAGCCGGTCGCCGTCGAGGCGGGCGCTCCACGCGCCGCGGTCCGAGGCGAAGTCGACGCGGCGGTTGACGATGTCGCCGATGGCGGTGGCCAGATGTCGGCCGTCGCGATCGAAGACGGCGACGGTCGTGAAGTAGAAGGCGCCCATATCGTTTTTGTAGAGCAGCGAGCCATCGAACGGGTCGGAGACGATGTAGACCTGCTGATCGCCGAGAGCAAACTCTTTGCGGCCCGCCTCTTCGGACAGGACGGTGGCGCGGAACCCGCCGGGCACTATTTTGGCGAACTGCTCGACCCGCTGGAAGATGTAGCCCTCAGCCACGCTGTCGACTGCGAGCACGTCGGGGTCCCAGTTGCGGTAGTCGCCCTCGCGGGTGGACACGATGCGGGCGCCTTCTTCGGTCTTGAGCGCGGCGATCTGCTCCATCGAGCCGACCACGGTGGCCAGGGCGAAGGCCGACCATTGGCCATACTCGTTGTACTGCCGGTAGCGGGCGATAAATTGCTGATCGTGCTCGGCGCGGAGCCTCTGAGGGTCGCTCATATCGACGCTCCTTGAAAGACGTGTACAGCGTTCGTTTCGTTCCGGCCTCGAACGGGTCGCTGATCTGGACGTGGCGTTACTCTAGCACATGGGCCTCGGGTGTCAAACGGCTGACCGAAGTCACGACTCCCGGCGAAAGCACTCCAGGATTGCGACACGGAGGCTATGGCTGTTTGCTTTGCAGCTCCTTACGAACCTTGGCCACGCGGGCCTCAAATTGCTGCTGCTGCCAGCGGCGGTGATCGGCGACCCACTTGTCGGTGTATTCGTCGACGCGCTTGGAGCCCAGCATCTTGCGCAGCAGCGAAAGCGTCTGATACAACTGATGCCTTGCATCGAGATACGTCTCAGGGTCGAGGCTGAAGTGGGTCAGGTTGGTGGTGATGTGGTCGGGCACGTCGAGCAGCTTTTTGGCCTGCGTGATGGGGGCCTTGAGCTCGGGCTTGGCATCCTTCTCGGCCAGTTCGACGGCGCGTTGGAGCATGAAGAGCACCTCCCAGTCCTCGATGGCGTCGCGGACGACCGAGAAGCGGTTGCAGGACAGGGCCGTGCCATTGGGCCCGGGGTAGACCCACAGCCCATCGCCGTTGGCCCAGGCGTAGCTGCGGCTGTTCCACTCATCGAGGCGGCTTAGGGGCCAGGGCTTGTCGCCTTTGGCCAGGTCGTAGTTGTATCGCCAGGCGTTCAGCGCCCAGTACTCAAAACCCGTCACGCCATACTGCCAAGTCTGCCACCACAGAGCACGGATGGCGACCAGCGGATCGTCGTTGCAGACGTTGGCAAACGGCGGGCGCGGGCCGATGCAGGTGTACCAGAACATCTCCTCGCCCCGCTCCTGTGCGGCGCGGGTGCTCTGCGGGTCGAAGTTGTACACCGTGCCGCCGCTGGTGATGGGGTCCCACACGTCGACGTAGCCGATCAGCTCGTCGCGCGGCTTGCTGCCGCCGACCATAATCCGCAGCTTGGGCCAGCGTTTGCGGATGGTGGCGGCCTTTGTGCGGATGCCCTCGAAGTCGTCGGTCTCGTCACCGATATAGATGATGGCCCAGTCGATGTAGTCGTTTTCGACGAGCCACTGATAGGCCGGGTCGATGATCTCCGGCTCGAGATCGCGGGTGTGGTAGCCGCCGATCAGGATCACGTTGCCCCCGTCGCGCATGACCTGCGGGATGTCTTCACGAACGGGTGAGAGCATTCGGCTGTACTGGCTGGTGGGGCTGAAGCGATGCTCGAGCAGCAGCTTGTAGTAGGCGCGGCGGACGTCGTCGTTGTACTTATCGCCGTACCATTGTTCGAGCGTGGAGATGGCGAAATGCCCCTGCGTGCGAAACCGCCCGACGCGGGGTATGGCGAAGTCGTGGACGGTCAGGGCGACCTCGACGGTCTGCGGCTTGGCGGAACCGGGCTTGACGGTGACTTGACCGCGGTAGACCCCGGGGGCAGCGTCGGCGGGGGTGCGAACGGTAACCCAGATGGGTTTGGTCTCGACGTCATCCACGTGGAACGAGCCGGTCACCGGCAGCAGGGCGTCGGGCGTCCAGCCGACCTGCTCGTCGGCGGTGCGGAGACTGGGTTTGATGAATTGCTCGATCTGGTGATAGAAAGCGACATCGGCGGCGGGAATCTTGGCGGGGCCGTCTTCGTGGGCCAGGTCGCTTGCGTTGAGTGTCACGTTTTCGAGCTTGCCGTACAGCGGCAACAGTACGAGCTGGAAGCTTTCGTATTCGTTCCGCGCGCTTTCGAGGTGAACGCGATCGGTCAGGCGGCCTCGGAAGGTGAACAGCTCGTTCCGGCCCGAGACTCGCCGCAGGCTCGATTCGAGCCCGACCAGGTACGGTTTGGTCTCGGCGGGGGCAAGCTGCCACTTGCGGGTCGCCAGCGCGTAGGTCTCGAGCGTCCCCGCCAGGTCGCGCCATGATTGGGCAGAAGGCTTGGCCGCGTCCCAAGCGGTGACTCGCTCGGCGAGGGACTCCAGTCGGGGTTTGAAGTGTTTGGCGACAGGTGAGTCGGCCGGCAGCGCGGCGAGCCGCGACTGGATGTCGTTAAGTCGAAATTCGAGGTCGGCTTTCATGGATGCGCCCGTCATCGCAACGACGCGGACGTTGTCGAGCAAGACCTGCTGGTCGGCTTCGGCGGGCTGGTTGAGTTCGAAGCCGATCTGCTTGATGCGCATGCCGGCCAGATTGTAAAGCTCCTTCTCACGGGTGACGGCTTCGAAGACGTTGTGGTTCAGGTCGATGACGTGGCGCTGCCATAAGCCCGGCTCGACCGCAACGACGGCGCGGAAGTCATAGAGCTTTGCAGGATTGGCCCAGTCGCGTTCGGGGCGATTGTCGGCCAGCGGTTTGGGCAACTCGGCCGGGACCAAGTGGATGATGAGTCGTCCCGGGTGGGTCGTGGCTGCATCGAAACAAAGCGCGGCCGGCATGTCGGGTGGCAAGGTGCAATCGACGGTGAAGGCGGTCATTTTGCCCGAGGGGTCGACTGCTAAAGCGGGGGCAGGCGAGCGTCTGGAGTCGATGTTGCCGGCGCGCTGCTTGTCGGGAGCGACGACAGCGCCATCGCTCAGTTCTCGTGGCTGTTGCCGGAAGTCCTGATGACAGACGGTTTGGGCGGCATCGATTGCGTTAGGTGACGCGACAAAGGCCATGGCATTCCCTCTGGCTGTAAAGAGGACAAGCAGACCGAGCAGAACGGTTTGGCAATAGGGGGCGGGTCGCAACACGGCTTCTCCTTGCGTTGCTATACAGGAAAGGTGGGATTGTATCGACCGGGCAGAGGGTCGTCGAGGCAGGCTATGCGCCGGTGGTCTGCTGCACGACGCCGAGGGTGACGGCCATCTGGACGAGTTCGGCGAGCGATTCGGCGTGCATTTTCTGCATGACGTGGGCCCGATGGACCTCGACGGTTTTCTGGCTGAGGCCGAGGTCGGCGGCGATCTGTTTGTTGGATTTTCCACCGACGACCAGGCCCATCACCTCGCGTTCGCGGGGGGTGAGCTGCGCGAAGTACGCCTCGACCTCCGAGCGATGGCTCTGATTGACGCGGATTCTGGCGTCGAGCTCAAGCGCGGCGCGGATGCGATCGAGCAGGAGTTCGTCGCTGAAGGGCTTTTCGATGAAGTCGACGACGCCTGCCTTCATGGCGCGTACGGCCATCGGGACGTCGGCATGGCCGGTGATGATGATGACCGGAATGCGGACCTGTTGCGAGGCGAGTTGGTCCTGCAAGTCAAGCCCGCTGATGCCGGGCATGCGCACGTCGAGCACGAGGCAGCCGGGGCGGCCGCGATCGAAGGCGTCGAGGAATTCCTGGGCAGTGGCGTAGGTTTCGACGCTGAGACCGACCGACTCGATCAACCACTGCAACGACTCGCGTACGGCAGGATCGTCGTCGATGACGAAGACAGTTGCTTCCGGGCTCATGTCCTCATCCTCCGCAGTCGGTAGCTTGTCCGAGCCGATACGCCGGTGCCCGAGTCACGTAGACGTCGTGCTTGACAGTTCATGTCGGCCCTACCCCATTCCCGGCGGGATTAACAGACCCGCCCGTCCCCATTCTCACTGTAGGGGATTGTATCACCCAGGCCGGTCAGTTTCCAGGAACCCGCCATAAATCGCCCCATGAGCCATGCGCCTCTCGGCAGCGGCGCTTGCGGATCGCGCGAGCCGCCGACGTTGCCCGCCTGTTCCGTGGCCGGGCGGTGAGGGGCGTTCAGCTACCGGCCTTCTCTTCGTGATACTCGGCCTCTTCATTGACCGACCAGGGGTCGACGTCGTTTCCCAGCAGTCGGCGGACGGCCAACATGGCGCTGTAGATGGAGTGATCCATGTTGTTGTATCGAAACTGCCCGTAGCGGCCGGCGCAGACCAGGTTTTCGAACTGCTCGAGGTATCGACGGATGATCGCGACACGGTCACGATAGCCTTCTTCGTACATCGGGTAGGCTTTGGGATGGCGGGCGACAAAAGCCTTTTCGACCGGCAGATCCATTCCAAGCCCGAGTCCGGCCAGGTCCGATCGCGCGATTTCGACCAGTTGCTCGTCGGTTCGGTTCCAGAAGTCGCTATCTTCGAAGGTGAAGTACTCGAAGCCCAGAGTGTTCATGGCCGGATCGGGCACCATGGCCGGGCTCCAGTTCTTGTAGAGCTGGAGCCGGCATGCCTGCACTTCGGGAGCGTGCAGGTACACCCAGTTGTCGGGCAGCACGTGCTCGGCTCGAACGACCAGGTTGACCGTAATGATGGTTCGGTAGCGCAGGGATCGGGCGGCGTCGAGGACTTCCGGAGGCGGGGGCGGATCCAACTGGCAGGCCAGATCGGTCAGCGGCATGGTGGAAACGACATGGTCGGCAGAGACCTCAGCGACGTTTCCATCATGCTCGACCCGCAAAGCCGTAGCCCGCCGACCGTCATGCAACACGCCGGCGACCTTGCTGTGGGTGTGAACCGCGCCGCCCATCTTGGCGACGAGTTCGGCCATGGTTTCGTACATCTGGCCCGGTCCGTACCTCGGGTAGTCGAACTCATGGATGAGGGAGGCCACTTTCTTCGTGCGCCCGGCCCAAAGGGCGTTTGCGATGGCCCGACCCAGACTGAGATTGCGGATGCGCTGGGCCGCCCAGTCGGCCGACAGCTCGGTGCAGGATATGCCCCAGACCTTCTCCGTGTAGGTCTTGAAGAAGATGCTGTAGAGCGCGTGGCCGAACCTGTTGGACACCCAGTCCTCGAACGTGAGTTCCGGCTTTTTGGGTCGAATGCGCCGAGCCAGGAAGCTGGCGATCACGCGCAAGCTGGTCAGCAGGCCGAGCCCCATCATCGCGTTGAGGGGCTTGAGGGGGTAATGGAACAGCTTGCCCCGATAGAAGATGCGAGACAAGCGAGGCCGTTTGATAAACCCCTCGGCCAGCACGTCGCGCCAGAGTTGGTTCACTTCCTCGTTCTTGGTGAAGAATCGGTGACCTCCGACGTCGCAGCGGAAGCCCTCGAAATTGACGGTCTTGGCCAGCCCGCCCACTTGGCTGCCCTGCTCGAAGACGACGGCTTGGCGGCCTGCTTTGGCGAGTTCATAGGCGGCAGCCAGGCCGGCCGGTCCGGCACCCACAATGGCAAATGGAACGTGATCGATCATATCGCTGCTACGATCTACCTTTCTGTGGCGGCTGTTTGCCCGCGCTTCGGTACGGTCGTAATCGTCCAAAGCCACCGCAGCCAACAGGCTTACGTTCGCCAAAGTATAGTGCAAGCGGGCGTTTTTGGCTTTCGGCAGAGCATAGGGTCAGGCGTTGACTTCTGCGCTTTGGCAAGACACCTTAACCTCTTTTATATCAGCAGGATACGACATCTTCGCAGCCTCGTGACGACGAGCGGGTTCGGTTGACACGTCTGAACCAACCGGCTAAGCAGGCGGACGGTTGGCAGCGAAGGGGCTGATTATGTCGCAAGTCGGTCGTGTTGGCCCGCCTCTGGGGCAGTTGTACTGGCAGTCGTTGGCGCGGGGGCTGGAGGGTGTACGCAAGAGGTTTGACGGTGGGAGCGGGCGTTTCCTGGTGATGCCCGATCATCCGCCCAGCAGCCCGGAAAGGCGCGACATCATCGGCTGGGCGGTGACGCATCAGGACGTGATCCTGGCGCTGGCGGCGCTGTATGCGACCGACCGGCCGCACAACCCGTTACACCAAAGCGACGAGTTGCTGACGATGATCGTGGGCGGGGGCAATGCCATCCGCGAGTTCCAAAACCCCGACGGGACGGTCGATTTCGTCAAGCCGGACGGGGCGGACTGGGGCCCGACCTATATGGGGTGGACCAACTATCACTGGCTGGAGACATACGTGCTGATGCGCGATCACCTGCCCGACGACGTGCGGCGGCGTTGGGAGGAAGGTCTTACGCTGGCGCACGAGGGGCAGACGAGCGAATCGGCCGCGGACCGCATTCACAACATCCCGACGTGGAAGGCGATGAGCTGCTGGCGCGCGGGACAGGTGTTCGGTAACGAGCGATGGCAGCGGTACGGCTCGCGTCAGATCGAGCGGACGGTAGAGGCCCAGCATCCAGGGGGGTTCTGGTTCGAGCATCGCGGGCCGACGACAAGCTACAACCGCGTGTATCTGCATGCGTTGGGGCTGTACTGGATCTACACGCAGGAGCCGCGGGTGTTGGAGGCGGTCGAGCGGGCGATCGAATTCCATTTGATTCATAGCTACCCGGACGGCACGGGCGTGGAGACGGTTGATGGCCGCACCAAGTACTCGCCGTCGGGACCGGTGATGGGCCTGGTGGCGATGGGCCTGACACCGGAAGGGCGGCACTTCGCACGGCGCCTGATGGAGTCGGCGTCGGCCAGCACGGCGGATGCGGGCAAGGCTGAGGGCGATCTATCGGCCTGTTGCACGCCGCACATGGCCAGCGCGTTTCTTCACGCGCCGGACGGGCCTGAGTCGCCCGGCATTTTCGATCGGGCTGATCGACGTCATGTCTGGCGCGACATGTCGCTGACGCTGCGGACGGGTCCGTGGTTTGCCTGTTGCAGTTCGATCGTCGTGCCTCCGAGCGACAGCTTCTGGGGCCAGGACCGTCAGCACTTCGTCAGTCTGTGGGCCGAGGGGCACGGGCTGCTGATCGGCAAGGGCAACAGCCGCAATCAGCCCGCATGGAGCACGTTCGTGGTGGCGGGACGTGACGGGCGGCGATATCTGCCGGACCGGGCGGGGCTGCTGTCCGACGGGGTGTGGCTGGACTACGGTCGTACGCGTTGCATCGTGCGCGTCGACCTGAGCGCGGAGCGGGCGCGAATTGGTGCGGCGGTGGCGGGCGCGTCGGAGCCGGCGCGGCTTCAGCTACAACTTCGACTGGCGGCGGGGATGGCGGTGCGGGGCTCGGACGGGGCTCGGGTGACACTGGGCTCGCAGCCGGTTCGACTGGACGAGTCGGCCGGGGTGCTGACGGTCGAGCCGGCGGGCTGGAGTATAGAGCTGCCGCGGCGCTGGTCGCTCGATTGGCCGGTCGCGCCGTTCAACCCATATGCCAAAGACGGCTCGGCGCCGCCGGAGCAGGCGGCGGGTATTCTGGGCGTGGACCTACCGGCCGACGGAGAGGTGTGGCTGACGGTGCGACGGGGCGAGGTGACATCCTGATGGAACTCGAGGCGATCAATAAACGGCTGGAAGGTTGCGGGCTGCGGGTGTTGGCGATCGACGAATCGGGCAACCCGCCCGTCGAGTCGAGCACGATTCCTTTCGGTTGGCAGGACCTGCATCATCCCGGACTCGCGCGTCTGGCGGAAACGTACCGGTTGGCCGAGGTGATCGGGCGCGGGCGCGATGAGTTCGAGCAGCTTCGATTGCTGCGCCATTGGTGTTTTCGCACCATCGCTCGGGGCATGCCCGAATGGGTGCCCCACGATCCGGAGTTGCTGGCGGGTGTGGTGAGCGAGGGCAGGCCGTTTTACTGCACGTACTACGCTCAGCTCCTGATGTATGCGGCGACGGCGCTGGGGTGGCCGGCACGGCACATTGGGATCGACTGCGATCATGCCGAGGGCGAGCAGTCGACGCATCACGGCGTGACGGAGTT